>WNFM01322675.1_pt1 | contig 12873 bp, 13 predicted proteins | sample 5400271 | NCBI WGS metagenome assembly WNFM01 (sample SAMN13153352, study PRJNA577476) | soil metagenome | isolation source: 60 cm saprolite on Douglas fir-dominated hillslope | place: USA:California | collected 2013-09-17 | reverse complement strand
GTCATGGTGAAGAGCGGGATGAACGCCACCACGATGATGAGGGTGGAGAAGCCCATCGGCGAAGCGATCTCCGCCGCTGCTGCCACCACGCGCTCGGCCAGCGATCCGCGGCCCAGCTTGCCCAGGTGGCGATAGACGTTCTCGACCACGATCACCGTCGACTCGACGATGATGCCGAAGTCCACCGCGCCCAGCGAGATGAGGTTGGCCGGCGTGCCGGTGGCGACCATTCCCGCAAAGGCGGCGAGCAAGGCCAGGGGGATGTTGATGGCGGTGACCAGCGACGCGCGCGTGCTGCCGAGGAAGAGCCAGAGCACGATGGCCACCAGCACCATGCCGACGATCAGATTCTCCAGCACGGTGTGGGTGGTGAGCTGCGTCAGGGTCAATCGATCGTAATAAGGCTCGATGTACATCCCCGGCGGCAGCACGTTGTATTTGCGGATGTGCTCGACGCGGTCGTGCACGCCTTTCAATGTCTGAATGGCATTGCCGCCATAGCGCATGAGCACGATGCCCTGGACCACGTCGGGCTCCAGGTCGTGCCCCACCACGCCCAGCCGCGGCGCTGCGCCCTCCGTAGAGACGGCCACGTCGCGCACCCGCACGGGAATGCCCTTCTGCGCGCTGATGACGACGTCGTCGATGTCGGAGAGGTGGCGGATGAGGCCGATGCCGCGCACGTCATAGGATTGATCGCCGAGCGTCAGCCGCTGCCCGCCCACGTTCTGGTTGGCATTGCCGATAGCAGCGGTCAATTGATTGAGCGTGACGTTATGGCCCTTCAATCGATAGGGATCGACGTCGACGTGATATTGCGCGGTCTCGCCGCCGTAGCCGACCACGTCGATGACGCCGGGGACCTGCTTGAACTGCTTCTCGAGGATCCAGTCCTGCGCCGTCTTCAGCTCGCGCAGCGAATAGCCGGGGCCACGGAGGATATATCGATAGATCTCGCCGATGGCATTCCAGGGAGAGAGCTGGGGCTGCAATCCCGCCGGCAGCGAGATGAACTGCAATCGATTGATCACCCGCTGCTGCGCCAGCGCATAGGTCGGCTTCCAGGTGAAGTAGCACTTCACGTCGGAGAGGCCGAAGAGCGACTGCGAGCGGATGTGATCGAGATCGATCATGCCCGCCAGCTCTTTCTCCAGCGGAACGGTGACGTAGCGCTCCACCTCTTCGGCGCTCATGCCGGCGGGCTGGGTGATCACTTCGATCATCGGCGCCACCGGATTGGGATAGGCCTCGATGTCGAGCTGCGAGTAGGACCAGAGGCCGAGCGCCACCAGCGCGAGCGCCAGCACCGCGACGATGGCGGGCGCCTTCAGCGCGAGGGCGACCAAACGCTGCATGGTTAACCCCAACTCCCACCTGAATTGACCCGCGTACCCTGACGCGCACGTGCTCGATCCGGCGCCTTCGGCGCCTCCACCAGGGTGGAGCTCGCTCCCCCCTGGACCCCCCAAGTGCCATGGTCAGTAGAAGCCCGCATCGGTGTCTAAATCAGCCCGGAGAGGATCAGCCCACCGCGCACGACGATGGTGTCGCCGGCGTTGAGGCCCTGCAGCACGGGGACCGCGTCGCCGGTGACGTTCTCGTCCACTTTCACGCGGCGTCGCGCGAAGCGGGTCATGCCGCTTTCGGTCTGGCCGAGTACGGCGAAGACCACGATCTGATCGCCGAGCCGCACGATGGCGTCGCGCGGAATGGCGAGCGCGCGGCTGCGCGGGACCGAGATCGAGACCGTCGCGTACATCTCGGGCTTGAGCTCGCGGCCGGGGTTCGTCAGCGTGGCGCGCACGCGGGCGGTGCGGGTGGCGGGATCGAGCGAGCCCGAGACCCAGTCGATGCGGCCCTCGAGCTTCTTCTCGGGGTACGCGACCACCGCAAGGCTGAGCGGCGCGCCCTGCTTGACGAGCGGCAGGTCGGCCTCGAAGACGTCGGCGAGGATCCACACTTCCTCGAGCGAGCCCACCGTGAAGAGCTCCTGCGACGCGCCGCCCGAGTACTGGCCCTGCACTTCGGCGCCGGGGTTGACGTTGCGCGCGATCACTTCGCCCGCGATGGGCGAGCGCAGCACGTACTCCTGCGTGACCGCGTCGACGCTTCCGGAGCTCAACAGGCGCGCCTTCGCCCTGCTGCGGTTCAGCTCGGCGCGCGCCTTGCGCTCGTTGTCCTCGGCCTGCTCGAGATCGCGCTGCGCGCCGGCGTGGGCTTCGAACAGCTCCTTCTGCCGCTTCAGCTCGTGCTCGGCGGCGATCAAATCCGCCTGGGCCTTGTTCACGTCGGCGAGCGCCGAGCCCAGGTCCGGCGACTGCAGCCCCGCGAGCGGCGCGCCCTTCTGCACGCGCTGCCCGAGCTGCGCGCGGATGCTGGTCACCCGGCCGGTCACGGGCGAGAAAATGTGCGCCACGCGCAGATCGTCGAAGGCGACGCGGCCGCTGGTGACGAGCTCGCCGCCCACTTCGCGCTCGGCCACCTGCGCGGTGGTGATGTGCAGCGAGTCGAGCTGCTGCCGCGAGAGCAGCGCCTCGCCCGCAGGCGCGCGCTCTTCGGGCTTCGCTTCCTTGTTGCAGGCCGCGCAGAGGAGCAGCGCGAAAGCCAGGCGCTTCATTGGCGAAGCTCCTTCCCGACGGCCTGCTCCAGTTGGGCCACCGCGGTCCAGTAGATCGAAAGGTCCTGCACGTATTCGGTATGCACGGAGATGTACGTCCTCTCGGCGTCGAGGAGCTCGAGCAGGGAGGAAGCGCCCTTCTCGTACTGCACGCGCGCCAGATCGCGGGCCTTCTGCGCGCGCTCGAGGAGCCGATCGCTCATGCGCGTCACCAGCTTCTGCCCGCCCTGCCAGGCTGCGAACGCCTGCGAAACGTCCTGCGCCACCTGCGCCCGCGTCTTCGCGCGCTGCAGCGTCTGCGTGCGCAGATCCGATTCGGCTTTCCGCACTTCGCCCTGCTGCTGATAAAAAATTGGCAGAGGCAACGAAGCTCCAAACGTCAGCGTCGGCGGAGTGAGCGCACTGTTGCCGGTTCCCTCCTGCGTGTAGCTGGCCGAGAGCTGCACGTCGGGGAAACGCTGGCGCCGCGCCAGTGCCAGCGCGGACTCGGCTCGCTGGATCTGGCTCTCGAGCGCTTTGAGATCCGGCCTCGCCTGCAGCGCGTCGGCGTAGAGCTCGTCGAAGTTCTTCGCCTGCACCGCGCCGGGACGAAAGGCGAGCGAGCTGGTGTCCAGCTCGAGCTGCGGCGCGGGACCGGGCGAGCCGAGCAGGAACGCCACCGCGGCCTTGGCCGACGCGAGTTGGGCCTGCGCCTGATCGAGCTGCTGCGCGGCCTCCAGCTCGGCCACTTGCGTCTTCGCGAGATCGGCTTCCGAGTTGGCGCCGGCGCCGAAGCGGCGCTCCATCAGCTCGCGGGTCTTCGCGGTCGACTCCATCAGGTCGCGCGCGAAGCGCGCCTGCTCGGCGGCGAGGGCGGCCTGGAGGAACTGCTGCTTGAGCTGGAATTCGAGCGTGCGCTGCGCGTCCGTGCGCGAGAGCCTGGCCGCCTCGAGCGCGGCGGAGGCTGCGTCCTTGCGCAGGCCGCGCTTGTTGACGAGGAGGTCGAAGAGAGCGCCCTGATCGGAGATTCCCACCGAGGTCTGCAGCGCGGAGCAGCCGGCGCATGCCGCGGGATCGTAGTCGAACGATTTTCCCAGAGCGCCGCTGATCTGCGGATTCGCGATCGCGCCCGCGGTCTCCAGATCGCTCTGAGCGCTCTCAACCTGTTGTTGCGAGATCAAGAGATCGAAGCCGCGCTCGCGGAAGATCCGCATCGCCTCGAAAAGCGTCAGCGGCGAGGGCAGGGCGGGCGGCTCCTGCCCCGCCGCCAACGCCAATATGGCGACGGTCCAGATCACGAGCTGCATCTAAATCAGAAGAGCGGCAGCGGGCACTTCCGCGAAACGTCCTTACTACCAACGTCTAGGGGCCCCGGAGAGACGCGCGTCGACCTGCCGGGCCGCCCGCTGCGCGAAGGCCATGATGGTGAGCTGCGGGTTCACGCCCAGCGAGGACGGAAAAATGCTTCCATCTGCAACGAATAGCCGCTCTGCGTCGTGCGTTTCCAACTCGGGATCGAGCACACCGCGGGCCGGATCGCGGGAGGCGCGGCAGCTTCCCAGAGGGTGAAAAGCGGACAGCTCGAAGCGATCGGCGGAGAGGCGCTCGGTGCGCAGCGGCTCGATGTCCGCCTCGCTCCGCAGCGTCTCGAATCCGGAGATGGGCGCATACACTTCGCGCGCTCCCGCCGCGAAGAAGATTCGCGCAAGCATGTCGACGCCGCGCCGCAGCTTCTCGATCTCCGGGCGGCCCAACTCGTAGAAGAGCTGCGGCCGGCGCGCCGAAAGCCGAAGCGCGCCGACGCTGCGATCCTCGATGAGAAATCCGAACGATGCCATGTGCGCGTAGCGCTCCATCACCTCGGTAAGGCGCTCGCCGACGAAGGGGAGCGCGAAGGCGCCGAACTCGGGCGGCGTGAAGATTCCCTCGAAGAGGATGCCCTCGCCGTGCAAGTCGTGGATGCCGAAGCCCTGCGGCACGCCTTCCCAGCCGCGGATCTCCTCGTCGAAGAGCGCGCCCGCCTTGCACGCGGGGTGGATGGAGACGTTGCGGCCCAGCGCGGGGTGGCGCAGGCCGCTTCGCCATAAGAGTGACGGCGTGTGCAGCGTGCCGGCGGCGGCGACGACTGCGTCGGCCTCCACTTGCAGCGCGCCAGCGTGCACCGTGCGCGTGCGGCTTCCCCCGAAGTCGATGCGCTCAACGCGCGCTCCGGTGACGAGCCTCGCGCCCGCGCTGACGGCGGCCGGGACCCAGCTCACGTTGGCGCTGCGCTTCGCCTCGGTCGGGCAGCCGAAGCAGCAGACGCCGCTTCCCTTGCAGTGGCGGGCGTTGCGGCGCAGCGCCTTTCCGTGCAAGCCCAGCTTCTCCGCGCCGCGGCGGACGGCGCGCGCGCAGCCGCCGAGCAGCTCCTCGGGGACCTCGGCGACCTCGATGAACTCTTCGACGCGCGCGTAGTCGGGCGCGAGATCCTCTTCGCGCAAATCGAGGTCGCCCTGCGCGCGCCAGTGATCGAGCACTGAGGCAGGCACCCGAAAGCAGGTGCCGCTGTTGATGGTGGTCGTGCCGCCGACCGATTTCCCCAGCGGAACAGGGATTCCGGAGCCGCGGCCGAGCGCGATGGTCATGCCGAGATCGCGATAGAGCAGCGCGGTCATGTCGAGTGGGCGGCGGTTGAAGCGGCCGGTCGGGACGTGCTCGCCTTCTTCGAGCAGCACCACGTCGCGGCCGCGCTCGGCCAGCTCTTTCGCGACGGTGGCACCGCCGGCGCCCGAGCCGATGACGACGACTTCGCAGCGCAGCTTGCCGGAAGCGGGCAATGGCTTTCGCAGCAGCGTCGCCGGCCGCGGGTGGGCGCAAGCCGTCTCCGGCGGCGGATCGTAGCCGAGCGCGCGCGCGACGTTGGGCTCGCCGTAGTGGACGATCTTGAGAGGAGAAATAAGCGCGCGGAAGGAGAGCCGTACCGGGGCGAGCCGCGAGTGCGCGAGTTGCTCGACGTAGTGGCGCGCCTCCGCTTCCGGGAGGCGCGAGAGGCGCGAGCCGTGCCGGAGGAGCGCGAACCACTCGATGGCGAACAAAACCGCGCGGAGGAAGAAGACCGCGTCGCGGGGCGCGCCGTCGAGGAAGCGGATGGTGCGATCGGCGAGGGCATCGTCGACGGCGGGCGCGCGCTGGCCGGCTGGGAATGCGGCGCGGGCGAGGGCGAGCAGTGCGCGCTTTTCATTCGACGAGAACGCCATGCAGGCGCCGTATCACACCGCCCGTTCTCGGTCTCGCTCTGGTTCTCGGGGATCGCGACTACGACCACGACCACGACCACGACCGCGACCGCGAGCACGACCACGACCGCGACCGCGACCGCGAGCACGACTACCAGCACCACTACGAGGCACGAGCACGAGCGCGGCATTCGACCTCATTGACACCGGCGCCCTCGGCGCGACACAACGCGCGCGTGAGAGCGCAGCTGGTCCGCACCGCCGTCCTCGAGATCTACGAAGAGGTCCGCCGCGAGGGGGCGCGCGCCGACCAGTCGCTGCAGCGCGTGCTGCGGCGCGAGAAGCAGCTGCGCTCCGTCGAGCGGCGCGCCGTTTCCGATGCGGTCTACGGCCTCCTGCGCCTGCAGGGTCGCGTCGATCACCTGCTCGAGCGCGCGCTGGCGACGCGCAAGCTGGCGCTCGACAAGCTCGCCACGCCGACCCAGCATCTGCTGCGCTACGCCGGATATCTGATCGTCGGCGAGGATCAGTCTGCACAGAGCGCGGCCGGGCTGGGCGGACCCGAGGTTGCGCCGTGGACGTGGGCGCTCGAGCTTCTCGCGCAGCCGGCGGCGCTGGATTGCCCGCTTCCGGCAAGCTGCGCTGCGAAGTCGTCGTCATCGGCTCGGGCGCCGGCGAGACGCGCGCGCTGGCGGCGGCGCTCAACGTTCGCGCTCCGCTGACGGTGCGCGCGAACCTCTTGAAGAACACGCGCGACGAACTGATCGCCACGCTGCGCGCAGAAGGATCGCTGGTGGTGGCGACGAAGATTTCGCCCTGGGGAGTGACGCTCACGGGGCGCACCAACGTCTTCGCGCTGCGGGCGTTCAAGGCGGGGCTCTTCGAAGTGCAGGACGAGGGCAGCCAGCTGATCGCGCTCGCCTGCGAGGCGCGGCCAGGGCAGCTGGTCGTCGACGCGTGCGCCGGGGCAGGCGGCAAGACGCTGGCGCTCGCGTGCGAGATGCACAACAAGGGGCGGCTCATCGCCTGCGATCGCGATCTCCGCCGCCTCGATGAGCTGCGCCCGCGCGCCCGCCGCAACGGCGTGCACAACTGGGAGGCGCGCGCGGTGCAGGAGTCGAGCGATGCGCGCGTGGCGGATCTCGCGTCGCAGGCCGACGTGGTCCTGATCGACGCGCCGTGCGCTGGCGGCTCGACGCCGCCGAGGTGGCGACCTTCCCGCCGCGGCAATCGCAGATCCTCGAGCGGTATGCGCGGCTGGTGAAGCCGGGCGGGCGGCTCGTCTACGCGACCTGCTCGATCAATCGCGCGGAGAACGAGGACGTGCGCGCGGGGTTTCTGGCGCAGCACGCGTCGGAGTTCATGCCGGTACCGGCTCTTCCGGCGGAGCTGAGGTTGCCAGGCGACGAAGTGCAACTGCTCCCGCACAAGCACGGCACCGACGGCTTCTACATCGCCGCTTTTCGCCGCCTCTGAGACGACACACGCCGAAACACGCCCTGCCGTTGCGGAGGGGCTGCTCCGTCGCTATCCGACGCGATGAGAGACTCGGTTCAGTCTCGAGGAGGACCCATGCGAAGCTTGATCGCCACAGCTCTCTTGGCACTCGCCGTCGGCTGCGTCACCTCCGGCAGGAACATCGACTTCAACCAGGTGAAGCAGCTCAAGTCCGGCGTCTCGATGCGCGCGGACGCGGAGCGCCTCTTCGGCCCGCCCACGGTGGCCGCGACCGACGGGGACGGAGTCACGACCTGCAGCTGGACCTACGAAGTCACCGACGGCCGGCATGTCCTCACAAGCAAGACTCTGGCGCTCACTTTCCAACCAGACGGCTCGTACAAAGCAATTGCGAGCCTCTCGGCCTCCGGCTTGGCCGCCAGGTCCGCTCCGCAGTAGCCCCTTGAGGTCAGGCGCTCGACTCCAGCGTGACGCTCCTTCCCTCATGCCGCTCGTCGCTTTGCGAGCATCGCGCGTCGTCTGCGATGTCGCTGTGCAACGGCGGCGATGTGTAAGGGATGTCGGTGGGCCAGCCCGAACCTGATTTGCCCCCCTCTATTGGAGGGAGAAAGTGCTTGCGGGAGAGGAATAATTCTTATATATCCCCAATCAAATGAAACGCTCCGCCCAACTCGCATTGCGCCTGCCTTTTCGAGGCGGCAAACGGCCTGGCGCGGGCCGCAAGCCGAAGGGACCGCGCGCGCTCGTCTCGCACAAGCTGCGGCCGAGGTTCGAAAAGCCGTCGCCTGTGCACGTAACGCTGCGTGTCCAGAACCACGTCTGGAACCTGCGGAGCAGCCGCAGCTTCCGCCGCATCAAGCGCTGCTTCGAAAAATCACGCGGCCGCTTCGGCGCGCGCCTGATCGAGTTCTCGGTGCAGGGCAATCACCTGCATCTGATCCTCGAAGCGGACGGCAACGAGTCGCTCTCGCGCGCCATGCAGGGCCTCTGCATCCGCATCGCAAAGTCGCTGAACGCGATGATGCGCCGCCCGGGCGCGGTGTTCTCCGACCACTACCACTCGCGCCTGCTGCGCTCGCCGACGGAGTTGGTCAACGCCATCCGCTACGTGCTCGGCAACGCCGCGCACCACTTCGGCAGTGCAGATGCGGATCCGTTCAGCTCAGACCACCTCGCGCCGGACGACCGCCCCAACATCTTGGCGCTCGCGGTCGGCTGGCTCTTACGCGTCGGGCGATTCCGGGTTGCGCGCCCCGGGGTCGGCGCCGAAGAGTCGTCCCCGGGGCGCACTGACTAGAGGTCAGATGTCAGGACTCGACGCGTCGCGCTCTTCTCACAGAGTCAGCCTCTGCTCAGCGTACGGCTGAATTGCAATGCGGACGTGGGGAGCACCTACAGCACCATCGTCTCGTGGATCCCCTCGCCGCGCGCGAAGCGATCGAGCGACAGCGCCGAAATGTCCACGCTGCTGCTCCGCCCGTGCACGATCATCTCCGCGATCGCCCGCCCCGCCGCCGGCGAGTGCATCACGCCGTGTCCGGAGAATCCGCTCGCGAGCAGAAAACCCGGCACGCCCGACTCGCCGATGACCGCGTGGTGATCGGGCGTCACTTCGTAGAGCCCGGCCCAACTCCGCCGCCGATCGATTCCAGCCTCGGCCACTTGTGGAAAGCGCCGCTCCAGCGGCTCCGCGAAGCGCTCGACGAAATCCGGATCGAAGCGGGTATTGAACCCCGCCGGCTCGTCGGGATTGGACCATGCGATCAAGATGCGATCGCCCTCGCGGCGCACGAGCACGCCGGTGTCTGCGTCGATCACCATCGGGATCGAAGCCGGCAGCGCGTCACAAGGCCCGCTCATGAAGAGATGCCGGCGCACCGGCTCGACCGGCAGCGAGATGCCCAGCATCGCCGCCACGCGCTTCGCGTACGGCCCCGCGGCATTGACGACGACGCGCGCGGACAGCTCGAAGGGACCCGCGCGCAAAAGGAACCCGGCGCCCCCGCGCTCGATGGCGCTCACCTCCGCGCCATATTGAATCTGCACGCCCGCGCGCGTCGCTTCGCGCAGGAAAAAATTGGTGAGCCCGCCGGGATCGATGAAGCCGTCGCGCGAGCCAAAAGACCCGCCCGCGATCGCGCCCGCGAGCCAGGGCGCGTGCCGCCGGACGCCGGCTTCGTCGAGCAGGTCGACCGATACGCCGCGCGCGCGCTGGAACTCCGTGGCGGCGGCTATCTTCGAGAGCCGGACGGAGTCGCCGGTGACGAAGAGGTAGCCCGCCTTCTTGTAAACGGGCGGGTCGCCGATCTCGGCAGCGAGGCCGTCGAGGATCTCCATGGAAGCGAGCGACATGGCGACGTTCACTTCGGTGGTGAACTGCGCGCGGATTCCGCCGTTGGCGCGCGAGGTCGAGCCCGCGCCCGGCAGCGATTCTTTTTCGATGAGCCGCACGCCGCGCTGGCCCACCATGCGCGCGAGGTGGAAGGCGATGCTGCAGCCGACCACGCCCGCGCCGACGATGGCGATCTCGCAGGTGTCGGACATCGCGCGGACCTTAGCGCTCGCGAGCACCGCCGCGCTACTTGACGGGCGATTCGAGCAGCGCTTCCTCGCTCGCGTCGGGCTGCGCGCGCCACTGCGCCAGCAGCACGCCGCAGATCACCACCAGCGCCCCGCCCACGAACGCGAGCGTCACCCGCTCGCCAAGGAAGACGTGCGCCAGGAACGCGGTCGCGAGCGGCTGCAGGTTGGCAAAGATGGCCACGCGCGCGGCGGCCAGGTGCTTGAGCGCCCAGTACCAGAAGAGGTACGCGACCACGCTGGTCATGAGGATGAGATAGGCGAGACCCGACCACGCCGCGTTCGAAGCGTGCGCGACGGCGAGGCGGTTCGCGGGCACGAGCAGCGAGCCGAGGCCGATGGGCAGGAAGAGCAGCGTGCCGCCGATCATGGTCCAGGCGATGGTCGGCAGCGTGCCGGCCTGCGAGACGACCTCGCGGCCCTCGGTGGTGTAGACGGCCCAGGCGACGACCGCGACCAGGATGAGCAAATCGCCGACCAGCGGCCCGCGCGAGAGATCGAGCCCGCGCTGCACCAGCACGAAGACGGTTCCTGCGAGCGCGAGCGCGGTCCCGAGCGCGGTGCGCCAGCCCGGCGATTCGCCGATCAGCGCCTGCGCGAGCAGCAGCACGAAGAGCGGCGTCAGCATGTAGAGCAGCGCGGCGTGCCCCGCCGTCGAGAGTTGGAGTCCGTATAAAAAGAAGCCTTGATTGATCGGCACTGCCACGAACGAGAGCAGGAGCAGCTTGCGCCACAGCGCGCGCGGCGGCATGCGCTGGCCGGGCGGGCGCAGCCGCAAGAGGAGCAGACCGAGCGTCAGCGACGCGCCGGAAAACCGGATCAGCCCGAGCGGCAGCGCGGGGATTTCCTGCAGCGTCCGCTTGGCGAAGAGATAGGTGCCCGCCGAGATCAGCGTGTGCGCGATGAGCGCGCCATAGAGGAGGGTGGGCCTGGCGCGGACGTGCATCGCGCGCCGGGTTCTGCGAGCATCGCGGCGCGGTGTCAACCCCAGTTGCGCTCGCCGCAGGCGAGTTGGCAGCTGCGCAGTTGCTGCGTGTTTCGGTGAAGACCGAATACGCTTCCAGCGGTTGTGGAGGTCGTCATGCTCAATGGACGATGCATCGTCGTGACGGGCGCGTCGGGAAACCTCGGGTCGGTGGTCTGCGCGCGGCTGATCCGCGAGGGAGCGCGCGTGGTGGCTGTGGTGCGAAAGCCGTCGGATCGCGTCGCACCCGGAGCCGTCGCCCAGGCGGCGGACCTGGAATCCGAAGCCTCGGTGGAAGCTGCGTACGAAGCGGCGGAGCCTGTCTGGGCGTCGGTCCACTGCGCGGGCGGATGGGCAAGCGGCGAAGTGGCGAAGACCGATCTGGCCACCTTCGAGAAGATGATCTCGCTCAACCTGCGGACCACGTTCCTGTGTTGCCGGGCGGCGCTGCGGCGGATGGAAGCGCGCGGCACGGGGCGCATCGTCAACGTGGCCGCCTATCCGGTTGCGATGCTCTCCGGGATCGGAGGCAACGCCGCTTACGCCGCGGCCAAGGCGGGCGTGATCGCGCTGACCAAGGCGATCGCCGAGGAGAAACACGGCGTGCGCGCATCGTGCATCGCACCGGGCACCATGCGGACGCCGCAGAACGCGTCCGGAATGTCCGCGGCCGATCAGAGCGGCTGGGTGCCGCTCGAGGACGTCGCAGAAGCGATCGTATACTTGGTATCACCAGAGGCGGGCGCGGTGAACGGCGCGGTGCTCACACTGCCCGCACGCTGACCTCGGCCTGGGCCGGGAGTTGGAGCGTTCGGAGCTCAGGAAAGCAGGACTCGCCGCGGGCGCGCCGATCCTCGCGCAGCCGCGCCAGCTCGCTCACGTAAACCTCGCGCAGCACATCGGTCTCGGCGCCGACGTTTTCCGCGGTGAGCATCGCGCTGGTTCGCGGGGCGAGGAAGCGGATCACCACGCGCCCCGGCGTCGAGGTCAGCCGCCCCGGACCGTGCAGCTCGAAGGCTCCGTCGATGAGCATGGGGACGATGTCGGCCCGGCTGTCGAGCGCGAGGCGGACCGCGCCCCGCTTGAACGGGAGCAACTCGCCCTCCAGGCCGCGGGTTCCTTCGGGAGCGATGAAGACCGTGAGGCTCTCGCGCGACATGCGGGCCGCGGCGCGATCGAGCGTTCCGCGCGAGCGCTCGCGATTGGCGCGGTCGATGATGAGAAATCCCAGCAGGTAGACCGTCGCGCCGACGATTGGGTAGTAGAGAATCTCGCGCTTGACGGCAGCGACTCCGCCCTGCGGCACGACCGAGGCGACCAGGAAGGCGTCGATGAGCGAGCCGTGATTGAAGGGGACGATCTTCATTCCGGCGGCTGCGAGGTGCTCGGCGCCCTGCACCTCGACGGTCACGCCGGCGAGCTTGAGCATGGTCCGTCCCCAGAGGCGAAGCAGGAAGGGCGAGAGGCTGCGCGAGAAGAAGCCGCCGGTCACGAGCGTGAGCGTGCAGGCCGTCAGGCCGAACGGGACGATGAAGAGCCAGCTCCCGACGATCTGCCAGAGGCCGCGCATGCGCATGCCGCCACTCTGCCCGACTTCGCGCTGGAACGCTTCCCGAGCGGTCAGGTCTTCAGCGCGCGGCGGGCTTCTTCGGCGACGCCCGGCGCTGCGTCGCCGGCGAGCTCGCGGGCGCGGGTGCGAAGTCCGTCGGTGCGCGGCGCGATCGCCAGCGCCGTGCGGACGAGGCCATCGCGTCCGGCGCGGAGCAGCGGAGTCCCCTCGAAGCGGCGGCGCGCCTCGGCAGGTGTCAGCGCGAGCACGTCGGCGACACCCAGCGAGGGAGTGCGTGCCCGCAACTGCACGAACTGCCCCGGCGGCGCGCGGCGATTCCACGGGCAGGCGTCCTGGCATGCGTCGCAGCCGAAGAGGCGGCCGCCGGCGCGCGCGGAGATTTCGGGCGGGATCGCTTCGCGGTGCTCGATGGTGTGGTAGGCGATGCACTTTCGCGAATCGACGTAGCGCGGCTCGACGATCGCCTCCGTCGGGCAGGCAGGTATACAAA
>WNFM01321465.1_pt1 | contig 12877 bp, 9 predicted proteins | sample 5400271 | NCBI WGS metagenome assembly WNFM01 (sample SAMN13153352, study PRJNA577476) | soil metagenome | isolation source: 60 cm saprolite on Douglas fir-dominated hillslope | place: USA:California | collected 2013-09-17 | reverse complement strand
ATAGCAAACAATCACGGTGATCGTGACACCGCGGCGAAGTTCTTTAACGAAGCGCAGACGTTCGTTCCCGATGGCGCACGCACCCAGGTAGTACCCAACGAGAATGGCTATACAATTACGACACAGCGCGACGGCAAAGGTGAATCGTTCAAATTGAGCGATAACCAGTTTCGTTCTCTCGTGCAAGGAATGCACGGACAGTTTGATCACTTGGCCGAACACGGCATCGAGAATACTGTAAAGGAAGCAATGAAGACATCTGGAGCGGAAGAAGGTAATGCACCTCCGCCTGGTATGCCGGAAGCTATTCCTGTTCGCGATCGTCCTGGTACATGGCAGAAACCTCCTCCGGGATACAAAGGGGGGCCTCTACATGGGTCTAGTCCGATAACGGGAATCCCACGCGACCGTCCGCTGGAAGATGATCCGATAACGGGAATCCCACGTCGGGAAAACGCGCCACAAGGCGAAGGTGAAACCAAACGTCGTTCCTCTTTATTGAAAAACCGGGGGATGCAGACAGAGGAAGACGAGATGCGCGGGCGTAAGGAAGAGCAACACAATCCCGAAGCCCCATGGGGTCCCGGATATACTGCCAAAATTGGCAGGGAGGCGGGTACTGGCGGAAATCCAAAAGCTCGTGATGCGAGTGGAAACGATCGCACTGCGGAACAGCAGGAAAATATAGACCTGCGAGCACGAGCAACGCGGGCGTATCCCTATGACTCGGCGAAGCAAGAGCAGTTTATTGAACAGGTTCGCAACAACGAAGCATCGCGAACGGATAAAGGGCGACGTGCGGACCTCTCCGAACGACGGCTCACCGAGAAGTACGAGCACTTGGATTACTTGCGTGACAAATCCGGCAAAGAGCTAGATGAGAAAAAACTTAACCGGCTCGATCGAAATATGGACAACACCATGCGCAATGCCATTAGGGGCGCAGATATTCGTACTCGCGATGGTAAAGCAACCAAAGAAGATAACGAGCTTCTTACGATCGTGAACAATCGTGCTCGCCAGGTTTTCGCCGGCGGCCAGGGTGGCCAAGGCGGCAAACCTACTGCGGCAGAAACCGGCAAAGCTGAAACGTCTTCAAACGCCAAAGAACCTCAACTTGTAACTCGCACGCTTAACGGGAAACCAGTCCGTGTCCAGATAGGGCAGTAAGGAGGACCCGTGGCGTACGAAGAGGAGGCCGATCAAGGGGGCGAAGAAGAAATCCCCACCATGACGGAGTCCGAGTTTCTAAAGGCCGGCGGACGGCATGAAGAAGCTGAAGAAGACATTCCTACCATGACGGAGTCCGAGTTTCTGAAGGCCGGCGGGAAACATGAGCCCGAGTCCGAGGGTGCCATCATGTCCGGCGCCCGCGAGCTTGCCCACGGCTTGCTTCCCACCGCGGCGGCCGTTGTCGGGGCAGGGGCGGGCGGCGTCTTTGGCAATATTCCAGGGGCGATCGGTGGCGGCATTCTGGCGGCCGCCGGCGCCGAGGCGGCCCAGGAAAACATTCTTAAGAAACTCGGCTACGACGACGAGGCCCAACGGGAGGCCAACCGCAAGGAACACCCGATCGCCACCGGCGCGGGCTCCGTGGCCGCTGCGGCCCCCGCCTTTGGGGCTAGAGGCGCCTCTGCAATAGCTCGTGCTGCCGCTGCGGGCATCGGTGGTGGCGTGGACTTGCTGACGAGCGGTGACCCTCTCCACGCGGCCGGCGTAGCGGCCGGTAGCGCTGCCCTAGGGGGTCCTAGGGCATTTGGCTCTTCCCTCTTACGGGCGGGCGAAGGGGCGGCCGAACGGGCTGGTATGGTGGCCCCGGGCGGCGGTACCAAACTTTCCACCCTCCTAGCACAAGGGAAAATGGATGCGGAAAAGCAGGCGACCACCCAAGGCGCGGCGGAGCGCGAAGGCGATTTCCCCGCTGGCCGGCCGGATCAAAGTCCCGGCGTGGGTGTGGAGGCAGATAAAGCGGACGTGGTTACATCTGGCACAGACAGACCCAGTGCGACATCAGCTGTCGGCACTGCAGAAGAGAGTATTCCCCCAACTGACAAAAGTGTCAGCAGCGGGCCCCAAAACCAGCCCCCGCGGGACGGGCCGGGCCCTACGGAAGGGGGTAAGGGGAAAATAGGAGGGCAGGGCGCCTACCCCATGGAGCAAGAGGGCGCCAGCGCGGCCGAGAAGGCGGCGATGACGTCGCATACCGCAGAAACAGAGGCGGCAACAGCGGAGCCCGGCGCACAGTTTCAAGGGCAGCAACAACAGCAACCACCCCCGGAGGGGGGAGTTCCACCCCAAAAAGGGGTGACCCCTGCCACTGAGAGCGAGCTTGGCGAGGCTGCGCGTAAATCCGTCGAATCTGTGAAGGGTGCAGAAGCTGCGCCAACTGATCTTGCCGCGGCGGCGAAAGCTGCGGACGATGCAGCGAAGGCTCGCTCCTCACTTATGAAACAAGCGGTGCAGCAAGCGACGGAAAGTGAGCGTGGCGGACGGGTGCCACCTGAGAGACCAAAAGAAAAGGCGGCGCCACCCATCCCGCCCGAGCGCTACACACAGGGTGACAAGTCGACGATCCGCACCGCCGGCGAAACTCTCAACCGCGGCTTCGATAATTTGAGTCGCAATGCTGCGGCGCGAACGCAGGACTATTTCAACCGTATCAAAGAACTTTTTGGGAAGAGCGACACTCTAATGGGGAAAGGTGGCGAAGATATCTACCATGCGATCCAGAGTGGTGAGTACGACAAGCTTCCCCCAGCGCAGCGTAAGCAGTTTGAGGAATTTGGTGGTGGCAAATATGACCAGGAAATTGCAAAAGATCAACAAGAGCTAATGCGCCGTGGCAAAATGCCGGCCGAAGAACTCAACGATCCCAACTACGTCACCCACATGCGGCGTATGCCGTTCACATGGGATCGATTCACAGAAAATCTACGTAAGGGCGATCCCTTTGGCATGCTCGCTGGTATGGGAAAGCCTGACGTGTTCAAGCCACTTGAGTTCCGCGGCGGCACTGCTGCTGACGGTACCAAGATCGTCGTGCATGATATAAGCCCTGACAAATTTGCTGTGTGGGACAAAGACGGACAGCATGTCCGCAATGCTCCTCAACGGCAGGAGGGCGCGCTGGGTTTCAAAACCGGTGACAAGTTTGAGTACAACGGCAAAACGTACACCGCTGATCGCGGTGATACGCGTCTTATTTCAAAGTTTGCACGAGACAAAGCCGGTGAGCCCATTCGCTACCATGAAAACGCAGTCCTCGCGAAGATCGAGCAGCACCAGCAGCTGCGGTCTGCTGTTGAATATGACGACATGCTGCGAACCTTCAAAAGCGATAAAACGCTCGATCCCTACCGCATGAATGCGAACACGCGCGACGGACAAGCGGCGATTAAGGACAAAGGTTGGGTGGAGCTACACGGCCCGCAATTCAAGGACTTCGAAGGCATCGCTATGGAGCCCGAGTTGGCACAGGCGATCAAGAACAACTTTGACCCCGCAGGTTTCCTGAAGTCGAACGCCGCGGCCAACCTCCTGCGTGGGTTCAACCAGTTCGCGGTGCGCTCGATCTTCTTGAACCCGGTCGCCCACTTGGCAAATGCCGGCATCCATTACGTTGTCGCACGTGGTGAAGATTGGCTTCCATTTGAATTTGAAAAAGGCACTTACAGACCCGACATGAAAACGCTTGGTGACAACTATCGTCGCTTAGGCAAGTCGTGGATGAAAGCGTGGGACGAAGTCGTCAACCACCATGATGATTTGATCGAGTCCAATCGCCGGGGCATGCCCCTCGTGCAGTCGACCCAAGACCGCACCAATCAAGCAGCGCTTGCAGCCAAGCTTCTGAATGCTTCGTTCCAAAACGAACATGGTTTCTGGGGCACCATGGCGCACAAGTACGGCCTAGGGAGCGCCAGCGATGCAGTGCGCTCCGTTTATGATGCGTCCAGCAAAATACTGTGGACGGGCAGCGACGTCATGATGCGTGCTCGCATTCATGAGCTTGAACAGGCGGGGATGAGCACCGAGCACGCGATCGCCGATGCCACACGCCACATGCCGGACTACGTGCTCAACAATCGCCTGCTTGGAATGCTTGGCGCTCCCAACGTCCTCTCCGATAGTGGTGCATTCATGTTTGGGCGGTACCACACGAAGGTGGTCGACTCACTCGCACACATGACGATGGACGCCCTCACTCCCAGCTCTAGCCCTGAAGTGCGGCGCCAGGCGTTCGGCAATATCGGTGCGCTCGCCATGTTGGGCTTCGTCATGTACCCCGCTGCCGATGCGGCCCTGCAAAAAATAACAGGAAGCGAGAAAGCCGAGCAGCGGCGACGTGGACCATTGGCGCCTCTCTACGGGACGTATGAGGCCGCAACGGGCAAAGAAGGTAAAACCTATGGTAGCGTGGCCTCCAACCTGGTGACCATGAGCCCGGGCGCCAAGATGCTCGTCGAGACCATGAGCAACAAGGACTTCGCTGGCCGCTCCATCATTGAGCCCAAGTCACCTTTCCACAAACAGGCGGCACAGCTCGCCGAGTATACTCTGCAGAACGCGATCGCCCCCTACTCCAACTTCGAGGGAAGCTTGCGCTCGGGGAGTTCCAAGCCGGGGCTCCTGTCCAAGCTTGGGCAGGAAATCACCGACACCAAAGTGCCCACGGAAAAGCAGGCCAAGGGCAAGCTCTATGGGGAAAATATGGCTGTCAAGGCGGCGATCAAGCGGCTCAAATCGCCGCGCGGATCGCTCGAAGCCGGGGTTAACTACTTGAGCGGATAATGATTAACAAATAGGTAAGGAGCAGGTGTTATGCCATTCAAGAAGGTAGGTGCTGGTGATTACACGTCCCCCTCGGGACGGCATTTTAACCAGGCTCAAGTCAACTTGTACTACGCCAATGGGGGCAAATTCCCGGGTGAGAAGAAAGCACGTGGAGGACCTGTTATGTTTAATCAAGACGATCGACAGTTTGAAGAAGAAGAACCCGATCTCGCCACTACTAAAAGACGTCGTTATGCCAAGGGTGGCCCGGTTGAAGGCTCCGCCGCAGACGTCAAGGAAGACAAAATTGGAGCCAAAAAGGCGGGTCTGTCCATGAAGGATTGGGAGGCGAGCCCCGCGGATCGAGCCCACGACCGCAACCGAGGCTTCCACAGCAAGCCAGTACAGATGGCAGCGGGGGGCCCCGTTCTAGGGCGCACGCACAACTGGTCGAAGGAGCCCGACGAGTTCACCGGCGGCCGCATGCCGTTGAAACCGGCGGTTACGCAGCAGCATGAATTTGGAAGCAAGGGAGCGCCGGCCAAAAGGACGGGCGACAAATCAGAGCCCCCCGTGAAGCCGCGGAAGTAAATGCGAGTAGGAGCGGGTATCGTCGCGCAGGAAATCTGCAGGGTTGTCGACGAGCTTTTCACTCAACGCCCGGATCTGAGATTTAATCATGTCCTCGAAGCACTCGAACACCTGCGCTACGAAATCACGGAAGCCGCTATCGCCCGCGGCCAGATAGAAACACCGAAGCTTCCACGCATCAAGAGCCCGCCGCGATGACCGAACCAACCCTCACCCAAACTTATCCTGGCGGCGTCGAGAAACAGATAATGGACTGGGCGGACGGCCAGCTTGCTCAAAAGCCCACCGCTCTCCTGGGCCCTACCGGCCCGCAGGGGATCGCCGGCACCGCCGCCAACACCGGAGCTACCGGAATGACGGGCATGACAGGCCCCACGGGCTTCACAGGCCCCGCTGGCACAGCGTCTTCCACCGGAGCCACGGGTCCCACTGGTATCCAGGGTCCATTCGGTGTCGGAGGGGCCACGGGCCCTACCGGCCCGGTCGTCTTCAACACGTCAAACCCTTCGGCGGGCGACCGCGCCACTGTGTCGAATTGCAGCACGACAACGTTCAACGCCGCTGCGGATGGTGCGGGATCGTTCGTGGTTCCAGTTTTCTATAGCGGCGCCGCCTGGAGGGTAGGATGACGCTTCCGGTGTACTCTCCGCTTGATGGCACTGTGCGGCTCGAGATGCTGCCCGCGGAGCCCAACAAGCATATGTTCCTCCGCCCGTGGGGCGGCGGCGGCCTCGCGCTCAAAAATGCAAGCACGGGCGTGTGGGAGATGTACGGCGTCACTTTTGACAATCGTATAAACGGCGCCTTCACGATTGACATCAACAACTGCACTATCGATGGCGTTAGCGGCCAGGCAATGCAGATTTCTTCAAGTGTTATATATGACAAAATCAAGAATGGCTTTAGCTCTATTGGCATAGGTAACGGCACCACTGGTAATCCAGAAACGGTGTTGAACAACATCCCGTTCCCAGGTCAATCTAATGGTTGCCGTTCACGTTTTCGTAAAAACGCCGCGGACCAATCGCTTTTCGGAGGCCCTTCTGCCGAGAAGCTCTATCTCGAGTTCAGATCGACGGGTACTTTAGCTCAAGGTGACGTTCCAGCTGTTGGAGTGATGGCGGATTTGGGTACGCCGACGAACTTCAACAACATATGGAACACCGGCGGTTTCGCTTCTCTCTACTATTGGAACGGTCAAGTTGTCTTAGGCGGTACGGGCGTCCTACAGGGTGACTCGTTTATCGGTTCCGCCGATGGCAACATCATCCGTATGGCCATGGATTTTTCAGCGATCTTTCCAAAATTTTGGTGGTCTGTTAACGGCCAAGCGTGGAATTACAACGGTAATGCCAGTCCAGAAACGGGCGCGGGTGCTTTTGCTTTCCCCAACCTAATTGGGTTACCCTTTACACCCGTTGTTCTCTTCGCTCCCAATGTTCCAAGGGGTACACAGATTACGCCAAACCTCGGGCCCGATTTCGTATATCCTGTACCAGCCGGCTACACCGGCTGGACAGCTCCTGTCGGGAACGTCTACAACGTCTACGCCGTTGGCAATGGCTCGGGCGCCATATCGTTCGATCTCAGTCTCACGCCGGCGGGTTTCGATGCCGGCACTGGTTTTCTTGTGAAAATTGGCGACGGCACTCGCCGCCTCGTAGGACGCTGCGGACTGCTACCAAAAACAGCACTTGTTTATTCGGGCGGTTTTGTAATGGGTGACGGGCAAGACCAAATCATCGGCATGCCCCGTAATGCGATGGTGACTTCGCTATTCAACCCGCAGCAAATTCAACTCGGATGGCGACAAGGCTCAGTTCAAATAAGCGCGGCGCAGCAGGCCCAAATCATTCGCATGAGTCAATCAGAACAACAAAAATTACACTTCGTCGGATGGGATGGTACGTTAGTGTCAGGTCGACGAGCGGAGTTCGAAGTTCAATTCGCTAGCAACCAAAGTGGACCGAGCCCTACTGCTATCACAGCGTTTGTGGTCAAAGAGAGCGGTTCTACTTTCCCTGGACCCACGTTAGATCTCACCGCCGGCGGCACTTTCCCATACTTTATAAACAGTAGTACCGGTGGTCCTCAATCAGGCATCATATTAGGTTCGGCCGCTTATCCCGATAACTTTTTAGATGGTGTAGCCAACCAAGTTCACACAATCGAATTTGGTATGTTGCCGGCTTATTCGGCCGCGGTCGATGTTATATCGACGGATTACTTCTTGAACGCTCGAGTTTACATATGATTGGGGGTGTGTCATGCGCCGAAAATTTCAACATGTTCGACGGCAACGTCACAGGCGGCCAAGTTGGCCACAGATGGAAATGGCCGATCCCAACTTCGCTTGCACTAACGACGCAATGCCGGATATCGAGGATGACGAAGAGTGGGCTTACGGCTTAGGCTGTGAACCGGGCATACCTCTAACATAGCCGCACCCGTTCACAGAAACACTGTAGCCGCTGCCGCCGATCATTCCATCGTCATCGAAATAGCATTCATGATCCACCATGCCGCGTTGCTTGAGCGCACGGCATGCACGCTTCGCCTGCGCCCTTGTGATGCCGAGGGCTTCAGAAAGCGAGTTGAACGTGTGAACATTATTATCTGTTCGCAGCTGTTCAAACAGAAAAACCAAGACCAAAACTTCGTACTTTGACATGTTGCGCATAGGACGTCTCCATGCTTCTCGGGTTTGATTCCAACGGTATTCGGGGTCGCGCTCACATTGTTCCAAAAACCGTTGTGCATCTTCGTATTGGGCGAAGGATTTATAAAGTGGGTACCCAAGCCATTTAATGGTGCGACCAGTTTCCGCAACAAAATACGGTTTTGGCTGTATAAGGCCTGATTCTACAACACAGAGTTTAGGCAAGGGGGTTGACATTTCTTTCTACTCCATGTGCGAAGAGAATTGTCTCAAAGATAGATCCTTCAGGAACTGGGATCACGATTACTTTTTCCGGAGTGCCACCAAATTCCGAACCTGCTCCAAGAATATATCTGTGCTCCGTATCCGCAGCGAAGTGTTTTTCCAATCCACGACGTACAACACTGGCGCTTCGCTTTTCAGCTTTCATTGCAGCATTGAATGCTTTCATCGATATCCGTATCTCACGTTCAAGGGTGATGAAATGCACAAAAAGCGTCTGGCCACGTAGAGGAGGTGCTAACACTTCAATTTTATCGCGCTCGTTTCCCCCTTTTTTTGCCGATGTCGTAGACCAAAGTGCATTCGCCGCCTTGGCATCGTTAAGAAAACCAGTAATCGCCAACTGTGTGTTGTCCTTAGCGCCTCCCTCCAACGCTTCCTCCTGCCGACGCTTGCAATTACGCCGGTAAGCGATGGTCAACAACGTGTGGATACCAGCATAGTCAAAAAATAACCCCATTTGTGGACCAAATTTTGCAGCGGTGAGAAGTGAGGCACACATAGCCAACCACAACCGATCACCTGAATCACGCGGGATATCGAACTCCACCATCCGGTCCTCGAAGTCACTGCGCTCTTTTTGCGCCAACTCACGTATGCTCTCGGCATTCACCGCCAACAACTCCGCGTACTGCATACCCACATGCCCGTAGTTGTTTTGGAGGGCATCCACTAACATGTCCGCTTCCCCACCCTTTATCATCCCTTTATCCATTCCCACCTGCTTTTCGATCTCAATTTCAAAAATACGGGCGATCTGCGCTGAATTGTTGGGTTGTTTTGCAGCGACGTAGTCTATGACGCTACCGTTAGACAGAATCAAAAATGTCGTTTGCCATGATCCCCCGTCAAAATAATCACGGTTCTGCGTGAGCTTCGTGCCGCCGCTCCCCTGTTGTCCTAGCAGGGCGATTTCTACACAGCTCTGAAGATGCTTATCTTCGGAAATATCATCCCAGGATACGGGAAGATGCCGTACGTCCATCATGCGTTTAATAGTGCCCTTGAACGAAGACCCCACACTTTCGCGTGTGCGTTTAGGGTGGCCCCATATGGCACCGCCGATCTGCGATGCCGTCGATTTGTGTGCCCCACTGCCGTTACTGTAAATGCTCAAGGTGGCACCCGTACTCCCGAGCAGTTTCATCAGCGGTGCAGCGAGATAGGAGGCGAGGATCAATTCGAGTCCAGGACGCTTTTGATCAAACACCAGCTTTGTGGCGCGATCCCACGCCTCACGCCTGCCTACAGGGGTGTATTGCGCCCGCATGTCAGCGTTCTCAATCAGAATTTTTTGCTTTTCCCCCTTATCCGTAAAACGGGTGTTTCCGTAGACGAAAGCAATTGGTACCTCGCTTCCGTCTTCGTTCATTTCCCACCCCATCTCCATCGGCGCCGGCGGCGAGGCGAGGGCATTCATTGTTCCTAGGATTGAGGTAAACATGTTCGATAGCCTCGTTGCTGATGTCTGCGAGAAATTGACTAGTAGTCCTCTCTCCGACACGGTTGTAAACACCCGAGACGGCATCCATTCGTCTAGAGGGATAAATATTTCACATCTCCGTTTTATGTCTTTTTGGATAGTGAAATGGAGCCCTTCACCAGGGGGTGCCTGTGGACGAGGTAGGGCGACCATCTGACTTTTTACAAGAGGCTCATATAGATCGTCACCGTCGTCATCGTCATCGTCGCCATCCTTGGAGCGCTTCTTTTTACTGGCGAGTTGTACATAGATACGTCCATCAGTCACCCGATAACCGTGACCAAGAATATTTTGAAGCGCTTCATCGCTGAACTCGGTCGGGAGAGCGGGCAGTTTAGGGGCCACCCGTTTTACAGGCAACCATTTGTCGTCGCCAGTGAGGCGCCGCACTTCGTTGACCAAAGCCCCCGAGCCCGTCTTGGTCGGAGGGCATGTGTGGTACGTGTTCCAACGGGCATCGCAGGCATCCGTTCCCCGCGTCTCTAACTTGTCAGACCATGCCTGCCAGGCTTGTAGGCCGTAGTCTTCGCCGTCGCACGCGGCGAATATCCGCATACCGATCGTATTCCAGCGTTCCCAGTTTTCCTTATCGTTGGGAATGCGGTTGAGGCAGGCGGCCAGTTCGCCAAACGACATGGGAGGCCGCTTCTGGAGATCTTCGTCTTTCACCGTGATGGTGGCGACGCGGCCGGCGAAGCGAGCAGGGATCGAAGGAAGAAGTCTCCGCGGAACATTAGCGGGGACAGGTGCTGAAGTGAACACTTCGGAAAAGTTGTAATCCTTGCCGAGGCCGAGCAGCGTTACTGGCCGCGGCGGGTCCCACTTGTAATTCAATGTAGAGGGAATGCGAAGAACCCTGGCACCATCGCTTGTGCAGGGTCCATCGATGTGGAGCCCGTGCGATTCTGCAAGGGCACGCAGGGAATCTGCGTAGTGTTGCCACAGTGCGGGCACAAGAACGTGATTTGAGATCCACCAAACGTGAATCCCTCCGCTACCGGATGCCACAACCGCGGAGGGGGGCGGGATTTTCGTCGCCTCGATAAATTTTTTGAGCGCGTCAAGCGCTTCTTTCGTCGTGGCATAGGATTTCCCTTCTCCAACATCGATATCGAACCACACGGCCTTCATGGCGGTGGCATTGAGGCGGTTGCGTACAGCGACGAACCCGCTACCGTTAGGTTTTGCTTCCCGCTGTTGTGAAGTACAGAAGTAAAGATTTGCGTTGTATTCTCGCGCTTTTCCCAGCTCCCGCATAAAAGCGTCAATATTCTCTACCGCAACACCCTTGAACGGGCCGCCCGGCAGGTGCCAATGCAAATTAACGTAGCCCGAGCCGGGCTCGGGCCACGCAACTACGCGAGAAAGGAAGGTCCGTGTGTCCACGGCCTAGCCAAGGAGTTTAAGGACTTCGCTCTTAAGGGCATCGTCCGTTTCGTCGCCGGCATCAACAGTGTCAACTTCTGCCTTAACAGTCACGGGCGTAGCGTAAACCTTTTCTTTTTTGGGTTTGGCTTTCTTCTCGGGCAGGATGATTTCCGCCTCGACTTCCTTAACCTCGTCAGTCTCCTCGTCCGTCTTGGACGCGGCAACCCACTGCGCCAGGCTCACCGCGGTCGGCTTTGGCTTGGGCGCCGGTGCAGGCTCCTCGGTACCCTCGATCTCGCGCATGCTGCCCGCGTTCTCGCCGGTAATGAACAGGGCGTCAGATGATTCCCGCATTTGATCGATGATAACCGCCGAGTCATCGTCCATCTGAACTTCGTTATTGTACGCGAAGATCATCTTCGGGTACTCTTTCTTCTGCTCGAAGCTGATCCGGGTCAGAAGGGCATAGTACGGCACTCCGGAGCGGGCCAGTGTGTCGCCGTAGGCCTTGAGTGCCTGCAGGGAGGCGCCGGGGACGCGTAGGAGACAGGGGCGCAGCAGAGGCTTGCCCAGGACGTCTTTTGTCCAGAACCACGGGAGCACCGCTAAGCGCTTGCCGTTGCTGCAATCGCGGACCTGCATGCCCTTGTCATTGGTGTAGGTCTTGTTGCGCGGGCAGAGGTCACACAGTTCTGACTGTGGCTCTGGAACGCCTGGGTCTGGCCGCTTGCCCTGGAGGGAAGAGCAAAGCGGACGCTCGCCCTTCGAGCGATCGCCTTTGTACCCCTTGTAGTACGCGCGCGAGGCGAACGCCGGCGCACGTAGGATCACCACATCGATGGCTTCCAAGGGGATACGGTGTTCTTCATCTTTGCCTGTACTGATCCACCACTTGGACCCGCGGATACGAATGACGGGGAAACCAGTGGAAATTCCGTCTCCGAGCGTCTCGGCGGGCGGACGGCCTTGGAAACGCGCAGGGACGATAATGCTCGGCCCGTTGTGCGGGCTGACTGCAGTCGACATGTAGTTCTCCTATTATTCGTCGTCGAAAGGTGGGGGTGCGCCGCCCTTGACGACACGGACAGTGCGGCGCGAGTCCAATTTTGTTCCGGGTGGAAGATGCCCATGTTCCTTTGCGAAAGCCTTAACTGCCGTGACATTCGCCTTCCTGTCAAGAAGGCTCCATTCACCACGACTAATCACGTGCCCCATGAATTGATCAGGATCGGTGAGAGAGGCACTATATTTAGTACTGAAGTACGCCGTACCGTGTGGCGTCTTGATGTTCACGAGTTTGTGTTCGTTCATGAACCTGTCGAGGGTACCCTCCACCTTGGCCATCGCCGTTTTGAACGGGACAAGTTCGTTCTTGTGGCGAGCTTCGATTTCCGCAGCTTTCGCCTTCAGCCCTTGGTAAAGCTCAACCATTTCATCGGGGGTCATGACATCTTTTCCTCGGTTAGCTGCTCAAACATTGCTAGCAGCGTGTTTTGATTCAGCTCATTCTTTTTCAACGCCCGGTAAAGTTTCCGCTCTACTGCCGTCCCCTGCAGGTGAAGAAACTGCTGTTTCCTGGTCTGCCCCGCTCGCCGGATACGGGCGTTCGCCTGTTCGTACGTCTCGTACGATGTGATAGGTAGGTACCACAAGACCGTATCGGCTGCTGTAAGCGTAAGACCGTGTGAAATGCATCCTGGGTCACTTAACAAAATACGGTG
>WNFM01287821.1_pt1 | contig 12877 bp, 13 predicted proteins | sample 5400271 | NCBI WGS metagenome assembly WNFM01 (sample SAMN13153352, study PRJNA577476) | soil metagenome | isolation source: 60 cm saprolite on Douglas fir-dominated hillslope | place: USA:California | collected 2013-09-17 | reverse complement strand
ATGAGCCGATCGCGGATGTGCCCAACTGGGACGGCGTCTTGACGCCGCCCTCTACCGTGCGGGCCCTTCAGGCGGGATACAAGCCCATCCTCTCGCCGAGCGCCGGGTGACGCGATCGCCACCTTCGGGGGACATATCGTGTAAGCCTCGCCCTTCAGGAGCAGGTCAATGATTGTCTGGCCCCTTTTCGGTCGCGCCTGTCAACGTCGGCGTCACGCGCGAACTTCACGGAGGAAATCATCAACTTGATTCTTCAACATGACACCGCTCTTAGAAAGCTCGCCGGCCGAGGCCAGTACCTGACTCGCGGCTGCGCCCGTCTCTTGGGCCGCCTGCGTCACGCTGACAATGTTCGACGCAACTTCCTGCGTGCCCTGGGCGGCTTGCTGGACGTTCCTGGATATCTCCTGGGTCGCCGCGCCCTGTTGCTCGACCGCCGAGGCTATCGTCGTCGAAATTTCACTGACGCGGTTGATGGTTTGGGAAATACCCTGGATGGCCTGGGCCGAGCCTTCCGTGGCTTCCTGGATCGACCGCACTTGGGTTGCAATTTCCTCCGTCGCACGGGCGGTCTGCGTCGCCAGGGTTTTCACCTCCGACGCCACGACAGCGAAGCCCTTGCCAGCCTCTCCCGCCCTGGCTGCCTCGATCGTCGCATTCAGGGCCAGCAGATTGGTTTGACCGGCAATGTCGTTAATCAGGCGCACCACGTCGCCGATTTTCTGCGCAGCTTCCGACAACCCCAGAACTTTGGCGTTGGTGTCATTGGCTTGAATAACAGCCAAACCCACGATGCGGGTCGATTCCACAACCTGGGAATTGATTTCACGGATCGAGGCTGACAATTCCTCGGTCGCAGAGGCGACCGTCTGCACATTCTGCGTCGTTTGCTCCGAAGCCGCGGCCACTGCCTGCGACTGGCGCGAGGTTTCCTCCGCGGTCGTCGACATCGTCTGCGCCGTTGCCTGCAGCTCAGTCGATGAACTGGTGACGCCCTTCAACACGGCACCCACGGAAGATTCAAAGCGATTGGCCAGGTCGCGCATGAGCCTGCGGCGATCCTCCTCGGTCCGCTTCTTCGTCTCTTCCTGGTCCAGACGAAGTCGATCGGTTTCAATCATACTGTCTTTGAAGATCTGCACCGCCTTGGCCATGTCGCCGATCTCGTCCTGGCGCTGGGTACCGGGAATTTCTACCTTCATCTCGCCGCTCGCGAGTTGGCCCATGGTCGCGGTCATGGCGCGCACTGGCCGTACAATCAGGCGCGCGAGGGCGATAGCGATCCCGAGGGCCACGACAGCCGCGAATGCGGCGATTGCCATCAGCATGATGCTGGATCGGATTCCGAGCCCGTCGAATCCCGCATCCGACGCATGAGCGGCCGCGACATTCTGTTGGCCGAATTTCTGCATGGCTTTGCTCAGCCTCGCGACCTGATCATCGATCTGACCGTCAAGATCCTGAATCTGGGGATTAACGCCTTGCGCCTGTCGCAGGAGAGGCAGCATCTTGTCGTCGAACAGATGGGTGATTGCTTGATAGGACGCATTGGCCTCATCGAGCGACGCCTTCTCCGACTCCGTATCAGCCGCCACCACGAGACCGGCAAGCACTTTCTCGGCATTTGCCTTTTCGGCAGCCCAATTCTTATCGGTCGTTGCCAAGTTGCGGTTGATTTCGGCGTCGGCGATGACCTCGTAGAGCCGGGGCCCGAGCGCGGAGGCCTGGGTCGCATCGATCGCCACATAAGCGGCTCCGGCGCCGGTGTCCTGAAGCTCCCGCAGATATGACACGGTCGCCAGCCCGATCCCGGAAAGTGCCAATATGAGCGATACATTGATGGCGGAACCGCCAAGCATCTTGGCGCCTAGTGTCAGCTTCATGACGTTCCCCCTTAGATTTTGCAGCAACTAACCGGTGATTTTCGCGATGCCGCTTCTCGCACCGTATTTCATCAAACCCGTTAGCTCGTAGATTACCGCCATACTCCTTAACAAATGCCGTTGCGACAGGAGTGCCGAGCCCGAATTTGCGCTTGGTATTCAAAAAAAAATGCATCCTTGATCACACCGAATGACACCGTCATCGCTTCGATCAATTTTTGCGAAAGTTCTCCGGCGCATCAGCAACCAATTCTATTCTCTACCTGATCGGCTTCACCAAACATGTTTATGAGACATCCTCAAGTGGGGGCGTCCTGTAAACCGGTTTGCCAGACAAACTAATTTCCAGATCTTGTGTGTAATGTCGCACCGCTTCGATATCCATGCGAACGCCCAGGCCAGGAAGGTCGAACACGTTCACAAGCCCCGCCGAATCTAGAAGCAGGTGATCCTGGCAAATTTTCCAAGAGAGAGATGTCTCATCCATCGGATATTCGCACAGCTCAAATTGTGGGAGATTTGAGAATGCATGTAGTGACGCACTGAGTGACAAATGCGATGTATACGTATGATTGACATAGCCGAGATTTTGATGAGCCGCAAAACCGGCGATTTCTCGTGCAGCCCCTATCCCGCCAACCCGCCCACAATCAATCTGGATGATCCCGATTCCCGATTTTGAGAGCAATCGCTTGGCCTCGGCAACACTGTGAATGTTCTCTCCGGCGGCAATCTGATGGCGCCCATAGGTCCGTGAAAGGGTGGCGTAGGCATCGAGCGCCGTTGGATCAAATGGCTCCTCTAACCATTCAATCGCAAACTCCTTCAGCATCGGCACATATTGATTTGCGGCCGCCGGATCGTCCTTCCAGACCTGGGCAGCATCGATAAACAGGCGACCATTCTGCCCGAGCGCTTCCTTCGCGGCACTCAATTGCTCTCGATCGCTCTTCAGGTCGCCATGTCCGAACCCGCCCCAACCTACTTTGACCGCATGAATCCCGCGTCCGTGTAGTTTATGTATGCGTGTGAATGTTTCGATTGGCGTGGTGCCAAACGGCACGACCACATAGGGTTGCTTCCCGAAGACGGCCGCATCCCCGAAAAGCCGATACACCGGCTCTTGCCGTTTTTTGCCAAGAAGGTCCCAGAGCGCCATTTCCACACCGGAAAAGGCGTGCGGCATCTGCAGGAGGTTCGCACAGCCCTGCTGGACGAGTGATGTAATTCGGGCGATATCCGAAGGATCTTCAAGCCTCTGCCCAAGGATCGAGGCACTCACGGACCGGCATGTGCTATGAGAGTCGGGCGTGACGAACGCCATAAGAGACACCAAGGGTGCGGCTTCGCACTCTCCCCAGCCCACATATTGCCCGGCGCGGACGCGCACAAGCAGCGTGTCCTTTACCGGATCTCGAAGCGGATCAAAGTCTGGTACCTGCAGAAAGAATAGATCGATCGCCTCAACTTTCATGGCAAGACCTTACCGCTTCGCATCTGCCAGGATCAGGTCAGCACCACGTTCGCCAATCATCATGGCAGGGGCGTTCGTATTGCCGCTGACCAGATGCGGCATGATCGATGCGTCCACGATACGCAGATTCGTCAGTCCGTGAACACGTAGAGAGCTGTCCACCACTGCCATCGTGTCAGATCCCATCTTGCATGTGCCGACGGGATGAAAAATGGTGACACTGTCGCGACGCAAGAATGCCTCCCAGTCGGCATCGGTGGCATTTTGTGGTCCCGGCGCCAGCTCTTCGATGACATGCGACGCGAGCGGTGGCGCGGAAAAGATCTTGCGGATATAGCGACAGCCCGCCGTAAGGACCCTCACATCGGATTCGTCATCAAGAAGTCGACTATAGATTCGCGGCGGGTCACGAAAGTCCGAGCCGCGCAAGGCGATGCGTCCGCGACTCTTCGGGCGACTGACATTCGGGATTGCTGTGACCACCGGATCATCAAGAATGATCAATTCGTCGGGGGTCAGCTTATAGCCAACCGGCGTGAAGTGCAGTTGCAGGTCCGGATCGGGGATAGACTCATCCGATCGCACGAAGGCCATGGCCTGGGCGCCCGGCGCCGTGCCGGGGCCGCGTCCACGCATGAGCCAATTGATGCCGTGGAGTGCAGTCCGGAACGGTCCCGTTTCCGAATTATACGTTGGCTGATCGACTTTGTAGGTCAGATAGACGCCCACATGGTCTTGCAGATTGTGCCCGACGCCCGGCAAATGGTGTGTTACAGGCACACCACCCGAAGGCTCGGCCGCATCGCCAATGCCCGATAGCATCAGAAGTTGCGGCGACGCGATGGTTCCCGCGGACAAGATGACCTCGCGCCGCGCATAGACCGTCCAGCTTGATCCATCTGGCCGATAATAGTCGATAGCTCGAGCCCTCAGGTTATCAATGACGATCCGGGAAACCTGCGCCTTGGATCGAATCTCCAGATTTGACCTGGATCGGATCGGCTTGAGGTAGGCATCGGCGGCACTATGGCGCCGTCCGAAGATCTGGTTGGCTTGAATGAATCCCGCACCCTCTTGCGACCGCCGTTGCGTGGCAATCCAATTGCGATCGCCGCCTCGACAAACTGTCCCGCCAGCGGATGGCAGCTTCTCAGATTCGACGTATGTAACGGGCCATCGCCGCCCCGATATTGGTCGGCGCCGGTCTCGTTGGTCTCCCCGCGTTTGAAGTAAGGCAGGACATCCTCGTAAGACCAGCCTGCGTTACCTAATGCTGCCCAACTGTCATAGTCGCTGGCTTGCCCGCGCATATAGACCATGCCACAGATCGAACTACTGCCGCCAATGACCTTTCCCCGCGGCCAGATATCCTGCCGGTTATTCCGGGTCGGATCTGGCTCTGTCAGATAGCGCCAGTCGTATCTGGGATTGCCGATGCCATAGAGATCTGTGGCCGCGGGCATCTTGATGATGGGCGACTTGTCGCTGCCGCCCGCTTCCAAGAGCAAGACGGAAAATCGTCCGTCAGCGGATAGGCGATTGGCAACGGCACAGCCCGCGGAACCAGCCCCAACGATGATAAAATCGAATTCCTCCATGACGACCCTAGATGTAGGACTGACAGTGCCCATGCCGAAACCCCCTGACCCACTCTTACAGATCGCCCGGATGAAAGTCATTCGGCTGGCTCAAGCAATTGGAGCCCAGCGGCGAGGCCATCTCGAAGAGCCGTCAACTCATCTGTCATCGCCATGAAGGCGATATTGAGATTGCGCGCAAAGCTTAGATCCTGGGTGCTGGCAATCGGCATCGCCCACGGCTTGTCATGCGCCTGGGCCGCCAAGGCAACCCGTTTGATATCAGCATGGTCACTGCCGTCAGCGAGATATTCGCCACGCCCCCGCGCCAAAGAGAGGTCGTTTGGACCGATAAACAAGCCATCGACCGTATCCAGAGCCGCAATCTGCTCTACCTCCTCCAATGCCTGTACCGTCTCAATCATGGCCCAGCATTTGGTACGTCGGTTCTCCGCCTCCACGAATTGGCGGGGTGCCGGCATATAATTGACGGTCTTGCCACCACCGAAGCCACGCGCCCCCAATGGCGGAAACTTGGAGAAGGCGGTGGCCGATCGCGCATGCTGGAGGCTTTCGATCTGTGGCAAGATGACGCCGTCACTGCCGAAGTCCAGCGCGTGCTGAATCGGCACGCGTTCAGCGCTGTCCACCCGCGTATAAACGGTCATGCCAAGAGCCTTGGCGATCGTGACACTGCGCGCGGCCGTCGATGGCTCGAATGTGCCATGCTCGATATCGATAATAACCGTGCCATAACCGAGAATCGAGGCGATTTCACAGGCATTCTCGTTTGGCGTCATGAGCCAAAAGGCCAATTCAGTATGGCGACCCGCCAGGCGAATTACGGTCATGCATCTGCTCCAAATGATCCCGCCATTGCGCCGCCATCAATCGGATAAAGGCCGCCGGTCAGGTAACTAGCTGCTGGTGAGCAGAGGAACATCACCAGATTAGACACGTCTTCGACTTGCGCGAATCTGCCCATCGGTATGCCCGATTTCCAGTTCGCCGCATCCTGTGGCGTCGCAACCGATCGAAACATGTCGGTTTCCACGACATGCGGCAGAATCGCATTGACCCGGATGTTATCGCGGGCGTGATCGAGTGCCAGGACTTTGGTCAAGCCGATGACACCGAATTTGCTGGCACAATAGACCGCACGCCGTTGAAATCCGGTGATGCCCGCGGTCGACGATACCTGAACGATGGCACCGCCATCACCTCGCTCTGTGGCATGTATGATGAACCGCCTCGACAGCCACAAGACGCTGTTGAGGTTGAGCTCCATCAATTCATTCGTACGATCTATTGAAATTGCGTCTGTCTCGACGCCCCAGGAGCGCCCCGCATTGTTGACCAGAAAGTCGATGCGCGGATGGGCTGCCAAAGCCTTATCGAAAACCTGCTCCGCCGTTCCAGGGACGGCTAGGTCTCCGCCGATTCGGGTGGTCTTTCGGCCAAGATTGGATATCTCCTGCCCGGTCCATGCGAGCAACTCTGCGTCGATATCCTGGATAATGACATCCGCACCAAGACTGGCAAACGCCTTGGCGATTCCGGCGCCGATGCCGGTTCCAGCACCCGTCACCAGGGCAACTTTACCCTTGAACAGAGTGGCATCAAACGTCGCGGCGCTCATTGAGCCACCCGCCAATCGGCGAGACGTGATTCGTCGATCTCCAGCCCAAGCCCCGGCCGGTCAAAGGGTTGCACCATCCCGCTATCGACGTGAAACAGTGGTGCCTTGAGGAAGTCCTCGCGCCAGGGCGATGGATCCATGTCGCATTCGAAATAGTCGGCATTCGGCAACGCGTAGAGCAAGTTGAGGCAGGCGGCGAGACTCACGGCCGTGCTGTAGTTCTTGCTGGAGAACGTCAGATGCCGCATTTGGGCATAGGCGGCGATCTTGCGGGCTTCGGTGATGCCACCAACTTGAATGACGTCAGGCTGGACCACCTGAATCGCGCCGGCATCCATCATTGCGGCAAAACTGAATTTGTTCGTTTCGGTCTCGAATCCCGCGATTGGAATGCGCGTCCGGCGGGCCAATTCCGCGCAACCAGCGACATTCTCTGGTTGCGTCGGCTCTTCAAACCAGCGGATACCGAGACGCTCGAATTCATCGGCGTAAGCCATGGCCGTCCTGGCATCGAGTGACGTCGTTGCGTCGCACATCAGATCGAGGTCTGGGCCCAAGGCCTCACGCGCCGCCTCAACGCGTTTTATATCTTCCCGCAGCGTGACGCGCAGTGGCGTTCCGTCAAGCACACGCGCATGAACCGCAGTGCCGATATTGCCGACTTTCATCTTGTAGCCAAGATAGCCTGCAGCCTTTGCTTTGCCGACATCCTTGGCCAAGTCCTCCGTCGAATAATTGCGCCGGTAGTAACCGGAAGAGGCATAGGCCCGCAGCGGCCGTGAAAAGCCACCCAGCATGCGCCAAACTGGCTGGCCGGACACTTTGCCGAGAATATCCCAGAGCGCGATATCAATGCCAGACAGGCACGACAGAAGGATGCCTTTGCGACCGTGATAGTAGGTTTCCTGGTAGACCTTCTCCCACAGAAACTCCGGTCGGCGGGGATCCTGACCGACAATAAGCGGTTGGATCTGCTTTTCGAGGACGGTCGTCGTCGTCGCAAAGGGACCACCCCACATGGCCGCCTCGCCCCAGCCGAAAATGTTGGGGTCATCCGTATGGACCTTCACCAACACCGCTTCACGCCCCTGATATTCGCCGCGCGAATAGGTGAGCGGATACGGCATGTCATAGCTAAGGCAGAATGTTTCAATTCCGGTGATTTTCATCCTCGATTACTCACTTCTTTCGCAAACAGACAATGCGCTCGGTTTTGACTTTCAAACCGACAGAATCACCGACTTGGAATGTGGCGTAGCTCTCGCTTCGAACGTCTAGCGATAAGCTATTCGCCAGGTTGACGACATATTCCGTCGTGCTGCCGAGGAAGCGACATTGCGTAATAACGCCAGACAGGCCTGAGGCTTCGCTCGGCGCGGTGAGCTGAATATCCTCCGGTCTGATCGCAATTCCCTCGATAGGACCATGAGCGCGTTCCAAACCATGGATGGCCATGCCGCCCGGTAACGCCAAGATTCCATCCGCATTTATTTGGCCACGAATAACATTGGCCCCACCGATGAAATCAGCGACAAACGGCGTTTCTGGATAGCGATATAACCTGCTCGGTGTGTCGAGTTGCTCGACAAGCCCACTATTCATGACGGCGACAAAGTCGGACAGAACGAGGGCTTCGCTTTGGTCATGCGTCACGAAGACGGTGGTTATCTTCAGCTCTCTGACAATGCGATTGATCTCGTCACGCATTTCCTCGCGTAATTTGAGATCAAGGGCGGAAAGCGGCTCATCAAGCAGAAGGATGTCGGGCTTGATGACCAGTGCCCGGGCCAAAGCGATGCGTTGCTGCTGCCCGCCCGAGAGGCGTTTCGGCGATCGATCGGCAAAGTCGCCCATTCGGACGATATCGAGCGCCGTCTTGATACGATCATCGCGTTCGCTGCGGCTGATGTGGCGCATCTTCAATCCGAAGGCCACGTTTTCCGCGACACTCATATGCGGGAACAGCGCATAAGATTGAAAGACCATGCCAATGTTACGCTTCCGCGCTGGCATATGCGTGATGTTTTGACCAGCAAGCGTGATCGTACCGGCCGTTGGTGTTTCGAATCCGGCAATCATGCGAAGGGTTGTCGTTTTGCCGCAACCTGAAGGCCCAAGAAGGCTGAGGACCTGCCCTTGAGAGAGCGAAAAGCTGACACCCTTAACGGCTTGCGCCGCGCCAAAGGATTTCTCTATTTGGTCTAGTCTTAACGTCACTGCTTCACCACCAGAGTAATGATGGTCAGGCGGCAGACGCCGCCTGACCAGAATGGCTTCATTGCGCCTTAGCTTTTGCCTTCTGCCATACGTCGGTCGCCTTATCTTCGTAAGCCGATCCAAGATTGCTCTGGAACTGGATGCGGGACATGCTCGCCGCCACTTTCTCGATGTCGAGGGTCGCCTTGGTCGCGTCATCCATCAACGCAACTGCCTTGGCGTTTGCCGGTGAATAGCCGACCTCCTTGCCAAGACGCGCTTGTGTTTCCGGCGATATGACGTGATCGATGAAGGCGTAGGCTGCCGCCGGATGCGGGGCCTGCTTAATTAGGCAGGGGCCATCATACCAGGCGATGAAGCCCTCTTCCGGATAGACCAATTCGATTTTCAATCCCTTGGCCTTGGCCTGGCGGAACCCACCGTCATCGGTATCGGCAATCCAGACCTCGCCAGTCGCCAGAAGCTGCGCCATTTCGTCATAATGCTGGTAGACCGTTCGCACTTGCGTCATGTCTCCGGTCAGAACTGTTTCGACCTTCTTCCATTGTTCGTCGTTTAGCGGGCCGTACTTAAGCCCAGCCTGGAAGACGGTTCGATAGGCCTGCTCGTTCGCCTTGTCGATCTTGCCGATGCGCCCCTTGTATTTGCCGGAGAAGACGTCCTTCCACGATTTGATCGGCGCGCCGGTCTTGGCCGGATCATAGGCGATGAGGCCGTTCGTACCCCAGGAATAGGTCACGTGATCATGGATCCCGCTCGCCTTCGGCTGCTGGAACTGGGCATAGAGATCTTTGAAGTTGGCGAGCTTTGAAACGTCAATTGGATCGATGAGCGCCTGCTTCATCGCGACTTCTTCCTGACCAACCCCCAGGAAGACAATGTCATATTGTCCGAGCCCGGCAGCTCGGATTTTGTTCATGGCTTCTTTTTCGTCCGCGTAGTAATCGATATTTACCTTGGTACCGTACTTTTGTTCAAAAGACGGCAGGGCAAAGTCAACATAGTTGCCCCAGCTCAATACGTTGATTTCACCGCCGATTTTCGTGTCGGCCCAAGCTTTCCGGCTGAGCCCGGTTGCTATCGCCGCTGCCGAAGTCGCAAGCATCTGACGCCTATTCATATTTTTCTCCCTGAGTAGCTATTTTCTATTGGACCAAGTGAGACGAAACGCAGCGATGCTCAAAACGAGTGTCGCAACCAGAATGAGTGCCGATACGGCATTGATTTCCGGCGTGATACCGACCTTCACGATCGAGTAGATACGGATTGGTAGGGTTGTGGTGCCAGCCGAAGTCAGGAAGAAGCTGACGACGAATTCGCCGATCGAAATCGTGAAGGCGAACAACCCGGCGCCAATGATGCCAGGTGCAATGCCGGGAATGACAATGCGAAGCAACACCGCCAATTCACCCGCACCGAGTCCTCGCGCTGCTTCTTCCAAGGTGCTGTCGAAGCGTGCCAGACTGGAAATGAGAATGAAGGTGCAATATGGCAATGCCAGCAGAATGTGGCCCAGTAGGATGGCAAGGAAGCCCGTCTGGAAGCCGACAAAGCGGGCAAAGAGCAAGAGCGAGACACCCATAATAATGCCGGGGGCCAGCATCGGCATGGTGGTCAGTAACAGAAATGCGCTCTTGCCACGAAAGTCATATCGAACGATTGCCAAAGCTGAGAGCAGGCCGAGCGATGTCGCGACAACTGTCGCCGTGATCCCGACTTGCAGACTGGTCCACACCGATTGAAGTGTCTTGGTGTTTTCCAACAGCGCTTCATACCAATGGAAGGTCAGATGCTGGATTGGCAGCGTCGTGATTGTCGCCTGGTTGAAGCTGGTCAATACGACGAGCCCGATCGGGAGATAGACAATCGCATAAACGATCAATGTGAATAGGCCAAGCAGCCAGCGCGTCAGCATGTCAGTGCTCCTATCGCTGGCCGAGCATGTTGCGGTTGACGTCCAGGAAGCGCCCGACGATCAGCAGGCAAGCAAGAATGCTCGCCAGCAACACCATGGAAAGGGCCGCACCGAGCGGCCAGTTGAAGTTTGAAAAGGCGGTCGTGATCAGATTGCCGTACATCATGCCCTTGAGCCCGCCAAGCATATTGGGAACGACGTATTCGCCGATCGCGGGAATGAAGGTAATGACGCAACCGGCCAGAATGCCGGGCGCGATTAGAGGCAATGTCACGTAGACGAAACGTCTGAATGGGTCGGCGCCGAGGTTCTCGGCGGCTTCGAGAACAGCTTCATCAAGTCGCTCAATCGACGCGTAGATCGGAACCAGCATGTATGGGAGGTAGATGTAGACGAGGCCGATGACGACGGATGTCTTGGTGAACAGGAGCTTGATGGGCTCGTCGACCAGGCCAAATGAGAGCAGCGCCCAGTTCATGAGCCCGGATTCGCCGATCACCAGATTCCAGGAATAGGTACGAATCAGAACGCTGACCCAGCCTGGGACGATCAGCGCCAAGACCAAGAGGACACGCCACCGCAAGGGCACGAAGCGGACGATGAAATAGGCGACGGGCAGTGCCAGAGCCAGGGACCCCAGCGTCGTCAGCAGCGCCATGTAAGCGGACGCTGCCAGGGTGTCCAGATAGAGCGGGTCGGAAAAGATCTTCTGATACTGCGTGAGTTGCAGATGTTCTTGGATCAGATAGTTCTGGTCCGTCGTCCAGAAGCCGTAGACCGCCATCAAAGAGATCGGCGCGACAAACAGAACCAATAGGGTCAGCAGCGGCGGCAGCAACAAGCACAAAAACGGCCCGCGCGACTGCCTCCCTTGAGCTTTGCCTGCCGATTTCGACATCCACTCTCCCCTTATTACTTGAATGAGAGGCTAGCTGGCCCTAACATATTGTACAAATTTATTGATTTAATAAACTCTATAACAAAATGAAATATAGGAATGTCAGCCGATCTGGATATCGATCTGCTTCGGACCTTCGCGACGGTCCATCAATCCGGCGGCTTTTCACAAGCCGCCGAGATTCTGGGTCGCAGCCAGCCCGCGATCAGCCTGCAGATCAAGCGGTTGGAGGAAAGGGTCGGGGCCAAGGTCTTTGAGCGCAGCGGGACGCGTGGCGTGCCGTTGACAGTATCGGGGCTGCTCCTGATGGAATATGCGCGCCAAATCATTGCGCTCCATGACGAAGCTTTGACACGGCTGACCTCGCCAAAAATCAAGACCTTCGTTCGCTTGGGCATATTGGAAGAGCTCGGGAATTATCGCCTTCCCGCGGTCTTGCATTCATTCTCGAAAGTGTTCCCCGACGCAAATTTGCAGGTCCAGGTGAAGCTCAGCAACAATCTCCTGATTGAGATGCTGCAAGGGCGCCTCGATATCATCGTCATTGCGGCGGAGGCGGATGTTCCAGATGCCATTCCGCTTTGGTCGGAGCAATTGGTTTGGGTAGCGTCAAACGCAGCACCCAGTTCGCAACAACTACCGCTTCCCCTAGTCACCTTGCCGGAACCCAGCTTCTATCGGAAGGCAGCAATACGGGCACTGACCAAGGCCAGCCAGAAATGGTCGTCGGTTTGCACGAGCAGCACGATGGCTGGTATCCGGGCATCTGTCATCGCGGGCATCGGCATCACAGCAATGGGCCGGACAGAGGTAACGGAAGGCCTGCGCATTCTCGGACCGGAATACGGCTTGCCACGGTTGATGGATGCCGATGTGGTGATCTATTTCCGGGACAAGGAGTTCGAATCCGTCGCGCAAGCGCTCGCAGCACATGTCCGGAAAAGTATCGCCTGAAATCGCCAGATCAAACCTTTATCAACAGAGAGACGCATTATGATCCATACAAAGGGAACTGCAGCGCCAGCTACAGCCTTCTGGCTCGAAAGCGACAATCAGAAAGCCTGTGAGATCGCCCGATTAGCCGGATTCGACATTGTCCTCTTTGATATGGAGCATGGCACACTAGACATCCCATGTCTGGACCGGCTCCTGCCCTTCTGCCAGGCCATTGGCCTGCGCGCCTATGTCCGGCTTGCCGACGCGACGCGGCCGAATATTCAATACGCGCTGGATGTTGGTGCGGATGCGATCGTGTTGCCGCAACTGCGCGATCT
>WNFM01173838.1_pt1 | contig 12881 bp, 9 predicted proteins | sample 5400271 | NCBI WGS metagenome assembly WNFM01 (sample SAMN13153352, study PRJNA577476) | soil metagenome | isolation source: 60 cm saprolite on Douglas fir-dominated hillslope | place: USA:California | collected 2013-09-17 | reverse complement strand
GACAGCGCCCGCGACTGTCCCTTCTGCGGATGGCCGCGGTAATGAAACCAGTCGTCGAACATCAGCACGACGCCGTCCTGAAATGCGGGCGCCGCGCGCGCGAGCGCTTCGCGCGTCGACTCGTACAGGTCGCAGTCGATGTGCATGAGCGCGACCTGCGGGTAACTCGACGGCACGACGCGGTGAATCGTCTCCGAGAACGGACCGATGTGCAGCGCGGGAGGCTGAAGGCCGCAGGCCTTGAAGAGATCCTGCGTCACCTGCGGCGTGACGCGCGCGCCGATCGGAATGAGCGGATGCCATCCGTGATTCACCGCGCAGTCGGCCGGTTGCCACCGCGCGTGCGCCTCGGCGGACGGCGGCAGCCCTTCGAACGAGTCGAAGCCGACGAACCGCCGCGTCATGCCCTTGGGATCGAACGAGTGGCCCTGCGCGAACAACGCGAGGCTGAGCCCCGTGAAGACACCGAATTCGAGGACGTCGCCGGGAATCTTTTCGTAATTGATGTAGTCGAGCGCGGCGAAGAACGTCGACGATCGCGGGTCGCGCCTGATCATCTGCGTCATGATCGGGACGTCGGGCGCGCCGATCGTGAGATCGCGGACGGCGCGCGCGGCACGGCGGAAGGTGCGCTTCATGACTTGGCGATGAGCGTCGGCGCCGGTACCGCGGACGTCACGGTCCAGGCGCAGGGAATGTTGACGAAGCCCTTGCGCCCCTCTCCGCGGTTGTAGATCACGGAAGGCCCGTACTCGAGCGAGAACGAGAGCGCCGGCTCCTGGAGGTCGAAGATGTCGCTCGAGCTCGAATCCCACACGCACAGCGCGAGGTGATAGTCGCCGGCCAGGAGCGTATCGCCCGGCACGAGCACGCGCGCGTCGAACTCGCCGGCCTCCGCCGGGACGTCGAGGGCAACATCGTCTGTTCCGCTCGTGAAGACGACAGTGCCGTCGGCAGCCAGCACGCCAATGCCGACCCGGACGCCGGACCGCGCCTCGGGCAGCAGGAAGCGGATGTGGAATCCGAAGGCGTCGGTGTTGAGGGGCCTGGCGATCGGCCGGCCTGCCTGATCGATCAGATAGCTTTCCAGCACTTGCGGCTTTCCCGTGCGGCGGGCTGCGGTGTACCCGGCGTGCGAATGGCCGCCCAGATAGCGCGCGACCATCGGCCGGACGGGGCCGGAACCCACGAGCTTGCCGTGCTCGAGCAGAATGGCGGACGTCGCGAGCCGCTGCACCGCCGCCATGTTGTGCGTGACGAACAGCACCGTGCGGCCGCTCTTGGCGACGTCGTCCATCTTGCCGAGGCACTTCTGCTGAAAGCGCGCGTCGCCGACCGACAGCACTTCGTCGACGATCAGGATCTCGGGCTCGAGGTGCGCCGCGACCGCGAACGCGAGCCGCACGTACATCCCGCTCGAGTAGTACTTCACGGCGGTGTCGATGAAGCGGTCGACTTCCGCGAACGCGACGATGTCGTCGAACTTCCCGGCGATCTCCCGGCGTGTCATTCCGAGGATGGCGCCGTTCAGAAAGATGTTCTCGCGGCCGGTGAGCTCCGGATGAAACCCGGTGCCCACTTCGAGCAGCGATCCGACGCGGCCCATGATCCTCGCGCGGCCCCTCGTGGGCGTCGTGATGCGCGACAGGATCTTGAGCAGCGTCGACTTGCCCGCACCGTTGCCGCCGATGAGGCCCACGACCTCGCCGCGCTTGATGTCGCACGACACGTCGTCGAGCGCCCAGATGTGCGCCCTTTGTTCGGGCGGCGTGCTTCTGAACGACGTCAGCGACGAGCGGACGAATCCGGCGACGGTGTCGCGCAGCGTTTCGTACTGCACGACGGTTTCGCCGATGCTGTAGCGCTTGCCGAGATGTTCGACGCGAATGGCGATGTCGGACACGAAATCAGATCCGGTCGGCGAAGGTGCCTTCGGCGCGGCGGAAGAACATCAGGCCGGTCACTAGGAGCACGGCCACCACGGCGGTCGACGCGAAGATGATTGGGCCTGGCGCGGGGCCGCCGACCAGCGCCCAGCGGAATCCCTCGACCACGCCGGCCATCGGGTTCAGACCGTAGAGCGTGCGCCACTCAGCCGGCACCAGCGACGCGGGATACGCCACGGGCGTCGCGAACATCCAGAACTGCATGAAGAACGGCACGATGTGGCGGACATCGCGGTACGACACCGTCAGGGTCGAAAGCCACAGCGACACGGCGAACGCGGTCGCGACCGCGAGGAGGATGAGCGCCGGCATCCACACGATCGCCGCCCCCGGCACGACGCGGTACCACCACAGCAACGCCACGAGCGTGACCATCGTGATCGCGAAGTCGACGAGCGGCGTCACCGCCGCGGCGAGCGGAATCAGCAGCCGCGGGAAGTAGACCTTCGAGATCAGTTGCTGGCTGCCGACGATCGACAGCGCGCCGCCGGTCACCGCGGTCGCGAAGTACGTCCACGGCACGAGACCCGCGAACGCAAACAGCGGGTAGGGCACGCCGTCGGACGGCACGTGCGCGAGCCGGCCGAGGAAGAGGGCGAAGATGGCCATCGTCATGACCGGCTGCAGGATCGCCCACACGGCGCCGAGCACGGTCTGCTTGTAGCGCACCTTGACGTCGCGCCACACGAGGAAATACAGCAGCTCGCGGTACGTCCACACCTCGCTCAGGTTGAGCCGGCGCAGTCCGCGCTCAGCCTCGATGTCCACGACGAGGTCCCCGAGGATCGCGAGGCCCCAAGGCCGGGTCCAGTGCACTCGGCCCGACACCCACTCGTTCCAGACCCGCGCGGGCGCATCAGGCGTGATCCAGCGCCGGTCGGCGAGCCGGGCGAGTCCGCCTTGGACCGTCGACGCCAGATCGTCTCGCATCCATTCTCCGAACGGCAGCGTGAAACCCTGCTTCGGCCGCCGGACGATCGCGTCGGGCAGCGGGCGATCGAGTGTGCTGTGCAGAAGCCGCTTGCGACGCAGCAGTGTCGAATGCCGGGCGAGTTCGGGCCAGACCGCGCCCAGCAACTCGTGATCGACGAACGGCACGCGCACCTCGAGGCCGTGCGCCATCGCCATCACATCGATGTCGCGCAGCAGCTGCGACTCGAGATACAGCCGCGATTCGAGGCGCGCCACCGACGCCCACGGTGCTTCCGCACCAGACGGATCGAGCAGCGCGTGCTCGGCGGCGTCCAGCTCGCCGCGCGCATCGCGCCACACGCCCGCGTCGCGCAGCGCAGGACCGGCGAGGTCGACGACCTCTTCCGGCAGGAGAAAGCCGCGTTGAACACGATAGGAATCCGCTGCCGATCCGTTGGCCGACGCGAAGTGCCGCCACCGCGCCTGCAACCTCGCCGGCATGAAGGCTCCCGCGATCGGTGCGACGAGCGGCCAGAGCGGCCCGCACGCGCGCTTGGCCGACATCGCGCGCGGGATCCGCGCGAAGGACGGATAGCCGCCGAACATCTCGTCGCCGCCGGTGCCCGAGAGCACCGCCTTGATACCCGTGGCGGCGACGGCCCGCGCGACGTAATACGAATTGACGGCGTCGATCGTCGGCTGGTCCAGCCGCGCAAGAATCTTCGGAAGATCCGCCGCCACGTGGGACGCATCGACCTTCAGTTCGTGATGCCGTGTGCCGAAGTGCGACGCCACGACTCGCGCCGCGGCGGCTTCCGACGCCGCACCGTCGAAGCCGACTGTAAAGGTCTGCAGGTTCGTGGCGCCGGCCGACGTCGCCGCTGAGACGATGGCGCCGGAATCGAGACCGCCTGAGAGGAACACGCCGACCGGCACGTCGGCGACCAGGTGCGCGCGGACGCTGTCGCGCACGGCCTCACCGACGATCGCGCGGTACTCGCGTTCCGGGATCCGCGTACCGGTCGACGACAATCGATAGGCGTCACGCGCGTCGGCGAACACGCCGTCGTCAATCGCCCCGCGGCGCCAGCGGCGCCAGGCGCCCGGTGCGAGCATCTCGACACCCCGTTGCCACGTCAGCGGAGGAATGACGCTTCCCCATGAAAGGAAGCCGAGGACACCCGCGGGCGACGGTTCACCGTCGATGAGGCGGGCCGCGCGCAGCGCGGACAGCTCGGAGGCAAAGGCGATCCGGTCCGGGAGCGCTGCGATGTACAGCGGCTTGATGCCGAACCGGTCACGCGCCAGCAGCAGCGATCGTTCGGTCTCGTCCCAGAGGGCGAGCGCGAACATGCCGCGCGCGCGCGCCAGCGACGGCGCGCCGTCGCGCGCGAGCAGCCGAAGCAGGACCTCCGTATCGCTTCGCGTCGAGAATCGCTCGCCGCGCGCTTCGAGATCGCGACGCAGCTCGCGGTAGTTGTACACCTCGCCGTTGAAGACGATGTGGTGGCGGCCGTCCGGCGTCGCCATCGGCTGCGCGCCGTCGGGGCCGGGATCGATGATGGCGAGACGCCGGTGGACCAACAGCACATCGGCCGCTGTCGCCGCCACGGGCGGCCACACGCCTTCACCGTCCGGTCCGCGATGCGCGAGCGCGTCCGACAGAAGACGCGCGACCGCCGATCGATCGGCGATGGGCCGATCGCGCATGACGACGCCCGCGATACCGCACATCAGAAGATTCGTTGATCGACCGTGACGATGTCGTTCGGGAGAACCTTGTCAGTCAGGTTGACGCTGAGCTTCTTGGTCTTGCCATCGGGCTGGACCCGCTCGACATGAATGCGCCGATCGGAGCCGCGTTCGGTCAAGCCGCCGGCAAGCGCGATCGCCTGCTGCACCGTCATGCCCGGATCCCAAATGAGCGCGCCGGAGTTGCGCACTTGACCGGTGACGATGAACGTCTGGGCCTTGGGCACGTTGATGAGGTCGCCGTCCTGCAGCACGATGTCCCGGCCCGCCGTGCCCAGCTGAAGCTCTTTCAGGTTCACGCGGATGATGTCGACGGCGCTGCCGCTGACGAGCGTCCCGTCCGCCTTCCGCTTCTGTCGCGAGACGGAAATCTCGTTGCTCGCCGCCGAAGTGGGCGATCCCGCGGCGGCGAGCGCCTCGACCAGCGTCATCGTGCCGGTCATCGGGATTTTCCCTGGCGCGCGCACTTCACCGCTGACGATCACGCTCTGGCTCTTGTAACCCTCGACCTCGGCGCGCACCTGCGGATTCTTGATGAAGTTGGCGAGCATCGTCCTGATGCGCTCTTGCAGTTCGGCGGCCGTCAGCCCGGACGCCGCAACCTTGTTGACCATCGGGAACGTGATAAACCCGTCCGAATCCACGCGGTACACGTTGGACAGATCGGGTTCGTCGAACACGGTGATCTTGAGCTGGTCGTTCGCGCCGAGGACGTACCGCGCGCTCTGGTCGAGCCTCGCGGGATCCACCCTCGGCACATTGGGATCGGCCGGCGGCGGCGCCTGCGTCTGTGGCGGCGGGGCCGGCGATGGCCGCTGAACGGGCGGCGTCTGCGCCTGCGATCCAAGCGCGAGCACGAGCGAGAGCGAAGCAATCAGCGACATATCACTCTTTCCTTCTAATCGGAGTTCCGAGTCACAGGAATCCCGAGTTGCCGGGCTTTTCTGTACAGATTGGGCCGCTGGATCCCCAGCGTCTGGGCGGCATCCGTCACCCGCCAGCCGTGATGCTGAAGGACGGCCGCGATGTAGTCGTGCTCGAACCGGAGGCGCGCTTCGCGCAACGTGCCTGACGGCTCGAACGACGCCGGCGCGCGGTTCAGCTGCAGCGTGGGCAACAAGTGCTCGACCGGAATCGCCGCTTCATCGGTGGCCGCTGCGGCGCGGTCGATCGTCTCGCGAAGCTCGGCAAGATTTCCGGGCCAGGTCATCGCACCGAGCAGCGCGAGCGCGGCCTGCGTGAACGTCCGCGGCGGCGCGTTGCGCTCCACGCAGAATTCTTCCAGCACACGCTCGGCCAGCGCCGGCACGTCTTCGAGCCGCTCGCTGAGCGGCGGCAGCTCGATGCGGGACGCCGATATCCTGCGGTACAAGTCGGCGCGAAAGCGATGCTCGCGGACGTCGGCGTCGATGCCGGGCACTGCGCTGACGACAAAGCGGGTGGCGAAGACGCGCGAGCCGGGATTGCACGGCGGCCGGCAACTCGGTCACCTCGTCGAGAAACAGCGTGCCGCCGCGCGCGGCCGCGATGCGGCCGTCGGGCGACACCGTCTCGAGGTCGGGCTGCGCGTGGCCGTCCGGCTCGCCGAAGAGCGCCTGCTCGACGCCGGCCGCGCCGCACGAGACTTTGACGAAGGGCGCCGACGCGCGCGCGATCCGGCCGTGAATGTCGCGCGCAAGACCGTCGGCGTCGGAGCCGCGGCGTACGATCAGCAGGACGCCGCTGTCGAGCGCCGCAGCGCGGCGAAGCAGTTCCTGCACTCGTGCGATGACGGCGGACTCTCCGGCGAGTTCAAGTGCGACGAGGCTTGGCCGGGCGAGGCGTTTGGCGCGCGCGCCGGACAGCATAACGGGGTCTGGCATGGTGAGACTCTCTTGTGACTGGTGAACAGCTGACTGAGAGCGGTGAATCGGGGCTAAGCCGACTAGAAGACTGGGTGCCTGGCGATTGGCGACTGGTACAGCACAGCGAGGGCGACGACGGGGACGCACGTCAGGCGAATGCTGTAGAGATATTAAGAGACTTAATATGACTTAACAGACCTTAATTGTCAATATAGACACATCAATGAAGCCATCACGATACAGCAAGCGGCAACTGCCCGATCTGAGAATCAGCGCACTAAGACTTTCCGGATCAACGATTTGCGCGCAGAACCCCGCCGCGGCGCCTATCCTTATCTATCGGCGCGTCGCGCTGTATCAGTATGGAGAGCGGAAGCGTATCGGCGCGGAAACGCGGCGGCCTGAATCGGGCGCGTGAAATGGCCGACAATTACACAATCACGCCTGCCCTTTCGTCCTCGATCCGTCCACTGCTCAAATGGGCCGGCGGAAAGCGCCAGCTGCTGCCGCACCTGCGCCGCTTCTACCCGCCAGTGTTCAATCGCTATGTCGAGCCCTTCTTCGGCAGCGGGGCGGTGTTTTTTGATCTCCACAACCTGGGCAGGCTTCAGGGTCGCGACGTGGTGCTGATGGATTCCAACGCCGACCTCATCGGCTGCTACGACACCGTCCGCGATCAGCCGCAAGAGGTCGCCGACGCGCTCGAGCGGCTGGCGGCGGCGCACGCGCGCGACGGCCGCGCGCACTATTACGCCGTGCGCGACGATCGCTTCAACCCGCTGCGCGATCGGCTCAGGCAGCCGGATGGCCGGATTGCGTACACGCCCGAACTCGCATCGATGCTGATCTACTTGAATCGGACCGGCTTCAACGGTTTGTTCCGGCTGAACGCGAGCGGGGCGTTCAATGTCCCGGCGGGCCGTTACGAGCGCCCGAAGATCGCGGATCGGGCGCGCCTGGCGGGCGTGGCCGACGCGCTGGCCGGCCCGCGCGTGCAGCTGCGCTTGCGGTCGTTCGAGTCGGCGCTCGACGTCGCGGGCGCAGGCGACTTCCTCTACTTCGATCCGCCGTACGCCCCGGTGAGCCGCACGGCCAACTTCACGTCGTACACATCGCCGCGGTTCGACGGCGCGGATCAGCTGCGGCTGCAGCGCGTGATTGTCGCGCTCGCCGCGCGCGGCTGTCACGTCGTGGCGAGCAACTCAACGGCCGACGAAATCGCGGCGCTCTACGAGGGGAATCCCGACGCACGCGCGGCGGGTCTGCGGGCGCTGCGCGTGCCGGCGCGGCGCGCGATCAATCGAGACGCGTCACGGCGCGGCGTGGTGGAAGAGTTTCTGATCACGAATGTCGAGGAACGACCCTAAGCGCCGGCGAGCCAGACGAGCTCCCGGCATTCCGGACAGGCATAGGCCATGCGGAGGTCGCCGACAAACGACACGAAGCCGCCCTCGCGCTGGGCCGCGCACGACGGACAGATCGCGGACGTCTCGGCCTCGAGCGTCGCGATTCGCAGGAAGCGGCCGGTCGTGGGGCAGGAATGGCGGCCGGGCTGGCGTCGCGACGCGAGACGCGCGGCCGTCCGTCGTGCCCGGTGTGCCAGCGGAAAAGGCCGTGATAGAGATCGGATCGTTCGGGCGACTGGGGCATGCGGCGGCGGATGGTACCATAACGCGTCTCGAACCCAGAGTCCCGAATCGTGAACGCTGAGCTCGGAACCTGAATTTGCGAAAGTGGCGGAACTGGCAGACGCGCCGGACTTAGGATCCGGTAGCCGAAAGGCTTTGGGGGTTCGACTCCCCCCTTTCGCACCACCACCCCGCGTTGTAAGAGACATCAAAGGTGAATACGCTCCGCCGCGGCCTGGCCTCGCCCGACTCGGCGCGCATCCGCGCGGCCGCGATCGGGCTGCTCGTGGTCGCGGGCGCAGTCCAGTGCTGGCGGTATCGCTATCAGATGTACCCGGATGGCGCGGAGTACGTGGACGTCGCGCGCCAGTTCCAGGCGATCGGCTTCGCGGGTCTGCTCAACGGGTGCTGGAGCCCGCTGTATCCGATCCTGTTGAGCCTGCCGTGGCGGGTCGCGCAGCCAACGCCGGAATGGTTGTATCCCTCGGTGCAACTGATCAACGTGTTCGACTTCATCGCGGCCGTCGCGACGTTCGACTATCTTGTGCGCGCCGTGCTTCGACGTCGCGCGCGTCTCGCGCTCCCCGATCGCGTCGCAGGCCTTTCGGACGGCACGCTCACGGTGGCCGCGTACGCGAGCTTTGCCGTCACGATCGCCTTTCAGCTGAACGTCCGGCTGATGTCCCCCGCCATGATCGTGGCCGCGGTCGTCTTCGCCGTCAGCGGCCTGCTTCTCGACGCCAACCTCGAACCGGAACGCATCAGCCGCTGGATCGCCGTCGGTGCGGCGCTGGCGATCGGGTACCTCGCCAAGACCGTGATGTTCCCGGTGTCGGTCTTCTATCTCCTGGTGACCCTCATCTTCGGCGCGGGACCACGATGGCGGCGGGGCGCGCTGGTCGCGGCGGGTGCCTTCCTCGCCGTGGCCGGACCCTGGTTGCTCGCGTTGTCGATCTGGAAAGGGCATCCGACGTACGGCGACACAGGTGGTCTGATGTACGCGGAGTGGGTGAACCATCAGCCGTTTCACTGGACCGGCGATCCGCCCGGAAGCGGCGTTCCCGCGCATCCTGTGCGGCGGCTTTTCACGAGGCCCGATGCGTTCGCGTTTCGCTGGCCCGCGGCCGTCACCTACGCGCCGTTCTACGATCCGACGTACTGGAATGAGGGTCTCCGGCCAGCCTTCTCCGTTCACGATCAGACGGTGGCGCTCGGGCGCACGCTGCGAGAACTCGCGGGGATATTCCGCGAGGGCCTCATGGCGCTCGGGCCCGTGCTCGTTGTACTCGTGAGCCTGGCGGCCGACTGGCGCGGCACACGACGCCGCCTGTGGGATTTGCGGCTCGTCTGGCTGCCGGCCGTGGCTGCGATCGGGCTCTACATGCTGGTCCATATCGAGGGCCGTCTGGTGGCGGGCCAGCTCGAGGTCTTGATCGTGATGACGCTGTCGGCGCTGGCCTACGCGCGGACGCGCGCGCGATGGATCGACGTCACTGCGGCCGCCGCCTGCGTGGTGGCGGCGGCGGTGACGGCCGGTCCTGTCGCAGCCGGCGCGGCTCGCCACACGGTGAGGGATCTGCTGGGGCGCGGCGGGCAGGAACGCACGGCCGACGCGCGACTCGCCGGCGCCCTCCGCGACAACGGCGTGGTCGCCGGCGATGGCGTCGCCGTCGTGGGCAATTCGCTCGACATCGCGTGGGCCCAATTGTCGGGACTGTCAATCGTCGCGGAAGTCGGCGCCGATCAGCTGCCGGCGTTTCTGGGGGCAGGCGCCGACACGCAGGCCGCGGTCATCGATCGCCTGCTCGGGGAGGGCGTCCGCGCCGTCATCGCCAGGTCGGGCGACCCCGCGTTCGACCGGGCGCCCTGGTCGCGGATTGCGGGCACGGAGTTCGCCATTCGGCGGCCGGCCCCGTGATGCGCGCGGTCAGCGGAGGTCGCCGCGCCGGCGGCCCACGTGGTACGCTCTGGGTTTGTCCCGGCGGATCGTGATATCACATAGGTTTGGAGTCGGACACCGCGGACCGGCAATCGCATGAAAACCGAATTCGTAGACGTGAACGCGACGCGCAAGAACGTGCGCGTCGAAATCCCGAGCGACGCCGTCGACGCTGAAATCAATCGCGTCGCGGCCGATTACTCCCGCAAGGCGCGCGTGCCCGGTTTCCGGGAGCAGATCCTTCACGACGTCGCGCACGATCTGATCCCGCGCGCCGTGAGCGACGCGCTGCGCGAGAAAGGCTTCGAGCCGGTCGACACGCCTGACGTGCGCGAAGTGACGCTCGACGAAGGGCGGCCGCTGACGTTCACGGCGTCATTCGACACCGTGCCCGAGTTCGATCCAGGCGATCTCTCGACGATCGCGCTGCAGCGGCCGTCGAGCACGATCGACGACGAGGCCGTCAATCTGGCGCTCCAGCGCCTGCGCGATCGCGGAGCGCGATTCGAGCCGGTCGAGGGCCGCGGCGTGGATCACGGGGACACGGTCGTCGCGGATCTGGAGCGCGGCGCTGACAAGCACAACGACATCAGCATCGAGATCGGCGCGAAGGCCAACCCGCCGGGCTTCGACGAGCAGCTGCTGGGGCTGGAAACGGGGACGACCAAGACGTTCTCCATCCATTACCCTGCGGACTACACAATTGGGGAGCTCGCCAACACCGACGTCTCGTATACAGTGCGGGTGAAGGGACTGAAGCGCCGGGTGCTGCCCGAGCTGGACGACGAGTTCGCGAAGGACCTTGGGGAATTCGCCACGCTCGACGCGCTCAGGGCGCGGGTGCGCGAGGATCTTGAACACGAGGCCAAGCACGCCGCGGAACGCGAGTTGCGCGCGGAGTTGATGAAGCAGCTGGCGACGCGCGTGCCGTTCGAAGTGCCGGCGTCGATGATCGAGCGCGAGCTGGACCGTCGCCTCGAGGACTTCGCGCGCCGGCTGATGGATCAGCGCGTCGATCCGCGCCAGGCCGGGATCGACTGGAACGCGTTCCGCGAGAGCCAGCGGGACGTCGCGCGCGACCACGTCGCCGCCGCGCTGGCCCTCGACGAAGTGACGCGCCGCGAGAAGCTCGAGGCGACCGATGAGGAGATTGCGCGCGAAGTGGAGCGCTACGCGGAACGCACGGGGCGGACGCCGGCGGCCGTGCGCGCGGCGCTGGAAAAAGAGGAAGGAATCGCGCGCGTGGCGTCGGGATTGCGGCGGGAGAAGTCCATTGACTTCGTCCTCGCCCGTGCTAAGATTACAGAAGACACGTAAGACAATCCCCGTCAGAAGCCGTCAGAACCCATTCCCCGACAACCTATGCACTGCACCCGGCTCTACAGCGAGATTCGCATTCAGTGACTCACAATTCGCACATGCAGCTCATCCCCATGGTGGTGGAACAGACCAACCGCGGGGAGCGCGCCTACGACATCTACTCGCGGCTGCTGAAAGACAGCATTATCTTCATCGGCACGCCGATTGACGACGGCATCGCCAACCTGGTCATCGCGCAAATGCTGTTCCTGGAAGCCGAGGACCCGGACAAAGACATCATGCTCTACATCAACAGCCCGGGCGGGTCGATTACCTCCGGGATGGCGATTTACGACACGATGCAGTTCATCAAGCCGGACGTCCAGACCATATGCATCGGGCAGGCGGCGTCGATGGCGGCGGTGCTGCTCGCGGCGGGGGCGAAGGGGAAGCGATTCTCCCTCCCCAATTCACGAATTGTGATCCACCAGCCCCTGATGTCTGGTTTGGCGGGCCAAGCGACCGATATTGATATTGCAGCCCGCGAGATCCTGCGCATGCGTGAACGCATCAATGAAATTCTGGTGCACCATACAGGACAGTCGGTTAAGCGTATCCAGGACGATACAGAACGCGACTACATCATGTCGGCGGACCAGGGTAAGGAATACGGTATTATTGATGACGTCATCCGCAAAAGGGCCTGAGGAATCAAAGGCTTAGGGCGCGAAGGGCTAGGGGCTGAAAACCATCATGGTCAAAAAGGCCGGCGAAACGGAAGTCCTGCGCTGCTCCTTCTGCAACAAGGACCAGAACGACGTCCGCAAGCTGATCGCGGGACCCACCGTTTTCATCTGCGATGCCCCAGGAAATCAAGAAGTTCCTCGACGAGTACGTCATCGGCCAGGAGCGGACCAAGAAGAAGCTCGCCGTCGCCGTCTATAACCACTACAAGCGCATCGAGATACAGAAACAGCCGCGCAGCCGCAACGACATCGAGCTGACCAAAAGCAACATCTTGCTCATCGGCCCGACCGGCACCGGCAAGACGCTGCTCGCCCAGACCCTCGCCAAGCTCCTGTCCGTCCCCTTCACGATCGTCGACGCGACGACGCTGACCGAGGCCGGCTACGTGGGCGAGGACGTCGAGAACATCATCCTCAAGCTGCTGCAGGCCGCCGGCGGCGACATCGAGAAGTGCCAGCAGGGCATCATCTACATCGACGAGGTCGACAAGATCTGCCGCAAGGACGAGAACCCCTCGATCACGCGCGACGTGTCGGGTGAGGGCGTCCAGCAGGCGCTCCTGAAGATCCTCGAAGGCACGGTCGCCAACGTGCCGCCACAGGGCGGAAGGAAGCACCCCCACCAGGAGTTCTTCCAGGTCGACACCAGCAACATCCTGTTCATCTGCGGAGGCGCGTTCGTCGGCCTGGACAAGCAGATCGAACGCCGCGTCGGCAAGAAGACGCTGGGCTTCAAGGCCGACGTGAAATCGCTGCGCGGGCGCGACATCGGCGCGACCCTCGAGCAGCTCGAGCCCCAGGACCTGATCAAGTAC
>WNFM01268476.1_pt1 | contig 12884 bp, 12 predicted proteins | sample 5400271 | NCBI WGS metagenome assembly WNFM01 (sample SAMN13153352, study PRJNA577476) | soil metagenome | isolation source: 60 cm saprolite on Douglas fir-dominated hillslope | place: USA:California | collected 2013-09-17 | reverse complement strand
CATGCGCGATTACGGCGTCGCCGCCTCGGGGTTGGTGGCGTGAGTTCGCCCCCTTCCGTTACCATTCACACTGATGGCGCCTGCTCGGGCAATCCCGGCCCCGGCGGCTGGGGCGCGATCTTAAAGTTCGGCGATGTCGAGAAGGAATTGAAGGGCGGCGAAGCCCACACCACCAACAACCGCATGGAATTAATGGCGGCGATCTCGGCGCTGGAAGCGCTGAAAAAGCCCTGCACGGTCGATCTCTATACCGACAGCCAGTATGTGCGGCAGGGCATCACCGGCTGGATCCATGGCTGGAAGAGGAACGGCTGGCGCACCGCCGACAAGAAGCCGGTCAAGAACGTCGACCTCTGGCAGCGGCTGGATGCGGCGCTAAAGACGCACGACGTGCGCTGGCACTGGGTCAAGGGCCACGCCGGCCACGACGAAAACGAGCGCGCCGATCAACTGGCGCGGGAGGGCGTGGCCATGGCGCGGTTGAAGCAGGCGCAGGGTTGAAGGGCGACACTCGCTCCCACACACCACCGTCGTCGCCCGGCTTGACCGCGCGATCCAGTATCCCAGAGACGTTCGCGATAAACCGAGAGGCCGCGGCGTACTGGGTCGCCCGGTCAAGCCGGGCGATGACAGTTGTGAGCGGGCCGACGACAGTGGTGATCGCAGCGATTGCGCCTCGAAAATCTTACAGCTGCGCCAGCAGCGCATCGCCGCCGGAGACCTCGACCTTGCCGGGCGCGGGCTCGCGATTGAGCTTTTTCACCACGCCGTCATCGACCAGCATCGAGTAGCGATGGGAGCGGATGCCGAGCCCGTTGCCGGAGGCGTCCAATTCCATGCCGATCGCCTTGGTGAATTCGGCGTTGCCGTCGGCGAGGAAGGTGGCCTCGTCGCGCTGGTCGGTGTCGCGCTTCCAGGCGTTCATGACAAAGGCGTCATTGACCGAGACGATCGCGATGGTGTTCACGCCCTTGTCCTTGATGGCGTAGGCGTTGAGGAAAATGCTCGGCAGATGCATCTTGTGGCAGGTGCCGGTGTAGGCGCCGGGCACCGCGAACAGCGCGACCTTCTTGCCCTTGAAGATGTCGTCGGTGGTCTTGACCTGCGGACCTTCCGCCGTCATGACGCGAAATTTTGCCTCGGGCAGCTTGTCGCCAACTTGGATGGTCATCGTCAATTCTCCTTGAGGGTGCGAGGAGTTTCTTAAAGCATTTTTGGGCGACAGGGAAACGACTTCACCCGGGTTTGATCGGCGAGGCTGCCAATTTTTGCGTCATTGCGAGCGGAGCGAAGCAATCCAGACAGTCTCGAAACGAAAAGACTGGATTGCTTGGTCGCTTGCGCTCCTCGCAATGACCGCGAGGGTTCGTGGCCTCAAGCCGCCGCGGCCTTCTTCTCATCGCGCAATTCGCGGCGCAGGATCTTTCCGACATTGGTCTTCGGTAAGCTCGTCCGAAACTCGATCTGCTTCGGCACTTTGTAATTGGTCAATTGCGTGCCGCAATATTTGATGATGTCTTCGGCGGTGACGTTCGGGTCCTTCTTCACCACAAACGCCTTCACCGCTTCGCCCGAGCGCGGGTCCGGAACGCCGATCACGGCGCATTCCAGCACGCCGGGATGGGACGCGATCACTTCCTCGATCTCGTTCGGATAGACGTTGAAGCCCGACACCAGGATCATGTCCTTCTTGCGATCGACGATCTTGGTATAGCCGTCGCCCGTCATCACGCCGATGTCGCCGGTGCGGAAATAGCCGTCCGCGGTCATCACTTTTGCGGTTTCGTCCGGCCTGTTCCAGTAGCCGGTCATGATCTGCGGGCCCTTGGCGCAGATTTCGCCGGGCTGGCCGAACGGCACTTCGTTGCCGTCATCGTCACGGATCGAGATATCGGTCGAGGGCACGGGAACGCCGATCGAGCCGTTGAATTCGGAGGAGGTCGCGGTGTTGCAGGTCAACGTCGGCGAGGTTTCCGAAAGGCCATATCCCTCCGCAATGCTGCAGCCGGTCAGTTTCTTCCACGCGTCGGCCACCGGGCGTTGAACCGCCATGCCGCCGCCGTTCGACATTTTGAGCTTGGAGAAGTCGATCTTGTCGAAACCGGGCGTATGCAACAGCCCGTTGTAGAGCGTGTTGACCGCCGGGAAGCTGTTGACCTGGTATTTTGCCAGCTCCTTGACGAAGCCCGGCATGTCGCGCGGATTGGGGATCAGGAGATTGACACCGCCGGCGCGCACCGCCAGCAGATAACACGCCGTCAGCGCGAAGATGTGATAGAGCGGCAACGCGCAGACGATGAACAATTGCTCGACATGCGGGGGTGCCGCCAGCGCCGGCTGCAGCCAGGCATCGTTCTGCAGTACGTTGGCGAGAATGTTGCGATGGAGCAGCGTTGCGCCCTTGGAGACGCCGGTGGTGCCACCGGTATATTGCAGGAAGGCGACATCGTCGGGCGCCATTTTCGGCTTGTTGAATTTCATGCTGCGGCCGGCCGCGACCGCGTCGTTGAAGTTGACGGCGCCCGGTATCGAATAGGCCGGCACCATTTTCTTCACCCGCCGCACCACCAGATTGACGATCACGCCCTTGAGGCCGAGCATGTCGCCCATGCTGCCGACGATGACATGCTTCACCGCGGTCTTCGCCAGCACCTGCTGTACGGTGGTCGCGAAATTTTCCAGAACGATGATCGCCTCGGCGCCGGAATCCTTGAGCTGGTGTTCGAGCTCGCGCGGGGTGTAGAGCGGATTGACGTTGACGACCGCATAGCCCGCCCGCAACACGGCGGCGGTCGATACCGGATATTGCAGCACGTTCGGCATCATCAGCGCGACCCGGGCGCCCTTTTGCAGGCCTTTGCTCTGCAGATAGGCGGCAAGCGCCAGCGACATCTCGTCGAGATCGCGGTAGCTGATCGACTTGTCCATGCAGATGAAGGCCTTGCGATCAGAAAACTTCGCGAAGCTTTCCTCCAGGAGCTCGACGAGGGAGGTGTATTGGGTCACGTCGATATCGGCGGGCACGCCGGCCGGATATTGCTTGAGCCAGATGCGCTCCATGGTATTTCCCCTTCCGGTTTATTTCCCCGCTTGTTGGGGCGGGACGCCTCGTTGGGCAGTTTGGTTTTGGGGCAGTATTGAGAATGCCGCGGCCGATGGCAAGCTGCGGCGCGTCATCGACGCTTCTTCGGTTAAAATGGCCGGGTCCGCCCGGCTGAAACCGGCTTAAGTATGTGGCTCGGCGGCGGGCTTTTGATCTGCCGGCTTGGCCTCGCTGGTCGTACTCTTGGGCTTGGCAACCGCCTTGGGCTTTGCCGGCTTGGCGGCGGGCTTGTCTGCCGCGGTTGCCGGTTTCTCGGCGGCTTTCGGAGCGGCATCAGGCTTGGCATTGGCGTGCTTGATGGGGGCCGGTTTCGCCGCCGCCGATTTCGGCTCGGAGGATTTTGCGTCCGGCTTGGCGTCCTTGCCGTCGGTTTTCGCCTCAGCGGCGCTATCCTGCTTCTTGTCTGCAACGCGCGTCTTCTTGCCGCGATGCCGCGTGGTCTGCTTGTCGGCGTCCGCGGTCTCGGCGGCGATCAATGCGGGGCCGGTCCGGGTCGGCCCGGTGTAGACCACGATCGGCTCCGAGGCCGCCGGCGCCGCGGCCAGCAATTCCGACGGTTTGGCCATCGGCGGCTGCAGGCCGGCGGTGAAGAATGTGATCGCGCTTTCGCCGCTGGTGCTTGAGCCGCTGCCGTTGCTGGCGACCGTATCCTCGTCTTCGTCGCTGGCCGGCTTGTGGCGCTTGCCGCCGCACATCTCGTCGCGCAAATTCGGCGGCGAGGCATCGATCGGCACCAGATTGTCCACCGTGCCGAGCGAGGGGCGCAACCATGACAGCGAATTATTGGCAAAGCCGCGCTCGAGCAGTTGGGCGGCCCGCACCGCGCGCATCTGGCCCGATGAAGCCCCTAACACCACGGCGATCAGCCGCTTGCCATTGCGCGTCGCCGACGCCACGAGGTTATAGCCGGACGCACAGATGAAACCGGTCTTAAAACCGTCGGCGCCGGGATATCGCCCGATCAGCTTGTTGAAATTCTGCGTCACCTTGCGGCCGAACCGGATCGAGGGAATGTGGACGAAATATTCGTATTCCGGCAGATCGTGGATGATCGCGCGGGCGAGGATGGCGAGATCGCGGGCCGAGGTGATCTGGCCGTCCGCGGGCAGGCCGTTCGGGTTGACGTAGCTCGTCTGCGTCATGCCGAGCCGCTGCGCGTTCTGGTTCATCAGCGCCGAAAAGCCGTCGATCGAACCGCCGACGCCTTCGGCGAGCACCACGGCCATGTCGTTGGCCGACCTCACCAGCATCATCTTGAGCGCGTTATCGACCGTGACCTGGGTGCCCGGCTTAAAACCCATCTTCGCCGGCGACTGCGAGGCCGCCACCGGCGACACCGTCAACAGCGTATCGAGCGTGACGCGCCCCTCCTTGACCGCCTTGAGCGTGACATAGGCCGTCATCAATTTGGTCACGGAAGCGGGATACCAGGGATAGGTGGCGTTATCGGCCTGCAGCACCTTTCCGGTATCGGCTTCGACCACCAGCAGCGCTTCTGCATGCGCGACGCGCGGCGCAACAATCGCGAGCGCTGCAGAAAGAACGATGCCGACACGAACGATCCAGTTCAGCGGCGACTTGCGAAGCAGCGGGTGAAGTGAATGCACTTTCCGATTCCGGTCCTTGGAGACCCGCCTTTGCAGAGGAGGTCTGGGCATGTGAGGTTCGGGTTCAAGCGTATCCGGCGCCGTCGGCTACGGCGGGTGCAAACCTATACCGGCTTGTCGGCCCGGAACAGAGGCTGTGCGATTAAATCGTGGACGAAATAGGCGCAAATTTCGGCGATATCTAAATCTTGACCGCGGCGCTCGTCGTCTCCGGAGCGACGCTCGTCGTCTCCGGAGCGACGCTCGTCGTCTCCGGAGCGACGCTCGTCGTCCCCGGCGCGGCAACACTGGCCCGCGCGTGCTCCTGAACCATGAACTGGGCCCGTGCGAGTTCCGCGAAACGGCCGCCTTTCGCCACCAGTTCATCGAAAGTTCCGCTTTCGATCACGTGTCCGTTGTCGAACACCAGGATGCGCGTGGCGTTGCGGATGGTCGAGAGCCGGTGCGCGATCACGAACGTGGTGCGCCCCTTCATCACTTCGTCGAGAGCGGCGTTGACCCTGGCTTCGGTGACCGCATCGAGCGCGCTGGTCGCCTCATCGAGGATCAGGATCGGCGGATCTTTCAACAGCGCGCGAGCGATCGACAGCCGCTGCCGCTCGCCGCCGGACAGCATGCGTCCGCGCTCGCCGGCATTGGTCTCAAATCCGCGCTCGCTGCGCTCGATGAATTCCAGCGCTTGCGCGCGCCCCGCCGCGATCCGCAGTTCCTCTTCGGTCGCGTCCGGCTTGCCGACGCGCAGATTGTCGGCGATCGAGCGGTTGAACAACAGCGCTTCCTGAAACACCACGCCGATATTCCGCCGCAACGCCGTCAGCGTCAGGCCGCGGACATCCATGCCGTCGATCCTGATAAAACCCGATTGCGGATCGAACGCGCGATGCAAAAGCGCGATCGCGGTCGATTTGCCGGCGCCGGTCGGGCCGACCAGCGCGACGGTCTGGCCGGGTAGCGCCACGAAGGAAAGGTCCTCGACCGCGGGCCGCTTGCCGTCATATGAAAACGACACGTCGTTGAATTCGACCAGGCCCATCAGGCGCCCGGTATCGATCGCATCGGGGCGGTCGCGCACCGCAGGCGCGGCATCCAGCACATTGAAGAACTCCTGCAGCCGCGGCGCCTCCATGAACACGTTGTTGATGAAGGAGACCACCTGTTCAAGCTTCTGGATCAGCATGGTGGCGAAAGCGACGAACATCACGATCTCGCCGACCGAGATGAGGCCCTGCTGATGCAGCCCGATGCCGACGGTGAAGATCGCGAGCACGGTGATGGTGGTCGAGGCGCGGGTGATAACGGTGACCAGCGCCCACCACGACAGCACCGGTATCTGCACCGAGAGCAGCTTGTCGGCGACGAAGCGCAGGCCCTGCACCTCGGCATCGATGCGCACAAAGCTTTGCACCAGCGCCACATTGCCGAGCGCGTCCGAGGCGCGCGCCGACAGGTCGCTGTAATGGGTCTCGACGTCGCTCTGCATGCCGTAGGTCTTGCGCACCACGAACGTGGTCAGCACCGTGAACACCACGCACAGCGCGAACAACAGGATCGCGAGCCGCCAATTGATGTAAAGCGAAAGCGGCAGCAGCACCACCAGCGACATGATGGCAGCGAAATGCTCGCGGAAAAATCCGAGCCAGAGCCGCCACAGCGCATCGGTGCCGTTCAGCATCACCTTCATCAATTGCCCGGAATGGATGCCAGAGTGGAAGCTCAGCGGCAATTGCATGATGTGTTCGAAATAATTGGTCAGCACCGCCTGGCGCTGGCGGTGCGCCAGCCGGTCGGCATGCAGCGCGACCGCGGCGCTGCAGCCGATGGTGAACAGGCCGAACGCCGCCCAGGCCGCCAGCAATGGCCAGGCCGGCGATGGCGCTTGCGGGTCCGTGCCTGCCCTGCCGGAGAGGACATCGACGATACCGCCGAACAGCACCGGTTCGGCGAATTGGGCGCCTGCCAGTAGCAGGTTGGCGCCGGCGAGAATCCAGCCCAGCCGCGCCTCTTTACCGAGTAGCTGAAGCACGCGGGTATAAAGGCGAAGCAGGGACATACCGTTTGAGGGCTCCGGGTCGGCTCGGGCGGACCGTTCAGATCGGTATTCTAATCAGGGATCGGCCGGGAGATACAGCGGATACAGCGGCAGGTTGATTTTTACTCAATTGATCAGGCGGCCGTTCAGCGGCGGCAGGAAGCTATCGTCGAAAATCTCCGCTGGCGAAGGCCGCTTCTTGAACTTGAAATCCTCGGCAATTTGATCGATCGACCGGCTGAGGCGGGCCGGGTCGATGCCGCCGATGCCGTTACGTTGTACCTCGCCGGTGAGGATGTTGTCGGAAATCACGGTACGCAGCCGTTCCAGCTCGAGATCGCGCAATCCGTCGTCCATCCGGCTGACGACATCGTCCACCGCGTGTTCGGGCTCACGGATGGCCAGATGCGTGCCGGCAATCACCGCGCGCAGAAAACCCTTCACGGCTTCCGGCTTGGCGGCCGCGAACGCCGGATTGACGATCACCGCGAAGCCGTAGGCCTCGCAGCCGTAGTCGGCATATCGCAGCACCGCAAGGTCATCGGCCGGGACGCCGCGATCCCTCAAATTGACCGCCGACAAATACGAGAACCCGGCTACCGCATCGACCTGACCCGCCGACAATATCGGTTCGCGCACAGCGGTGCTGATCTTGTTCAGCTTCACGCTTGCGATCTTGATTCCGTTCTGGCGCGCTAAGGCCGGCCATAGCCGGATCGAAAGATCGCTCTCGGCGACGCCAAGGGTTTTGCCTTCGATATCGGAGAGTGCGTGGATGCCCCGGCTTTTGCGGGCAACGATGGCGTAGGGCGCCTTGTTGAACAGCACGAACACCGCCTTGATCGGCGGCGCGCCGGGCTTGTCGCGAAAGCGGATCAGCTCGTTGATGTCGACGAGGGCGAAATCGCTGGCGTCAGAGGCGACGCGCGCAATCGCATCTGCCGATCCGTTCGCGATATTGGTCGCGACCGCTAGCCCTTCCGCGCTGAACAGGCCTCGCCCCGACGCCAGCACGAACGGGGCTGCGCCGGCATCGATCGGACGATCGAGCGAAAATTGGACCGCGATCGACTGCCGGACTTCGTCCGCGGCCCGGCTCGGCCGGTTGCCGAACCACACCACAAAAGAGAGGCCTGCCAGCAAAGCCAGGAAGCAGCGGATGGCTATGGTCTGACTTGCGCGCATCGGGACTACATCGGGACAGGATCGCAGTTGCCGCGCCGGGTATGTTGCTTTGATGACGCCTGACGCGGCGGTGGCGCCCATTTTGTCGCATTAAATCTGAACGGTCCATGAGTGCCATGGTTTCGCTACCCCTCGTTCGGCTTGCATTCGGACCGGGGAACCCAACATGGGGCTCAGTGGTTGACTGCTAAAGGCCTGCCAGGCCGGGTTGCCACGGAGGATATTCGAGATGTTTGCGCGAAAAGCAGTGGTTTCATTGATTAGCCGCGCCGCCGTGATGGCGACCGTCGCGGCGGTGGCGCTGACGGCCGTCGAGCCTTCGCTGGCTCGCGCCGGGTCGGCGCCATCAGGCAAAGGCATGTCGGTCGCGGCCCCAACCGGCGGTGCCACCGATATCAGTGCCCGCCGCAGGTACTATCGCGGGGTATCGTCGGCACTGGTTTGGCGATCGCTGCAGCCGAGAACCGCCGCGCCTATTATGACGATTATTACGGCGGCGGCCCCGTCTACTATGGCGGCGGCCCGTATTATTACGGCGGTGGCCCCGCCTATTACGGCAACCCCGCCTGGGGTGACAATAGCTATGGAATGACCGTGCCTTATTTCCACGGTCATCCCAATGCCGGCTGGTAGCCGCAAATTTCCGCAACCAATTAATCCGCCGGTCACTGTGGCCGGCGGATTTCCTCTTTGCCGGCGGCCGTTAACACGCTGGCCACGGGTTTCGATTATTTTCGGGCCATGAGTGATTCGCTCGAACGGCTTTATCAGGCGGTGATCGCGGCCAAGGATCTCGATCCGGCAATTTCGCGAACTGCAAAACTGTTTCAGCGCGGCCCGACCAAGATGGCCAAGAAGCTGGCCGAGGAAGCCATCGAGGTCGTGATCGACGCCGTCAACGGCAATTCGGATGCGGTGATCCGGGAGAGCGCCGATCTTCTCTACAATCTCACAGTTTTGTGGGCGTCGGCAGGGGTACGGCCCTACGACGTGTGGCGGGAAATGGAACGGCGGGAACATCTGCTCGGAATTGCCGAGAAGCTGCCGAAATCCGCCGTCAAAATGCCCAAGGTTCCAGCACCCCGGGTCGCACGGCGACCAATTGTCGCGCTCGAAGGCCGCGGCCTGCGCAAGCGCCACTAAAACTTCCTAAGCCCCCTCTAATTCCCGGCATGGACAAATCCGCTCCAGGGTGGTTCATCGCGCCATGCTCAGACGGATCTATGATTGGTGTGTTGCCGCTGCCGACAAGCCTTACGCGCTTTGGGTATTGGGAGCGGTCTCCCTCCTTCGCCGAAAGCTCATTCTTTCCGGTGCCTCCGGATATCATGCTGCTTCCGATGTCGCTGGCGCGGCCCAAGCGGGCCTGGCTGTTTGCGACCCTATGCACGATTGCGTCGGTTGCCGGCGGCGTGCTCGGCTACGCGATCGGCGCGGTGCTCTATGACTCGGTCGGGCATTGGCTGATCAGTCTCTACGGCCTGGGCGACAAGGTCGAGGCCTTCCGCGCCGGCTATGCCGAATGGGGTGCGTGGATCATCATCGGCAAAGGCCTGACGCCGATCCCCTACAAGCTCGTGACCATCACCTCCGGCTTTGCCGGCTACAATATCTGGCTGTTCGTGCTGTGCTCGATCATCGCCCGGGGCGGCCGGTTTTTCGGCGTCGCGATCCTGCTCAACCGCTACGGCGACCCGATCCGTGCCGAGATCGAGAAACGCCTCGGGCTGTGGGTGGCGGTTCTCGCTGCCGTTCTCGTGCTCGGATTTGTCGTCGCATTTCGAATGATCTGACGGCCGCGAAAAGCTTTGCCCTTCGCTGGCTTCAGGTTACCCTCGCAATCATGCTCGATCGACCCGGCATCATCGCGCAGTCCACAAGGCAGGTCGCGGCGGCGCATGCGGCGCTGGCGATGCTGATGATCGCCGCCGGCGCCGCATGGCCGCAGGCGGCAGCACCTCCGCCAACCTCTCTCGGCGTACAGGCGCCGGCCCAGCAAAGCGTGCCGCCGCAAACAGAGCCGGCACCGCCGGCGCGCGAAGAGAATCCGGGTCTGTTCAACGAAATCGGAAAGATATTCGACAGACTGCCGAGCCTGAAAAGCTCGCAGCAGACCATTGAGGATTTGAACACGCGCGCCAAGGATGCCGCCAGGGATGCGTCCGACAGCCTGTCGCGTCTGACAAAACCCTCCATGGTGGCGGGACGGATGATATGCCCGGTTTCGTCCAACGGCGCGCCGGACTGCAAGGTGGGTGCGGATAAACTCTGTCAGGCCAAAGGCTTCAAGGAGGGCAAAAGCCTCAACACCGATTCCGCCGAAACCTGTTCCGCGAAAGTCCTGATCCCCGGCCGGACCCGAAAGCCCGACGATTGCCGGACCGACAATTTTGTCACCAGCGCGCTGTGCCAGTAACCCCCCTCGCTCGACTGGATGCAGGGCTAGCCTGTGCTCAAGCGCGATTGCCTTGTTGGTATGATGTCTGGCATCTTTAGGCCAACCGATGCCTCACGGCTCCCTGAGATCATGATCCGATTTGGTTGAATCGGATCATGATCTCATCTCTTTGTTTGAGCATGATCTTCTCGGAAAACCGGTTCCCACTTTTCCGGATCATGCTGTAGATAACGAAAAGGATTGTTAGCATATGTCCATGCCTGCCTTGTTCAAGGGCCGTCTGTCGATACCCGTGATCGGGGCGCCGCTGTTCATCATTTCCGTGCCCGATCTGGTGATCGCGCAGTGCAAGGCGGGTATCGTCGGCTCGTTTCCGGCGCTGAACGCGCGTCCGCCGGCGCTGCTCGACGAATGGCTGACGCGGATCAAGGTGGAGCTTGCCGCCTACGACAAAGCGCATCCGGAACGGCCGTCGGCGCCGTTCGCGGTCAACCAGATCGTGCATCGGTCGAACAACCGGCTCGAACAGGACCTCGCGCTGTGCGAAAAGCACAAGGTGCCGATGATCATCACCTCGCTCGGCGCCCGCGAAGAACTCAATCAAGCCGCGCACAATTGGGGCGGCATCGTTTTTCACGACGTGATCAACCAGAAATTCGCGCACAAGGCGATCGAGAAGGGCGCCGACGGTCTTATTCTGGTGTCCGCGGGGGCGGGCGGCCATGCCGGCGAAATATCGCCATTCGCGTTCGTGGCCGAGACCAGGCAATGGTTCGATGGCCCGATCGCGCTGTCGGGCGCGATCGGCAATGGCCGCGCGGTCCGCGCGGCGCGGATGTTGGGCGCCGATTTTGCTTATGTCGGCTCGGCCTTTATTGCGACGCTCGAGGCCAACGCGGTCGAGGGTTACAAGCTGATGATCACCACCTCGACCGCCGAAGACATCGTTTATTCGAATTTGTTCACCGGCGTGCACGGCAATTACCTAAAACCCTCGATCGTGGCGGCCGGCATGGACCCGGATAATCTCCCCGAGTCCGATCCGTCGAAAATGAGCTTTGGCACCGACGCTTCGGGCGAGCGCGCCAAGCCGAAAGCCTGGAAGGAAATCTGGGGCTCCGGCCAGGGCGTCGGCAGCGTCGGCAAGATCGTGCCCGCCGCCGAATTGATCGCGCGGTTCAAACGCGAATACGACAGCGCGGTTGATCCGGCGCTGTGATGTTCGCTTTCTTCCCTTCTCCCGCTTACTTCCTTCTCCCCTTGTGGGAGAAGGAAGAAAGCAGCGCTCGACGCAATCAACAGGGTTTCAAACTGATGGACGCCATCTACCGCGTCGACGGCAATCGCGTCGTGACGAGTCCGAATGCCGCCGGGCCGTGGGACGCGCGCATGCAGCACGGCTCCGCGCCGGCGGCTCTGGTGGTGTGGGCGGCGGAGGCGATGGCGACACCGGTCCCTATGCTGATCGCGCGCGTCACCATCGATCTGATGCGCCCGGTGCCGGTGGCGCCGCTGATGCTTGAGAACGAAGTGCTGCGCGAGGGACGCAAGATCCAGCTTTGCGCCGTGAGGCTGCTTGCGGACGGTGCCGTCGTTGTCGGCGCGACCGTGCTCAAGATCAAGACCCAGGTGTTGACCTTACCGCCTGAGGTCGCCGATCTGCCCGTCGAGCTTCCCGGTCCCGATCAGTCGCAACCTGACCCCGCGAACTTCTCCAGCAGTCCCTTTGTGACGGGCATTTCGCTACGCGCCGCGCGCGGCGCCTTCGGCGTACCCGGTCCGGGCGCGATCTGGTATCGGGTCGATCGGCCGCTGGTTGAAGGTTTTGCGATCTCGCAAGCCATGCGCGCGGTGGTCGCCGCGGATTTCTGCAACGGCACTTCGGCTGCGCTGGATTTCCGGCAATGGACGTTTATCAACGCCGACCTCACCGTCAGCTTTGCGCGTCAGCCGCAAGGTGAGTGGATCTTGGTCGATGCGGAATCCTGGATCGGCCCTGACGGCGCGGGCCTTGCGATGGCGCGGCTTGCCGACCAGCGCGGCTATTTCGGCCGCGCCGTCCAGAGCCTCGTGATCGAGAAACGATAGGCGGCGCATCACGTCAAAATAGACCCTCTGCCGGCGAAAGCTGGGTTCACACTCGGCCACCTTGCATAATATGGCTTGACATGTGACCATATGGTCACCTATTGTCGACGACATGGATGCTGTGTTCAGAGCTCTCGCGGACCCGACACGCCGAAGCCTGCTTGACGAGTTGTTCAAGGAAGATGGGCAGACGTTGAGCGCGCTCGAGGAGCGGCTGCCGATGACGCGCTTCGGTGTGATGAAGCACCTGAAGTTGCTCGAGGAGGCCGGCCTCGTGGTGAGCAGGCGGCGCGGGCGCGAGAAATTGCACTTTCTGAACCCAGTTCCGATCCGACTCGTTCACGACCGTTGGGTGAGCAAGTACGCCGAACCTTGGGCTGCCGAACTAAGCGACCTCAAGCACAAACTGGAGAAGACGATGGAGAAGGTTTTCGAAATCTACATCAAGACGACGCCCGAGCGTCTCTGGCACGC
>WNFM01130724.1_pt1 | contig 12888 bp, 11 predicted proteins | sample 5400271 | NCBI WGS metagenome assembly WNFM01 (sample SAMN13153352, study PRJNA577476) | soil metagenome | isolation source: 60 cm saprolite on Douglas fir-dominated hillslope | place: USA:California | collected 2013-09-17 | reverse complement strand
CCGCCTGTCGACCCTGGCTGTCTGGTTCCAGGGCGATGTCCTTGCGGGCCAGCCGACCTACGGCGACGGTCTGCGTTGCGTCGGCAATCCGCTGGTGCGGCTCTACAACATGGCGTTCGCCCCCGGCACCATGCCCGACCCGTTGGACACGCCGGCGTCTCCCTCGATCGTGGTCCGCGGCGGCATCACCGTGCCCGGCACCGTCAAGGGATACTTCTTGGCCTACCGTGACCCGGCGAGCTACGCCTGCGCGGCGACGTACAACGCGTCCAACGCATTGAGAGTGACCTGGGGTCTGTAGTCGTGGATGAGCCGGTCGACACCGAGTTGACGGGCTCACTCTGATTTCTTTCGGGCTGGCTGTGGAGCGTGTGCTCCGCAGCCAGCTGAGTTCTCAGGGGAGAGGATGCGCGGCTGGGTGCAGCGTCATCGAGCCGAAGGTCGCTCGTCGATCAGAACCGCCCTGTCTCGACCTGCAACGGCGGGCCACCACACTTCCGGCGCTCGAAGTACCGCTTGAGTCGTTCCAGATCGGACCTGCGAAACGACAGATACTGGAGTTGCTGCTCGTGGACATCGCACCAAATCATGCCGTAGATGATCGGGCACCTGAAACACGGCGAAGCCGGAGTCGTCAGGCGATAGTACGAGCCGTCGCGATACTCACCCCCGGCGAACATGGCCCATCCGAGACTCAGAACGGAGTAGTGCTTCTCCAACAGAAAAGGCGAAAGCCCGAACGTCAGGACCAGCGCGCCGAACGCGGTCACGCCAGCTCCGGCGAACCCACGCAAGCGAACGGAGGGCGCGCCGATGGGTTCCCGGTCGGCTCTCCAGAACGACCAGTAGAAGAAGAACACAGGGAAAAGGACGAGGTTGGCGAAGGCGACGTCCCCCCAGATCAGTCCAGCGGGACCAGACATGGAAGCAGCCAGCGTCTTCGCCGCCACGAAAAGACATTCAGCGCCGACGAGGACAATCCAGTTCCGGTCGAGCAACATTCGCTCTCGAACCAAAGGCTGCTGGAGCGAGGCCAAGTACAGATGCAAGCAGAGCATGTAAAGCGAGACGTGCCAGATGTGCGGCACCAAGGCGATCAGGAGCCAATGGAAAAGGCTCACGCAGGCCAGCCGGAGCTTCAACCATCTTCGTGTCAGCGTCAGGATCGCAAGGAAGGCTTCGTATGGGACAACCGTCCATGCGATGAGTTTGAGGAACAGGGAGTCCGCGCTGGCGCAGAATGCAGGCGCGGGTCCCCCCGGAGCGCCGAACACGGACGACGTCAGCAAGGTCGTCATCCAGTGAAAGTTCAGGAGCTTGTGGAAGCTCGCGAAGCCGTAGATGGAGCCCAGGAACAGGACGAACGGCAGATCGATGCGGCTCTTCGGATCCCTTCGCGCCAGGAGTTCTGACAGCGCGAACGCGAGCAGCGCGCCTCCCGGAAGATAGGCGAATTGCAGGCGATACGTGAGGTCGAGTGACACGAGGAGGACGCTGGCGGTTCCGGCCAGGAGACATCCCGGAACGACGAATCGCCGAAAACAGGCCAGCACCGAGGAGCACAGGTAGAGGCCTTCCAAGAAAACGAAGGTCCTCGAGTCGTCGGCGAGCCCGACGTCCCAAAGGGGGAGCCGCAACCATTCCTGTCCCGAGGAGAGGCGTCGAAGGTAAGGCAGCTCGTACAAGAAGAACGAGAGGATGATGAAGGCGCGCAGGGCGGCGGTCGAGGCCAGATGCCCGCGGACCGTCCCGAGGAAACCCGCGAGCGATCTTGCCGGGCTCGGGGTCTCGGTGATCATCAGTGCTCCGATTCAGCGTGCGGCTCCGCGACGCGGCACGAGGGTACGTCTCCTCGGATTCTACACGACCGCCGCCGGGAACTTCTCCCCCGGACCGGGGCTCATCGTCACCTGATCCGAATCCGTGCCCGGCTGTGCATCGAACTGTGATCCTGTCGCTCGGTCTTCATACACCGGCACCCGCTCGACTCGCGAGAAGCTGCATTTCCCAGGCAAAGGCAACTCCACTCGCGCCACCGTGCTCGGCGAGGACGCTCGCCAGGGCGATGGCTGTCTCCTCGCGCATCGGCACCGCACCCGCGGCGGTCATGCGCCGCACGGCCATGTCATGGGCTTCCGCGGAGACGCCGCCGGAGGCATCGGTGACGACGAACACATCGTAACCCTCGCCGAGCGCCTGGATCGCCGGCATCGCGAGGCAGATCTCGCTCCAGAGCGCGGCCAGCACGAGCTGCTTGCGCCCGCTCTTCTTCACGAGCTCGACGACTCGCTCATCCTGCCAGGTGTTGATGAACGTGCGGTCGATCGGCTTCTGCTTCGGGAAGACATCCTGAAGCCCCTGGATCAGGTGGCCGCCGCGTTCCTCGATCACCGTGGTGAGGATCGTCGGTACGTTGAAGACCTTGGCCGTCTTGGCCAGGCCGATGACGTTGTTGACGATCATCGTCGGCTCGTGGCTGTGCAGGTTCGCGAACTGGTAGGGCTGATGGTCGATCAGCAGGAGGATGCTGTCTTCGGGGCGGAGCAGTGCGGCTAGACCGGTGTTGGACATGGGAACTCCTTGAGTGGATTGGGACATGGAAACTCCTTGGGTGAACGAACGCTCAGCCGCGACTGGGATCGGGAGACACGCCGAGCCGCCGATCGAGAGACAACCGACCGCCGCCCTGGGCGAGCAGCACGGCGACGAGCCCGAGCGTGAGCAGGTGGTACTCGAAGCCCTCGCCCGCCTGCGCGCCGCTCCAGTTCATGAAGAAGCCCTGGGAGGCGTGCACGGTGGCGATCGCGCCGATCATGATCGCGCCGATCCCCAGCGCGGCGAAGCGCGTTCCGAGGCCCGCGGCGAGGAGCAGCGGCGCCGCGAACTCGATCAGGATGACGCTCGCCGCGAGCGGCTTCGGCAACCCCACCTTCTCCGTGAGGAAGCCGAGCGTGCCGGCGAAACCGTAGCCGCCGAACCAGCCCAGCAGCTTCTGCGCGCCGTGCGCGCGCCGCGGTGACGGACCAGCCGGCGGAGGTGGAGAGCACGCGTCGCAGCAACGATCCGCGTTCGATAGAAATTGATTGACTAGTCAAGTGTTGGCTCGAAATCGAAGCCGTGGTCGGCATGGGAGGATCTCCTTTCATTTCTGGGTCTGACGGATGCGAACCTTGTTCAGGAGGCGGATCAGAGTCGCCACCTCCTGCTCATTCAGGCTCGCGAGGGCGTCCAGGTCGGCGTGGTCCACCGCTGCATCGATCGCCTTCAGCTTGGCCGAGCCCTGGGGCGTGATGCGACACAAGACCTGGCGCCGGTCTTCCGCGGCGCGATCGCGCGAGACCAGCCTCTTCGCCTCCAGACGGTCGATCAAGCGCGTGATGCCGGGCGTGTGCTCGATCATGCGCTCGACGATCGCGAGCGTGGGCAAGCCCTTCGTCCCGGCGCCGCGCAGGATCCGCAGCACGTTGTACTGCTGCATCGTCACCTCGCCCTGGCTGGCCAGGAACTGGGCGATGCGCCAACGCACGGCTTCGGTCGTGAGCAAGAGCGCGATGACCCCCTCCTGCCGCTTGGAGGCGAAGGGCTTCGTCTGGCGGATCGCCTCGGCGACGGTCGGGGCTGCGGGGTCCATGGCGAGCACTCTACTTGCCGATGATTGACTAGTCAAGTAAATTCCTGGGCGGGCAGGACGGGCCCCTCCGCCGTGGCGATTGCGAAAGGCTTTCCACGGGCCCCCGCGCGCGCGTCCCTTCGCGGGGCGATCTGCCCCGCCCCGCGGACGAGCTCCGAGCGCAATGCGATTGACTCAAGAACGGCCTGTCGCGGCGTCGATTCCGGGGTCAACAAAATGATTACCTCGAAGAGCAGGGCTCGAGGGAGACGACCCCAGTCGGAAGGCACGGTCTTCCGAGGACGGTCGTCGAGCGGTTTCACGCTTCTCGAGCTGGCGATCGTGATCACCATTGTGTCGGTCGCGTGCGGCGCCATCGTGAGTTCGCTCGTCGCCTCCATCTCTCTGAAGGCGACCAACCGCGAGACTCACCTCGCCAGGCTCGCCGCCCAGAGCGCCCTCGATCGGATCCGTGGCGAGACCTTCGCCAACGCCTTCCGGTTGTTCAACGCCAACCCCGCCGACGACCCGGGCATCGCGGGATCTGCGCCGGGCAACTCATTCGTCGTCCCGGGCTTGAGCCCCCAACCCGGAGATCCCGACGGACGCGTCGGGGAGATCTTGTTTCCCGGCAACGGCAACACGCTGCGCGAGGACACCGTCGACGCGGGCCTCGGCCTGCCCCGAGACCTGGACGGCGACGGGATCGTGGACGCCGCCGATCACGCCGCGAATTACGTCCTGCTCCCCGTCCGGGTGAGGCTCCGATGGCGGGGTGAGACCGGCAATCGACAGATCGAGTTCGTCAGCACCATCGTGAACCTCCAGTGAGAGCGAATCGAATCACATCCGGATTCACCCTGATCGAGCTGGCGATCGCCAGCTCGCTCCTCGGAGTCGTGCTCACGGGGTTGATGCTGATGTTCGCTTCGACGAACCGCGCTCAGTCCTCGACCGTGATGGAGGCCGAGTTGGACGCCGACATCCGGCGCACGCTGGACAAGATCGCCGGGCTGGTGAGTCTCTCCAGCCGCGGAAACGTCCTCCCCGCGGCTCCCGGTGCCGAGTCGCCGTTCAGCACCTCGCAGATCGACTTCCAGGACCCGACCGGATTCGCAGGCGGAGTCGCCGTCTGGGGGACCACCCAGCGCATCGGATTCCAGTACAGCCCCGTCGATCCCGACGACGGCGTCGACAACGACCGCAACGGACTCGTCGACGACGGACGCGTCGTCTGGACGACGAACCTGGGCTTGCCCGGGCAGCAGTCGACCATCCTCGCCGTCGGGGTGCCGGAGTTCTTCGCCGGGGAGACGTTGAACGGCACCGACCAGAACGGCAACGGTCTCATCGACGAGCGCGGGCTGGCGTTCGACTTCCATCTGAACTCCGTCACGATCCGATTGACGCTCTCTCGGATCGGGGATCGGGGACGGCTCTTCACTCGGTGGGGACAGCGAACCGTCTCGTTCCACAACCTCTGACCTCCACAAGCACCATGATCCACACATCCATCTCGAGTACGCGCCGCTCTCCGCGGCGCGGCTACGCCTTCCTCATGTGCCTCGTCCTGATCATCCCGATGCTCGTGATCGGCCTGGTCGTGATGATGCAGTCCGCCGGCCAGAAGAAAGAGCTGGGCTCGACCGCCGATCAGGCGCGCGCTCAGACCCTCGCTGAGGCGGGGATCGCGGAGGCCGTGATGTCCATCCGGCACGGAGGGAACGGCGGGGTCGGCAACCGAGCCGCGCCGGTCGGGTTGGGCGACGGGCTCTTCTGGGTGCAGGCCACCTACGGCGCCGGCAAGCAGGTCAGCCTGGTCTCGGCCGGGATGTCCGGCCAAGGACGTGCCGCGGTGCAGACGGTGGTCCAGGTCCGAGCTGACCCTTGGCGCACGTTCGCGCTGTTCTCGAACCAGTCGACCGACCTCAAGGGGCAGTTCTTCCTCGACTCGTTCGATTCGAGGCTCGGGTCCTACGCTTCCCAGGTTCCGGGGGGCTCCACCTTCGCGGGCGATGACGCCGTCATCGGCAGCAACGCGAACGTCGACATCGGCGGCGGCTCCACGATCCACGGCAGTCTCCAGCCTGGGCCCGGCGGCACGGCGATCATCGGCGGCGGAAGCACGGTCTCGGGATCGACGACGCCCGCCACCCAGCCGATCCTGCTGCCTCCGGTGACGGCGCCCGCGCTGCCCGCGGGCGGCCCACTCGTCGTCATCGGGATCATGACCCTTCCTCCGGGCGACCACCGCTACTCCTCGATCAGCGTGATCGGCACGCTGATCATCCCCGGTCCCTCGACGATCGTCGTCGACGGAGCCTTCGACATCTCGAACCACTCGCAGGTCACGGTGTCCTCGGGCGGCGCGGTCTCGTGCTACGTCGGGGGCAACATGTCGATGGGCACGATGGCCGGCATCGATACGCCGACGCTGGACCCCACCCAGTTCAGCGTGTTCCTGACGGGTGATTCGACACAGACCGCGGTGTTCATGCCTCACGGCGACTTCTACGGGACCGTGTACGGGCCGCACGCGACGATGCAGCTCGGCAACGATCTCAACCTGTTCGGCGCGATCTGCAGCGATCGGATTTTCTGCCAGAATCCGAAGGTGAAGGTCCACTACGACGCCGCTCTCGCGGACGTCCTGGGGTCGGGCGGCGTGCAGGCCGGTGCGGTGTTCACGATGCCCGCGACGTTCCCGGACCCGGCGCTGCTGCGCGACCGGAGGGATCCGTTCGCCGTGACGGGCTTGCAGCGGGGTGCGCTCGCGAAGCCTTGCGACGGCTGGGACATGAGCGGATTCCCCCCCGGCTTCTGACGCACGCTCGTCGGAAGACCGGTCCGAGGATCAGATGAAGTACACAGGAGCCCGGGCTCGGTCAGGCCGGACGGTGCGTGCCTTCCCACTGCTCCTCCTGCTCGCCGCGCAGGCGCTCGATCCGGCCCTCGCCCGCGCTGATCCGGCGAGGGCGGGATCGGTTTCTGCGTGGCTTCCCGCGGCAGGGCAGAAGCCTGTCGACACCGCGCCCGACGCGGATCAAGACGACGCTCTCCAGCGACTGATGCGCGAGCTCCGCTCCCTCCGCAAGAGTGTCGTGCCGGCGGTCGTGAGGGCGCTCTCGGGGCTCGCTCCGACGCCGGCGGAGGCAGGATCGAGCGGGGCCATGGACCTGGACGACGACCAGGCTCGCATCGTGCTCGAGGTCTTGACTCCCCTCCGCAAGAAGACGCTCGTGGACGAGCTCGAAAGTTGCGTGCGCACGTCGGCTCGCGACCGGACCGCGATCGGTGTCTTGCGCGTATTGGCGGAGCGCGGGAGCTCGAGCGAGCTCGGCATGGCCACCCGCGCGGCGATCAATGGGCGGGCGACGGAAGGCCCGGATCTGGCGCTGGACGCGGCGGCTTCCCGAACTCGTCCGGGGCGCCGACGCGGAGGTCGCCCAGGCGCTCGTCATGGCCACCGCCGACGCCGTGGACCCGCGCGGTCTCGATTCGCTGGCGGATCTCTTGGGTTGGGACGCGGAGTTCAACGGGATCGTGCTGCGGCAGATCGGACGCCTTGCGGAATCCTGCGTGGTCCCGGCGAAGAGGCGCGTCCTGGATGCGGTGCGCCCGTTCGTGCTCTCCGACAAGGCCTCCTTGGCGCGCGATGCAGCCATCGCCTGCGCCATCCTCGAGGACTTCGACGCGATCGATCCGCTGATCGAGCTGCTCGGACGGCAAGACGAGTCGGTGCTGAAGGCAGCCGCCTGGGCCCTGAACCGTCTGACGGCTCTGTCTTACCCGCGCGACCAAGCGCGCTGGCGCACCTGGCTCGTCATGGAGAACCAGTGGCTGACTTCGGTCGCGCCCGGGCTGGTCCAAGGCCTCGGCGATCCGGAATCCGCGCAGGTCGTGAACGCGCTCAACGAGCTGAGCTCCAGGCGCTACCGGCGCGACCGGATCGCCGATTGGATGACACCCGTCTTGCGCGACGCCAGGGTGGAGATCCGCCGGCTCGCTTGCACGGCGCTGGGGCGCCTAGGCTCGAAAGCCGCGCTCGCGGACCTCGTGGTCTGCCTGAACGACGGCGACAGCGACGTCGCGCGCGAGGCGTGGAACTCCCTGCGGGCGATCACAGGCAAGAACCTGCCCCAGGATGCGCGACTCTGGACCGTCCTGTGCGTGCCCTGATCCGGTGGAACTGACTGGGTTCCGTGTTGAAGGCGGAGGCCCGGACTTCCGCAACTCGGTCGGCTGAAAGAGGTTGCGCATTGTCACGGGCAGTGGAGACCGAGCGCAGGGCCTCCTGCTCGACCCGACCTACCGAAAACCGCGCCGGCTCCTGACTTGCGTCGCCGCTCGGCGGCGATCTCAACACGGAACCCAGTCAGTTCTCACGGCTTGTTATCGCGATCCGACGGTACTCGGCGGCTGCCCGGCTGGCTCGACGTTCCATGCGACACAGACGGGGCGGGTCGACTGGTCGCTTGGATGTGGATGGATCCGGTCCAGACATGCAATCGAGTGCATCCCGCAGTGCGGGGGCGTCCGGACCGGTCAGCGCGAAGGGGTCGGACCTCGTCAGACGCGCGGGTATTTCGTCACGACGCTGCGGCGCAGAACGTTGTCGAGGTGGTGCTGCATGTGGAGCACGTAGTCGTCGATCAGGAAGCCGAGCGTGATCGGAGCACTCCCACCGACGCGGCAGGGCGTCGCGAGTCTGGCGTCCGGGATACCGGCGATCAGCGGCAGCAGGATTCGGTTGTGGGCGTGCCACATCTCCACCAACTCCGTCCACGGGATCTCTAGGTAGCGATGGGCTGCGACCCAGCCCTCCTGTTCGTAGCCGGGTCCTTCGTACGAAGGTTCGATCGACGCGCGCACGATCCGAGCGTGGTTGTTGACGGCCGAGTCGATGAGGTGACCGAGCTCCTCGCGCTGCGACCAGCCGATTCCCGAGGGCCGATTCGGCGCGGCGGTCGCGGGGCCGTCGGGGATCGCACGCAGTCGCTGCACCTCGGCGGCGAGCGTGCGCGCGAGATAGGCGGCGAGATCCATTGCCTGTGTCATGGGATCACGAACGCTTAGGACATCGGCCGCCGCCGACGCGAGGAGGCCTGCCCTGTGCCTCCACTCCGGATACACTCCGCCGTGTGATCGAGGGGCGATCCCGTTCGTTTCGATCCCCTTCGATCAGGCCCTGACCCGTGAATCCGTCCCCCGCAGCCCTCGGAGGTATCCGTGTCTCGACTTGTCCTGTGCCTGCTGGCATGTGTCCTCGGCAGTTTCGTGGCGAACCAAGCGACGCAGTCCCAGGCGGGTCAGGTCGCAGAAGGCAAACAGATGAGGCTCGGGAAATTTTCGGTCAGTCTCGCCGTCAAGGATCTCGCCGTGTCCCGCGCGTTCTACGAGAAGCTCGGCTTTCGCCAAGTCAGCGGCGATCCCGCCAAGAACTGGATCGTCCTCCAGAACGAGACCAGCACGATCGGGCTGTTCCAGGGCATGTTCCCGAAGAACATGTTGACGTTCAACCCCGGCTGGGATCTCACGCGCGCGACGATGCCTGACTTCGAGGACGTGCGCGAGATCCAGAAAGCGCTCACGAGCCGTGGCCTCGAGCTGACGCTCAAGGCCGACGAGTCGACCACGGGGCCCGCGAGCTTGATGCTGAACGATCCGGACGGAAACCCGATCCTCGTCGATCAGTTCGTGCCCAGCCCGAAGCGCAAATAGGCCTGGGCTTCCTCGCGAGTCGGCCCGCGAGCCTCGGCCTCAAGGCACGAACTCGAACCACAGGGCGTCCGACGTCTGCCCGCCGCGAGGCGCGGCCGGGTCGCGGATCCAAGCCTGCACGTTGAACCGGACACCTGGCGCGATCGGCTGTCCGAGCGCGTTCGAGTGATTGGCGAGATACCCGAACAGATCGAGCGCGAACGATCCGTCGCAATGACCCGCCGTGCCGCCCGTCCATTGGACGCGGGTGCGCTGCAAGGGCGGACGCACGCACAGGATGCTCGTGCTCCCGGAGCCGAACGGCGTCGAACTCGCGCCGAGGATCCCGTAGAAGACGACGCCCAATCGCTGTCCATCCGCGCCCGAGCACGTGAGCACCATGCTCCCGGGGCCGGCTGAGATGCTCGCGCTCACCGAACTCGTCGAGAGCTCGCCGGTGCACCCGCTGCTCGACGTGCCGGCGGTGCAGTAGTGGATCGGGCAGCCGCTCCAGGTGTGCTTCAGCACCGACACGGAGTCCGTGTACCAATTGGTGCTGACGAGATCGAGCCAACCGTCCCCGTCGAGATCCTCGGCGACGAGGGCGCTCGGAGCGCCGCTCGCAGCGAAGGCTGCGCCAGGCGCGAATCCGCCCGCGCCGTCGCCGACGAGCACCGTGATGTCGTCGGAGTTGATGTTCACGCTCACGATGTCGAGCTTGCCGTCGCGAGTGACGTCGGCGACCACGACACCGTGCGGATAGGTGCCCACGGGGAAGCCGGTGGGCGGGAGAAAACCTCCCAGTCCGTCGCCGAGGAGCAGCGCCACTTCACCCGCGTCGGCGTTAGCCGTGACGAGGTCGAGTCGCCCGTCGCCGTTCAAGTCGCCGACCGCGACGCCCTGCGGACGGTGGCCGGCGGTGAACCTGGACGCCGGTCCGAACGTCGCCGGCCCGGTGCCGAGGAGCACCGAGACGTCGTCGGACTGGGCATTCGCCGTCACGAGATCCGTCCGCCCCGTGCCGACGGCGAAGGCCGTCGGAGGTCCGAAACCGCCCGATCCATTTCCGAGGAGCACGGAGACGGTGTTGCCGGCGCTGTCCGCGGTGACGGCGTCCTCCTTGCCGTCGCCGTCGAGATCGAGCAAACGGATGGCGATGGGAGCGTGCCCGGTCGAGAACTGCTGCGGGAACCCGAACGTTCCGTTCCCGTTGCCGAGCAGCACCGAGACCTTGTCGCTCCCCAAGGTCGCGAGGACGACGTCCTGTTTTCCGTCTCCGTTCAGATCGCCCGCGTCGACACCCCAGGCTCCGCCGCCCGCGAAGACGGAGCTCGCGGATGCGAAACCGCCCGCTCCGTCGCCGAGGAGCAAACCGGACTCGTTCGCGTTGAAATCCGCCGAGAAGACGTCGCGCTTCCCGTCCCCGTTGAAGTCGGCGAGCACCAGGGCCTCGGGATAGCTGCCGGCGGACGCGCTCGAGCCCGTTCCGAGGCCGCCCTGTCCGTCGCCGAGGAGGACGGTGACATCACCGTACGGCTGCGCACCGACGACGACGTCGAGCTGGCCGTCTCGGCTGACGTCCCCGATGGCCAGGGCCTGTGCGCCGCCGCCGACGAAGAAATCGTGCCGTGGGGAGAAGCTCCCGAGGCCCGCCCCGAGGAACACCGATGCGTGGACGTCCGCGACGACGAGATCGGGCCGCGAGTCTCCGTCGAGATCGGCGATCGAGATCGCGCTGCCTTCGTAGGGAAGCGCGAGCTGCTGCCCCACGGCGAACCCTCCGGCGCCGTCGCCGAAGAACAGCGAGACGGCGCGTCCGAACGCGCTGACGGTCGCTGCATCCAGCTTGCCGTCGCCGTCCAGGTCTCCGAGAGCGACCCCCTTCGGATGCAGGCTTGTGGGAAAGTGTATCGCGCTTCCGAATCCACCCAGGCCGTTGCCGAGCAGGACCGACATCTGGTCCGCGGTCTCGGAAGTCGCCACCGCGTCGAGGACGCCATCGCCGTTGAGATCGCCGAGCGCGAGCGCGTTGATCCCGAAGTGGATCGTGTAGTTCGTCAGCGGTCCGAATCCGCCGGTGCCGTTTCCGAGTCGGACCGACAGGTCGCCGCTGTTGAAATTGCCGGTGACGAAGTCGAGAAAGCCGTCGGCATTGAGGTCGGCCAGCTTCACGACAGCGGGGCCGATCCCGACTGAAAAAGAGGTCGGCGCGCCGAAGTTGCCGGCGCCCTGGTTGAGCAGAACGACGACCCGATCCGGGGTTTGATCGACGACGACGAGGTCGATGTCGCCGTCCAGGTCGAGGTCGCCGACGGCGACCGAGTTGAGGTGGCCGTTGACGGCGATGTTCGGGAGCGGATCGAAGCTTCCGAAGCCGCGGCCGGACAACACCGAGACGCTGCCCGACGTGTTGCTGGTCAAGATATCAGGCTGCCCGTCTCCCGTGACGTCCGCGATCGCGACACCGAGGGGGGCGAAGGCGGCGGGATACTGCGCGCCGGGAAACGGCGGTGCGTCGCACTGAGCGAAGGCGATGGCGTGGCTCAACGAGCCCGTCAAGACGAATAGAACAGCGCGGACTCGATGCACGGAAGCCTCCTGGTGCGACACATGGAGAACGGACCTCCCAGATCGTGAGTCTAACGCAGGATGGAATCGTGGAGCGCGGCCTCGCACCACGCATGACCTGTGGGTGCCCCAGGCCTCTAGCTCACACGCTCGGGACAGGGTCCCCGCGAAGGACACGGACCCCCGCCCAGTCTCGCGGCTTCTGCGGGCGGGCCTGGAGCACGGACGGGAAGCAGACTTGTCACGGTGCGAACGATGTGGTCAAGGCTCGCCTCCCGCTTCCTCACGAGCCCGGCCATTCGGCCCTTGATGTAGGCCCGCTCCTGGGGTTGCAGTTGCTTCGCGGTGATCACGAGCACCGGCAGGTTCGCGGCTCGGTGGTCGCTCCTCAGGTGCCGCAGCACTTCGAATCCGTCGAGTCCCGGCATCAGCAGGTCGAGAAGGAGGAGGTCGGGCAATCCACGCTCCAGGATCGAGACAGCCTCGCGGCCGTCCGCGGCTTCGACGACTTCGATGCCTGTCTCGATCGCCAAACACTCGACCACCTGTTTGCGAAACGAGGCGTCGTCATCGACGACGAGCACGCGCTTGCCCTCGGCCGCGGGCAGGTGGTGCTTGACGGTCTGGAGGAGCCAGGCCGGAGAGATCGGTTTGAGCACATAGTCGGCCCCGGCGACTGCGAGACCGCGCGAGTTCACCGTGTCGCTCGCCGACAGGATCAGGACGGGGATCGACCTGAGGATCGGGTCGTCCTTGATCTGGACAAGAAGCTCCCAGCCGTCCATGGCGCCGTCGAGTTGGATGTCGACGATGCCCAAGGTCGGAGGGCGCGAGCGGGCCATCATGATCGCCTCCTCACCGGAGGGCGCGACCTCCACGTGGAGGCCCTCGACCTGAAAGCGCTCGGTGAGCAAGTGAGCGAAGGCCCGGTCGTCCTCGACGAGCAGGATGTCTGGAGCTCCGTTCTGAGAGAGGTTGGCAGAAGGGAGCGCCGCCGCGGGCTCGACGGG
>WNFM01251820.1_pt1 | contig 12892 bp, 11 predicted proteins | sample 5400271 | NCBI WGS metagenome assembly WNFM01 (sample SAMN13153352, study PRJNA577476) | soil metagenome | isolation source: 60 cm saprolite on Douglas fir-dominated hillslope | place: USA:California | collected 2013-09-17 | reverse complement strand
AGTCTGGGTGCTCCGGGAGAGCTTCGCGACCGCGTCGACTTGCTCGGCAGTCAACGCCGGCAGTTCTCGTGGCTTCATAGCTCCCCCTTCCCACCAGTATACCTTTCATCCTCGATTCGTTAGCTGATTGTACGTAGACTGAGTGCTAGGAATTACCGCTGACCGAGCCTGTAGAGTTTGTAGCCGACAAGCAAGACCCAGAGTGTGGTGAGAACGGAAGTGATGATGATGGTGACACTCAAAGCCATTACAAAAAGAGGGCCCACTACCGTAACGATCCCAAGGATGCCCGTGACCACGCCCAAATAGGCCGTACTCCTCCCGAAGACTCCCTTTCGCATGACGAGACCGATCAGGAGAATCCCGACGGAGAGGACGAGTATGCTGTAGACAGCTTCCAGGCTAGATGCTAGCACTGCAGACGCGTAATTGGCGGCCGCGACGTAGGCCGCCCGCTGTGCGCCGTTGGTGGCTGCGGCGTACTTACCGCTGAGCGTGATGAGCGAGGCATAATTTGTCCAGGTAACTGCCAGGTCTAAGACAGTGAACAACCCCACGAATGCGGTTGCTACCAGCATTGCGCTTCTGTTGACCCCTTTCAACGCGAGGTAGAGCGATAATGCGACAGGTACGTAGAGAACGTCCGTGAGGATGGAGAGACCAAGGATAGCCCACCACACAGTCGCCTTCCCGGCGAGATACTGGAGCCACGCCTCGCCACCACTCGGCGGAGCTCCCACGTGAACATACAACGGAATGGTGATGACATACCCTATACCTAAGAGGAGTGCGGAGATACCGCCCACTCGATACAGCCATCTCCCATCTGGGTCAACCGCATGAACCATCGTCTTCGCTGCGCTCATTGACTCTTCTCCTTCAGATGCATTACCTCGCTGCGCGAGCGCCATCATGCAGTTCTGGACGTCTCATCCACGACGTGCTCAACATGATCTGCGCGGTGGTTCGCGCCTCAGACGGTGATCACGAGCTTTGCTTTCGCGTGTCTTTCTTCTGGCCCATCTCTGGTGGAGACGGTGGCGTTCAGGTGTGGAGGGACGCCCCCGCAGCGCTGGCCTGCTCCTTCCAGCGTTGCACGTTCACGCCGACCACGAGGAGCCACAGGGGCACCAAGAGGTCCGCGCCGCCGGGTATCAGAATGTAGGGCAGCAGATGGGCCGCGAATGCGGGGGAGAGGAAGTTCGCGAAACTGTTGATCAGGTAGCACACGCCCGAGATGGCCAGCAGCACGCCCAGAATGCGAGGTAGGAAGGTCGACCGGACAATGAGGTAGCCGATCAGGAGGTTATAGGATCCGAACAGGACCAGGCTGATGTTGGAACCCTGAGCACGCAAGTTGAGAAACAGGAGCGCCAGCGCCTGCGACTGCTCCATGTTAAATGCGCTCAAGGACTGAGCGCCTCCCAGGACGACTAAGGGGGCGAGAAGAAGGAGGGAGTTAACAGCCCCAATAGCGGTTCCCACGAGGCTGAAGAACGCCGCAAGCAAAGAGAGGCTCCTGTTCACCGGCCGAAACAAGTTGTAGAGGAGAAGCGTATAGGCGATATACAGTTGGGCGATGACGTCGCCTGCGACAGCCAACCGAAATACCATCTCGTGCGCCAGGATGTTGTGCGCCGTAGCCGCGGCGTCGCCAGATACAACAAAGCTGCCGACAACGATCGCGGTGAATCCTGACGTTGTGGTGATCAAAGCGATTACACCGGCCATCCTGGCCTGGAAGCGCGGCGAGGCTCCTGCAGTCTGTTCCGTCACGTGAGTATCTCCTGCGCGTTGCTGTGGGTCGCGTGGCTCGATCCCAGCCTCAGGTTGTGCGTTCATGCGTTTCCTCCACGTTGCCGTGATTCGGTCAATGCTGCTTACTTGCCATCTGACGCACCTGCCCGTCCGGGCTTAACGCAAACGACCGAGAGCAATGGCATTCCTAAATCCCGCACTTTTCTCAGCACTCCATGCAACGCGGCCTGATCGACCACCGGGCCGGTGAGCAGCGTCTCGCCGGTGTCGTCCTGCGTGATAGCCAGACCCCCAAACCAGTCGGACCATTGACGACTCGGGTGACCCTTGATCCGGATCTGATAGACCAGTGGTTGATCTGGATCAGTGTGTGGGGTGAGTTCGCTTGGCATGACCCCGTCCCTGGTGTGGCCGGTCAGAACCGTCTGGACCACTTGCTCGATCTACAAGGAGCATAGCTTCAGACGGTATTCCCGTAGAGACACGAAAGTGTGGTTTGGGGTGTTGTTGTGGGGGTATTGAGCGGGTGGAGGTTCTCAAGATTTGGCTGTATGGACCGCTTGCGGGCAGCTCCTGAAACCACGTTTTTGGATAAGCTGACGTTGCGGCTACAACAGACCCAGCTCGCGAGCACGGGCGACTGCTTCGGTGCGCCGTTGGACCCCTAGTTTGCTAAAGATTTTCCGGTTGTGCCCTTTGACCGTGTCCAAGGCGAGGAAAAGCCGCTCGCTCGTCGCCTGATTCGAGAGGCCCTGGGCAATGAGCTGGAGGACTTCCACCTCGCGGGGGCTGAGGGGCTCGATCAGGGGCTGGGCAGGTGAGGCAGGAGGCCGATACGAGGTGTCTTCGCGCTGCTGCGCCTCAGCTTCAAATACCGCCAGCACCTTCCCGATAGAGTCCGGCATCACCTCACGAGCTCCTGCCGCAAGTGCGCCATCGGGCGACCTTCGTCGACAAAGGTGCGGATGAAGCCGCCCGGCTCGGCCAGCGCCAGCGCCTCACCCAGCACTTGCACCGCCTGGTCCTGATCGCCCTGCGCCTGCAGCGCGACGGCCTGGAGCACCAGCACCTTGAGCCGTTCATCCGCCCATCCCCTGGCCTCCACCTGCCGGCACCAGGGCGCCAGCGCCGCCAAAGCCGCGGTGGGATCGCCCTGAGCCAGGTGGACGCGGGCCTGGCTGAGAGGGAGGTCGTGCGTCTCTACTAGCTGGGCGGCGGCCGCCAGGTGGCCCTGGCGCAGCCACAGAAGCACCTGGGTGGCCGCCACCTCCGGCAGGCGCGCCACGAAGTTATTTTGGCGCGCGGACTGACCAGCCTCAGCGAGCAGCGCGGCCGCGCCGACCGCATCGCCCTGGGCCAGCTTCAGGCGAGCGAGAAACACCTCACAGACCACAAATCGGTCAATCACGCGCTCATACTGCCGCGCCAGGTGGAGGCTCTGTCGCGCGTGCTGCTCAGCGGCCTCCAGGTCGTTCCATTCGTAGAGGACCCGGGCCAAGCCCAGATGCGCTTCGTAGATTATCTGAAGCGGCTGATCACCTGTCAATTGCAGGACGCGCTGGTAGGTCTCGGCCGCCTGATGAAGCTGGTTGTCTAATTCCTGGACGCTGCCCAGGCCGATGGTCGCCAAGAGGACAGTGAAGATGTCTCCAGACGCCTGGCTGAGAACTATGGCTTCAGTAAGGGCCCGGCGGGCTGCGGCACGGTCTCCCTGGATGAGGTAGGCAAACCCTAGCGTCCAGTTAGCGGTAGCGCGTAAAGCCAGGTTGTCGGGGTGCAGGTACTCCAGGGCGCGGCGCGACTGGACCAGCATGTTGTCGACCTGGTACCGAGTGAGCGCCAACGTCGCCCTGGCGGCGGCAATCCGTCCGATCAGGTCGCGGGTCGTGTCGTCGGGCTCGACACCTTCCAGGGCTTTTTCAGCAGCTTGCAGTTTCTCTTCTACGCCGGTCGTTTGGCCATTCACCAGTGACAACGAGGCATACCTCACCCACAACGCGGGCCGGGCATCCAGCACGGTCGTCGGCAGCGACGCTAGCCAGCCCAGGAGAGTCGTCACCGCGCCCCGGAAATGCAAGGGCATCCCCTTGCCTTCGATCAGGCGCGCGGCCCGCTCCACATCCTGGGCGGCCGCCGCATGGTGAAACGCCTCCAGCTCCAAGCCCTGCGCTTCATACCAGACGCTCGCACGCCCGTGCAAGGCGGCCACCTCCCTGCCCGCATCTCCGGCGAGGCTCTGCGGCAGGCGCTGGCGCAGCAAGTCCGCAAACAGCTGGTGATAGCGGTACCACCGCCGCTCAGCGTCCAGGGGCACCAGGAACAGATTGGCCTGGTCCACAGCGGGCCGCACAGCCGGTCCAGGATCGCCGTGCGCAGCAAGAACGCCTGCACGCGTGCGGACTGCTGCTGCAGGACCTCTTCGGCCAGATAGTCCAGCACGAATCGGTGGCTGCCGCTGAACGCCTGAATGAAACCGGTGGGGTCGGGCTGGCCCTGCAGGGACAGCGCGGCCAGCTGCAGACCGGCAATCCAGCCTTCGGTGCGCCGTTCCAGGGCGGCGATGTCTGCCTCCGCGAGGGGCAGGCCCATCACCTGGGTGAGAAATTCGCCGGCTTCGGCGGGGGTGAAGCGCAAGTCGGCCACCCGCAGCTCGCTCAGGTGGTCCCGCGCGCGCCACCGAGCCAGCGGGAGCTGGGGATCGGCCCGCGTGGCGAGGACCAGGTGCAGCTGGGGGGGCAGGTGCTCGACCAGATAGGTGAGGGCCTGGTCCACCGCGTGGCTCGCAAGCACGTGGTAGTCGTCTAGCACGAGGACGACCGGCTCGGAGAGGGTGGCCAGGTCGTTGAGCAGACTCGTCAACAGCGCTTCCGGGGGCGGAGGCTGTGGGGATTGGAGCGCCCCCAGCGCCCCGGCGCCAATCGTGGGGGCCAGCGTCTGCAGGGCGGCGACGAGGTAGCTGAGAAACCGGGTGGGGTCGTTCTCCCCCGCGTCCAGCGACAGCCAGGCGGCCGGGCGGGGGCACTGGGCGAGCCAGTCGCTGAGCAGGGTGGTTTTGCCGAAGCCGGCGGGGGCCGAGAGGAGGGTGAGCTTGCGGGGCAGGCCGGCGTGCAGCCGTTCGAGCAGGTGGGGGCGCCGGACCCGGTGCGGCCGCGGGGGAGGGCGATACAGTTTGGTGGCGAGCAGGGGCGTCGACATAGCGCTAGTATATGGGACGCGCCGGCCGCCGCGCAAAAAGCCCCAGACGGCAGCGCCCGCCGCGGGGCCTTGCTGCGTCGAGCACGGCAGGCGCCTCACTTGCGTACGGTGAGCCAGCAGACGTCGCGCGGCTCCTTGACGCCCAGGATGGCGAACGGCAGCTCGGGACGCGCGGTGCGTTCGAGATAACGCACGACGCGGCGGCCATAGAAACGGCGCGCGGTGGCCAGGGCCTCTTCCAGCGTGGGGAAGGTGATGGTCAGATGGCCGCGCAGGGCGACGTAGTGGAAGCCGTGCCGCGCGAGCCACGCGGGGTCTTCGGGCCACACGACGATGATGCGGCCGCCAGGGCGTGTCACCCGCTGCAGCTCACCCAGACCCGTCTCGCCGCCGCGCACCTCCAGCGGCCCGAACGCCGAGCACGACACGACCGCATCTACGCTGTCGTCCGGTAAGGGGACGCGGCTGAACGTGCCGCGCAGCAGCTCGACATGCGTGACGTGATCGCGCGCAAGCTTCTGCTCCAGCAGACGCAGCAGGGGTGGCGCGGGATCGAGCGCGTAGACATGGCGAGCGCGCCGGGCCAGCGGCAGCGTGACGCGACCGCTGCCCGCACCCGCATCCAGCACCACGGCACCATCCACACGCGCATAGTCCAGCGCGCCCGGATGCACCGGCTCGCCAGCGGTCAGGCGCTCGTAGTCCTGGGGGATCTTCCAGTAGGTCAGCTCCCAGAAGAGTTGTTCGAGCGCGACCCGGCGCGCGGCGCACACGTCCTCCGCGGTGAGCGGTTCGTGGCGGGCGCGACCGAAGCATTCCCGATCCCTGGGCGGCAGCGCCCGCTCGATACGCGCCGCGAGTCGCGCCAGCTCGTTCGGCTGGTCAGCGCCCGTGGGCATCAGCGCACGACCGGCGACTGCCGGCGACACGGCGCCCGAGACGTCGGCGATCACCTCGCGCAGGTGGGCGTCGTCGAACGCGGCGAGATCCGCGATGGTGAAGAGATGTTCTGGCGCGACGTGCATCGCAGCTCCTCTTGCCAATGCGTCAAGAACGAGCCGGCGGCTAGGGGCGCAGCCCGCGCCGACTTCACTCCACCTGCTCGTCAGTCGCTCCGCGAGTCGCGCGCCGCCCAGCGCGACAGGCGGCCGTTGCGCACGTCATACACCTGCGCGCGCTCCAGCGTCTCCGCGGGCAGCGTGGTGAGATCGGTGGTGGTGAGCAGCACCTGCTCTAGATCGCGCACGGCCAGCAGCAGGTCGGCGCGCCGCTGCGCATCCAGCTCGCTGAGCACGTCATCGAGCAGCAAGATCGGCTGATCGCCGGTCTCCATCTCGATGTACTCCAGCTCCGCCAGCTTGAGCGCCAGCGCCACACTACGCTGCTGGCCGCGTGAGCCGTAGACGGCCAGGTCCACTGGTCCGACGGGCGTCTGGAGCAGGAAGGCCAGGTCATCCCGATGCGGCCCCAGCACGTTCGCCCCCTGCGCAATCTCACGACGACGCAGCTCGCCAAGCTGGGCCAGCACGGTGGCGATCAGCTCATCTTCGCTGACGCTGAGCCCTCCCTTATACGAGGGGCGATAAGCCAGCCGCAAATCGGGTGGGTGGGATCTGTCCACCTGCTCTGGAGGCTCTCCGCCGCTCGCTGAGGTCTCGTCCTCGTCCGCCGCGTCCACACGCAGCTCGTCGCGCGCCAGCACCGCATAGACGCGGGCCGCCGCCACCTCCGCCTGGCCCAGGAAGGCCGCGCGCTCGCGCATGATAGGCGCCGCCAACTGGGCCAACTGCTCATCCCAGAACGTCAGCGCGTGGGGGCTCTCCTCGCCATCGCGGATGCGGCGCAGCAGCGCGGCACGCTGAGCGATCACCTTCTGATATTGGCTTAGCGCGCGGCAATACGGCGGTCGGACCTGGCAGAGCGTCAAATCCAGGAAGCGCCGCCGCTGCCCTGGCTCGCCCGCCACCAGGTCCAGGTCGCGCGGGGTGAAGACCACGACAGTCATCTGGCCGAGCAGGTCCATCGCGCGGCGGGGCGTGCCATTCACACGGATGCGCTTGCGCATGGGAAGCGGCACGCCAGGAGCAGGCGCCGCGACAGCGCCTGGATCGCCCGCGCCGACCAGCGTCGCATCCGCGATGACGATCTCGACGTGCAGCGTGTCACTGCGCCGCGCCACCGTGCCATCCACACGGGCGAAGTGCCCCGCCGCGCCCCAGCGCACCGTCTCGCGCTCGGTGCTCGTGCGGAACGAGCGCGTCGTCGCCAGGAGCGCCACCGCTTCCAGCACATTTGACTTGCCCTGCGCGTTCCGGCCCTGGAACACGATGAGTCCAGGGCGCAACGCCAGGTCGAGCGCGGCGTAGTTGCGGAAGTCGGTCAGTCGCAAGCGCTCCAGATGCATAACACCTCGCTTCAGCTCCGGCCCGCCGGATGTGCCACGTTCGAGAGAAGGCTGGGCATAACGGTCCTTCTCCGCATTCCGCACGCCCAAGGCGGGCGCGGAAGCGGGGTGTCCTCCCCTCGCCGCGCCGCTCGCCGGGCTCGCTCCCTGCGGTGCGGCTGTCTCTCCCACAGGGAGAAGGGCATGTAGCACTCTGTCTCCCCTCTCCCTGTGGGAGAGGGGTCGGGGGTGAGGTCCGCGCAGGCGGCCGCGGCGGCCACGCTCTCGCCTCCTCGTGCTCCCCAGTCTACCGCACCGCGGCAGTTCTGCGAAGCGCACCGAGGCGGGGGCGTGTTGTCCCAACGCCAAACTGGCGCCCGGTCGGAGCATTGCGCAGCGCACATGACAAGACTGTCACCAGCTCCGCCCACAAGAACCCCAAGATGGCGCCGTAGATGACAAGACGTTCATGGTAGAGATAGCAGAATTCATCGCAGCGCGGGAGTAGTGGAGTATACTTGAGATGCGATTACGGGATGATGAGGTGTGCACAGGGGCGGTCGGGGCAGTCGCACGCGGCGGATGATGTGGGGATGTGTGGGGTAGCCGCGAGACCCCCGGGGTGATCGCAGCAGATAGCCCTCCGCGCGAAGGCGCGCGGGGGGTTTTTGCGTTGTGGCGACTGTTCTCATGCACCTCCCCACGCGCACGTGGACCGAGCGCTCCTCTCCGAGACATCACCGCTCTATCGTCCTCGCACTGCCCGGCAGCTCGCTCAACCGTGCACAACGATGATAGGCTATCTGGTGCGATCACGTGACGCTGCGCTGAGTACAAGGAGCAGATGGGCGATGGCTTCACGTCGTATCCTCGTTGTGGCGTGCCTGAATTTCATCACCATCGGCATCTTGTCCGCGGTCATTGGCCCTGTGCTGCCCACACTTGCCCACCAGACCGGCAGCGCGCTGAGCGAGCTGGGCGCCCTCATCTCGGCGCTGTTCGTCGGCGCGCTCATCGCTCAAATCACCGGCGGCCCGCTGAACGATCACCTCGGATCGCGGCCGCTCTTGCTTGTGGGACTGGGACTCACCAGCGTCGGGGTGGCCGGCATCGCGCTCAGCCCTGCGCTGCCACTGACGCTCGCCTGTGGTGTGTTGGCGGGCATCGGCCACGGCTCGATCGATCTGGGGACCGGCGTGCTGGTCGCTGTGATCCACGCCGAGAAGAGTGTCTTCGCGCTCAACCTCATCAACGTCTTCTTTGGGATCGGCGCGGCGCTAGGCCCGGCGGCGGTGAGCCTCGCGCTGCTATGGTGGCATAACCCGCTGCTCGCCCTCTGGCTGAGCGGAGCGCTCGCGGCGCTGCTCATTCCGGCGGTGGCGGCCCTCGCGCTGCCGCCACCGATCGCCCGCGCGCACAGCGCGTCCACACCCCGCGCCCGTCTCTATCGCGCGCCGGTCCTGTGGATGCTGGCGGGTGTCGTGTTGCTCTACGTCGGCCTGGAAAACGGCATCGGCGGGTGGATCGCGGTCTACGTACAGCGCACGACGACGCTCTCCCTGGCGCAAGGCGCCCTCATCGCATCCATGTTCTGGCTGGCGCTCACCGTTGGGCGGCTGCTGGCGACCGCCTTTGGCACGCGCGTGACCCCACGTGCGCTGCTACTGTACAGTCTGGCCGCCGCGCTCGCGGGGACCCTCGCGCTGGCGACGAGCGCGGGTCAGGCAGCCTTCACCGTGGCGGCGGTGGCGCTGATCGGCCTGGGTTTTGGTCCCGTCTTCCCCACGACGCTCGCCATCACGACGGCCACATTTTCCGCCAATCCCGGGCGCGCGGCTGGTGTGACCCAAACGGCGGGGAGCGCGGGCGGTATTCTGATTCCCTGGCTGCAGGGCATCGTGCTGTTCCGCATCGGCGCGCAGACGAGCACGCTCTTCGTCGCCGCCCTGGCGGCGGCGCTGCTCACACTCGGGTGGCTCACCACCGTCCGCCGGCGCGTCCGAACCTGGGCGGACCGCAGCGACTCGCCGCTGCCGTGACCGCGCCGAGCAGCCGAAAAGCGAAGCCGCGTGGCGTGGCGTTGGCCGGCGACACCGCGCCCGCGAGCGCCGGCCTGATGACGCCGGTAGGCAGGACAGAGAGCCGCTGAGCCCCCTCTTGACAACAGGAGCGTCGGATGGTATGCTTTGCGTGCACCTATTTTGTCTGTAAATAGGTAGAGCGTAAGGCAATGGCCATGAGCCTCAAGTATGTCGTACTGGGTCTGCTGACGCACCAACCCTACTACGGGTACGAGCTCAAGCGTGAGGCCGAACAGCTTCTCGGGAGAGGGGCTGACCTCAATCCCGGTCAGCTCTATCCTCTGCTGCGCAAGCTCGCCGACCAGCAGCTGATCGCCGGCGAGCGCATCGAACAGGAGGACCGCCCCGACAAGCGCGTCTTCACCCTGACTGAGGCGGGCGCACGCGATCTGGCGACCTGGTTCGACGAGCCGGTGCCACCGCAGGCAGGCCGGTCGCCCCTCTTTCTGCGGTTCATGGTGCTGGCGCGCGTGCGGCCAGAGGGCCGCGCCGAGTTCTTGCAGCGACAACGCCACGCGCTGCTGGCCGCCATCGGACAACTGGTGGCGGACCGCGATGCGCAGCAAGATTGCGACGATCTAGCGACGAGCGCGCTACGTGAAGCGACGATCTTGCACGCTGAGGCGGACCTCAAGTGGATCGATTGGCTGGAGTCGCTGGATCCGTGAGCGCGTCATCAGTGTACCCACCGTTCCTCAGACTACGAGCACGACAGGTAGCCCCAAAGGAGGCCCTTATGCAGACACAAGCGCGTGTACCAGGCGACCATGCGATGGCGCAAATCCGTGCGTGCGGGCTGACCAAAACGTACCGCCGTGGGAGCAAGCCCATTCCGGCGCTCGCCGGCGTCGACCTGGAGATTGCGCCGGGAGCGTTCATCGCCGTGATGGGACCATCTGGCAGTGGCAAAACCACGCTACTCAACGTGCTGACTGGCGTTGATCGCCCCTCGACCGGTGAGGTCTGGCTCGCGGACCAGCGGCTGGACCGGCTCAGCGAAGCGCAGCTCGCCATCCTCCGGCGTCAGCGAATCGGGTTGATCTTCCAGGCCTTCAATCTCCTCAACAATATGAGCGCGCTGGAGAACGTCATGCTGCCCGCGCTCCTGGCTGGTGGCTCCGCACGGGCGGCGCGCAAGCAGGCCGGTGCGCTGCTGGATGAGCTGGGGCTGCGTGAGCATGCCGGCAAGCTGCCGGGCCAGCTGTCCGGCGGTGAGCAACAGCGGGTGGCCATCGCTCGCGCCCTGGTGAATGAGCCCGTGGTGCTCTACGCCGATGAGCCAACAGGCAACCTGGACGCCCAGACTGGCCAGGAGGTGCTCCAGTTACTCAAGCGCCTGCACGTGCGCGGGCGGACCATCGTGCTCGTCACCCATGACGCCCAAGTGGCCTCGCAGGCGCAGCGCATCGTCGTCATGCGCGACGGCCGCATCATCGACGAGGTGCCCGGTCGCACCGAGCCATCCGCTGGACCTGCTCAGCTCTTCGCCGATCTCTCGGGGCTCGACGTGGATGCTGGCTGAGCGATCGGTGAGCTGATGGAGGGGGAATCAGGAGGAAGCCACACGATGCAGACACATTCGACCAACCGGACCCGCAGTGGCCCAGCTATCTGGTATCGCGTGCGCGCCGATCTGCGCGGCAGGCGCGTACAGACGGCGAGCGTTGCGGTGTCCGTCGCGCTGGCCACGCTGCTCATCGGATTGGGCCTGGTGATCTCCGGCAGCGCGAGCGCGCCGTACGATCGGCTTTTTGCGCAGCTCAACGGCGCGCACCTGTGGATCTATACCCTCAAGCCGCTGACGCCCGGGCAGCTCGACGCCATCGTTCACGCGCCCGGCGTCGTCGGCGCTACCGCCCAGGAAGAGACCGCCACCCGTGGCGGCATCCTCGTGGGGACTCAAACGCTCGGTGCCGATATCCGGTCCTACCCCGCGCAGACCCCAGCGATCGGCAAGCTGGCTATCACGGCGGGACAGGGGCTGGCAACGGATGATCCCACTGGCATCGTCGTCGATCAAGCGTTCGCCGATATGCACCATCTGCATCCCGGATCAGCGGTGCGGCTCGTGACCGAGCAGGGGATCGTCGCGGCGCACGTGCGCGGCGTGGCGATCGACGCGAATCACGACAGCTCCCAGGATGGCCGCGACGCCCAGGTGCATCTGCTGCGCGCCACGCTCGACCAACTCTTCCAGCAGCCCGAGCACCGCGTGGGCGTCATCGGGTTGCGGGTGAGCGCCCCCAACGATGTCGGCGCGGTGCTGCGCACCATCACCCAGCGATTGCAGGCGCAGGGGTATCCCGACCCGCGACTCAACCTGGACTGGGAGGATTGGCAGAGCCTGCGGGCCGACTTTGGCAAAGCGACGACATTGACGGTGACGGTGCTGTTGATCTTTGGCGCCGTGAGCCTGATCGCGGCTGGCATCATCGTCGCCAACCTGGTCATCGGGCAGGTGCTCGCGCAGCAGCGCGACCTGGGCATCCTCAAAGCGGTGGGCTTCACGCCGCTGCAGGTGGTGCGGACGCTGCTGCTAGAATATCTCCTGCTTGGCGCGGCGGGCGGCCTCATCGGGTTGGGGCTGATCGCGCTGGTGGCACCCTGGCTGCTGGACCAGCTCACCATGACGCTGGCTGTGCCGGTGCCCGCACAATACCCACCTTTGCTCATGGCGGCGCTGCTAGCGGGACTGCTGACCTTCATCGCGCTCTGCGCCGTGCTGCCAGCGTGGCGCGCCAGCCGCACGCGGATCGTCGATGTCATTCGCCCCGGTGGAGGCGCTGCCAACGCGCGGCGCTCGTGGTTGGGCGGCTTCCTCATGAGATCCGGTGTACCGGTCGTCGTTGCGCTGGGCGTGCGCGGGATGACCGCGCGCCCGCTCCGCTCGCTGTTGATCGGAGTCACGCTCCTGGTAGGCATCGTGGCGGCACTGTTCAGCCTGAGCGCGACGGCGACGCTGCAGCGCTATGAGACCGACCCGGCGCTCAATGGGGTCTTCGCCGACATCTTTGTTGCTCACGACCTCTACGATCCGCTGGCCATGCAACAGCTCATCGCTTCGCGCCCAGAAATCGCCTACTACTACGCGACTTTTCAACAGGCAGCGGCGCTGCCCGATGGCGCGCGCACGCTAGCGATGCTCTTCACGAGCGGCGATCCGCGCCGGGCGGCGGCGACGCTCACGACGGGGCGCTGGTTTCACGGTGGCGCGGACGAGCTGGTGGTGAGCGAAGGCACCCTGCAGGACCTCAACATGCGGTTGGGGGATCAGATTCCGTTGGTCTTCACCCGCGACGACGGGCGGCAGGTGACGGTCCCGTATACCATCGTCGGGACAATCTACGTGACGCAACGATTGGACCAGGCGTATGCTCCGCTAGACAGCTTTGTGGCCCAGACCGGGGTCTCGGCGGCAACCGTTGCCGACCGCACCGGCTATGAAGTGACGCTGCGACCAGGCATTTCACCGCAG
>WNFM01142571.1_pt4 | contig 12895 bp, 15 predicted proteins | sample 5400271 | NCBI WGS metagenome assembly WNFM01 (sample SAMN13153352, study PRJNA577476) | soil metagenome | isolation source: 60 cm saprolite on Douglas fir-dominated hillslope | place: USA:California | collected 2013-09-17 | reverse complement strand
GACGCTGATCGCTGCCGGTGCGCCGCCGCTCATGCGACGCGCGACGCCTCGGCTGCCGCGATCGCGTGGTTGAAATCGCGCACCGCCGGGCCCGGCCCGTCGGGATGCTTCCACACCGCGGTGACGACGGCGAGGAAATCGGCCCCGGCGACGACGAGCGGCGCGCAATTCGCCGGCGTTATGCCGCCGATCGCGACGCTGGGAACCGTCATGATCTCGCCCCACCAGGTGAGCAACTCCGGTTCTGGCCGGTATTGCGACGGCTTCGTCGTCGTCGGATAGAAGGCGCCGAAGGCGACGTAGTCGGCGCCCGCTTCGGCGGCCTCCATGGCGAGGTGGCGACTATCATGGCAGGTGACGCCGACGATGCGATCGGCGCCGAGCAGGCGACGTGCCTCGTCATAGGGCGCATCTTGCTGCCCGACATGGACGCCGTCGCAGCCGGTCTCTGCGGCGAGGTCAGGTCGGTCGTTGAGCAGGAAGGCGACGCCGTGACGCTGCGCGACCGGCAGCAGGACCTCGCAGGCGCGCTTGATCTCGTCGTCGCCGACCTCCTTCAGGCGAAGCTGCACGCAGGCGACGTCGCCGGCATCGAGCGCTTGCGTCAAGGCATCGCGAAAACGCGCCGGGTCAAGCGCCGGCGGCGTCACGAGATAGAGCCGGCAGCCCGCCGCAGGCCCCTTCATGCGCGGGTGCCGGCGCGGCCCTAGTTCTCGCCCTTATAGATGCGGATGATCTGATCGAGCATCTTGAGCGCCTTATCGCGCGGCCGCTGGAAGGTATTGCGGCCGATGATCGAGCCGTTGCCGCCGCCGTCGCGGATGGCGCGCACCTCGTTCATGATGCCGTCCTCGTCCTTCGCCTCGCCGCCCGAGAAGACGACGATGCGCCGGCCGTTGAAGCAGGATTGCACGACATGGCGATAGCGCGCGGCGGCACTGCTGATGTCGATCTTCTGCGCCTCGTAGACCTTCTTCGCGGCATCGAGCTCGAGATGCTCGGTCGGCGGCTTGACTTTGATGATATGGGCGCCGAGCAGCGCCGCCATGTGGGCGGCATAGGCGCAGATGTCAATCGCCGTCTCGCCCTGCTTTGACAAATTGCCGCCGCGCGGATAGGACCAGATGACGACGGCGAGGCCGTGCGCCTTGGCCTCCCGCCCCATCTCGGCGATCTCCTCCATCATCTCATAGGCGACGTCGGAGCCGGGATAGATGGTGAAGCCGATGGCCGAGCAGCCGAGGCGCAGCGCGTCGCGCACGCTGGCGGTGACTGCCTGGGCGGGGTTCTCCTTGGCCCGCGCCAGGCTGTTGGCGCTGTTGACCTTGAGGATGGTGGGGATCTGGCCGGCGAAGGTGGCGGCGCCGGCTTCCAGCATGCCGAGCGGCGCGGCATAGGCCGAGAGCCCGGCCTCGATCGCCAGCTGAAAGTGATAATGCGGATCATAGGCCGGCGGGTTGGGCGCGAAGCTGCGCGCCGGCCCGTGCTCGAAACCTTGATCGACCGGCAGGATGACGAGCTTGCCGGTGCCGCCAAGCCGGCCCTGCAGCAGGATACGCGCCAGATTGGCCTTGGTGCCGGGATTGTCGCTCTCGTAATTGTCGAGGATCGTCTTGACGGCGGGGCTCAGGCTCATGGCGGCGTCCTTCGGTAAATCGAGCTGGTCATGGCGGCGGTATATCAGAAGCACGGGCGGGCGGCAAAGCCCTGACGCCGATTACGAGAAACGCTTCGCCGGGGCGCCGCGTTCCGCCGCCAGAAAGGCACGGCAGGAGGCTGCGGGGTCGTCCCGATCGAGCAGGTCGAGCGCCGGCTCGAGCGGATCGCGCTCGAGCACCGCGCCGCATTGCGCGGCGATGTCGGCGAGCCGGGCCGCCGTTGCGGCGGGACCGTCGAAACGCACGCGCGGCAGGCCCTGGCGCAGCCCCGCGAGAACCATCCCGGCGGCGTCGCCGCAATCGAGGACGCAAGAGATCTCGACGACGGGAAACTCGCTGCGCGCCATCTCGATGACCGCCTTGAACCAGCCCGGCCCGGCAGAGATCCCGGCACCGGGCGCGCTTGCCAAGGTGACGCGGACGCCGAGCGACGCAGCGGCCTCCAGCGCGGCGCGCGCGTGGCCGAGCGAATGGATGACGATGAAGCGCTCTGCGGTGCTCAGCCCAGCCCGCCGAACAGCACCGCGGCATCGACCATGCGGTTGGAGAAACCCCATTCATTGTCGTACCACGACAGCACGCGGCACAGCCGCTTGCCGATGACGACACTCTGCGTCACATCGAAGGTCGAGCTGTGCGGGTCGTGGTTGAAGTCGACCGACACGGTGGGCTCGCGATTGATGCCGAGAATTCCCTTGAAGCGGCTGGAGGCCGCCGCCTTCACCATCAACTCGTTAATCTCGTTGGCCGAGGTGTCGCGGGCCGCGTCGAACTTGAAGTCGATGACCGAGACGTTGGGGGTCGGCACACGGATCGAGGTGCCGTCGAGCTTGCCGTTGAGCGCCGGCAGGACCAGCCCGACCGCCTTGGCGGCGCCGGTCGAGGTCGGGATCATCGACAGCCCGGCGGCGCGCGCCCGCCGCAGATCCTTGTGCAGGGTGTCGACCGTGCTCTGGTCGCCGGTATAGGCATGGATCGTCGTCATGAAGCCGCGCTCGATGCCGATCCCTTCATGGAGGACGTAGGCAACCGGTGCGAGGCAGTTGGTCGTGCACGAGGCGTTCGAGATGACCTTGTGCTGCGGCGACAGCTGGTCGTGATTGACGCCCATCACGAGGGTGAAATCGGCACCCTCGGCGGGCGCCGAGATGATCACCCGCTTGGCGCCGGCCTCGAGATGCTTCGCCGCCGCCTCGCGCTTGGTGAAGATGCCGGTGCATTCGAGCGCGACATCGACCTTGAGATCCTTCCACGGCAGCTTGGCCGGATCGCGCTCGGCGGTGACGTGAATCTTGCCGCCGCCGGCATCCATCCAATCGTCGCCGGTGGTGACCTCGTGCGGGAAGCGGCCATGCACGCTGTCGTATTTGAGCAGATGCGCATTGGTCGCTACCGGGCCGAGATCGTTGATGCCGACGACCTGGATGTCGCTACGCTTGTTCTCGGCGGCGGCGCGCAATACCAGCCGCCCGATGCGGCCGAAGCCATTGATCGCAACTCTTACCGCCATCTCGATCCTCCGTGGTGAATTTGCTTCAAACGCTCTATCGCTCTCGATGTTCCAGCCGCGCCAGCGCCGCCTCGACGATCTTCTCGGCAGTGATGCCGAAATGGCGGTAAAGCTCTTCCGCCGGCGCCGAGGCTCCGAACCCGGGCATGCCGATCACCGCCCCGGCCTCGCCGACATAATGCGACCAGCCGAAGGTGCCGGCGGCCTCGATCGCGATGCGTGGCACGCTGCCGAGGACACTGGCGCGATAGGCGGAATCCTGCTTGTCGAACAACTCCCAGCACGGCATCGAGACAACGGCGGCGGCGACGCCTTTGGTCTTGAGGGTCTCGCGCGCCGCCAGCGCCAGGTGAACCTCCGAGCCGGTGGCGAGTAGCGTGACCTGTCGCGCGCCCTCGCTGTCGGCAAGGATATAGGCGCCGCGGGCGCTGAGATTGTCGCCCTGCGCGCCGTGGCGCAGCGTCGGCACGCCCTGCCGGGTGAGCGCCAGCACCGAAGGCGCGTGGCGTTCGGCGAGAGCAAGCGCCCAGCATTCTGCGGTCTCGACGCCGTCGGCCGGGCGGAAGACCAAAAGCTTCGGGATTGCCCGCAAGGCGGCAAGCTGCTCGACCGACTGATGGGTCGGGCCGTCCTCGCCGAGGCCGATCGAATCATGCGTCATGACATAGACGACGCGCTGACCCATCAGCGCCGACAGCCGGATCGCCGGCCGGCAGTAATCGGTGAAGATCAGGAAGGTGCCGCCATAGGGGATGATGCCGCCATGCAAAGCGAGACCGTTCATCGCCGCGGCCATGCCGTGCTCGCGCACGCCGTAATAGATGTAGTTGCCGGCGAAATCCTTGGCCGTCACCGGTTTTTGCGACTTCGCCTTGGTCAGATTGGAGCCGGTGAGGTCGGCCGAGCCGCCGACTAGCTCCGGCATCACCGGGGCGAGCGCCTCGATGACCATGTTCGAGCACTGCCGCGTCGCCAGCTTGGGCCCCTCGGCGGCGAATTTCTCGCGCACCTGCTCGATCGCTGCGGCGAACCCTGTCGGCAACGTGCCGCTCTGGCGGCGCAGGAACTCGGCACGCGTCTCGGCCGGGGCGGCTTCCAGCCGTTGTCGCCACTGCGCCGCGGCGGGGGCGCCGCGCCGTCCGATGGCGCGCCATGATGCGCGGATCTCCTCGGGCACGACGAAGGGCGGATAGGGCCAGCCCAGCCGCTGGCGCGCGCCGGCGATCTCGGCAGCGCCGAGCGGCGCGCCATGCGCGGCGGCGGTGCCCGCCTTGGTCGGCGCGCCGAAGGCGATGGTGGTGCGGCAGGCTATGAACGAGGGCCGGTCGCTGTGCTGGGCGCGGGCCAGCGCCGCGGCGATGGCGTCGGTGTCGTGGCCATCGACGCGCTCGACCGCCCAGCCGCTCGCCTTGAAGCGGGCGAGCTGGTCGTCGGAAACCGCGAGGTCGGTGGCGCCGTCGATCGAGATCGAATTGTCGTCCCACAGGAGGGTCAGCTTGGCGAGGCGCAGATGGCCGGCGAGCGAGATCGCCTCATGGCTGATCCCCTCCATCAGGCAGCCGTCGCCGCAAATCGCATAGGTGCGGTGATCGACCAGATCGGCGCCGAATTGCGCGGCGAGAAGCCGCTCGGCGAGCGCCATGCCGACGGCATTGCCGATGCCCTGGCCGAGCGGTCCGGTGGTCGTCTCGATGCCCTTGGCATGACCGTATTCCGGGTGGCCGGCGGTACGACTGCCGAGCTGGCGGAAGCGCTTCAGCTCGTCGAGCGTCATATCGGCGTAGCCGGCGAGATGAAGCAGCCCGTAAAGCAGCATCGAGCCGTGTCCGGCGGAGAGCACGAAGCGGTCGCGGTCGGGCCAATCGGGATCGGCGGCATCGAATTTGAGGAAGTCGCGAAACAGCACGGTCGCCACGTCGGCCATGCCCATCGGCATGCCGGGATGGCCTGATTTGGCCTGCTCGACGGCATCCATGGCGAGCGCGCGCAGCGCATTGGCCATGGTGAAGAGATCGCGATGCCGCGGCTCGGGCAAGGGGGTGGCGGAGCTGGCGGCGGCTGGCGATGGAGAAGCGGTCATTTGCAAGTGCCGGGAATTGTGAGTGCTCGGCAACGCCCTCGATCGGTGCAACCGGGGATCGGTGCGACCGGGCGCCGCGGCGGGTCGCACCTTGCCGCCCCGCCCGGCCCTCGTCAACCGGCAACTCCGTGGCAAAGCGGTGGAAGACGGCGAGAGCTGCGTTGACGGCGCGTTCGCGCCACGCGTAAGGTTGCCCGCGATGATGCAGGCATCGGCGATGGCACCGCCGTGACGAGCGGTGAGAAAATAAGCAAGCTCGAAGCGGCGGCACAGCGCCTGGAGCTCGCTGTGGCGCGCCTCGAGCGCGCTTCCCGTCGCGCCGGTGACGGCGCCAGCGATAGCGAAAGCAAAAAAATTCTCGCGGCGGCGCTCAGCGAGGCCAAGGCGGACTATGCCGCGCTCGAACAGACGACGTCCCGCGTCGCCACGCGGCTCGACGCAACGATCGAGCGGCTCAACGCGGTGCTGAGGACGTAATGCCGCAGGTCGCGCTGACCATCAATGGCCGCACCTATCAGGTCGCTTGCGATGCCGGCCAGGAAGACCGCATCCGTCAACTCGGCCAGTATATCGATGGCAAGGTCACCGAATTCGCCAAGAGCGCAGGACAGATCGGTGATGCGCGTCTCATCCTGATGGCCGGACTTGTCATCACCGACGAATTGGCCGAGGCGACCGAAAGCCTGCGCCGCGAACGCAACCGCGGCGGCAATGGCGCAACTGTCGAGCAGGATCGTGCGGCGGCGACCGAATCCGTGCTCGCCGCCGGCATCGAGAGCTTGGCGGCACGCATCGAGGCGGTTGCGCTCCGCCTCGAAAACACCACATAAAGAGATGGATGGGGCTGCTCGTCGCGTCAGGTCGCAAATACCCCAGGGCCGATTATCACTCCTAGGGGACTGTCCCTGCTGGCATCTTGGTGTCGGTATATGGTTCCCACCTGCGTAAGCGGGCCACGGAGGTAATGCAATGCCAACGGCCGTAGCGGCTCCATCCATTTCTCCTCTCACGTCGTACGGTTCCGGCGCATGCGGATGATCCGGCGGTGAGGATTCTGCTCTGCGGCGACGTCGTCGGCCGCTCCGGCCGGGCGGTGGTAACGGAAAACCTGCCGCGGCTGCGGCGCGAGCTTGCGCTCGATCTCGTCGTCGTCAACGGCGAGAACGCCGCCGCCGGCTTCGGCATCACCGACAAGATCTGTGCCGAGCTCTATGCCGTCGGGGTCGATGTGATCACCACCGGCAACCATGTCTGGGACCGCCGCGAGATCATCCCCTATATTTCCGGTGATCCGCGCCTGCTGCGGCCGGCCAACTTCCCGGCCGGCACGCCCGGCAACGGCAGCATCGTCGTCACCCTCGCGGGTAGCCGGCGGGCGCTGGTGATCAACCTCATGGCGCGGCTGTTCATGGATGCGCTCGACGATCCCTTCGCCGCAGCCGATGCGGCGCTGGCAGCGCATCCGCTCGGGACCGCGATCGACGCCGTGGTCATCGATTTCCACGGCGAGGCGACGTCGGAGAAGATGTCGATGGGCCATTTCGCCGACGGGCGAGCCTCGCTGGTCGTCGGCACGCACAGCCATGTGCCGACCGCCGACGGGCATATCCTGCCCGGCGGCACCGCCTATCAGACCGATGCCGGCATGTGCGGCGACTACGATTCGGTCATCGGCATGCAGAAGCAGGCGGCGATCGCCCGTTTCACCAGCAAGATGCCGGGCGAGCGGCTGCAGGTCGCCGAGGGGGCCGGCACGCTGTGCGGCGTCGTCGTCGAGACCGACGAGGCGAGCGGCCTCGCCCGCCGCATCGCGCCGCTGCGGCTGGGCGGCTGCCTGACGCCGGATTGGCCGGCCGAGTTCGCGCGCTGACGGCGCGGCGCACCCGCGATTCGCCGCGACGGTGCCCCATTCCTGCCATATTGGCTTGTTACGTAAGTTGCGGAAAATAAGCCGCGAATCCACCAGGCGCGGCATGTCCCGTCCTTCGAAAAGAAACCGCTTATTCCGCCATGGCCGGTCATTCGCAGTTCAAGAACATCATGCATCGCAAGGGCGCGCAGGATAAGAAGCGCGCCAAGGTCTTTACCAAGATCATCCGCGAATTGACGACGGCAGCGCGCACCGGCCTGCCCGATCCGGCCGCCAATCCGCGGTTGCGCGCCGCGGTGCTGGCGGCCCGCCAGGCCAACATGCCGAAGGATACCGTCGACCGCGCCATCAAGCGTGGCGCCGGCGGGGCCGACGGCGAGGCCTACGAAGAGGTGCGCTACGAGGGCTACGGCCCGGGCGGCGTCGCCGTCATCGTCGAAGCGCTGACCGACAACCGCAACCGCACCGCCAGCGACGTGCGCGCCGCCCTGACCAAATCGGGCGGCAATCTCGGCGAGACCAACAGCGTCAGCTTCCTCTTCGATCGCCGCGGCGAGGTGGTCTATGGCGTCGATGCGGCCGGTGCCGATGCGATGTTCGAGGCGGCGCTCGAGTCCGGCGCCGATGATGTCGAGAGCACGGTCGGCGAGCATGTCGTGACCTGCGCCCCCGACGATCTCATTGCCGTGCGCGATGCGCTCGAGAAACGCTTCGGCGCACCCGAATCGGCGCGCCTCGTCTGGCGGGCCAAGACCGCGATCGGCGTCGAGGGCGATACCGCCCAGGCGCTCTTCAAGCTGCTCGAAACCCTCGAAGACAGCGACGACGTGCAGAACGTCTACGCCAATTTCGAGGTGTCCGACGATGTCATGGCGCGTTTGAGCGCCTGATCGTCGACCGGCACCGAGAGCGAATCCCGCATGCGCCTCCTCGGACTCGATCCCGGCCTCCGTCACACCGGCTGGGGTGTCATCGAGGTCGCCGGCAATCGGCTGACCCATGTCGCTGACGGCGTCGTCCATTCCGACGGCAAGCAATCGCTCGCCGAGCGTCTCGTCGCCCTCTTCCGCCAGCTCAACGAGATCCTCGATCGCTACCGCCCGGACGAGGCTGCCGTCGAGGAGACCTTCGTCAACAAGAACCCGGCCTCGACGCTGAAGCTCGGCGTCGCCCGCGGCGTCGTCCTTCTCGCCCCGGCGGAGCGCGGTATCCCGGTCGCCGAATATTCGACCAATCTGATCAAGAAATCGGTCGTCGGCGCCGGCCATGCCGACAAGGTTCAGATCCAGATGATGGTGCGGCGCCTGTTGCCCGGCTGCGCGATCGCCAGCCCCGACGCCGCCGACGCCCTCGCCGTCGCCATCTGCCACGCGCATCACGCAGCGACTCAGCGGGCTTGGGAGCCGACAAAATTCCTCTCCCCTCGGGGAGAGGAAGGGGCCCGCGCGTTTGCGCGGGAAGGTGAGGGGGACGTGCGGCTTGCACTGTCCTTCCCGTCGAAGGATCGCGCCTCGGCAGTCACCCCCTCACCTCGGTCCTCTCCCCGGAGGGGAGAGGAAGATGGGCGAACGCCGGCAGAGATTCGAATGCTTGAGGCGAAGAGCAAGCCGACGACGACAGCCACTGCTCGGGCGCGGAAGCTGCGCCAAAACTCGACCGAGGTGGAAAAACGCCTCTGGCATCGCCTGCGGGCCGGTCAGATCGAAGGCATGAAATTCCGTCGTCAGGAGCCGATCCTCGGCTTCACCGTCGATTTCGTCTGCCATGCGCATCGGCTCGTCGTCGAACTCGATGGCGGGCAGCACGATAGTGCCGCCGCTGCCGACGAACGCCGCACGAAGCTGTTGAGCCAAGCCGGGTTCCGCGTCCTGCGCTTTTGGAACAACGACGTCGTCGAGAATCTCGATGGCGTGCTGGCGACGATCAGCAGCGCTGTCGCAGAGGCGGCGCGATGATCGCCAAGTTGTCCGGACTTCTCGACAGCGCCGGGCCCGACGGTGTCATCGTCGATGTCGGCGGCGTCGGCTATCTCGTCTTCTGCTCGGCGCGTACGCTGCGCCAGCTGCCCGGCAAGGGCGAGGTGGTGCGGCTGGTCGTCGAGACGCATGTCCGCGAAGATCACATTCACCTCTACGGCTTCATCGACGAGGCGGAGCGCGGCATCTATCGCCTGCTGACCACCGTGCAGGGTGTCGGCGCCAAGCTGGCGCTGGCCATTCTCGGCGCCCTGTCGCCCGACGCTCTGGTCGCCGCGATCGCCGCGCAGGACCGCACGGCGCTTACCCAGGCCGATGGCGTCGGTCCGAAACTGGCGACCCGCATCGTCGTCGAGCTGCGCGACAAGATCGGCGGGCTGTCGCTCGCGCCGACGCCAGTCGCCGGGGCGATGCCGGTTCTCGACGGCGTCGCGGCCGATGCCGTCTCGGCGCTGGTCAATCTCGGCTATCGCCGGGTCGATGCCTTCGGCGCGGTCGCCCGGGCGTCGCGCAAGGTCGGCAGCGAGGCCAAGCTCGATGCGCTGATCCGCGGCGGCTTGAAGGAGCTGGCGCCGTGAGCGATCCGCGCCCCATCGACCCGCGGATCGTTGACGGCACGCGCGGCGAGGACGATAGCGCCGAGGCCTCGCTGCGGCCGCTCGCCCTCGACGACTTCGTCGGCCAGCGCCAAGTCTGCGAGAATCTGCGTGTCTTCATCGCGGCGGCGCGGGCGCGCGGCGAGGCGCTCGACCATGTGCTGCTGTCGGGTCCCCCCGGTCTCGGCAAGACGACGCTGGCGCAGATCGTCGCGCGCGAGATGGGCGTCGGCTACCGCCTGACCTCGGGGCCGGTCATCCAGCGCGCCGGCGATCTCGCCGCCTTGCTCACCAATCTGCAGCCGCGCGACGTCCTCTTCGTCGACGAGATCCACCGTCTGATGCCGGCGGTCGAGGAGATCCTCTATCCGGCGATGGAGGACTTCCAGCTCGACCTCATCATCGGCGAAGGGCCGGCGGCGCGCTCGGTGCGGATCGATCTGCCGCCCTTCACCCTGGTCGGCGCGACGACGCGCTCGGGCCTCATCACCCGGCCGCTGCGCGAACGCTTCGGCATTCCGCTCCGCCTCGTCTTCTACGAGCCGGACGAGCTCGAGCGCATCGTCAGCCGTGGCGCCCGCGTGCTCGGCATGGCGCTGACCGAGGACGGCGCGATGGAGATCGCCCGCCGCTCGCGCGGCACGCCGCGGGTCGCCACCCGTTTGCTGCGCCGCGTGCGCGATTTTGCCGCCGTCGACGGCACGCCGCGCGTCGATGCGCGTGCCGCCGACGCCGCGCTCAACCGCCTCGAGGTCGATGCCGCCGGGCTTGACGCGATGGATCGCCGCTATCTGCGCTGCATCGCCGAGAATTACGGCGGCGGCCCGGTCGGCGCCGAGACCATCGCGGCGGCGCTCGCCGACCAGCGCGACGTCATCGAGGAGGTCATCGAGCCCTATCTCATCCAGCAGGGACTGCTGCAGCGCACGCCGCGCGGCCGCATGCTCACCCATCACGCCTATGCCTATCTCGGCCTGCCGGTCGCGGCGGCGCGCCTGGCGCAGCTCGATCTCCTGGCTGCGCACGACCCCGAAGCGCCGCTCGACGAGGCGGCGTCGTGACGGCGCTCGCGCTATCCGCTGCCGGGCTCGCCCGCGACGGCGTGCATCGCTTCGGCTTGCGCGTCTACTATGAGGATACCGATGCGGCCGGCATCGTCTATTACGCCAATTACCTGAAATTCGCCGAGCGCGCGCGCACCGAGATGCTGCGTCATGTCGGCTTCGAGCAGGAGGCGTTGCGCCGGACCACCGGCCGCGTCTTCGCCGTGCGGCACTGTAGCGCCGACTATCTCGCGCCGGCGCGTCTCGACGACGAGCTCGTCGTCGAGACGCGTCTCACCGCGCTGGGCGGCGCCTCGCTTGAGGTCGCGCAGCACATAAGTTGCGGCGAGCGCCTTCTCGTCCGCCTCGCCCTGCGCCTCGCCTGTCTCGGCGCCGACGGCAAGCCGGCGCGTCTGCCGTCGCCGCTGCGCGCCGCGCTCGCCCGTTTTCATCACCACGCGACTTCCCCTCACGCCGTCGACGGCCAATCCACCGGCCCAACCACCAGGATGACTGACCGCCATGCAAGGTAATCCCATCGACGCCATCGCCCTGGGCGGTGCGGCAGCCCACGACCTCTCGATCCTCGGCCTGTTCCTGCAGGCAGACATCATCGTAAAGGTGGTGATGCTGCTCCTGCTGCTCGCCTCGTTCTGGTCGTGGGCGGTGATCTTCGACAAGCTGATGCGGCTGCGCCGGCTGCGCCGCGATGCGACCGCCTTCGAGGAGAGCTTCTGGTCGGGCGGCTCGCTCGACGATCTCTACGACCGCATCGGCAACCGGCCGCTCGATCCGCTGTCAGCGATCTTCGCTGCGGCGATGCGCGAATGGCGGCGCAGCGCCGCCAAGGGGCTGACCGCCTCGGACAAATTGCGCGCCAGCCTGCAGGACCGTATCGAGCGGGTGATGGAGGTGACGATTGGCCGCGAGATGGAGCGGCTCGAGCGCTTCATGTCCTACCTCGCCACGGTCGGCTCGACGGCCGTCTTCGTCGGCCTCTTCGGCACCGTCTGGGGCATCATGAACAGCTTCCAGTCGATCGCCGCCTCGAAGAACACCAGCCTCGCCGTGGTCGCGCCCGGCATCGCCGAGGCGCTGTTCTCGACCTTGCTCGGCCTCGTCGCCGCGATCCCCGCGGTCATCGCCTACAACAAGCTCTCGACCGATTTCGGCCGCTATGCCGGTCGGCTCGAGGCGTTCTCCAGCGAGTTCAGCGCGATCCTGTCGCGCCAGCTCGACGAAAAGGCCTGAGCCATGGCAGCAGGTGTGATCAACGGCGGCGGCCGGCGCAACAAGGGCCAGCGACGCAGCTCGTCCTATCGGCCGATGAGCGAGATCAATGTGACGCCGATGGTCGACGTCATGCTGGTGCTGCTCATCGTCTTCATGGTGGCGGCGCCGCTGCTTACCGTCGGGGTTCCCGTCGATCTGCCCAAGGCGCAGGCGCCGGCGATCAACGAGAACAAGGAGCCGCTCGTCGTCACCGTCAACGGCGAAGGCAAGATCTTCCTGCAGGAGACCGTCTTGGACGCCGACGACACCCTGGTCCCCAGGCTGCAGGCGATTACCAAAAACAATCCCGAGGCCAGCATCTATGTGCGCGGCGACCGTGCGATCAATTACGGGCGCGTGCTCGAGGTGATGAGCATGATCAGCGCCGCCGGCTTCACCAAGGTTTCGCTGGTCGCCGAGACGCCGGGCACCCGTCCGCCGCAGAAGGCCAGCCAACGGTGATCGGCGCGGCGAGGATTCGGCGATGCGGTCACGGGGTCGGGTTGCGGAGCTGATCGGGTGACGTCCGTGTACGAGCTCAACCGCGGCAGTTTGATCTTTTCGGCGATCTTCCACCTCGCCGTGGTCGTGCTGGTCTTCGTCGGGCTGCCGCAGCTCTTCAAGCCGAAACCGCTCGAGGACATGCCGATCGCGGTGCAGCTGGTGACGGTGGCGCCGGAGACCCGCGCGACGCAGGTGACGCAGACTCCGCCCAAGCCCGAGGCGAAGCCGGAGCCGCAGGTTGCCGAGGCCACTCCCGAGCCGCCCAAGCCCGAGCCGCCGAAGCCGAGGATCGTCGAGGCGCCGAAGCCGAAAGCCAAGCCCGAGCCACCCAAGCCGGATCAGAAGCAGCTCGCCTCGGATTTCGATGCGCTGCTCAAGAATTTGAC
>WNFM01042369.1_pt1 | contig 12895 bp, 13 predicted proteins | sample 5400271 | NCBI WGS metagenome assembly WNFM01 (sample SAMN13153352, study PRJNA577476) | soil metagenome | isolation source: 60 cm saprolite on Douglas fir-dominated hillslope | place: USA:California | collected 2013-09-17 | reverse complement strand
TCGGTGATAATTTTCGCCAGCCGTTCAATTGCTGCATCTTGCATTGCCATTACCTCAGTCGTGTATAGCGTGTTTCAGGGCTACGCTCGAGCATTTCAGACAACGAATCACCACACTTGATACGCATTACAGGGACACCCGCACCCTCTAACAGAGCCAGTGTATCCTCGTCGTCAGGCTTATTTTCAAATGAGGCGGCGTTCAATCCTACAACAGCTACCTGCACACCCCTGCGCTGCAGTTGACGCACGCCATCATGCCAGTCACGCGAGGTAGAAGGCGTTATCACGATAGCCACAGAATTACGTCCAAAATGAATGGCATCCAGGGCCAGCGCTTCTTTCAGTTCAGGTCCTGAGCCCGACCTTACCACCGCCAGCAACTCTAGCACGCGCTCGATTTGCCGTTCGCCGCGATCGAGGGAGAGAAACTCCCTGCGCTGGGCGTTCACAATCATGCCCAGAGAGAGGTCCTGGCGCAGCAGGTACACGGCAATCGTCGCAGCAACCGTGACAGCATATTCCTCGGTTGAATGTTCGCCTTCACCTGCCTGCACCGCGTCGTGCAAGTCCAGAAAGATCCAGGCATCCACGGCAGGGTCAAGATCAAATTCCTTTACCATGAGTTTATTATAATGTGCGCTGGAACGCCAGTGTATACGGCTCAATGCATCGCCGACGATATAATCGCGAATGGTGGTAGCGTTAGTCGTCGCATGTAGCGCCCGCCGCGATCTACGCCCGCGGCCTGGCAATCCGCCTGTGAAGAGTGCAAAATTACTAATCGGTAACACGTGTGGCAGCACCAGCATTTCACGCTGCCCCGTGAGGAAAGCGCGGCGCCGGAACAAACCAAAGGGATCGCCGCTTGTAGCGGTAACGGGGCCAAGCTGGAAGCGCCCACGCTGCCTGCACACAGTGCGCGCTCGCCAGGATACGCGCTTGCGGCCCCCCATTGTTGCTACGTAGCCAGCTCTATGCCCGGGCAAGGTCGAGCCGTCGGCAATCTGTACCCATAGTTTGGGGATGACAGCCAGGTTATCCAGCATCAGGCGCTCATCAAAGGTCTCGCCAACCTGCACGCGCCCACTGGCGGCAGTACGGCGAAAGACCAGTTTTCTCAGGCTATAGCGTGCCCAGAGCCAGGAGAGGATGAACAGGATGACCAACACGTAGGTCAGCCGGTACAGGACATCCCAGCCACTACTGATTGCCAGGAAAGCCAGGACAATGATAAGCAGAATAGCTTGCCAGGGTCGCATAGGTTAGCGCCCCTTTCCGCCACCGACCCAAGCGCCTGGTACTGGCACACTCTGTAAGATCTCGTCCAGGATAGCTGTAGAAGTCACAGCCCGAACACGCGCCGCCGGGGTAACGATGATGCGATGTGCCATTGTCGGTTTCACCAGGATCTTCACGTCATCGGGAATGACGTAGCCGCGACCACGCATAGCTGCCAGCGCTTGCGAGGTACGGAACAGTGCCAGCGATCCACGAGGGCTCGCGCCCAGGTAAATGTTGTTGTGGTTGCGGGTCGCGTTGGAAATAGCAACGATATATTCGCGGATAGACGGATCGACATGGATAGTGCGCACCTGCTGCTGAATAGTTACCAGCTCCTCCGCTGTCATGATCTGTGCCAGGTCATCAAGTGGATGATGGTGTTGATGACTATCCAGGATGTTCATCTCATCCGCGGCTTTGGGGTAGCCCAGGCTGATATTCATCATGAAGCGGTCAAGCTGGGCCTCCGGCAGTGGAAACGTTCCCTCGTACTCAATGGGGTTTTGCGTAGCCATGACCATGAATGGCTCCGGCAAGCGGTTGGTTACCCCGTCGATGGTTATCTGAGATTCTTCCATTGCTTCCAGCAGGGCCGACTGGGTCTTTGGAGTGGCGCGGTTAATTTCGTCAGCGAGCACGATCTGCGCCATGATGGGACCGGGTCGGAACTCAAAGTTGCCTGTTTTCTGGTTGTAGACGGAGACACCAGTTACATCACTGGGCAAAAGATCAGGAGTAAATTGGATACGCTTGAATGTACATCCGATAGAGCGGGCAATAGCTTTTGTAAGCACAGTTTTACCCACGCCTGGCACGTCTTCGATCAGCACATGTCCATGACAAATGACAGCGATCAGGCTAAAAGCGACGGGCTCTGCTTTACCAACGATGACTTTTTCAACGTTGGTGACCACTCGCTGGACAGCGGTGGCTAAGTCTTGTACTGACTGCATGCATTTCTCCCCAATTAGGTAGAGTTGGAGTAGTGAGCTCCGATACTTAGCAATTAGTGATAGTGTATCACCTTGTCACAAAAGCTCAAAGGGAAAAGAATAGGTGTGAAATAGGCACCGTGATATTCACACCAATTACTACGTCGTGAAACGCGCTTTGTTACACAGCATGACCAGTTCGGTGTCCATTTGCTGTCCATAACATTGACATTGCCTTCACTCCATTCTACAATATGGACATATCCACATGGAGATATAAGGCTCCGTCGCATCTCGGGCTGATGAGGCGCATTTATGTCACGCGACTCAGACAGCAGACTCACAACATCGAACTGGCAAGCGTCAAAGGTGCCGTTGCGTAGCGATACGCTAGCGAATGGAGGACTTGATCATGATGCAGCTCACCGGTAGCATCTTAAGATGGATTCGGTCACGCAAGCTATTTGCCATAGTTTCGGTCATTATTTTGTTCACAACAGTCCTGGTGGCCTGTGGGGGGTCGCCGCCAGCAACACCATCAAAATACAATGGGAAGATCAGCGTAGGCCTTGATTCGGATGCCGTGACACTTGACCCATTAAAATCATCAGCGTTTGTTGATCGCCAGGTGATGCTGAATCTTTATGACACACTCGTAAGGCTCGATGAGCACAATGCCATTGTGCCAGACCTTGCTACTTCGTGGTCGTTTACCTCGCCTACGCAGTTGGTATTTACGCTGCGTACCGATGTAAAGTTCCAGGATGGCACCCCCTTCAATGCTGACGCCGTTGTCTTTAACATCAACCGGATATTATCCACTCCGTCATCGCCTCGCTTCAGTGAGATGTCAAACGTACAGTCCGTTGTGACAGTAGATTCTTCCCATGTGCGCTTCGAGCTTAAGAAGCCATTCTCCCCACTTCTGGCTACTCTAACCGACCGCTCAGGAATGATGCTCTCACCAGCAGTAGTACAAAAGCTGGGCGACAATCTGGGAAACGGGCCAGTCAATGCGGGAAGCGGGCCATTCATGTTTAGTGAATGGGTGAAAGGTGGTCACCTGACCATCGTGAGGAATCCCCACTACTGGATGAAAGATGCCCAGGGGAATGTATTACCTTACTTGCAATCCATCCGTTATCTCCCTATCACCAACGAGAGCGTGATGTTCTCCAACCTGGAAACCGGCACCATCAATGTCGCCGAGGTGCTTGGGCCTAATGATGTGGCATCTGCGAAGTCGAATCCTACTCTTATATACAAGCAAGCGCCTGCACTGAGTTTTTTCGGGATTATGCTCAACACGAAGGCGGCACCATTTAATAACCTGCATATACGCAAAGCCATTGAATGGGGTATCAATCGCCAGGAGATAGTGCACAGCGTCTTGAAGGACATAGGGGTTGTAGCACAGGGACCCCTCTCGCCCGTCAGTTGGGCGTATGGCAGCAGCATCGCACCTTATACGTACAACGTCAGTAATGCCAAGTCTGAACTCGCCCAAGGGGGAAAGCCCGGCGGCATCACCTTCACAATGCTGATCGCAAGTGGCTCTCCGGTCACTACCCAGGAAGCAGAGTTTGTGCAGTCTGAGTTACAGCCAGCCGGTATCACGGTCAATATCAAGCAAGAAACGTTTGCCACGCTGCTCAACGATACCGACCCGAGTACGCATAACTTCCAGGCAGCCATACTGGGGTGGAGCGGACGACCCGATCCAGATGGGAATATGTTCTCATGGTTCCACACGGGGGGCGGCTTTAACTCGATGCTGTATTCCAATCCACAGGTGGATGCTCTACTTGAGAAGGGACGCACTGACAGCGATCAAGCACAACGCACCACAGACTACCAGCAAGCAGAGCAGATGATTTTGAACGATGCTTCGTATGTGTTTATTAACCACGGGGTGAACATCCAGGCAACGACGAAGAACATTCAAAACTTCACGCTGCTGCCAACAGGAATACTGGAATTCACAAACGTGTTCGCCGGCTCTTAACCGAATAGGGCCGAGCACAGATAAGATTGACCGATGGGGGGAGACAAAATTTATGCTCTTGTCTCCCCCTATAGGCGTTTGCTAAGAGGAGAATACTCGTGGCCCGGTACATCGCGCGACGACTTTTCTTCATGCTTCCAGTTGCACTGCTGGTATGCTTTGTGACATTCATGACGATACACCTGATCCCCGGCGATCCTGCGCGCGTTCTTCTTGGGGAGTTTGCGACGCCACAAGCAATTGCGGCGCTGCACCAGCAATTAGGCCTGGATAAGCCTCTTCCCACACAATTTGCTTTATGGCTCTGGCAAGCCCTACATGGTAACCTGGGACAATCCATCCAACTCCAGCAGCCGGTACTAGACGCCATTCTACAGAGACTTCCTGTCACCGCAGAATTAGGCATATGCTCGCTTCTTTTCTCCCTGGTACTTGCGATTCCGATGGGTATCTACTCTGCCACGCATCGCAACAACTGGATAGACTGGCTTGCAAACGTATCAAGCCTGTTTAGTACAGCTATCCCAGGCTTCGTCTTAGGACTGCTCCTTATTTTCTTTTTCGCTGTCGATATCCGGCTCTTTCCCCCCGGCGGATATGTCTCATTCGATGAAGACGCGCTTGGCAATATTCGTGATCTCATTCTCCCCATGGTTACACTAGGAGCAGGGGCTGTCGCATTAAATATGCGGCAAATTCGCGCGAGTATGATTGAGGCGCTCAGCCAAGACTACATACGTACAGCGCGGGCCAAAGGATTATCAGAAAGGCAAGTGTCCTACCTGCATGCTTTAAGAAATGCCGTTATTCCTGTACTCACAATTGTTGGGCTGCAGGTGGGGACAATACTTGCAGGAGCCTTTGTCGTGGAGACTATTTTTCTCTGGCCAGGTATTGGTCAATTAGCGGTTACCAGCATTCTAGCCAAAGATTATCCTGTCGTGCAGGGGGTAGTACTGCTCTCAGCACTTTCATACATGGCGGCTAATTTACTTGTTGATATCTGCTATGTAGCCCTTGATCCGCGCATACGCTTCGATAAGAGGTGATTTACAAGTTCTGCAAGCGTATTGACTACAAGAGTAAATCTCAGGAGCACAGTGTGGCTATACCGACAGACTTTAGAGAAAACGCGGAGGCGATAGAAACTCAACTATCGATGACAGGTGCAGGCCGGTTCGCCCGCATAGCGCACGCGTTCCGGCGAGACCCGCGCCTCTGGTTTGGAGTTTTGTTGCTTTTGTTTGTGATAGCGGCTATCTTCGCACCCATTATCAGTCCTTACTCACCATTACTGTACCATCCATCTATTACGGGACAGGGGCCAAGCCTGGCACACCTGCTGGGAACTGATGCGCTTGGAAGAGATCAACTGAGCCGCGTTATCTATGGGACCCGCATCTCACTTTCGGTGGGTATCGCCACTATCCTCGTGGGAGGAGTGCTTGGCACTCTCCTGGGTTTAATCGGCGCCTATCTCAAAGGCTGGGTTGACCAGGTCATTACAATGGTGGTCGATGCGCTGCTATCGTTCCCTTCACTAATTCTTGCACTGGCCATCGCGGCTGCATTAGGGCCAAGCATTATCAACGTGGTAATCGCTCTGGCTGTTGTACGGATCCCCATCTATGCCCGTCTGGCGCGGGGTCAGACGCTCCAGGTAGCTGCACAGGACTATGTGACTGCTGCCGAGGTCAGTGGAACAACGCCCGGGAAAATCATGCTTCGTCATATCCTGCCCAACATCTTCAGCCCGCTCCTTGTGCAGGCAACGCTCTCTATTTCATTTGCAATCCTCGATGAATCGGTGCTCAGTTTCTTAGGCCTGGGCGCGCAGCCTCCAACGCCCGAGTGGGGAGCTATGATCAGCGATGCTCAGCCATTCCTCAACAGTGACCCGTGGATGATGTTTGGCCCTGCCCTGGCTATTATCTTAATTGTGCTCAGCCTCAATATCTTGGGCGATGCGCTGCGAGATCGCCTCGATCCGAGAGACATGATACGTGCGAGCGCACCTACACAAAAATAAACCTCTAGACGAGAGAGAAGTCACATGACAGCAACACATGAGGATCTTGAGACCATCCCTCAACTGTTCTATCAAGCAGTTGAGCAAGTGATGCATGCAAACATTGCTCCTATGCTTGCTCTGTGGTCTGAGCAAGATGATGTCACCTATTGTGATCCCTATGGATACCACCATCAAGGGCATGACGGCATCGTCGCCTATTGGCAACAAGCAGCTCAGCTCAACAGTCATGGTGAGAGCATGATCTGTACAGTCATGGCAGAACATATCCAGGTGAGGCAAAATGATCATGTTCTCCAATTGAAGGCATTGGCAACGAATATCTACCGGTATGAGGGAAAGGGGTGGCGGATGATTCACCGTCATTCCGGGTCTCCATCTGAGGAGAAGTGATGCTCGAGATACGACATCTCGATCCAGAGTATCGGCGAGCGACTTTTCGTCCGCTCCACTCACGCGGCTCACATAAAATAGCGGACTCGTGCCTGTTCTACATACATAGGGCACGGTAGTATACTACCGTGCCCCAAGCATTTGCCTCCTCTCAGTATTTATGCTCCGGTGAGTGGAGGATTGTCCCAGCCCATTTTACCGACCTGATCGGATGGTATGTTGAGCATGACGAGGTCGATAGTCACCTCCTCAATGGCATCAAAGGGCACATAGACGTCACGCTGCATTGGCTGGTCAACGAGAAAATCGTTATCACGGACATCGCGGACCTGTCCAATACTGCTTTTATCTGAGCAGATTACTCTCATTCCCGGCTGTAGCTGGGATGAGAGACTTGTACGTGGGCTGGTTGACGCGTAGCCCTGACCGGGGGCTGGCGCACCGCCTTGACCGGGCGTTGGTGCGCTGGCTGTTCCATAGCCCTGACCAGGTTCCTGTGGAGAAGGTGCCACATTGGGCTGGCCCATCGGCGGTGGTACGTTGCCCGGCGCGTAGGGCTGGCCCTGCTGTGGCGCCTGAGCAGACATGGCTACTTGCTGATTAAGCTGATGACCAATTGTTGCCAGCTTTTTCGCCTCGGCCTCATCCTGCTGCAGGTTCTGTTGAAACAGTTGAACGCATTGTTGCAGCCCCATACTATGTGCTGCATCAATCAACCTGTAGTAGGCCGCCATTTCAATGTGCTCGCTCTGGTAGCCAGCGTCGATATCGTACATAGTCAGAGCCTCCCGAGGGGGCTGCTGCTGAACAAAGGTGTCATGGTCTTGCTTGAGGCCGTTGATCGTATGATTCTCCAGAACCGTGGGCTGGCTGCCCAGGATCTGGAAGCACTGCTCAAGATTGCGCACATGTTGACGCGTTTCCTGCTCATGCTGCGTAAATGCCTCCCTGGCCTGGTTATCCTGACACTCCTGAGCTAATTGTGGCAGCACCTGAACCAGTTTCTGCTCAGCGTCGTACATGGCACAGAGATCGTAATAAAACAGGTCTCGCGGGCTCTGAATTGCCTGCATTGCTTGCTCCTTTCTATTTCGAACCTAAGAGATTTCTTACTTTTTCACTGCTGCACCTTGCACGAATGACGGTAAAGAGAAGTTACATCTTCGTCCTTGTAAAATCACAATGATGGTTGAATAAGCTTGACACCAAGAGACAAGAGCAGTACACTGGAGGCAGCAAGAACTTTTGTTCTCCTAAGGAGCACCGCCAGATGGGACAGGCCATACGCACCACCAAACTGGTGCTTGATCTGGGCGAACGCGGGCAAGGGGGAGCGAATACCGGCAAGCGCACGCATCTCACTGAGACGGCCGCCCTGCTCACTGCCGCACGCGCCTTTTACATCGACTTTTTTCTGACCTATGCCGACAAGCTGGCTGAGCGGGTTTCCTACTGCTCGGCAAAGCATCTGGAGATGCGCGAACGCGCCATCTCTGCCAACGAGTTACTGACCTGGGCCGAGGTCTGCACGGTGGCAACGAAAGACCATCCTCATCCCTGGCCGGGCTGGAACTTCAGCGAGCGCTTTCCCGACCTGCCCTTTGCCTATCGCAGAAGCGTCATCAAAGACGCCATTGGTAAGGTGCGGTCGTTTCTGTCGAATCGAGCGAACTGGGAAAAGAGCGGTAAGAAGAAGAGCAAACCGGGCCTGCCCGGAGCCAGCGAGCACCCCACGCTCTACCAAGGGACCTGCGAGCTTTCGTTGGAAGGAACGAAGGTGGTGGATTGCTTTGTCCGGCTCAAAGTGTATGATGGAAAGAGGTGGCAATGGGTCAACTACCCAGTCATCAGCAGTCGCTACTTCCAGCAGCGGCTCCATGATCCGGCCTGGGATCAGCAGCGCTATCGCTGCATCAAACGTATCGCCAAGAAGCAGTGGCTTTCAGGCAAGCCGGTGGCAGGCGAGCGGAGCAATCAGCAGCTCTGGCGGCATGTGCGCCACATGGATGAAGACGCCGCCCACCAGGTGGCCCACCTCATCGCGGCTGTGTGCGCGAAGTATCCCGGCTGTGGGCTGCTGTTTGAGCGCTTGCGTAAGATCAAGCCACAGGGGGCAAGTAAATCACGGCGCATGAACCGCAGACGGTCCAACCAGTTGCGCGGCAAAATCAGCCAGGCCGCACGGGAGAAAGCCTATGCTCTGGGGGTAGTGACCGTAGAAACCAATGCGCATGGGACATCTCAATTTTGCTCGCGATGTGGAGCCAGGGGGGAGAGGTTCTCCATCCGTGGTGGGGTCCGCATAGCAGAGAGGTGTGGCAAGCTGTTCAGATGTCCTGTGTGCTACTATGAAGCTCATGCCGATTACAACGCCTCGGTCAACGTGCATCACTCTTTCTACCAGGAGTGGCACTGGCAGCCGAGGCTCAAACGCAGCGGTTGACGAGTCGAGCCCGCCCTCTGCGGCTACAGGTCGCAGGGGAGAAGCCTGTGGAGGGCAATCCCAATGAAGCAGGCCTGGCCCGCAGGCAGATGAGCCTGCACGCAATGTGGTGGGGCTATCGTTGGTCCAACGGGGGCACGTTCCAGTCTGCATGCCCTCTCGGACAGCACCTGAATCGATCACCTCCTAGAATGTAGCAGGAACGCCGGGAAGGCCGGACTGATTCAGGGCGGCGAGAACACTTTGTCCAGGTTTCTCAGAAAATCTAGGCAACTGTTGATACCACATGCTATCATAGTGCGTATGAGCCAGCATGATAGCAATAATATCCAAGAACTGCATGCGTGGGTGAGTGGATGGGTGCAGGGAGTCGGCTTCCGCGACTTCGTCATCCGAAAGGCTTTGTCTCTTGGCTTGAGAGGATACACGCGCAACGATAGCAGCGGAGATGTTGAGGTCTTAGCACAGGGGAAGCGGGCGGCGCTTGAGCAACTGCTTTTCTTGCTGAGGCGAGGACCTTCTGCTGCCCAGGTAAGCGATGTACGGGTTCAATGGGGGCAGCCAACAGAATATTTCAGCGGTTTTCATATCCGCTGGTGAATGAGAAGAGGAAACAGATGATCGATCGCGAAACTGTTAAGTACGTGGCCAGGCTCGCCCGCCTGGGCTTGAGCGAAGAAGAAGTCGATGCCCTGCGCAAGGAACTCTCCGCCATCCTGGGGCATATTGAGATACTGAAAGAGGCCGACGTGAGCGGCGTTTCTCCAACGGCACATGCCTCGCGCCTCAGTAATATCATGCGCGCGGACGATCCGCAGCCATCATACCCTCCAGAGGTGCTGCTCGCCAACGCCCCCGACCAGGAAGACAACTGCCTGAAGGTCAATGCAGTGCTGGAGGAAGCATAATTATGACGGAATTATATACATTGAGTATCACCGAAGCGGGAAAGCTGCTACGAGATCGCAAGATCTCCTCGGTCGAGCTAACCCGCGCCCACCTGGACCGCATCCGGGCGGTCGAAGAAAAGGTTCGCGCATTCACACTGGTTACCGACGATCTCGCGCTGAAACAAGCGGAAGCGGCCGACCGCCACTTTAAGAATGGCGATACTACCGCACCGCTCACAGGGATTCCGCTGGCAATCAAAGACGTGATCTGCACGAAGGATATCACCACTACTTGCGGCTCCCGCATGCTTGAAAACTTCAAGCCGCCCTTCGATGCTACCGTGATGGAACGACTAAACGCCGATGGCGTGGTGATGCTGGGTAAGACAAACATGGACGAATTTGCGATGGGCTCCTCCACCGAACACTCCGCCTTCTACCCTACGCATAACCCGTGGGACCTGGAGCGTGCTCCCGGCGGCAGCAGTGGAGGCTCAGCAGCAGCGGTTGCCGCAGGGATGGCCATGGGAGCTCTGGGCAGCGATACGGGCGGGTCGATTCGCCAACCGGGGTCGCTTTGCAACGTGCTGGGGCTGAAGCCCACCTACGGGCGAGTCTCGCGCTTCGGCCTGGTAGCTTTCGCCTCGTCACTTGATCAAATTGGCCCCTTTGCCCGTACAGCACGCGATGCAGCGATATTGTTGCAGGCAATCGCAGGACCCGATTCACGCGATTCTACCGCTTCAAACAGGCCGGTTCCTGATTATAGTGCCGCGCTGTCCGGCAGCATCAAAGGCATGCGCATCGGTGTACCGGAGGAATACTGGGTGGAAGGCACGCAGCCAGGCGTGATCAAAGCTGTGCGCGATGACATCGAGCTACTGCGCGAACTGGGCGCGGAGGTGAGCGATGTTTCGCTGCCGCACACCAGGTACGGTGTCGCAGCCTACTATATCATTGCTCCCGCCGAGGCCAGCGCTAACCTCGCCCGCTACGACGGCGTTAAATATGGCTACTCCTACCGGGATACCGATGATATATGGGAGGCCCTGGAGAAAACAAGACAGTACGGCTTTGGCAGGGAGGTCAAACGGCGCATTATGATTGGCACCTACGCGCTGTCTTCCGGCTACTATGATGCCTATTATAAGCAAGCCGAGAAGGTACGGGCGCTGATCACGCAAGACTTCGACCACGCCTTCGAGCGCTTCGATGCGCTGGTCAGCCCGGCATCGCCGACCGTGGCTTTCCGCATTGGCGAGATCTCTGATCCATACCAAATGTATCTCCAGGATGTTTTCACCATCCCGGCAAACCTGGCGGGCATCTGCGGTGTCTCTATCCCTGGCGGTTTCAGTGAAGGTTTGCCTGTAGGCCTGCAATTGCTGGGCAACGTTTTCGCCGAAGACGTCATCCTGCGCATCGCCGATGCCTTTGAGCAAGTGACCGATTACCACACGCGCTGGCCCAAAACACTGCCTTAGGTGGTTAGTTCAATGCTGCGTCGTATCGTTGCTATTGCGCTGATCCTCATAGCAATCTGCCTGGGGATCATGGCGCCTGTATTCGCATTCACGCCCGTGGGAAAACACCTGTTCAATACATTGACGCAGGTTACTCCCACGGCAATATCCTCTCTACCCGTCCCCACGCCCACGCCGCCACCTTCACCAACACCCGTTTTGACAGTGAGAGGCAAACCTCCCAGCGTCAGCGCCACCGCAGCCTATTTGCTTGACGTCGATACAGGTCACACGCTGGTTGATCTCAATGGCGAGGAACCCTTGCCGATGGCAAGCACGACAAAGATCATGACCGCTGTCATAGCTATAGAAACGGCAGACCCCGACCAACTCGTAACCATCCAACAGGATGCCTATAACGAGGTACACCAGAACAATGGGAGCAGCGCGTTCCTGTTGGTTGGGGACAAGATCCCGCTCAAATACTTACTGTTCGGGCTGTTGTTGCCTTCAGGAGACGACGCGGCAGTCGCCATTGCAGATGCCGTAGGAGGAACAGAGACTAATTTTGTGCGTATCATGAACATCTTTGCCTACCGCCTCCATCTCTACCAGACGCACTACGTCAACCCAGATGGTCTTGAAGCGCCTGGTCATCATACCAGCGCCTATGACCTCGTGCGCCTGGCGCGCTACGCCATGACCTTACCCACCTTTGCTCAGATTGTACAGGCGCAGTCCTACACACTGCCTGCCAACGCAGATCATCACAGGTATACCTGGAAAACCACCAACACACTGCTCGGCATGTTCAAAGGCGCGACCGGCATCAAGACCGGCACAACTCCTGAAGCTGGTTTCTGCCTGGTATTCTCTGCTACTCGCAACGGTCATCACCTCATCGGCGTTGTCCTGCACAGCACGAGCGAGACACTACGTTTCGCCGACGCGAGAACGCTGCTCAACTGGGGATTTAACCTGCCACTGCTGCCGCCGACACCGTAACCCTACCTGGAGCATGGCTCTCATAACTCTGGCAAGGGTGGGTAATAATGCGGATCTTGCGCGAAATCAAAGGCCTCGTAGAAGTCGCCTAACAGCGGCAGGTCATCACGCGGAGCGGCAGCAGGCCCTCTGGCATGACCATTAGCCGCGTCATTGTTTGCTCCTGGGGTCGATGTATCAAACTGGTGGTTGACACCTGCAAGCGTGGGAATGTCAAAGCGCCGCTCAATGAACTTCAGTATAGAGCTATGCTCGTATAGTTGTCCTGATACATATCCGCGCCGCGCCCAGGGTGAGATCACCAGTGTGGGCACACGAAATCCCAGGCCATAGGCATCCACTCGCGGCGGAGGAACATGTTCGAAGAAGCCACCGCCTTCGTCATAGGTGAAAAAGAGCGCTGAACTTGTCCACAGGTGAGATGCAATGAGGGCATTGATTACTTTCGCCAT
>WNFM01222937.1_pt1 | contig 12896 bp, 11 predicted proteins | sample 5400271 | NCBI WGS metagenome assembly WNFM01 (sample SAMN13153352, study PRJNA577476) | soil metagenome | isolation source: 60 cm saprolite on Douglas fir-dominated hillslope | place: USA:California | collected 2013-09-17 | reverse complement strand
CTGCACTCCGGCATCCGTCAGGCCCGGCGCCGAGGGGACAGGTTGCGGTGACGGCTGCGCCGCGCACGACTGTCGCAACGCCTCGAGCTCCTGCCCCATGGTGGAGATCCGGACGTTGGTCTCGTCTGTTTTCTCGCGCAGCACGCGGACGTTGTCGCCGATGTTCGTCGTGGCTAGCGTCTGGTCGGCCATCGCCTTCCGCACGGCCGCCGACTGATCATCGATCTTGGTCGTGACCGTCTTCAGCGTGTCCTGGAGCGCCCCGAGCAGCCCCTGGAGTTGCTGCTGCTGCTCCTGAAGCATCCGAATCTCAGCCATGAGCTGGAGATGTTCCTTGTTGGCCGCGGCGGCGGCCGGCGAGGCTGAAGCGGCAAGCAGAACGAGCAGCGCAACGGCGGTCAGTCTCATAGAAGCTCCGTAAATCACCAAATCACCAGATCACGAGATCTATTTGCTCGTGACCACAAAGTGGGCCCGGCGGTTCTTGGACCAGGCGCCCTCGTCATGGCCCGGATCGAATGGAAATTCCTTGCCATAGCTGACCGTCCGGAGCCGATCGGCCGGGACGCCGAGCGACACCAGGTAGGTCTTGGCCGCCAGGGCCCGCTTCTCGCCGAGCGCCAGGTTGTATTCCGCCGTGCCGCGCTCGTCGCAGTGTCCCTCGATGGTGATGATCCAGGTCGGGTATTTCTTCAGGATCCCGGCGTTCGTGGCCAGCGCCTGCTGGCCCGCGCCGTCGACCTCGAAGCCGTCGAGCGGGAAAAAGACCGGCTGGAACGGCGAGTTCTTGTTGATGGCGTCCAGGTTTCCGCTCAGCAAATCGTCCTTGATGCCCGGCTCGGGCGGAATGGCCGTCGTTTCGGGCACCGGCTCCGGCGGAGTCGGCGGCCTCGCCACCGGTGGCGTCGTCCCGCCGCCGGTCGGGGCCGGCGGCAGCGGCCGCGCCACGGGCGGCTTCTTCTTGCCACAGGCGCCCGCCAGCGCGAGCGCCATCACGAGGACCGCGATTCCCGCAACGTGTATCTGTCTCATCGCTCTCTGTAACTCCGTAAGCTCTTGCGTTACGCGGCCTCGAACCCTCGCACCTCGCGCCTCGGGATTCGCCCTATTGTGACCAGTTCGCGAACTTATTGTTGCCCTCGTGGGTGATCTGGCGCAGGTTCTGCCCATCCCGATCGATCGTGAAGAGCTGCGCCTTGCCGTTGCGCGTCGACGTGAACGCGAGGTGCCGGCCGTTGGGGGCGAACGCGGGGCTCTCGTTGCTGCCGATGCCGTCGGTGATCCTCGTCGCTTCGCCCGTCGCGAAACTGTAGATCTTGATGTCGTAGCCGGGGCCGTTGCGCGTGGCGTAGGCGATTTCGTTGAACTTGCCACGCGACCAGGTCGGCCGGTCGGAGTAGGCATCGCCGACCAGCGTGCGCTGGCCGGTCCCGTCCGCGTTCATGATGTAGATCTTCGGATTGCCCGTGCGGTCCGACACCCACGCGAGCTGGTTGCCCGTGGGCGACCACGTCGGGGACACGTCGATGGCCGGGTTGTTCGTCATCCGCCGCATCCCGCTCCCGTCCTTGTTCATGACGTAGATCTCCGGGTTGCCGTCCCGGTTGCTCGTAAACGCGAGCTTTGACCCGTCCGGCGACCAGGCGGCGAGGTAGTTCTGCTTGTCCGGGCTGCCGCTCGCGGGAGTCGTGCGGTCGCCGCGATGGATGAACGACAGGATGATGTCCTGATAGACGCCGAACGACCCGGCGCTCGACGGACGCCAGCTCGTATACGCGATGACCTGGTTGTCGGGGGACCATGCGGGCGCCACGTTCAGCGTCGTGCTGGTCGTCACGCGCTGCGGATTGGCGCCGTCGTAGTCGACGATGTAGATCTCCTGGACGTCGCGATTTCTGACCGGCCCCTTCATCAGCTCCGCCGGCCGATCGGACGAAAAGGCGAGCTGCGAGCGCGCGACGCCGCGGAGCGTGAGCTGGTGCTCGAATATCTCGTCCGAAATCGTGTGCGCGTAGCGGCGCGGATTGGCGACCGACCCAGTGTATTCCTTGCCGAATGCCGTCCGGCCGCTGCTGACCTGAATCATTTTCACCTGCACGACGATGCCGGACGGCCCCTTGCGCACGGTCCCGACGATCACGCCGTCGGCGTTCAATTCCTTCCACCGATCGAGCGGCACCTGGTCGATGGAGGCCGGCTTCGGGACGGTGGCGATCGCGTCCTTCGCAATCATGTAGTACTCGCGCTCGTAGTTGATGTCGTCGTACAGCACGTCGCCTATCGTCTTCGCGGCCGCGACGGTCTCGGCGTCGGGCGAGACCGCGATGAATCCGGCGATGGCGAGCTTCGGCGGGCCGCCGCCGGAGCCGACGATCGAGGTGTGCACCTCGGTCTGCTGTGGAGGCGGAGGCGGTGTCGGAGGCTGTTGCTGACCGGAGAGCGTCAGCGCGCCGAGGAAACCGGCGCCAATCAGAGCGAAGGATGTCTCTTTCATCATTGTTTGTACTCGAAGTCGAGGTGCACCGTCAGGCGATCCGGCGTGAAGGCCGCGGGAAGCGGCGGGAGCCGCTGCGTCTGGATTAACGCCCGTCTGGATGCGAGATCCAGATAGGGACTCGCGCCCTTTTCCACCACGACGTCGCCGATCGTGCCGTCCCGATGGATGACGAACTTCAAGGTGTTGATGCCGGCCTGGCCTTGTTTCTCCTGCCAGTTGCCCTTGATCAACTGCTGCATCGTGAGGATGTAGTCCGGGCAGCAGAAGTCGGCCACATCGGTCCTCGCGGCCCCTCCGCCGCCGCCGCCCGTTGCGAGCCCCCCGAAAGGAATCGCCGCGCCGTGCGTCTCGATCCGGGCCGTCGATTGATTCACTTCCTTGCCCTGCGTGGGGGTCCGGCCGTGCAGTTGCGGCTCCGGCTTCTTCACGTCGGGCGTGACGACGGCTTTGGGCTGCACCCGCGTCTTCAACGGTTCCACCATCTCGGGCTTCACCAGGGCCGGCGGCGCATCGGTCTTCGGCTTCGCGGCCTCCGGCACGGCCACCTGGATCGCCTTCGCGGCGATTGGGTTGCGGCCCTGGATCGGTCCGGGCGGGCCCGACAGCGAAATCGTCATCACGTGCGCGTCGTCCTTCGGCGCGTCCCAGTGGTGGGGCAGCACCGCAACCCCCAAGAGCACCGACACATGGACGACGAGCGACAGGATCACCACTTGCGTGACCCTGTCCGCGCCGCGGGATCGATCGAGCAGGATCTCCGTAACGGCGTCCATCGTTATCGCTCGACCGGTCTCGTGGAGATTGCCACTTTCTCGACGCCGGCCTCCTTCAGCTTGTCGGTCACCGTCGCGAACTGCTGCATCGTCACCGCACCGTCGGGGCGCACGAAGACCGACTTGTCGGTGTGCGACAGCAGCACCTGGCGCATGCGCTCCTGCAGGATATCGAGCCTGACCGGGTCGTTGCCGAGCTGCCCCGTGTGCGTCTGCCCGAAGTCCGCCGGGATGGTCACGTAAATCTGTTCCGCCGTTACGGGGACCGCCTTCCGTGCCTGCGGCAGGTTCACCGCCATCCCCTGCGTCATCATCGGCGCGGCGACCATGAAAATGATCAGCAGCACCAGCATGACGTCCACGAGCGGGACGACGTTGATCTCGGCGAGCGACGTCGACACACGCGCCCCGCGCGCGCGCCGCCCGCGTCCGGACCCCGACGGGATGGGTTGGACTTTCGGCACCTAATTGGTTCCCTGACGTGCTAACGGTGCTAACGGTGCGAAGGGTGCTAGTGCTAACGGTGCTAACGGTGCTGACACTGCAGCGCCCTGCACCCTTCGCACCGTTAGCACCCTTCGCACCAGCACCTGTAGCACCGTTGGCACCATTAGCACCCTTGGCACCTCACGTGGCACCTCACGTGGCACCTCACGTGAAGTTCCTTTCCGAGATATTGAGGAACTCGAGCGCGAAGTCGTCCATCTGCGACGCGAACTCTTTCACCCGGTTCGTAAAGTCGTTGTAGAAATACACGGCCGGCACGGCGGCGAACAGGCCCGCGGCGGTTGCGATCAGCGCCTCCGCGATGCCGGGCGCCACCACGCTGAGGCTCGTCGATCCCTGGATCCCGATGTTCTGGAACGCAAAGATGATTCCCCACACCGTCCCGAAGAGCCCGATGAACGGCGTGATGCTCGCCGTCGTCGCGAGAAACGGCACGCGCTTCTCGAGCTTGCTCACCTCGGCGCCCGTCGCGCGCAGGAGTGCCCGATCGACCGCGTCGAGGCTTCTCAAGGTAGGACGCGCCGCGGGAACGGCTGGCTTGGGCTCGTCCGGATGTTTCTGCCGCAGCTGCGTGTTGAGCTCGGCATAGCCCGCCTGGAAAATGCCCACCAGCGGGCTCTTCGCCACGCTTGCGCAGATCGACTGCACCTCCGAGAACTTGGTGCTCTTGCGAAATACCTGCAGAAACGTCCCCGTGTCGCGCTCCGCGCGCCGGTACTGCCAGGCCTTGTAGAGAATGATGCCCCAGGAGACGGCGGAGAAGAGGAGGAGGATCAGCAGGACGCTCTTCGTGAGCCAGTTGGCGCTCGCGATGAGCTTGACGAAATCCACTCCGCCGGGCCCAGAGTCCGGCGCGCCCGTCGCCTGGAAGGCGAGGGTCACGAAGCCAAACGTGCGCAAACGAAACCTCCGGTCGCCGCTCGCGGAGCGGAAACCCTAGTCGCGCCGCTGGGACAGCGCAGTGGGAGGAGCGTAACACGCAGCTGAGTCACTGTCAAAGGTCTGATAGTATGGAACTTCCGCCGTATGATCCGGTTCCTCAGCATTTCGAACCTCGCCGTCATCGATCGCCTCGAGCTCGAGTTCGCGCCCGGGTTCAACGCGCTCACGGGCGAGACCGGCGCGGGGAAGTCCATCCTGGTCGGCGCGGTCGGTCTCCTCGTCGGCGGACGCGCGAGCGCCGAGCTCGTAAGAACGGGCGAAGACACGGCGGCGGTGCAAGCGGTGTTCGAAAGGCCCGACGGCGGGGAAGTGATCGTGCGCAGGGAAGTCTCCTCGCAGGGCCGCAGCCGCGCGTTCGTGGACGGCGCGCTCGTCACGAGCGCCGCGCTCCGGGAGGCCGCGGGATCCCTCGTGGATATCCATGGACAGCACGAGCACCAGGTCCTCCTCGATCCCGCGGCGCACCTCGACCTGCTGGACGAGTTCGCGGGGCTGACGCCCGATCGGCAGCATGTGGCCTCGGTCTTCGGCACGTGGCAGCACGTGCGCGACGAGCGCGCGCGCCTGGCCACGGCCGAGCAGCAGAGAGCCTCGCGCGCCGAGTTCCTGGCGTTCCAGCTCTCAGAGATCGACAAGGCCGCGCCCCAGCCGGACGAGGACCACACGCTGATGACGACGCGGCAAGTGCTGGCGAATGCCGATCGCCTGCAGCGCTTGTGCGACGACGCGTATACGGCGCTCTATGAAGGGGACGAGGCCGCGCTCCCGGCGCTGGGGACCGTGTGGAAGAAGGTCGGCGAGCTCGCCGCGCTCGACGAGAAGTTCACGCCCTACGTCGAGGCCCGCGAGGCGGTCAAGTCGCAGCTCGAGGATCTCGCGTTCTTCCTGAGATCCTACGCACAGAACATCGACGCCTCGCCGGCGCGCCTCCAGGAGATCGAGGATCGCCTGGCCCTGCTCGAGCGTCTGAAGAAGAAGCACGGACCGGCGCTCGCCGGCGTGATCGCGAAGGGCGCCGATCTCCGCCGCGAGCTGCACGACATCGAGCACGCCACCGAGCGGGCGGCCGAGCTCGACGCGGAGCTCGCCGCCGCCGCGACCGGCTATCGCCGCGTGGCAGGGGACCTCTCGACGAGGCGTCGCGCGGCCGCGACCGAGTTCGCCCGGGCGCTGGAGAAGGCGCTGGCGGACCTCGCGATGGCGAAGACCCGGTGCGAGGTGCAATTCACCCGCGACGGCGGCGGGGAAGCGGAATGGACGGCGCGCGGCCTCGACCAGGTCGAGCTCTACATCTCGCCGAACCCAGGCGAAGACGTCAAGCCGCTGGCCCGCATCGCCTCCGGCGGGGAGCTGTCGCGGATCATGCTCGCGCTGAAGACGCTCGCCTCGACCGACGCGCCCGGCAAGACGCTCATCTTCGACGAGGTCGACGCCGGCATCGGCGGCGCGGTCGCGGACGTGGTGGGCGGACGGCTCCGGCTGCTCGGCGAACGGTTCCAGGTGCTCTGTATCACGCACCTGCCGCAGATCGCGGCGTACGGCACGACGCACTACCGCATCGCCAAGAGCATCAAGGCGGGCCGCACCTCGACCAGCGTCGAGCGTCTCGGCGGCGTCGAGCGCGAAAACGAGATTGCGCGCATGATGGGCGGTGCCGACGTGTCGGCCGGCGTCCTCGCCGGCGCGCGCGAGATGATCGAGGCGAAAGCGAACATACGACGAAAGGCGAAAGCGAAGCTCTAAACCTGATGTTCGAGGATCGACGGTCGAAGAGCCCCGAAACGATCATCGAACCTCGGACCTCGAACTGCAATCAGGATGGCGAAATACTTAGTCGAAACGTTCGGTTGCCAGATGAACCAGCACGACTCCGAGCGGATGGCGGGGCTGCTGGAGCAGGCGGGATACGAGCGTACGGCAGACGATCGCGACGCGGACGTCATCGTGATCAACACCTGCAGCGTCCGCGAGAAGGCCGAAGAGAAGCTCTACACGCGCCTGGGGGAGATCCGGATGATGGGCGATGAGACCGGCGCGCGCCCCGTCGTCGCCGTCGCCGGGTGCGTCGCGCAGCAGGAAGGCGAAAAGCTCCTCGGCAGGACCAACGGCCACGTGATCGACGTCCTCATCGGGACGCAGAGCCTGAAGAGGCTTCCGATGCTCGTGTCCGAGGCTCGAGGATCGATGGTCGAGGATCGTTCCGGGGTTCTCCGATCATCGGACCTCGATTCTCGATGCTCGACTCCGCGGATGGACCTCAACCCCTACGACGACGTGTCATTTCCGCTGGGGATTGCGCGCCGTGAGGAGCCGCACAAGGCCTACGTCACCATCATCGAAGGCTGCAACGAATTCTGCGCCTTCTGCGTCGTCCCCTACACGCGCGGGAACGAACGGATGCGGCAGGCGCGGGACATTGTCGCGGAGGTGCGCCACGCCGCGGATACCGGCGCTCGGGAAGTGCAGCTGCTCGGGCAGATCGTGAATCACTACCAGGCGCCGGACGAGGCCGGCTGCGACTTCGCGGAGCTCCTGTCGCGCGTCAACGACGTCCCCGGCATCGAGCGCATCCGATTCGCGAGCCCGCACCCGCGCCACGTCACGCCGCGGATGATGGAGGCGATGCGCGACCTCCCCAAGGTCTGCCGGCACCTGCACCTGCCGGTCCAGAGCGGATCCACGCGCGTCCTGCAGGCCATGCGGCGGCGGCACACGCGCGAGGAATACCTCGAGCTCGTTGCCCGGCTGCGCGAGGCCATGCCGGACATCGCCCTCTCGACCGATATGATCGTCGGCTTCCCCGGCGAGACCGACGCGGACTTCGACGACACCCTCTCGCTCACGCAGGCGGCCCGATACCACAGCATGTATTCGTTCAAGTACTCGCCGCGGCCCAACACCCTGGCGCTCAAGCGCCTGCCCGACGACGTCCTCGAGACCGAGAAGACGCGCCGGATCATGGCGCTGCAGGCGCGTCAGAAGACGATTCAGGGGGAGCTGTTCCAGGCGTCCATCGGCCGGGTCGAGCCGGTCTTGATCGACGCGACGAGCCGGCGCCGCGAGTGGGAGCTCTCGGGCCGGACGTCCGGCAACACGGTCGTGAACCTGCCCGGCGACCCGTCCTGGGTCGGGCAGATCATCCCGGTGCGGATCACCGGGGCCAATCCGAACAGTCTGCGCGGGGAGGCGGTGGGTCGTGCAAATTGAAATGACAATCAAGGGGCTGATGGTCGATCCCATCACGAACATGCCGATCATCATCCTGCGCGACAAGGAGGGGCAGCGGGTGCTGCCGATCTGGGTCGGCGTGTTCGAGGCCAACGCCATCGCGCTGCAGATCGAGAACGTGACGACGCCGCGGCCGATGACCCACGACCTGCTGAAGAACGTCATCGCCGACCTGCACGGCCGGATCGAGAAGATCGTCGTGTCGGACCTGAAGGAGAACACCTTCTACGCGCTCATCTACCTGAACGTCGCCGGCGAGCTGATGGCGGTGGACGCCCGCCCGAGCGACGCCATCGCGCTCGCGCTGCGCGCCCGGGCCCCGATCTTCGTCGAGGAAACGGTGATCGACCACGCCAAGACGGTGGATCTGGTCCCCGAGAAGGGGGACGCGGATCGGCTTCAGAAGTGGCTCGAGTCGCTGGACCCCGACGACATGGGGAAGTACAAGATGTAAGTTCGGGGGCTGGGGGCTGAGCCAGGGGGCGGGAGTGAGCCGGCCAGGCCGGTGAACTCAATCCAGACCGTGAGCCAGCCCCATGCCCAAGCCCCCAGCCCCCAGCCCCCGGGTTGGCACGCATGCTAGAATCGGCGCGCCAACCCGTGATTGTCGCCATCGCAAATCAGAAAGGCGGCGTGGGTAAGACCACGACCGCCATCAACCTGGCCGCCGCCTTATCACTCCGCGGCAAGCCGACCCTGCTCGTGGATCTCGATCCTCAGGCCAACAGCACGATGTCGTATCTCGACGTCACACAGGTGACGCGCAGCGTGTATGACGCGATTGCCGAGAAGGACGTCACCTTCGAGGACGTGATTCAGCCATCGACGAACCAGCCGAACCTGTGGGTGGCGCCGTCCCGGATTGCGCTGGCGAAGCTCGAGGCGAAGCTGGTGGGGGAGATCGACGCGCACTTCAGACTCAAAGACCGCCTCGCGCCGATGACGGCGCGCTTCCCGAACATCGTCATCGACTGCCCGCCGACGCTGGGGCTGCTGACGGTCAACGCGCTGGTGGCGGCGACGCACCTCCTGATTCCCATCCAGTCGTCGTACTTCGCCCTCGAGGGCACGGACGACCTGTTGGAGACCATCGAGAAGGTCCGGGCCCGTGCCAATCCGTCGCTGCGGATTCTGGGGGTCGTGATCACCATGCACGACAAGCGGACGGCGCTGGCGCGCGACATCCGGGCGCAGATCGACAAGGTGTTCGGGAGCAAGGTCTTCAAGACGGTGATCACCAAGAGCGTCCGGCTCGAGGAGAGCCCCGCCTACAAGGAATCCATCTTCACGTTCGCGCCCGATTCGAGCGGGGCGGCGGAGTATTACCGGCTGTGCGAAGAGGTCATGGACCGTGCGTGATCGGGAACTGCCGGCGCCTGACAGGAGACATGCCCGTGCCTAAGCCAAGAGGATTGCCGTCCACCGTGCGCATGCGCCACGACGAGCACTACGTCGAGGCGTTGACCAGCTCCGCGGGCGCGCCGATCGGACGGCTGGTCAAGATCGACGAGCTCGACCCGAACCCGAACCAGCCACGCCAGGTGATGGGCGATCTGTCCGAGCTGATGGCGTCGATCGCCGAGAAGGGGATCATCGAGCCGATCATCGTCCGCCAGCGGGGCGGCCGGTTCCAGATTGTGGCGGGTGAGCGGCGGTACCAGGCGGCGGTCCAGGTCGGCCTGCGCGAGGTCCCGATCGTCATCCGGGAAGTGGACGACGACGAGATCATCGAGATTGCGCTCATCGAGAACATCCAGCGGAAGGACCTGACGCCGTTCGAAGAGTCGGAGGCGCTGCACTCGCTGGCCACCCGCTGCGGGTATACCCATGAGGACATGGCCAAGCGCCTCGGGAAGTCCCGGTCGTCGATTACCGAGTCGCTGTCCCTGAACCATATGCCTGAGGAGGTGCAGAACCTTTGTCGGCTGGCCGACATTTCCTCTAAATCACTGCTTCTGGAGATAGTTAGGCAAGGCGACCCCCAGAAAATGGTCGCGCTGATCGAGAAGATGGGCCGGGATGGCGGCGTCACCCGGGAGGCCGTCCGGAAGCAAACCGCGAAGCCCAAAGCGGGCCGTCCCAAGCACTACACGTTCAAGTACAAAGCCCCCACCAAGCAGTTCAACCTGCAGCTGCGCTTCACGAAGTCGCGCGTCGACCGCGACGAAGTGATCGAGGCGCTCCGGGCGATCATCAAAGACCTTCGAAGCCAATAACGGGTCGGGGCGCATAGCGTGTAGGGGCGGCTCGAGAGCCGCCCGCGTCGCGCCGTGACCCTCTCGGCATGTGGGAATTTGGAGATCGGGTAATTTGGAAATCTAAACCTTCGGTCCACATTCCCAAATCTCCAAATTTCCACATTTCCAGATTCCCACATCCCTATTGGTTAACATAACATACATTATCAGAACCACGCGATAAGGCCCGCGAAACCGTCCTGTGGATGGTTCGCGCATCTCTCTGGAGGCACTTGCCCGAAAACGCTTCCCCCGGTTCACCCCGACCTCCGACCTCTGATTTCCGGTCCGCGACCTGCTATCCTGACCCCAGATGTTTCGCACGCTCGACAGGTACCTGATCCGCGAAATCCTCCCCCCGATGTTCCTGTCGCTCCTGATCTTCACCTTCATCCTCGAGATTCCCCCGGTCATGGAACAGCTCGAGCAGCTGATCGCCAAGGGGGTCCCCTGGATCACGGCCGGTCGCATCCTGCTGACCCTGATCCCGCAGGCCCTGGGCCTGACGATCCCGATGTCGCTCCTGGTCGGCCTCCTCATCGGCCTCGGGCGGATGTCGGGCGACCGTGAGGCCGTCGCGCTGCTGGCCTGCGGCGTCAGCCCCTACCGGCTCCTCCGTCCGATCCTGGTCCTGGCGTCCGTGGCAGCGACCATTCACCTGTGGGTGATGCTCTCGGCGATTCCCGACGCGAACCAGACCTTCCGCCAGATCACCTACGACGTGGTCTCCCAGCAGGTCGAAAACGACGTCCGCCCCCAGGTGTTCTTCACGAACTTTCCGAACCTGGTCCTCTACACGCGGGACGTCGTGCCGGGCGGCGGCGGGTGGAAGGACGTCCTCGTGGCCGACACCGCCAAGCCCGAGGCCACCGTGCTATACATGGCCCGGCGGGGCCGGCTGATCCTGGATCGCCAGAAGCAGACGGTGGACCTGGTCCTCGAGGATGGGACCCGCTATTCCAGCCGCGGCGCGGACGGCAAGCAGGTGGAGACCTACCGCTTCCCGAAGGAGCTCGTCGTCCAGCTCGATCCGAAGAGCGTCTTTTCGCGATTCGAATTGATGCGTGGCATGGCCGAGCTGACCATCCCGCAGCTGCAGGAGCAGGCCGCCGACAAGCTGAAGAACGGCGTGCCGGCGCACCAGGAAATGGAGTTCATCCACCAGCGCTTCTCGTTCCCGGCCGCGTGCTTCGTGTTCGCGATCATCGGCGTGGCGCTGGGCCTGACGGTCGCCCGCGACGGCAAGCTCGCCGGCTTCGTCGTCGGCATTGCGGTCATCTTCGCGTATTACATTCTTCTCTACACGGCCCAGTCGATCACGAAGGGGTATTACGCCGGGCCGCACGGGGGCGCACAGCCGCTCCTCGTGGCTCAACTCTCCCGCTGGTGGCCGAACATCGTTCTGCTGCCGTTCGGCATCCTCGCGCTCGTCTGGCGCGCGCGCTGGGCCGAGGGGCGGCTCCCGTTTCCGTCGGTGGTCAAGCTCACCCAGTCGGTCAACGGCTGGATCGAACGACGGCGCCAGGCCGCCGGCGCCGGCGAAACCGGCGGCCGGCCGCCGCGCCGGGGCGGACGCCACGTGGTGGTCGTCATCCGTGTGCCGACCCTGTCGTGGCTCGCACCGAACATCCTCGACCGCTACATCAGCGCGATCTACCTGCGGACCGCGGCGATCTCCTTCGCCGCGCTGCTCGGAATCTTCTACATCAGCACGTTCATCGACAAGTCTGACAAGCTCTTCAAGGGACAGACCTCGGGCGGGACGGTGCTGCAACTGCTCGGGTTCATGACGCCGCAGTTCGTCTATTTCGTCATTCCGCTGTCGGCGCTCCTGAGCGTGCTGGTCACCTTCGGGCTCCTGAGCCGGTCGAGCGAGCTCTCCGTGATGAAGGCCTGCGGCATCAGCCTGTACCGCATCGCGACCCCGCTGCTCGTCCTGTCGTTGGTCTGGAGCGGGATCCTGTTCGGCCTCGAGCAGCGGATCCTGGCGCGCGCGAACGAGCAGGTCGATCGCATCGACTCCCAGATCCGGAACCGGCCGCCGCGCACGTCCAACCCGCTCAACCGCACGTGGCTGATCGGGCGCGACGGGGACATCTATCACTACTCGCAGTTCGATCCCCAGTCGCAGGGGATTCAGAATCTCTCGATTTACCGCCCGGCGAAGGACGCGTGGCAGCTCGAGAGCCAGTTGTCCACCCCGCGGGCCACGTACGCCGGCGGCCGCTGGACCGCCACGAACGGATGGCAGCAGGACTTCACCGGACGCGGCCGGTGGACCGCGTTCCCGCAACGGATCCTCCCGCTCGAGACGCCCGACTACTTCGAGACCCAGCAGCCGATCGCCGAGATGATGACGGTGCCGGAGCTGAAGCGCTTCATCGACGAACAGGCCGCCAGCGGCCTCAACGTCGTCCCGCTCACCATCGAGCTCCAGAAGAAGCTCGCCTTTCCGCTGGTCACGGTCGTGATGACGCTGCTCGCCATCCCCTTCGGCATGACGACCGGCAAGCGGGGTACGCTGTACGGCATCGGGATCGGGATCGTGCTGGCGCTCAGCTACTGGGTCGTCGGCAACGCCTTCGCGGCAATCGGCAAGGCAGGGATGCTCGATCCCATCATGGCCGGGTGGGCGCCCAATATCCTCGCCGCGGGAAGCGCGGCTTACCTGCTGCTCACGGCTCGGACCTGACCGGTCGCCGGCTACCGGCC
>WNFM01090562.1_pt1 | contig 12897 bp, 13 predicted proteins | sample 5400271 | NCBI WGS metagenome assembly WNFM01 (sample SAMN13153352, study PRJNA577476) | soil metagenome | isolation source: 60 cm saprolite on Douglas fir-dominated hillslope | place: USA:California | collected 2013-09-17 | reverse complement strand
TCGTCCCAGTTCACGAGCAGGCGGTCACCCTTCGCATCGGGGCCGAACGCGGAGCGACACAGGGCCAGCCCGCTGAGCTCGACGAGGCCTGGATCCAGTCCCAGCGATCGGCATACGCCGTCGTAGGCGTCGAGCACGCTGCCCAGGGCCGCCACCACGAGGACGGGGTCGGACGCGCGCGGGGACCGCACGTAACCCACACGCGCCTCGCGCACGTCGAACGGCAGCGACTTGCGGAGGCGGAAGCGCACCAGCTCCTCGATCTCGGACGGACGGCCCGCCAGCTCGGCCGCGGGCACGATGGCGATGCGAGCCACGGGGTCGGGCAGCACCAGCGCGATGGGGGCACCGCCCAGGACTCCCGCCCGTTCCAGCGCGCCGCGGCAGGCCATCCGGAAACGTTCGGGATCGGCGAGGTTGGGTTGGGTGAGCGACGGGAGGAGGACCTCCGGATCGAGCTCCACGGCGGAAGCGGCGGCCAGCACGACCGCGCGGCCGTCGCGGCGCGTGCGCACGACGCCGACGCCGCCCGCCCGGATCTCCAGCGCCACCTGCGGCTGCTCCGGCTCGCGGAGGGCACGCCACAGACGGGCGGGCATACCCACGCTCACTGCTCCCGGCTCATGGGATCTCCACGAACGTGACCTTGTTGATCTCGTGGAGGGTGGTGTGGCCGGCCAGGGCCTTGGAGACGGCCGACTCGCGCAGGAAGACCATCCCCTCCTCGCGCGCCGCGCGCTTGATCTCCGCGCTCGAGCGCCGGGCCAGGATCAGCTCGCGCACGTTGTCGCTGAGGTCGAGCAGCTCCGAGATGGCCATGCGGCCCTTGTAGCCGGTGCCCCCGCACTCCAGGCAGCCGGCCCCCTCGTAGAACCAGACGTCGGAATAGTTGGAGGGCTGGAGTCCGGACTGCTCGAGCAGCTCCGGCGAGGCGCGCACCTTGCGCTTGCAGTGCACGCAGATCGTGCGCACCAGGCGCTGCGCCTGCACGCAGTTGAGGGCGGACACGAAGTTGTAGGGCTCGATCTTCATGTTGAGGAAGCGGCCGAGCACGTCGATCACGTTGTTGGCGTGGACGGTCGTGAAGACGAGGTGGCCGGTGAGCGCGGACTGGATGGCGATGTCCGCCGTCTCCGCGTCGCGGATCTCGCCGACCATGATCTTGTCCGGGTCGTGCCGCAGGATCGAGCGCAGGCCGCGCGCGAAGGTGAGCCCCTTCTTCTCGTTCACCGGGATCTGGGTGATGCCCTTGAGCTGGTACTCGACCGGGTCCTCGATGGTGATGATCTTGTCTTCCTCGCTCTTGATCTCGCTGAGGGCGGCGTAGAGGGTGGTGGTCTTGCCGGAGCCGGTGGGCCCCGTGACCAGCACCATCCCGTAGGGCTCGCGGATGAAGCGGCGGAAGCGGGTCAGCTCCTTCTCGTCGAAGCCGAGCACGTCCAGCCGCAGGGAAGTGAACTGCTCGGAGAGGCTCTCCTTGTCCAGGATGCGGATCACGGCGTCCTCGCCGTGCACGGACGGCATGATGGACACGCGGAAGTCGACGGAGCGGCCGCGGACCTTGACCCGGAAGCGGCCGTCCTGCGGGATCCGCTTCTCCGCGATGTCCAGCTCGGCCATGACCTTGATGCGGCTGATGATCGTGGAGTGATGCTCCTTGGCCATCGGCTTCATGGCCGCCTGCAGCACGCCGTCGATGCGGTACTTGATGACGACCTCGGTGTCGCGGGTCTCGATGTGGATGTCCGAGGCCCGGCGGTTGAGGGCGTCGAACACGGTGGAATCGATGAGACGGATGATGGGCGAGGCATCCGCCTGGATGCGGTCGATGGAGAGGACGTCGTCAGCGTTCTCGTCGTCGCGCAGGAGCTGGATCTTGAAGGACTCCGAAGCCTCCTCCAGGACGCGCTGCGTGCCCTGTCCGCGCTTGAGCGCCTCGTGGATGGCGGACGGGGTCCCCACCGCGGGCTGGATCGGCGTCTGCAGGAGCAGGCTCAGCTCGTCCACGACGGGGATGTCGGTGGGATCGGCCATCACCAGCACGAGCCGGCCGCCGTGCCGGCGGTAGGGCAGGAAGGTGTAGCGGAACATCAGCTCCACGGGCACGGACTGCAGGATCTCGGGGTCGGGAGCGTAGGAGGCGACGTCCACGAACTCCAGCGCGTAACGCTCGGCGAGAGCGCGCGCGGCCGCTTCTTCCTCCGCGGCGGAGGCGGCGGCGGGTGCGGGGGGGATGCGCACGGGCTCAGCCACGGCTCACCCCCGCTCCTGGATCCGGCTGATGGCCTCGAACATCGGCAGGTAGAAGGCCAGCAGCATGGCCGCCACGATGAAGGCCATGAAGATGAGGAGCACGGGCTCGACGAGCGCGAGCGCCTTGGCCATGCTCGTCTCCATCTCCTCGTCGTAGAAGTCGGCCACGGAGTTGAGCATGTCGCCGAGGGCGCCCGTCTGCTCCCCGACCTTGACCATCTCGAGGGTGAGGCTGTCGATCATGCCCGTGGATTCGAGGGCCATGGTCAGGCTTCGCCCCTCCCGGATCTGATGCGCCGCTCCGGATACGACGGAAGCCATCGCCCTATTCCCGATGGAGGCCCCCGCCACCTCGAGGGCGTTCAGGAGAGGCAGGCCGCCCTGCAGGAGGGCCGAGAGCGTGCGCGTGAGCTGGCTGGTCGCGTACATCTTCATCAAGCGGCCCAGGTACGGGATGGAGAGCAGGAGACGGTCGATGACGATGGCCGAGTGCTCCTGGCGCGTCCAGGCCTTGAAGGCGACCCAGCCCGCCACCAGGACGAGCAGCACCCAGAAGGCGTTGTGGCGGAGGAACACGGCGAAGGCCATCACGACGCGCGTGAGGAGAGGCAGCTCCACATCCATCCCCCCGTAGAACTCCTTGAAACCGGGGATGACGAACAGCACCATCACGGCCAGGAGCGCTCCCATCATCGCGAAGAGCAGGAGCGGGTAGACGGCGGCCGCGATGGCCTTCCGGCGCAGGGCGTAGCTGAGACGGAGGTATTGACCCAGCCGCCGCAGCACGCCTTCCAGGTTACCGCTGCGCTCCCCGGCGATGAGGCTCGCGGAGAGGATGGGCGGATAGAGCGCGCCTTCGGCCCGGAAGGCCTCGGACAAGGCGATCCCGGATCTCACCTTCTCCCGGATCGTCTCGAGCGAGCGCCGGAACACGGCATCGCGCTGTCGCTCGAGCATGACGTCGAGGGATTGCACGAGAGGCAGGCCGGCCTTCAGGAGCGCGGCCAGCTCCTGGGAGAAGATCAGCAGCCGCTCGGTCGGAATGTGCGGCCGGCGCAGCCCGAGACCGCGCAGCCCCAGCCCGCGCCGGATGGAGAAGAGGTAGTAGCCCTTCTGCTCCAGCTCGGTGCGGAGGGCGGACTCGTCGGGGGCAGCGAAGGTCTGCTCCACCACCTCTCCCGTCGGCGTACCGACCTTGCAAACGTAGTCCAGCAGGCCCCCCCAAGTACCGGCAGCAACCTAATTTAGCAGCGCTCCCGACGGACGACAAACGACCCGGCGGACGGAGTCGAAGAGGGTACGGCTCAGGGGGAGAACTTATTCTCCACGACACGTTTTCCTCCCCCTTTCCGCGTCCTGAGCGTGGAGGTCTCCATGACGGTTCGAATGCGCGGTTTCCTGATCCTGGCGGGCAGTCTCGTGGCCGGTGCCGGCGTCTATTGGCTCCTCTTCGATTTCCTGGCCGGCGCCGGGCGGGTCCGCCTGCCCGCCTACCCGCTCGCCCTGCCGCTCGTGGGCATCCTGATCGGGACGCTCGAGCTGATCACCGGGGTGCCCATCCGCCAACTCGACGAGGGGTGGCAGAAGCTTCCGGGGTACGTCAAGGCACCCGTGGCCATCGTCGGCAGCCTCGGGTTCCTGGTGGGACTGGTGAAGCTCCTCGGGTTCTGAAGCCCATCCGAAGCCGAGGCTACCTGGCCCGGGCCACGATCAACGTCATGTCGTCCTCGGCCGGTGCGCCCGCGGACCAGCCCTGGACCTCGCCCAGGAGCGAATAGAGGGTGATGCGCGCCGACGAGTCCGTGCCCGTCCGCGCCGCCGCCTCCTTGAGGCGCTCGGCGCCGAAGAGCTCGCCCTGCGGATTCGCGCGGTCCGTGATTCCGTCGCTGTAGAACACGAAGAGGTCGTCGGGACGGAAGGACACGGAGCCCTGCTCGTACGCGGAGTCCTCGACCAGCCCCAGCACCGTCCCGCCCTGCACGAGGTCGCGGACCTCGCCTTGCGCCGTCACCAGGAACGGGTAGTGGTGCCCGGCGTTCACGAAGGCCAGCGCCGACGCCTCCAGGTCGAACACGCCGAAGAAGAGGCTCGCGAAGAGCCCGTTGGGCACCACGTCCCAGAACATCCGGTTCACCTTCGCCACCAGGGCGGAGGGGCAGACGTTCTCCGCTTCGACCTGGGCCCGGATCGAGGCCTTGAGGTTGGCGGCCAGCAGCGCGGCCCCGACCCCCTTCCCCATCACGTCGCCGATCGCGAACGCCATCCGGTGGGGCCCGAGCGGCACGAAGTCGTAGAGGTCGCCCCCGATCTCGCGGAAGGGGATGAACTCGCGCGCCACGTCCAGCCGGGCGTGCTGAAGGGGCGCGGGCAACAGGCTCCGCTGGACGTTGGAGGCCAGCCGCAGCTCCTCGGCCATCCGGCTGGCCAGGATCTCCAGCTTTCCGTAGAGGCCCTGCAGCTCCACGTTCTTGCGGGAGAGCTCGGACATCCACCCGCGCACGCGCACGGCGGAGTGCACGCGGGTGAGGAGCTGACGCTCGCCCAGCCCCGCCGCCACGACGTCGTCGATGACGGCGTCATACGCGGGACGCAGCCGCGGGCGGATGCCGTCGCGCAGGGCCAGGAGCACCGCCGGACGCGCCGTCTCACTCCGCCCGGCCAGGGACGCCAGCACGCCGTTGAGCGCGCGCGTGCCCAGCGCCGCATCCAGCAGCACGACCTCGAAGCCCGCGTCGGCGAGGTCCGTCGCCTCCTCGGGCCCGAAGGCGGAGATGTCGTAGGCGCGCGTCAGCAGACGGCGACGGCGCACGCCGGGCAGGCGGCCGACGAGCGCGATACGCGGCCTCGCGGCGGGGGCGGGCGTGGACTTCGCGGGTAGCCGCGGCGGCTCCGCGGAGAGCAGCTTCGCGACTTCGAAGTCGTCCGTGGGACGGCGCCGCGCGGACACGGACCGCGTTCCGTCCGGAACCGCCGTCCAGCCCTCGCGCGGCACCGACATCAGGAGGGGTCGACGAACTTGTACCCGGTCCCGTGGATGGTGAGGATGTACCGGGGCTCCGATCCGCTGTCGCCGATCTTGGCCCGCAGCTTCGCGATGTGGGTGTCGACGGTGCGCGTGGACGGATAGCTCTCGTAGCCCCACACGTCCTCGAGCAGCTTCTCGCGCGAGACCGTCTCGCCTTTGCGCTCGATGAGGTAGCGCAGCAGCTCGAACTCGCGAGGTGAGAGGTCGAGGGGCTCGTCCCCCTTCTTGGCGCGGTAGGTCTCGAAGTCGAGCTCCACGTCGGCGAACCGATAGCGGGCCAGGCGCTTCTTGGCCCCTTCGGTGCGGCGCAGGATCGCGCGCACGCGCGCGAGCAGCTCCCGGATGGAGAAGGGCTTGGTGACGTAGTCGTCTGCCCCCAGCTCCAGCCCCACCACCTTGTCGATCTCCTGGCCGCGCGCGGTCAGCATCACGATCGGCTTGTCGAACCCCTCGCCGCGGAGCGTCTTGCAGACCTCGAGCCCGGAGAGCTTGGGCAGCATGATGTCGAGGATCACGAGGTCGGGCTTGGACGCACGCGCCCGCTCCAGGCCGGTGACACCGTCGGAGGCGGTGAGGACCTCGTACCCCTCGAACTCGAAGTTGTCCTTGAGGCCCAGCACCATGTCCGGTTCGTCTTCGACGACTAGAATCTTTGCCAATTCATTCCTTGCCGGCTTGTTAAGTCAGGGGGGGCACTCACGCTACACGCCGTTGGGCGTTCGCGACCCCCCCTGAAACCCCCCGCGTCGCTCGCGGGAGCGAATCCCGCTCGCGCCGCAGTCCGTGGCTTGTGGCTTGCCCATCGTTTGAATTGCGCTGTGCCCATTACGCTGGGCGCGTTCCGCATTGTCCGCCCCGTCTCCCTGGCCTTCAAGTCTTGCCCACGGGCAGGCCGAGGGTGAACGTGCTGCCCTTGCCCGGGGTGCTCTCCACCTCGACCGCGCCGCCGTGGGCCTCCATGATGTGGCGGACGAGGGCCAGGCCGAGGCCGCTGCCCTTGGTCTCGTGCACCAGGCTGTCCTCGCCGCGATAGAACTTCTCGAAGATCTTCTTCTGCTCGCCGCGCGGGATTCCGATCCCGCTGTCCTTCACGGAGACGAGGACCTTCGACCCCTCCCGACGCACCTCGATGTCGATCGTCTTCGACTCGCGCGAGTACTTGATGGCGTTGTTGACGAGGTTGATGATGGCCTGCCCCAGGGCCTCCTCGTCCGCGGGCACGTTGGGCAGGTCCTCCTCCACCTCGACCCGCAGCGCGAACCCCTGCTGCTCGATCTGGAAGCGGTAGGACTCGATCACCTCGCGCACCACGCGGGCCACGTCGGTGGGGGCGAACCGGTACTCCTTGCGCCCGGCCTCGATGCGCGAGAAGTCCAGGATGTTGTTGATGAGCTGGGTGAGGCGGTGGCTTTCCTTGTTGATGACGCGGTAGTACTGCTGCGCCTTCTCCTCGCTGGGCACGCGCCCGAGCTCCAGGGTCTCCGCGAAGAGGCGGATGAGGGCCAGCGGGGTCTTGAGCTCGTGGCTGACGTTGGCCACGAAGTCGCTCTTGAGCCGCGCGAGATGCAGTTCCCGGCGCACGTTGCTGTACACGAGGTAGAGGCCCGCCGCGAGCATGAGGTCGATGAAGGCGATGATGGCCAGGGTGCTCATCTCGAACAGCGCGCCTTCCTTCTTGATCGACCGGTCCCGGTAGCGCAGGGACAGCTTGAGGCCGCGGAAGGAGGGACTCGACATGGACTGCGTGACTTCGAACACGTCGTCGGGAGTCGGCGTGGTCTCGTAGAGGACCTTGCCCGAGGGATCGCCGACGCGCACGACCAGCCCCTTGTCCTTGGGGAAGTCGTGCTCGAAGTATTGCGGGATGAGGCGCTGCAGCACGAACCGCGACGAGTAGCGGTAGCGCAGCCGGCCGGAGACCGTGCCGTGAGTGTCCACCCAGGGCACCGAGTCTTCCCATTCCATGCGCGCGGGCGGCTCCATGGCGGAAAGGACTTCGCGCGGCGTCTCTCCCGGCTTGGCGTCGCCGTGCGCCGCCAAGTGGCGGCCGGGCGACGAGCCGTCCAGGCGCAGGGTCTTGAACATGTCCCACTCGAGGCCCGCTTCCTTGAGCGCGGGCACGATCACTTCCGGCCGCCCGTCGAGGAGCCGCTCGGAGCCGACTGCCCGCGCCGCCTCCAGCGCCTGCTCCTGCGCCCGCTCGCCCAGATCCTTCTCCACGTAGTAGAGCGTCCGCTCCGCGTCCTTGTACATGGAGGCCTTCCGTCCCGAGGCGAGCTCGGGCACGAACTCGATCGAGACGTAGGACAGGGCAAGGGAGGGAAGGAGCACGGCGCCGACGAAGATCGAGATGAGACGGCCCTTGCCGTCTTCGGGAGCCCCGACTTCGCGCTGCGGATCCGCCACGCCTCAGGAGGGTACCACCCGCGCGCGAGCGCATCCGTCCACAAAACGCAACGGCAAGTGAAACGTTGTGAGCCCGGATCAGAGGCGGTAGCGGACGACGACGGCCTCGGCGATCGCGCGCGCACCGAGGACGATCTGGGCCACCACGAGCCCGCGTCCGGCGAGGCGGCGCGCGCCTCCTGCCGCCTCCAGCCGAGCCGCTCCGCCCCCGGCGCAGAGCGCCACCGCCGCGGTCAGGCCGTACAGGTAGCGGACCTCGAGCGGCGACAGGATCGCGGGCAGGGCGAGCGCCAGGCCGGCGAGCCAGTACGCGGCGAGGTCGCGCTCGTACCGGCTGGCCGGGGTCGGGCGGGGCCGGCCCAGCCAGGCCAGGACGACTGCCGGCAGGCCCCAGGAGCCGGGATCCCGCAGCGGATGCCAGGGCGTGCCGATCGCTCCCACCACTTGTAATCGCAGCGCGTCCCAGGCGGAGCGAGACGCGCCCCGGCCCTGTCCCCCGCCTTCGAGCAGCCGCGGGACCTGCTCCCAGATGAGACCGGCGAAGTGCGCGTAGTAGCCCGCGGCCAGCAGCAGGCCGATACCGGCCGCCCACAGCCGCGTGCGATCGCCCTCGGGCGATCGCATCTCCGCGATCACGAGCGCCGCCACCAGGGCCACCACGAACACGAAGCTCGAGAAGTGGGCCAGCGCCGCCAGCGCGAGGAGCGCGGCCCCGACCGGCCAGCGTCCGGGCGCTCGCCCCGCCCACCAGCAGAAGAAGAGGACGGTCGCGGACTGGCCGAACGCGTTCGACAGGTTCCCATACGAGTACGCGACGTCGAAGGCGCCGGGCAGGACCTGGAGGAGGACCGCGGCCAGGGCGGCCGCGCAGGGCCCGATGGCGGAGAGGGCCAGCAGGAACACGGCCGCGGTGGCGGCCAGACCCGCGGCGGCGGCGCCCACGCGCACGAGTTCCACCGCGTCCAGTCCGGCGCGGGCGAGCGGAGCGAGCACCGCATAGAAAGAGACGCCGTACGGGAAGCGGAAGGGACGCGCGTGCTGGGTGACACTCACGGGGAACAGCTCGCCCGCCGACACCGCGGCCAGCTTGTTGGCGTGGAAGACCACGTCGCTCACGACCATGACCGGAGACGTGGCCGCCACCACCTGGACCCACCAGCCCGCCGTCAACGCGACGAAGGCCGCCGCCGCCGCCGCGGGATGGCGCGTGGCCACGCTCCGCGCGAAGGCCAGGGCCAGGACCGATCCCGCGCACGACAGCGCGCCCAGACGCGGGCCGTACGGAGAATGGGCCAGGCCTGACGGCCACAGGGCCGCCGTCGCCAGCGCGATCGTCACCAGCGCGACGGCGAGGGCGGACGCGGGACGCAGGCCGGCCAGACGCGAGGACGCGAGGGCCACGAGCGCGGGCAGGAGCAGCTCGAGAAGGATGGCCGGCGGTGGCCAGGAGTCTCGCTCCGCGGTCGCGATCGCGACGCGCCCGAGGAGCGCGCCGAGAAGCCGCCCGTCACCCGCGCGGAACGGTTCGCTCCAGAGCTCGACCTCGCGCGTCCGTCGGCCCGTGGGCGCGAGCGGGAAGGCGCCGGCACGCACGGCAGGATCGAGTCGCCCGACGACGACCCCGTCCGCGACGACGGTGACCGGTCCGCGCGCATCCCGGATCTCGACAGTGAGGGTGGCGCTCGTGCGTGGGAGGTCGCGGAAGGTGAACGCGGCATGCGCCGTCGTCCACCGTTGCGGGCCCGCGCCGGGAGGCAGCTCGCGACGCTGCAGACCGCGTCCGAACGCTTCCTCGCTGCCACGAGCCACGTCGGCCGCGGGGGGCGGCCCCAACCGCGTCAGGCCCACCGCGGACACGACGGAAAGGACGATGACGGCGGCGAGGGCCGCCATGTCCTTCCAGGACCGGATCATGGGCGTGGAGTCTACCGTCAAGTGGCGCAGTCCTTGCTTGTAGTCACGTGGACGTGCCAACCGAAGGAGGCCCTCGAATGGCTGACCCCAACAAGCCGGCCGACGCGAATCGTGATCCCTTGACCGGTGCACCCGGCGCGCATCCCGTCGGCGTCGGAGCCGGTGCCGCCGGCGCCGGAGCCGCCGGTGCCGCGGTCGGTGCGGTGGTCGGCGGCCCCGTCGGCGCCGCGGTGGGAGGAGCCGTGGGTGCCGTCGCGGGCGGACTCGCCGGCAAGGGCGCCGCCGAAGCGGTGAACCCGACGGTCGAGGACGAGTACTGGCGCCGGAACTACGCGTCGCGTCCGTACGCGGGCTCGGGCACCTACGACGAGTTCCGGCCGGCATATCAGTACGGCTGGGAATCGTTCAGCCGCTATCGCGGCCGCAAGTTCGACGACGTCGAGCCCGACCTCCGGCGCGGCTGGGAGACGGGCAAGATCAGCGCGAAGCTGGGCTGGGACAAGGCGAAAAGCGCCACGCGCGACGCGTGGGATCGCGTCGAACGCGCCGCGCCCGGCGACCTCGACAAGGACGGGCGCTAGCTCCGTCACTCCGCCGTCCGCTTTTGTGATGAAATCGACGTCTCGATGCGAGCCGTCACCGTCGTCCCCGGCCGCGCCCACAGCCTGACCGTACGCGACGACGTCCCCGAGCCAGAGGGCGGCGATCGGCACGCGCTCGTGCGCGTGCTCGAGACGGGCATCTGCGGGACGGACGTCGACATCGAGGCCGCCCAGTTCGGCGATGCGCCTCCGGGCAGCCCGTACTTGATCCTCGGGCACGAGAACCTCGGAGTGGTCGAGAAGGCCCCGCCGGGCGGAGCGCTCGGCCGCGGTGACCTCGTGGTGGCGACCGTCCGGCGGCCCTGTCCCGAGCGCTGCCGCGCCTGCGTCGAGGGCCAGCAGGACATGTGCCTCAGCGGCCACTACCTCGAGCGCGGGATCAAGGGCCTGCACGGCTTCATGTCCGACCTCTACGCGGAGTCGCCCCACGACCTCGTGCGCGTCCCGCCCTCGATGCGCCCCATCGCGATCCTGGTCGAGCCGCTCAGCTTCATCGAGAAGGGCATCGAGCAGGCCCTGCGCTTCCAGCAGCGGCTGGTCTACGAGCCGGGCCACGCGCTGGTCCTGGGGGCGGGGCCGATCGGCCTCCTGGCCGGCCTCGTCCTCACGCTGCGCGGCTTGCGGGTCACGCTGGCCTCGCGCGGCACACCCGACCGCCCCGGAGCGCGGCTGGCCGAGGACGCGGGCATGCGCTACCTGAGCACGGACGCGACGCCCGTCGACCGGATCCCCGCGCTCGTGGGTCCGATCGACCTCGTCTTCGAGTCGACGGGCGCGGCGTCGATGGTCATGCCGGCCATCGCCCTGCTCGGCCTCAACGGCCTGTGCGTCCTGGGCAGCGTCACCGCGGGCGAGAAGAAGACGCAGGTCGACGTCGCCGCCTTCAACCAGTCGATGGTCCTGGGCAACCGGGTGGTGCTGGGGACGGTGAACGCCGCCCTCCGCCATTTCGAGGCGGCCGCGCGGGACCTCGCGACCGCGCAGGTCCGGTTCCCCGGATGGCTGGAGCGGATGATCACGCGGCGCCTGCCCGTGGAGGACGCGCGGCAGGCCTTCGAGCGCGGGCCTTCGGACATCAAGTCCGTCCTCCGGTTCGACTGAGCCCGGCGTCATGACGCGCCCCGAGGCCGACGAGAGCCGGAAGGTGATCGCCACCAACCGCAAGGCCTTCTTCAACTACGAGATCTTCGAGAAGGCGGAGGCCGGCATCGCGCTCGTGGGCTCGGAGGTGAAGTCGATCCGCGAAGGCGGGCTGAACTTCCGCGACTCGTTCGTCGAGCTGCGCGCGGGGGAGCTGTGGCTGGTGGGCTGCCGCATTGGCCCCTACAGCCACGGCAACATCCAGAACCACTTCGAGGGGCGCGACCGCAAGCTGCTCCTCCACCGCCGCGAGATCGGCAAGCTCGGGGGCAAGGCGACGGAGAGGGGCTACACGATCGTGCCGCTGCAGGCGTACTTCAAGAACGGGCGCATCAAGGTCGAGATCGGGCTGGCCCGCGGCAAGAAGTCCCACGACAAGCGCGAGTCGATCAAGCGCAAGGACATCGAGCGGGAGACACGGCAAGCCGTGCGCGATCGGCGGTAGGGCTCAGGCCGGGATCGCCTCCTGTTGCTGGTCATCGCGGCGTGCTCGCTCGCCGGGCCTCTCGATGAAAGACGATGGAGGCGAGCTCAGCGTTGAGGCTCGACTCCTCCATCACGCGCCGAGGCCGACGCACGGCCGGCCAACTTGTTCTGGAACGAGTTGGCGGCCTCGAGCGGTTGCGCTCGACGTGAGATGCCCTCCTCGCCCACGGCTCCGGTGTCGTCGCGGCGGCGCTTCCCGAAGTACAGCCGGCCCTCGTAATCGTTGTGGCGCCGGCAGCGCAATTCGATCTTGTCGACCGTTGCCTCACCGCCGAGGGCGCGGGGATCCACGTGATGGAATTCCACGAACCGCCGAGGTCCCGCACCCAGACGGCGCGCTTGACCGCGGCCGCGGCGTCACGCGCTCGAGAGGCCCAAGGCATCCCGGCAGTAGACGTAGAGGGACTCGTAGCCCGCGCGCAGGTGCACATCGCGAGTGTCCAGCTCGGCGAGGTGAGCGACGAGGTGGGCCGTTGCGTCACGCTCGCGCGCGACCAGGCTCTTCACACGCGCGACGAGCTCCGCGTCGGAGAGGCGAGTGAGCGAAGTGAGGATGTCGTTCTGCATGTCCGCGTTGTAGCACGGAGCTCTGACACGCTTCGGACGACGACCCAGGCGGCCGCCTATCGCGCGCGACACGAACGAGAGTCGCGCGAAGCTGTCGCCCGCGAACAAACGCCTCACAACGTTTCCACACGCGCGAGAGATGCCGTCCACTGCGAGTGTGCATCCTGCCCTCACTCGGGTTCCGCAAGTTCGCCGCGGGAGACTTGCCCGTCGAAAAAAACTTCCTGCCCGTCGGCACTCGGCAATTGCGTCCGCGAGTCACCCTTCGCGGGGACGCTCGCGCGTGCTCGAACCTGTTCGTCCCACGTGAAGCAGTGCGCGCGCTCGCTCCGGTGTCGGGCAACCCTCGTGTGAATGCACCTACACAGGCCCCGCTCACGGCGACGCACGCACTCCTGAGCAGGTGCGCGCGATCGATCAACCGGCCTCGGTCACGACCTCGCGCGGCGCGCGGCGACCAGATCGGCGGCGAGGCGGATGGCGGCCAGCAGGCTGCCCTCGTCG
>WNFM01078910.1_pt1 | contig 12898 bp, 12 predicted proteins | sample 5400271 | NCBI WGS metagenome assembly WNFM01 (sample SAMN13153352, study PRJNA577476) | soil metagenome | isolation source: 60 cm saprolite on Douglas fir-dominated hillslope | place: USA:California | collected 2013-09-17 | reverse complement strand
CTGAATTTCGACGCCTGGGATATCGATCTCTTTTATGAGGAGAAGCCGTATCCAGTGCAAGTTGTAACATCTATGCGCATCGTCGAAGAAGGACCGGTGCGCGCAACCGTCGAGATTGTCCACCTATACTTATCCTCGCGCATCACGCAACGTATTTCGCTCTGGCGCAACTCGCCGCGCATCGACATTGCCACCGAGATCGACTGGCATGAACACCAGACGTTGTTGAAAGCAGCGTTTCCACTGGCGATCAACAGCACACGCGCAACCTATGAAATCCAATTTGGCAACGTTGAGCGCCCCACTCATCGAAACACATCCTGGGATATGGCACGTTTTGAGGTCTGTGCTCATCGCTGGATTGATTTGAGCGAGGGGGGATATGGTTTCAGCTTGCTTAATGATAGTAAGTATGGGCATGATGTTCACGATAATATTGTTCGCCTGACACTTCTTAAGTCCGGGGTCTACCCTGATGCTCATGCAGATGAAGGCTTGCACCGCTTCACCTATAGCCTCTTGCCGCATGTCGGGGATTGGAGGGAGGCGCAGAGCGTACGGCGTGCCTACGAACTCAACGTTCCCGTAGGGGCGGGGGTGGTACGGGGAAGGGAAGGGACCCTTGCGGTCGCCCACGTGGCTGGTCAAAAGAAGGCCACATCGGGCAGCAGCTCCCCGATTGATCGAGGGAGCCCGATTTATCGTGGGACTTCTTTTATACAAACAGAGTGCATGCACGTCGTAGTAGAGACGGTGAAACCTGCCGAGGATGGGGATGGTCTGATTGTGCGACTGTACGAAGCCCATAACCAGCGCGGGCGTGGCACGCTCACCTTTGCTACATCAATTCTTTCCGCGCAAGAGTGTAACCTTCTGGAGGAGCCAATCAACAATGTCTCCTATCAGGGGAACATGCTACCGTTTCAAGTAAGACCCTTTGAGATAAAAACATTTCGCATACGTCTTGCTCTGGAAAGAACGGATACTCCAGGTTGAGTAACCAGCGCCGCTAAATCTCAAGGGTGCTGATGTCACCGATTGGCTCATCCAGTTCTTTGGCTCGTTAGACGCGCTGCATAATTTTAATGGTGCGGGTTGAGCCATCATCGCCTTCCCAATAGAACGCAACTTTAGAGCGAGTGGCGGTCTGCATATGCCTATCGAGGCAGTTGTACACGATATTACACTTTCCACCCACGAACCATTTGAAGAATGGCTTATTCGTCCATTCAAAGGTGGTTTTCCCCGGTTCAAACCAGTGGAGTTCTTTTGCAAGATCATCCCAGAACTCAAATCGGTTCGCCAATGACCACTGGTAAAACTCCTCGTAGTCTTCGAAGCCTTTACATTTCATATAGACAGAGATATTCGCCTTCCCGACGATGTCACTCGATGGGCCTCTCAGTGCGAAACTGACGAAAAAGTACGACGTACCATATAACTAGGGAAGAAAAGATGAACGGAATCGATGTGCGCGTTCCTTTCTACGTCATGCCCGCGTCCTTCGCACGTGTGATGGCTTCGAGCCGACTGGTCACTTGCAGTTTGCTGAAGATCGCGGAGATGTGGTTGCGCACGGTTTTGGGAGTGATCACCAATCGCTCCGCGATCGCCTGGTTGGTGTAGCCTTGCGCGATCAGTGCCAGCACCTCCCGTTCCCGCTCCGTCAGATCAGGGAACGGCTGGTCAGCGCCTCTTGGACGTGATGCGCCAAAGTACTGCATCAGGCGCTGGGCAATGGACGGGCTAAAGATCGCCTCTCCCGTGCTGACAACGTGAATGGCCTGCAACATCTCTCCACCCTCAGCTCCTTTGAGCAGGTAACCTCGTGCCCCAGCGCGCATAGCAGCAAAGACCGAATCATCGTCATCAAACATGGTCAGCACCAGGATATGCACCTCGGGATGGTCGGTCAGGATGCGTCGGATGGCCTGAATGCCGTTCATACCAGGCATGTTGAGATCCATGAGAATCACATCAGGAGAAAGCTCGGAGGTCTGCGCTATAGCCTCTTTCCCATTCGTGGCTTCCCCAACGATCTCCAGTGTCGGGTCTGCTTTCAACAGCGTCCGTAATCCGTAGCGAAAGACAGGGTGATCATCGGCGATGAGCACGCGAACCATGGTTTCTCTCCTTTCCGCGTAAGCCTTTCAAGCTCGCGCTCACCGGTACGGGATCTGCGCCTGGACACGTGTGCCTCCATGCGCTCCGGCTTCGACGAGCCAGCTTCCCCCGAGTTCCTCGGCGCGTTCCCGCATAGAGGTCAGTCCCACGCCACAGCGATAGGCCGGGGGTAAGCCCTGCCCATCATCGATGATTTCAATGGTCAATTGCTCTCCACTCGTGAGATGCACGGTACATCTATGCGCGTGCGCGTGACGCAGCACGTTGGTCAGCCCTTCCTGCGCGATGCGATAACAGGCCACCTCGACCGCGGCTGGCAGCGGAGGCAGGTGCTCTGGCGCCTCGAAGGAGAAGGCGACGCCACTCGCGCGATTCTGCGTGATCTGCTCCTGGATGGCCGCGACCAGGCCGAGATCATCCAGGGCTGGCGGACGTAGCGCGTAGACCAGGCGGCGAATGTCCCTAATCGCCTCCTGTGCCTGCGTGACGGCGCTCTTGAGAATAGCTTCGGCTTCATCGGGGTCTCGTCGCAGCAGCATCTGCGCGCTCGTCAAGAGCAAGGTTTGACTCGATAACTGCGGCCCCAGGCCATCGTGCAGGTCCCGGCGCAGCCGGCGACGCTCCTCTTCGCGGGTCGAGACGAGCCGCTCACGTGCCTGCTGCAGATCCTGCGTCAGGCGCTTCAGTTCACGTGTCAGACGCATCGCATGCACAGCGACCCCGGCCTGTCGCACCAGGTCATCCAGCAATCGCTGATCAGCGGGCGTGAACGACTCCCCGGGAGTGCGTGGAGCAAGCAGCAGTTCGCCAACCTGCTCGTTCTGGTACACAAGTGGGAGATGGGTGAGCCCCTCCTTAGGCAACCCATAGGACGCCTCAAGCGCCAACTCGCCTTGCTGCTTGAGGGTAATGGCCGCATACGGGAGTTTTAAGGCCTGGGCGACCGTCTCCACAATAGTTGGCAGCACCGCCTCGGGTGCCAGCGTGGCTTCCAGGCGCTGCCCTAAGCGAGAGATCACCGTGTAGGGAGTGTCGCGTTCTCCATACATCAGGCGGTTGACGGCGCGCTGGAGGCGCAGGCGCAACGGCTGGAAGAGGACAGCAATGAGGCCAGTTGCCAGCAGGGAAATGAAGAGATTGCCCTGTCCCTGTAGGAGCGTACCCAGCGAGACGACCGCCAGGACATAGAGACTGACGATGCTCACGGTGAGTGTGCCGTAGACGAGCGCGCGGTTGATGATGATATCGATATCCCACAGTCGGTAGCGAAGGATCGCGAAGCCAATGGTCAGTGGGATGAGAAGAAAGCTGAAGCCTGAGATAGTGCCGCTGATGAAAGCATATAGTGTGTTCTGTTGGGCAAGCAGTGGGAAGATCAGTGGAAGGAGACGGTGTACCATTTCTACAAGGGCCACCCCGGTAAAGCCGAGGACGAACCACTTGGTCTGCTGGCGCTGCTCTCTGCTGGATACCTTGCGATAGCGGTAGATTTGCGCGAAGGCCAGGACAGAAAAGGCACTCACCCAATTCGCGCCAGCAAGCACCGGTGGCCACACGACATCAGGAAGGAACGTCTGGATCCCTACAACTATCAGCCCGCCAGCGGCGAGTGGGAGCGTCCAGCGGGGAACGAAGCGGCCATTCGGGAAGAGATAGCCGATCAGAATAAACGTGACAACGCCCAGGTATTGTACAGACGCGAGCGTTCCGAGAAAGACAGGAGGCAAAGCTGTCATGGGCTGAGAGAGCGAGATCGTCGGCGCCGCCAGGAAAAAGACGACGACGCACACTGTGAGCCATTCATCCGACCTTTGCCAGAAGATGATTGCAGCAAGCACGTAATACACCAGTGCCTGGATGACAAGGAAGACGACATTCATGATGGCATAAGCATCGAGAGAAAGACCCAGAGCCTGCAGGGCCTGTGCGCTCTGTGGAGTAAGCTGCCCGTCGGCACAGGATAGAGGTGTACACACGGTGCGAAATTGAGCGAAGTTGAGCAGGACGCCAACAATGAAGACCGCTAGAGCAAGCACAGCCACTATGACGATCACTATGCGTACAGGAATCAGCCAGTGTTCCCCCAGGCGTGCATTCACAGCGTTGGAGACAACCGACCCGCTTCCGCTCTTTTGTTCAGTATCAGCTAGGTTCATGCATCTTTCCCTCTTCCATCGTATTGGGCTATTCCAGGCGGGTTGGTTCCTCGGTGTGTCGCTGAGGTGAGCGCAACCAGAGCGAGAGATGTGCTGGCTGCATCGTCTCCTCAACGACGTTGAGCAACTGCTCACGCAACTGATCCAGGTACACTTCATTCCTGAGCGTTGCGCTGAACGCCTCCAACGTTTTGGCAGCGTCATACTTGTTGCGATAGAAGCGACGATCAATGAACCGTTGAATACTATGGCGCAAAGGTTGGAACAGTGCCGCAATGACGAGGGTCGAGACCACGATAGCGACAGCATTATTCGGATGGAACAGCCCCTGGAACAGTGATTGCAAAGCAAAGATGAGGCCAAAGTACAGCAGGGCTAGCAGAGTAGTCAGGTGTCCCTTTTCATCCTTACACTGGATGAAGCGGTGAATCGGCTCAGAGAAGGTGATCAGCTGATCCTCCGCTCCGAGCCAGTTCGCATACACGCTAGACGTTGGCAGCCGTCGCTGTCTCAACGGCTTCTACCGGGGTCCCAGCAGCTTGCCGCAGCAGCCAGCGTCCCAGCAAGAACGCCCAGAAGGGGATGAGCAAAGTGAAGATGAAGAAGCCAATTGGGCCAAAGGGAAGCAGGTATCCCACGGACATTGCCAGGCCGAGCCAGCGAACCCAGCGCGGCATACCCGTCGCTTTGGGCAAGAGTGCGATGAGTACCCAGACGACAATCAGCGTATAAGTGTCCATATCCTGGAGTCCTTGCCTCAGTCCCCCTACAACACCGCCTAACGGCAAGAGTGCCACTTTGCCAAGAGCACTGGCCGCAAGGTACGAGGCGCCGAGACTGGTGACCATGTAGACGGATGTGAGGGCCTTCGTCAAGCCGAGAATCATCTGCGAGGCTCCGATGATGAGGAGAAGGTGTGCCCAGACAGGCCAACGTTTCTTTAGCACGGCAAAGACCGCTACGAACGAGACAAATATGGCGACTGGCACCAGGGATTCGCCGATATAGCCAATAAGCACCGCCGTGGGAAAGCGACCAGCGTAGTCCAGCCCTGCACTCGTCGTGAGGTCGGGAAAGAACGCATTCCCCGTTAGAGCTACCGAGAGGAAGAGGGCAATAAGAAACAGAATTGCATAGGGTCCAGTCACTGCCATCGTGAAGATGGCGGCAATGCGCGGGCCGTGCGAAGCCATCTGCTGTGCTGCTGGCTTATCCGAGCTGCCGGTAATGGTCGTGTTGGAAGTTTGCATGGCTGACATGGTAGTTTGCCTCCTTGCAGGATATTCCTGCGTGTATACTGCTGAAGAAGAGACAGCAGAGCGAATTTCGATCCGCTCACAGCATACCTGAGGAGGAGCGATTTGTGATGGGGCTTTGGCCCTAATTTGCCTGAGATTATATCTCCTACCCGTCTCTCTCATCTAGGACAATATGTCCTACGGGGGGAGGACTTTTGCTCAGGTGTTGATGGGATGTATTCCTACCATATAACCAACGTTATATGGTAGGATCGACAAAAATGGAAGAAGTCGGCTTTTCACCAACCGGCTTCTCTGGCCGATTCTTCTCTCTCTGTTACTCCACGGAATACCAGGCAGTTTTGCTAGTTATATGGTACTTGTGAGAATGAGAGGAAGAAACAACGATGTCCGGCCAACCCGCTATTCCAACTACTGATGTTGTCGAGACCTTCGTGGCGAGCCTGCGCCAGCGTTCTGTTCCCAGAAACACAATCAAGTCCTATGCGCATGATTTGCATCTGTTTGTGCAGGCGATGCCTGCGGATCTCACGGTCATGACCCCGGAACAGATCCAGACATTTTTAACGGGCGATGAACACCATAGCACCGCGACACGCCGCCGACGCTACAGCACGCTCTGCACCTTTTATCACTGGCTGCTTCGCCAGGAAGTGGTACACACGAACCCAATGGATCGTCTCGATTCCATTGAACAGGTCCAACGTGAGCCACGCCCACTCTCGCCTGAAGCGGTGACCAAGATTCTCCAGGCGATTCCTGCGTCAAATCTGCGTGACCGCACGCTTTTTACCCTTCTTTACGAAACGGGGATTCGGGTAGGAGAGGCACTCAGTCTTCTTGCGACCGATGTTGACCTGAGCATCGATGATGAGAAAATCCGCGTTTTCGGGAAAGGACAACGAGAACGAACTGTGATGCTCACTGCTGCTCCTGAAAGTGTTCGGTTGCTCCGGCGTCACCTCAAGCAGAGCCACATCACCTCCGGTTCGGTCTTCCGTGGCGATCCTCGCTATGGCGGAAGTCCTATGCCACTGGAGTACAGCGTTGCACTGACCAGATCCTCTATCGAGCGAGAAAAGGGATCGACTATGGGACGATCGCACCTGCGCTCAAAAAAGATATCCGTGTCCACCTCATCATTGAGCACTGGGATGACTTGAACCGCGTGGCTGCATCACTCAAAGACGGGCTGCTTCGCCCATCCATTCTCATCTCAAAACCTCAGGCGATGCAGCAGCAAAATCCACTCCAACAGGCACTTCAAGAGTTAGGCCGATTAGCAAAGACAGCGCACATTTTGGCATATGTTGATGATCCTGCATTTCGGCGGCGTGTCCTGATTGGGCTGAATAAAGGGGAACACCTGCACTCTCTCGCTCGCGATATCGCTTTTGGAAGACAAGGCCGCTTTCATGATCGGGGATATGAAGCGCAACTCAACCGAGCATCGGCACTCTCTTTGGTGATCAACGCCATTGCGGTCTGAAATACCCGCTATTTTGAACAGGCCCAGGCAGCGCTCGCGCAACAGGGCATACCGTTTTCAGAGGAAGTATGGCAGCATCTCTCTCCCTTGCAATGGGCGCACATTTATCTCAATGGCTCGTACCACTTTACGGATATCACGCTCGAAGGAGATTTTCGTCCGCTGCGTGAGTATCAGGGCTCACGCGAGCACCTGTCCCTTGTCTCTGAGAACGCGGCGAGAGAGCTCGCTTCTTTGGAGATTGAAGAAGAAATGAACCCTGTTCAACTTTCACTGTTAGAGGAAGAGGAACAAGATTGGTGATTCCTGACAGTTATATGGTACGTCGTATCTTTCCGTCAAAAATACACTGACTGGCCTATCCATGACGGTGCTCAGGACGCTTTCATGACGCTTCCTCCTTATACTAGCACCAGAGAGGACAAAGCGCGTTAGCCGGGCCTTTGCATGAGGAAATGCTCTCTTCTCTCTGTCTGTTCCTGATGAGCTACGCATCAGAAGAAAAGTAGAAACAGTGGTGAACTCAGGTGAAAGAGGAGTGTTCCCATGAGAATTAGTGTTGATCTTAACCGTTGTCAGAGTTATGGTCAGTGCTGTTTTGCGGCTCCTGACGTGTTTCATTTCCATAATGGAGAGGCATTAGAGTATGATCCAGCACCCGACGAAGCGCGGCGTGCGGATGTAATACGTGCGGCAAAAGCCTGTCCGGTCCAGGCCATCCAGATCGGTCTGGATGCTGGGGAAGATGAAGGCTTACCGAAGGAGAAGACGCATGGCCGGTTCTATCGATGAGATGATCGCACCTGAGCGCATTGTCATTGTGGGCGCGTCTCTGGCTGGCTTACGTGCTGCTGAAGCTTTGCGCAGAGAGGGCTTTGTGGGACAACTGACCCTCGTTGGCGATGAACCCTATCCTCCCTATGATCGGCCCCCCCTTTCTAAACAGGTCTTGGGCGGTCGGCTTGCCGTCGAACATACCACGCTGGCGCAGTTCCAACGGCTTGAAGCGCAATGGCTCCTGGGAGTGCCTGCACGCCGCTTAGACATGACCAAAAGGCGGGTGCTGCTCGCCGATGGACGTGCTGTTGACTTTGATTACTTGCTGCTGGCCACCGGGACTCGCGCCCGCCCCTGGCCCGATGCGGGGGAGGCTGCACTGGATGGCGTCTTCGTTTTGCGCAATCGCGAGCATGCCTGCCTGCTAGCTGCCCGCCTGGCGGCCAGGCCTAGGCATGTCCTGGTCGTGGGCGGCGGCTTTATCGGCTGTGAAGCTGCCTCGGTCTGCCGTGATCTTGGCCTTGACGTCACCATTGTTGAACGCGGCCCGACCCCGTTGGGAGGTGTGCTCGGAAGCACCATTGGTCAGATCATGGCTGAGCGCCAACAGCGCTATGGGGTCCATCTGCGTCCGGGCGTCGTGGTCACAACCCTGGAGGGAGAGCAAGACCATCGTTTGTGTGGCGCTCAGTTATCTGATGGCAGCTCATTGGAGGCTGATGTGGCCATCATCGCCCTTGGGGCCTTACGCAATGTGGAATGGTTATTCAATACCGATCTCTCCGTCGATGGGCGGGGGATTGTGTGTGACTCCTATTGCCGTGCGCTTGATAGTCAGGGGGCGGTGGTCGAGAACGTCTTTGTCGCCGGTGACGTCGCGTGCTGGCCTCATCCGCTCTATACCTATGACCATCAATTGCTTGCCGTCGAACACTGGGGCAATGCCGTCGAGCAGGCTGCAATAGCAGCTCATAATATGGTGAGTCCCTCATTTGAGTATCGGAGGCATACCGCGCTCCCGACCTTCTGGTCAAGCCAGTTTGGGCTCAATATGAAATCGGTTGGCCTGCCCACCGTGGCCGAGGAGGTGATGATCACACAGAGCTCATTTGGCATGCGGCGTTTTACAGCGGTCTATGGACGAGAGGGACATACGGTCGCAGCCGTCTCTTGTAACACCGGACAGATGCTGCCATTTTATCAGACATTGGTTGAGCAAGCTGCTCCTTTCCCGCCCGCATTCCCTGTGGCTGATGGGCCTGCCAGAGCACAACCCATGCCAGCAGGTTTTCCTGCGCAGGGACATCCAAAGTATGACACCGGGATGGAGCCCTATACGGTTTCCCAACCATAACAGTGCCACTGGTCTCTACAACTGGTCAGTTTGTGAGACAAAACCTCACGTTTCCTGGAAGGAGAAGTCGGATGATTACAACTCATGAAAACCTTCTGAATCAAGTCCTGGATTACTCCAACCGCGCCGATCCCTTTCCGATCTTTGCGCGGATGCGGCAACATCCGGTGTGTGTACAGGGTGATGGACGCTATATCGTCAGCACGTACGCGGAGGTCCGCGCCTGCCTGCAGGATCCGCGCTTCAGTTCTGACTTACGGAAGGACTATAGCCAGGCTGATCAACGGATAGAAGACGAACAGGCAGAACCTGGTTTTATTAGAATGGACCCTCCCAAACATGACTGGCTGCGTCATCAAGTGATGACGCACTTTAGCCCGCAACTGATCAATGGGCTGCGTCCACGGATCGAGGAAGTTGCCAGAGAGTTACTGGATGCACACGAACAGCAGGCCCAGCTTGACATAGTGGATGACTTTGCCTATCCTTTGCCGGTGACTATCATCTGTGAATTGCTGGGTGTACCTCGTGAAGATGAAGCGCTCTTTCATACCTGGGTAGACCAGCTCCTTCTCGGACTTGACCCTGGGCAAGCCGCAAACAAAGAGTTCGTTAAGCAGGCAAAAACCGCCAGAACTCAGCTCAGGCAATATATGGACAGGCTGATAGACAAATTTCAGCATACTCCTGGCCAGGGTTTGATCTCTGCCATGCTGCATGATACAACCCATGAGAAGCATATGACGAAGGATGAGCTGATTATTACTTCACTCCTGCTCCTCATTGCCGGTCACGTGACCACAGTCAACTTGATCGCCAACAGTATGCTGACCCTGCTGCGCTATCCTGAGCATTTTGAACGCTTGCGTCGTGAGCCATCCATCGTTGCTAATCTGGTAGAAGAGGTGTTGCGCTATGAACCACCGGTCCAATTTGTGCGTCGCACCACGTTGACAGAGGCTCCTATCGCGGGCGCGACCATTCCTCAGGGGGTGCCGGTCTATCTCATGCTGGCGGCGGGGAACCGCGATCCCTTGCGCTTCGAGGATCCTGATCGTTTTGATCCGGAGCGTAGTGATATCGAGCATCTTGGCTTCGGCCAGGGTATTCATTACTGTGTGGGAGCCCCTCTGGCACGGCTCGAAGCGCAGGTCGCGCTGCTCGAACTGGCTCGTCGTCTCCAGGACCCACGCCTGGTCGCAGACCCGCCTCCCTATCGGGAGAGCGCGTTCCTGCGTGGCCCGCGATATCTTATGGTGTCACTCCATAATCGCTGAAGGTTCCGCCACAATCGTTTTGCTACAAATCGCCCTCCACGAACTCAGTGAAGAGCTTGAACACCTCCTCCTGTTTTTCAATATGAGGTGAGTGCCCACAGTCGGGCAGGATGACTTCGCGATAGTGACCTCCATTGGCCTGATAGTTCTTGAAGACGGTGCGTATCTGCGTGATCATCGGCTGCGGTGGGTAGACCTCTGGTCCGGGCCAGCCAGGGACGGCACCCAGTTGTCCAAGGAAGCCGAAGTCGAACAACGAGGTATCAGAGACGATCTGGTCGTCTGCACCGTGTATCCATAAGACAGGCAGATGATGCTCGATGGCGGCGAACGTGGCCTGGTTCAGGTACTTGGGGGAGAGAGCGTTGTTGGGTCCCTGGTTACCCGGTGCGACATTGGGCCAGTTATTCGATGGGTTCATGTCACCTGGGTAGATGCCCTCTGTCACCTTGCACGAGAGGAGTGAAGTGACGTAGATCTCTTCGCGGTCGGGGGCAACCCGGAACGGGGGCTTAAAATAGAAGGTATTCATCACTGTGCGCGGTGAAAACTGTTCGCTGCCACGGTCACCTCGCCCTATGCGTTGCACAAACTCGGGATTGGCTGTTCCGCCTCCACTGCCAGCGAAGTCAGGCCAGATGGGTGCGCCTTCCGGCCCCTTCGTGCCGCCAAAGCCAAAGGGAGAGCCAGGTGCCTGCAAGGTAAGCGTGCGGAAGGTGCCGGGATAGTCTATCGCGTACTGCATGGCAACATTGCCACCCATTGACCAGCCGAACAGGTGGAATGCGGTCAAGCCGAGGGCTTGCGCCAGGGAAGAGAGGTCATCTGAGAAATCACGCATGCCCCGCGTTGCGTTGATCGCCAGCACCTGCGTGTCGCCGAAGCCCCGCATATCCGGGGCATAGATTGTGTAACGATTGGTGGCTGCCAGCGCCAGCATAAAGTCCTGGAAGAAGAGGGATGAAGAGGTGTTGCCATGCACCAGGACGATGGGCGTCTCTCCCGTACCCGTCTCAAGGTATGCTACTTCCAGGCGGCCTGTTTTGATTTTTTTCTGGCTAATGCCAGCTAAGATCGGCGTTGTATTCATGAGTTGATCACCCTTCTGTATATAGTGTTGTGGTGCTTTATCTTATCCTCTGCTGGTCATTCATTGCAAGGATTCCTTCAGCTTATGTAGGAATCCGTATTGACAAATAGAAAATCCCACTATATACTTTAAACAACTTGTAATGACAATGTTGTAACGTCATAGTTACAAGGTTGTCATGTTATGGATGCACGTCCTATCTTACCTCCATATCATACCAGGAGGGATACATGGCTCCACAGTCCCGTAATGATGGGCGAAAATCGACAATCCTTGAGCAAGATTCTTCTGTACCGCGATACTATCAGCTCAAAGAGATTATTCGGGAACAATGCGCCTCCTGGGAGCCAGGCCAGCTTATTCCTTCTGAATTAGAGTTGTGCCAGATGTATTCCGTCAGCCGCACAACCGTGCGTAAGGCGCTGGATCATCTCACACAAGAAGGGTTGTTGTACCGTATTCAGGGCAAGGGGACGTTTGTCGCACCACCAAAGTTACGGGAACGCTTTGTGCACCAGGCGGCTGGTATTTACGAAGACATGGCGTCGCGTGGCGTCACCATCCGCACACAGGTACTCGAACAGGCAGTTGTCCCGGCCAGCAAGCTCGTAGCACCAGAGCTACAACTGGTTGTAGGAAGCCCGGTCATTAAGCTGGTACGCCTGCGGTTCGTCGGTGACGAACCACTACTTATTTCCACTACATTCCTACCTTATCGTTCGTTTCCCGGACTTGAAAACGAAGACCTCACTAATGTCTCCCTCTATGCTGTACTACGTGAAAAGTATAGTATCCGACTTGGGCATGGAACACGCCTCGTTGAAGCCGTGCCATGCTCCGACGAGGAAGCTGAGTTATTACATATAGCGCCCGCAACGCCGCTGCTTGTCGTCAGTGGCACTATGTACGATACCGAAGGCCGTCCAGTTGAATGTGGTTTTGCACGGCACCGGGGTGATCGCAGCCAGGTTGAGATTGCTGTTGTTGCGCGGTGAGGGCTGGGAGACCCTTGCGGTCGCCCCTACATGTAGGAGAAGGGCTTGCCCTTGCCATGCAGTCTTCATAATATGCAATTATTCGTTCTCCAGCTAGTCGAACGTCAAGTCGGCAGGATGATTGGATAACAGGATGAGTAGTCTGTGAACGAGTAATCGCAGATGGTTCAAGCTGCCAATTTCTCAATATTCACTGTCAATGGGTGCAATTTATTAACCTTTGCAAAGGAGGTGAGGCGCAAGTATAGCTTTTCCGGTTACCGTCCATGTAGCGCGACGAATCCATGTATGCACATTGTGAAATGTGCAACGTCCTTTCCAACGAAGGAGGTTTTACCATGCAGGTGTGGCAAGCGGCATTAATTGGCCTGCTGTGT
>WNFM01193775.1_pt1 | contig 12899 bp, 12 predicted proteins | sample 5400271 | NCBI WGS metagenome assembly WNFM01 (sample SAMN13153352, study PRJNA577476) | soil metagenome | isolation source: 60 cm saprolite on Douglas fir-dominated hillslope | place: USA:California | collected 2013-09-17 | reverse complement strand
TCTTGACGCGAGCGAGGTCGGCCGCCGGGATGCCCTGGCGCGCGATCTTCTGGATCTCCTCCTGGATCGCGTCCGCCACCCCCCTGGCGCTGGCCGTGGGCTTGTACAGGGCGAACATCGCCATCAGGCTGGGGCCGTTGAAGGTCCAGGCATCGCCGAGCGGCCAGTTCATCCCACCCTGCACCTCGAGGAGCAGCTCCCTGCCCTTGACGAGGCCCTGGTAGAGGCGCGAGGCCTCGCCGTTCAGCAGGAGATCGCCCAGGACCGCCCCCGGCACGTGGTCGCGGCTTCCGCGCGCCGGCATCTTGTAACCGACCGCGATCGCGGGGACGCGGGCCAGCGGATCGGTCTGCTCGAGGGTGCGCTCGGCTGTGTTCAGCCCTTCCGAGACGTCGGTGAGAGGCGGCACCGGACGCGAGGGGAGGGCGCCGAAGTACTTCTCGACCTTGGCGAAGACCTCGGCCGGAGTCAGGTCGCCCACGAGGGCCATGACGGCGTTGTTCGGGCCGTAGTAGCCCTGGTAGAACGCCTCCACGTCCTTGAGGCTCGCCGCGTCGAGGTCCTCGAAGGAGCCGTAGCCGTCGTGGGCGTTCTCCCACTTGTCGAACGCCTTGCCCGAGAGGTCGGTCCAGTAGAAGAGGCCGTAGGGCCGGTTCTTGACGTTGACCCGGATCTCTTCCTTCACCACTTCCTGCTGGTTCTTGAGGTTCTTCTCGGAGAAATCGAGCTGCGTCATCCGGTCGGCCTCGAGCCAGAGCATCGCATCGAGGGCGCTCGTCGGCGCAGAGGCGATGTAGTTCGTGTAGTCCGAGCGGGTGGAGCCGTTCAGCACGCCGCCTCCCCCCTCGATCACCCGGGTGAGCGTGCCCTTGGGTGCGACCGGCGTCCCCTCGAACATCATGTGCTCGAAGAGGTGGGCGAAGCCGGTGCGGCCCTTCGGCTCGAGACGGAAGCCGATGCGGTACGCGGTGGACATTCCGAAGGTGGGCGCGGTGTGGTCCTCGGACACCACCACCGTGAGGCCGTTCGGAAGCTTCTTCACCTCGATCGGGATCTTCCACCCCGCGGCGGGTGGGGCCGCCCCGGCCGTGGCCGGGATGAAAAGAGCGAGTGCCAGAAGCTGAACGGAACCCCGCATCGAACCTCCTATTGGCGGCACACTTGGCCATGTACGCCTACGAGACGCTACCACCAAGAGTTCCAGCCCAATTCCTTGAACGCGGCCGTCAGCGGCCGCCCAGGATCAGGCCGGCGCTGCGTTGGTAGGTGAGGTAGGCCCAGGCCCACGTGAACATCACCACGAACCGGTTCCGGAAGCCGATGAGGAAGAAGATGTGGATGAGGAGCCAGGCCGCCCAGGCCACGAAGCCCGAGAGCTTCAGGGCCCCGATCACGGCCACCGCGCGGGAGCGGCCGATGGTGGCGAGAGACCCCTTGTCGCGATAGCGGAAGGCACTTCGAGGCTGCCCGCGGAGGACGCGGACGATGTTGGCGCCCGCGTGCTCGCCCATCTGCATCGCGGCCGGGGCGACCCCGGGCACGGGCCGGCCGTGGTGCTCGACCGCGGCGAGATCGCCGATCACCTGGATCTCGGGCCGGCCGGGGACCGTGAGGTCGGGCGCGACCTTCACTCGGCCGGCGCCGTCGAGGGGTGCGCCGAGCGAGCGAGCGAGCGGCGAGGCCTGCACTCCAGCCGCCCAGACCATGGTTCCGGCGGCGAGGCGCTCCTTGCCGAGCTCGACCCCCTCCGCATCGATCGACGTCACCGCCGCTCCGGTCCAGACCTGCACGCCCAGATCCTCGAGCTGCCGGGCCGCCTTGTCCGCGAGCGCAGCCGGGTACGCGGCGAGGATCCGCGGGCCCGCTTCCACCAGGATGACCCGGGCGGTGCGGGGATCGATGCGCCGGAAGTCGCGGGCCAGGGTGTGGCGGGCGATCTCCGCGAAGGCGCCCGCCATCTCAACTCCGGTCGGCCCGCCGCCGATCACCACGAAAGTGAGCCACTGTCGGCGCTTCTCGGCATTCGGCTCGCGCTCCGCCGCCTCGAAGGCGAGGAGCGCCCGCCGGCGGATCTCGAGCGCGTCGTCGAGGGTCTTGAGGCCGGGCGCGAAGCGAGCCCACTCCTCGCGGCCGAAATACGAGTGGGTGGCGCCCGTGGCCATCACCAGGTAGTCGTAGGCTACCTCGCCGTCACTCAGGAGCACACGCTTCCGCTCCGGATCGATCGCCGTGGCTTCGGCGAGGAGGACGGTCGCGTTCTCCTGCCGCCGGAGGATCCGCCGGATGGGCGAGGCGATCTCGGCCGGCGACAGTCCCGCGGTCGCCACCTGATAGAGCAGAGGCTGGAACAGGTGGTGGTTCCGGCGGTCGAGCAGCAGGACGCGCACCGGCGCCCGGCGAAGGGCTCTCGCCGCGGCCAGCCCACCGAAGCCGCCGCCCAGGATCACGACCAGAGGCGCTTCGGGCATGGTCCTCGCGTCCGCGGCGGTCTCACCGCCGGATTGTATGCGGAGGCGGGGAGTACCATGGAAACCCGTGGTCGGCCACGGTGTCCCCTTCCACTTGTTCGGCCCCGCTCACCTGGCGGCGCTCGCGGTGACCGCGACCGCTGCCGTGGCGCTCGCACGGATGGTCGGGCGTCGTCCCGCCTCCAGGGGGATTCGATTCGGCCTGGCCCTCTTCCTGGTGGCGACCGTCGTGGCCTGGCTCCTCCACGAAGCGGCGCGCCGGCCCCTCTCGGTGTGGGACGTGCTGCCCCTGCACCTCTGCGACTTCCTGATCCTGGTCGCCGTCTACGCGCTCTTGACGCTGCGGCGTCTCGCCTGTGAGCTGCTCTACTTCTGGTCGGCGGGGACGCTGCTGGCGATGGTCACGCCGGACCTGGGGGCCGGCTTCCCGGACCCCGCCTTCCTCGTCTACTTCGCGCTGCACGGCGCGGTGGTGGTCGCGGCGGCGGTCGTGGTGCGGGGCCTCGGCCAGCGCCCGCAGCCGGGCGCGGCGTGGCGTGCCTTCGGCGCGACCCTCGCCTACGCGGCGGGGGTGGGTATCGTGGACCACGCCCTGGGCGCGAACTTCCTGTACCTCTGCCGCAAGCCGTACGAGCCGACGCTCCTCGACGCGTTCGGCCCCTGGCCGGTCTACCTCGTGACGGTGGCCCTCTTCGCCCTCGGGCTCTTCCACCTGATGGCCTGGCCGTTCCGGCGGGGCGGTCGTTGATCAGGCCGTCGACCAGGCTTCGGGCTGGTGCTTGGCCTGCTCGACCCGCGAGCCGTCGGCAAGGCGCAGCCAGGTGCGGAAGGTGCGCTCGCCTTCCTGGAGCTGGATGACCCGGGCGCCCCGCTCGAAGCCCTCGCGCCCGTAGGGCGAGAATCCGCTGGCCCGGCCGTAGCAGAGGCGGATTCCGTGCAGCTCGCCCTCGAAGTCGTTGACGTGGTCGTGGCCGGCGAAGGTGCCCATCACGTCCCCGGCCTCGACGAGGGCCGCGAAGAAGCCGCTGTTGAGCGAAGGCGCGCAGACGGGCTCGTGGCGCGAGCCTCGGCACAGCGCGGTCCGCCACACCTCGTCGTACTCGGGGAGGGGGATGTGGAAGAAAGCCAGGGCGGGGAGCTTCCCCCCCTTGTGCTCGGCCGCGAGCCGCCGGGAAGTCCGGAGGTACCACGCGATCTGGCCGCGGGTGATCCAGGCGTAGTCGCCGACGCCGTTCGGGGAGTAGGCGCCGGAGTCGAGGAAGTAGAGGACGGCGGCGGGGGCGCGGCCCTTAGCGCTTCCGACCCGCAGCACGTAGTTGCCGATGCCCGCGATCCCGCGCGGCCCCCGGCGGGTGAGGCAGCCGCCGCGGAACGACCGCTGCACGTCGAGGAGCTGCTGGCGGGACAGGCTGCCCTCGTCGTCGTGGTTGCCGAAGACCGCGGCCCAGGGAAGGCCGCGGACCTCGATCGGCGCCACCACCTGCCGGTACGCCTCGGCCGGGTCGCGGCTTCCCTCCCCGTCGACGATGTCGCCGGTCAAGGCCACGAGGTCCGGCCGCTCGCTGTCGAGCACGCCTTCGATGAGCGCGCGCGTCCGCTGGTCCTCGGGCTCGCCGTTCTTCCAGTGGACGTCCGTGAGCTGGACGATCGTGAAGCTGCGGTCGGCGCGGAAGCGGAGGGCCACGGTTCCCCGGAGTCGCTAAGGTGCGACCGTGATTTCGAGCGGGACGGTGACCACGAGCTCGTGGCCAGGCCCGATGTGCAGGTTCGTGACCTCGGCCTCCAGGGCGACCCGCTGCCGGCCGGCGGGCGCGTCGCGCTCGATGGGCAGAAAGACGAGGGAGGTCGCCCGCGCCTGGACCGTCACCGCTTCCAGACGCACCCAGGCCGGGCCCGGGCGCGGGCGCAGGCGGAAGGGGATGGCCGAAACGTTCTGGACCTGCACGACCAGCCGCTGGCCCCGGCGCGCGGACAGAGCGGAGGGAAGCCGTGGGAGCGCCCCCTGCCACAAGCCGCGCAGGTGCTCCTCGGCTCCCCAGACATCGTCGCCGAGCCAGGCCGCCGTGCGGCGGGCCATGAGCGCCTCCCGGACGCCCTCCGCATCGGCGGTGCGGGCGAAGACCAGCGTGATCGGCCGCGGGCCGCCCACCGCGCGGGGCGGCGTGGGCTGATGGATGTCGCTGTTGCAGAGGATGGCGAGTGCCTTCTCGACGATCCAGGGGTAGACCGCCGGATAGAAGTCCTTGCCGTTGACCAGCTCGACACCCTGGAAGAGGCCTTCGCGATAGGCCTCCTCAACGTGAGGGTGCCACCTGGCCTCGAGCGTGCCCATGAAGCCGGGGTGGTTCCAGAAGACGAAGGCGCCCTGCGCGTGCGCACGGCGGAGCGCGTCCTGCAGGGTCGGGACCTCCAGGGCCTTGGGATCGGTGACGAACAGCGCGTTGAAGTGGCCGCTGCCCACCGGGATGGTGGCCGGCGACCCGGGGGCCGGGCGCGTGATCTCGACGCCGGGAATCAGGATGATCCCGAGCTCGTCCGCCAGCGGACGGGCCAGAGCGTAGGGCCGCAGCAGGTCCACGCTGACGTCGGAGCCGTGGGGGTGGTACTCGACGTGGTCGGTGAGGGCGACGACGTCCAGCCCGTCGCGCCAAGCCTCGCGCACGTGGACGGTCGGCCACACCTCGCCGTCCGAGAACACCGTGTGGAGATGGAAGTCGGCCTTCAGGGTCTTCATGCCCGGCAGGTCAGGGACGGGCATGGGATCCCGCTCCTGGGCCGCCGCTCCGCGTGGGCCCAGGGCAGCCGACACGGTGAGGGCGGCCAGGACGGCCACGGAGGCTCGGGGCATGGACGGGCTCCTTCGACGGGCGGGTGAGCGAGACGATAGCATGGCTGACGCGACTGGCTCGTGGCGCGTGAACCAAGAATCGAGACGATGGGGGCAGGCCGCGGCTTGTGCCTCTCTATCTTATGTGTCCATAATAGATGTGTCTGATAGACATGGTGGGAGGCACGAATGGCGTGGAAGGTGGCCGAAGCCAAGCAGCGGCTCTCTGAGGTTCTGAGGAACGCCGCCCGCGAGCCACAAACGATCTACAGTCGTTCGCGGCCGGTGGCGGTCGTGGTGGCCGGGGAGACGTTCGAAGAGTTCAAGGTCTGGCAGGCTGAGCGCAAGGCCCGAACCGTGGGCGCGGCTTTCGCCGAGCTCCGTTCCTTGACCAAAGGCTCGCGCTACGTGCTCGCGGTCCCCAGGCGCAAGGACAGACGGAACGTCTTCTCCAAGGCGCTCAAGTGACCTTTCTTGCGGACACCAACATCCTCGGCGAGCTCACGCGGCCCCGGCCGAACCGCGGGGTGATGGTCTGGGCCGGGCAGGTCGACTCGCTGAACCTCAGTGTGGTCACTCTCGAAGAGATCCATTACGGGTTGTCGTGGAGGGCCAATGACAGGATAAGGTCCTGGTTCGAGCGGTTCCTCACCGAACAGTGTCGCGTTCTTCCCGTCACGGACGAAATCGCCCGCCGAGCGGGTGACCTGCGCGGGCGGTTCCGCGCCAAGGGCGAGACGCGGTCTCAAGCAGACATGCTTATCGCAGCCACGGCCCTGGCGCATCGCCTCACCCTCGTGACCCGCAACGAGGACGACTTCGAGGACTGTGGCATGACCGTGCTTAATCCCTTCGCCTGACGAGGCGCGTCTCCCCCCCCGATCTCCCGCTTGACACAAACGAACGTTCGTACTATTATATGGGTGTGGGAAAGGGAGAGCTGACGCGTCAGGCCATCCTGGAGCATGCCGTGGGCCTGGCCAGCCAGTTGGGCCTCGACGGCCTCACCATCTCCCGCCTGGCCGACGATCTCGACCTTTCGAAGAGTGGCCTCTTCGCGCACTTCCGCTCCAAGGAAGCGCTCCAGGTGCAGGCCCTCACCCTCGCGGCGGAGCGCTTCACGGCCATCGTCGTCCGGCCAGCCCTCGCCGCCCCGCGGGGCGAGCCACGGGTGCGCGCGCTGTTCGACCGCTGGCTCGAGTGGCCGAAGTCGTTCCCCCAGCCGGGTGGCTGCGTCTTCGTGGCGGCCTCGGCCGAGTTGGACGACAAGCCGGGCCCGGCGCGCGACCTCCTCGTGCGGCTCCAGAGCGAATGGCTGGACGTGATCGCGGGCGCCGTGCGCAGGGCGAGCGCCCAAGGGCACTTCAGGAAAAGCGTCGATCCGGTGCAGTTCGCCTTCGACACCTACGGCATCATGCTGGTCGGTCACTTCGCGTGGCGGTTGCTGCGAGATCCGAAGGCCTGGGAGCGCGCGCGCCGGGCCTTCTCCAACCTCCTGGCCGCGGCCCGCGTCTCCCCGAGCTAGCGCGAAGCCACTTATCGGAAAGGACGGTCCGATGTCCTCAGAAGAAAGCACGAAGGCCCGTCAAGGAAGACCAGCGGCTCCGCTGAAGGCGCCTGCCTGGGTCCGGTTCGGCATGCGCGCCCTCGCCACCGGCGCGCCCCCGCTCGCCGCGTGGGCAGGCGAGCGGCTCTTCCTCACCCCGCCTCGTCACGAAGCGCCGGCGCGCGAAGGCCAGGCGTTGCGGGAGGCGGCCGCATTCGAGGTGCCGTTCCGCGGGGGGCGCTTGCGGGCCTGGCGTTGGGGCGGCGAGGGCGCGCCGGTCCTGCTGGTGCACGGCTGGGGCGGACGCGGCGGACAGATGGCCAGCTTCGCGCCGTCGCTCGTGGCGGCGGGCTTGCCGGTGGTCACCTTCGACGGCCCGGCCCACGGCCGCTCCGACGGACGCCTGGCGTCGGCCCCCGACTTCGCGGCGGCCATCCGCGCCGTGGTCGAGCGCCTGCACGGCGTCCGCGCGGTCGTGTCGCACTCGATGGGCGCCCCGGCGACGGTCCTCGCGCTGCGCGACGGCCTCGCGGTCGAGGCCGCGGTTTTCGTGGGCGGCTCGCTGGGCCCCCGCGGGTTCCTGCGCCAGTTCGGCCAGGCCCTCGGCCTGTCCGAGACCACCCGGGCGGCGGTGGCTCGCCGCCTCGAGCGCCGCTTCGGCGGGGGCTTCGAGGCCTACGACGTGCGGACCGACTGCGCGGCCATGACGATCCCGCTCCTGGTCGTGCACGACCGCCTGGATGCCGAAGTGCCCTTTGAGCAGGGCGAGGCCATCGCCCTCGCGTGGCCGGGGGCGGAGATGGTCAGCACCGAAGGGCTCGGCCACGGACGCATCCTCCGCGATCCCGCGGTCGTGGCCCGAGTCAGCGATTTCGTGGCCACGCATCTCGGGGCCCGCCCTCCGGCAGCGGCGCGTCCGGCGCGGTCGGCAGCCCACCACGAGACGCGCTGCGCCGCTCCCGGCTGCTCCGGGACGGTCTGTCCGTCGTGGGACGCGGACGGGCGCTTCTGCGCCTCCTGCGCGCTCACCGCCGACCTCTTCGACCGTTCGGCCCGCCAGGCCATGACGCTCTGACGGATTCTCCAGCCGAGAGGACCGGCCTCCGGCCTTGCGCAAGGCCGGAGGCGTGGGCTATGTTCGCGGATCGGCAGGATCCGCGGGCGCGCTCCGCAGGAGGTCGGCGTGGGAGATAGTGCGGTGAAGAGGCTCGTGGCAGCGCTCGTCATCTGCCTCGTGGGAGTGATTGCGTCGGGCTTGCTCCTGATGCAGCACCACGGCGAGGCGGGGGCGGTGAGCGCCGTCAACCAGGCCTGCGGCGACGGGCAGACCAGCGGCTGCGAGGAGGTGGCGCGCAGCTCCTACTCAAAGATCGCCCGGATGCCGCTGGCGGCCATCGGCCTTTTCTTCTACCTTTCGTTGGCCCTCCTCCTGCTCCTCGCGGCTCTCGGGCCGGCCGAGTCGCGCCTGCCCGTGGCGGCGCTGGCGGTGATCGCCCTCGCCCTGGCCCTCCTGATCGACCTCGGCTTACTGGCCTTGCAGGCCTTCTCGATCAAGGCTTTTTGCAAGCTTTGTCTCGCGACGTATGCGCTGAACGTCGCGGCCCTGGCCGTGCTTTGGCCGGCCCGCCGGGCCGCCGGCGACCTCGGCACGGCTGCCCGTCGCCCCGAAGGACGCCTGGTCATCGCCGCGTGGGCGGTGGCGACGTTGGCCGTGGCCGGAGGGGTGATCGGCTCCGAGGCCGCCCTCACCGCCCGCGAGGCCCATCGCGCCGCCACCCTGCTCGGTCAGCCAACCGCGCCGGCGCCGGCGGACCCGGCGACAACCGCGCCCACCGCACCCCCGACGAGCACGACCCCCGACACCACCCCGGTCACCACGGTGCCGAAGGCGACACCGGTCGCCGGCTCGGCGGGCGAGCTGCAGTCCTACAAGGACACGGCCAAACGCCTGCAGGAGACCCTCGACGATCCCCAGAAGCTGGAGGCCTATTTCTTCGACAAGGCAGCAAAGGAGTTCGACAAGGCGCCGGTGCAGGCCCTCGATCTGAAGGACGTGCCGGTGAAGGGCCCGGCGAACGCGCCGATCCAGGTGGTCGGGTACTCGGACTTCCTCTGCCCGTTCTGCCGAGGCCTCGCGGGGGCGTTGGCCCAGTACATCCCCCAGTCGGGCAACCGGGTGGCGGTCTACTTCAAGAACTACCCGCTCGAGCAGAGCTGCAACCCCACCATCCAGAACACGATCCACCCGGGGGCCTGCGTGCTCGCGCTGGGCGGCATCTGCGCGAGCTACCAGGGCAAGTTCGAGGCCTACCACGACCGGGTGTTCGGCAGCGATCTCAAGAATCCCCAGGCCGCCGACGTGGTCCGCCTGGCGGGGGAGGCGGGGCTGAACGCGGCCGCCATCGAGAGCTGTCTCTCCGATCCGCGGACAAAAGAGCATCTCGCCGCCCAGGTCCAGGAGGCGAAGAAGGTGGGTGTCCAGGCCACCCCGACGCTGTTCATCAACGGGAAGAAACTCCCCCGGATCAACGACTTTCTACAGACGGTCGAGAAGGAGGCGCAGCGGAAGGGCCTGCCTCCCCTGGCCCCGCCGGCCAAGGGGCGTTGAGAACGAGAGCCGCCTCTTGCGTCCCTGGTCTCCTTGGGGCATTCTCGCTGTTTGTGCCTGCGTGACCGGCGCTCTCCGGTTTGATTGAGGTCCAGCCATTGACGACCGTTGCGGCAAAGCCCAGCCGGATGCAAATTGCCGTGGAGGCCCGAAAGGCCCGCCACCGTCTCTACCCCGTCTCCATCGTCTACTCGCTCTTTTCGATGGCGGTCATGGCGGTCGCCCTTCAACGGAGGGCTTACGCGGCCGTCGCGTTCTACGTTCTGGGCGTCGTCTTCTGGACGGCGCTGGAGTACTGGGCCCACCGGTACATCCTGCACGGGCGATTCCCGGACGGGCCCGGGCTCTTCCAGCACTTCCTTCACAAGTACTTCGACCACCTCCACTGGGAGCACCACAAGCGGCCCTGGGACGGGAACCACATCAACGGCACCATGGCCGACACGCTGCCGTTCGTGGGCCCCCTGGCCCTCCTGAGCTTCCTGCTGCCGATCGAGACCCTCACCACGTCCCTGGCGGGGCTCCTGCAGGCCTACATCGTCGAGGAGTGGGTCCACCACTCGGTGCACTTCTACCGCTTTCGCGGCCGCTACTTCCGATACATCAAGCGGCACCACCTGTACCACCACAGCCCGAAGGGCATGAACGTGGCTTACGGCCTGAGCAACGGGTTCTGGGACATCGTGTACGGAACGCGCATCTCCGTCCCCATCCGCCGCGCGCTCTACGAGCGCAAGGCTGGGCGCTCGCCGGCTTGACCCTCGGGGCGGCGGCGGGTAGCCTCAGTCGGAGATGACCCTCGAAGACTGGCTGAAGCAGGACCGCAACCTGGCCGACCAGCTCAAGGTCATCGAAGGCCTCTGCAGCGCCCTGAACGAGGCACACGAGAGCGGGAACGTGTACCGCGCTCTGCGATCTTTCGGGGGCGACTTCCGGCTCGCCCTCGCAGCGCTACCGGGCCCCCGAGATCGCCGAGGGCGGACCGCCCTCGGCAGAGGCCGACATCTACTCCACCGGGGTCATCCTCTACGAGATGCTCTCCGGCCGGAGCCCGACGGGCGAACGGCCGACGCCGCTCTCGGACCTGCGGCCCGACGTCTCGCGCGACCTCACCGACGCCATCATGGGCTGCCTCGAGCGTGGCCCGGACTGGCGGCCGAAGGATCTGTCGTACCTGCTCCAGGTCGTCGGCACGATGCGCAACGTCGGGGCGAAATCCACCGGCCGGCCGGGCGCTCGGGCCACCGCCGAGCCTGCGCGGACGGCAGTGGCCAAAGGCGCGGGGGTTGGACGCAAGGTCGCCCGCGGCTCCGCTTCCAGGAGCAACGTGCCGCTCTACGGACTGGCCGCCCTGCTCGTGGCCGGGGCGGGAGCGGGCGCCTGGTGGTACCTCAACCAGGGCCGCGGTATCGACACTTCCAACTACGCAGGCCACACCGGCTCCTGTTGCCACGCCAACCCCGGGGGTCGCCACTCCGAGACCGATCGTCGAAGCACGGCCGGGCAAGACAGCGACGCCGACCCCGGCCCCCGCTCCAACTCCGGCTCCGACCCCGGTCCCCGCCACACGGCCGAGCGCGACCCCGGAGCCTGTACGGCCCGCGACGCCACTGCCGGTGGTTGTACGGCCCGCGACGCCACCGCCGGTGGTCGCCACCCCCACTCCGGTGCCCGCGACGCCAACCCCGGCCACCCTCGCGACTCCCCCGCCGGCGCCCGCAGGGCCGGCCGTGCTCACCACCGTCTCCCCCCTCGCCGTGAAGCGAGGCGTCACCACCATGCTCGACGTGCGCGGCACGGGCCTGCGCTCCGATCACCAGGCGCGCATCATGCGGGTCAAGGAGGCGGTGAGCGGGGTCAGCGTCGTGCGCCAGAAGTGGGTCGATCCCACGCTGATCAAGGTGCTCGTGAACATCGAGGCGGGCGCGACGCCCGGACTGTACGGAGTCGCGCTGGTGGATGGAGGCGGGACGTCGACGAACGGCCTCAACTTCACGGTGGCGAAATAGGCAGTTTTCCCTCGGTCATCCGCCGTCGATCCACATCCCTTCCGCAGGTTCTCCACCGGATATCCACAGCGCGCTTCTGATTGACTCGCGTCGGTTTCTGGGCGACACTCAGGTCCGTCGGAGCCTAGGGGTGGCCGCAGAACGGCCTGAGATCAAACCCTCGAACCTGATCCGGTTAGCACCGGCGTAGGGAAGGCAACGGGGAGCGGTAAGGCGCTCCCGTGCATCGAGACTCCCCGAAGGATCCGCTTCGATGGCCCCGCCGGTGGCGGGGCGGGAGGCGTTTCCATGACTGCACGCGACGTAGGTAGGGGGAAGGGAACGTTGGCGCATGTTGTGCTCCGCGTCATCGTTGCCCTTGCTGCCGTTGGCGGGATGCTCGCAGGCGCTTCCCCCCTGTGGGCGGACGAGGACTTCACGGTCTCCGGGACCGTTCAGGACGCCGGGGGCGCTCCCCTCGCGGGCAGCACGGTCACGCTCGATGGGGGCTCGTCCTCGGCGGCGACCGACGCCACCGGGGGCTTCCGGCTCCTCGTGCCCGCCGGCACGCACACCCTCAAGGCGAGCCATCCCGGCTATGCGGACCTGCAACGGCGAGTCGAGGTCACGAGGGACCTCGTGGGCCTCGACCTTCGCCTCGATCCCGCCTACCGGCTCTCCGAGCACGTGGTCGTGCAGGCGATCCGGGCCGACACAAAGGCGCCCGTGACCAAGAAAGACATCGACCGATCCGAGATCGAACGCGAGTACCACGGCCAGGAGATGCCCGCGCTGCTCGAGCACACCCCCTCCATCACCCAGTACTCCGAGACGGGCAGCGGTGCGGGCTACAACTACCTCTACCTGCGAGGCATCCAGCAGACCCGGATCAACATGACGCTGGACGGCGTCCCCTTGAGCGAGCCCGAGGACTACGGCCTCTACTTCGTGGACTTCGGGGACTTCGCGAGCAACGTGCAGAGCCTCCAGATCCAGCGCGGGGTGGGGACCTCGACGGTGGGAGCCGCCTCCTACGGGGGCTCGATCAACTTCGCGAGCGCCGACCTCCAGGACCGCCGGCAGCTTCTGGGGACGCTCGGGGTGGGATCTTTCGACTCGTCTCGGGGGAGCCTGGCGTTCCAGTCGGGCCGCGTCGGACCCGGTCTCGCCTTCTACGCCCGCGCGTCGTACCTGGACACGGACGGCTTCCGCGAGCACTCGGGGGTGATCCAGCGCAGCGTCTTCTACGGGGCCACCCGACAGGGAGACCGGTCCTTCTTCAAGGTGTTCGGTTTCTCGGGGCGGGAGAAGACGCAGCTCGCGTTCCTCGCCGTCGACCCGGACACCCTCGCGAAGGACATGCGCGCGAATCCCATGGACCCCGCCGAGCGCGACCGCTTCGGCCAGGACTTCCTCCAGGCCCAGTTCACGCGCGCCCTCGGCTCCACCTCGAGCCTGGCGG
>WNFM01259117.1_pt1 | contig 12901 bp, 14 predicted proteins | sample 5400271 | NCBI WGS metagenome assembly WNFM01 (sample SAMN13153352, study PRJNA577476) | soil metagenome | isolation source: 60 cm saprolite on Douglas fir-dominated hillslope | place: USA:California | collected 2013-09-17 | reverse complement strand
TGGGCGGCGGCGCGGTGGGCATCCAACTCTCCCCGGCGAGCCTGCTGACGGCAGCGCGCTTCCTGCGCGACACACTGGGCTTCGATATGCTCACCTGCGTCTCGGGGGTCGACATGATCGACCACCTGGACTCCATCTATCACCTGCGTGCTCTCAGCCGCAATTGGCTGCTGCAGATACGCGTCAGCTTGCCAGCGGAGGCGCCAGAGGTGGATAGCCTGGTCGGCCTCTACCCTTCCGCCAATTGGCTGGAGCGCGAAGAGTACGATCTCGTGGGGATCGTCTATGTAGGCCACCCGGATCTGCGCCGCATCATGCTGGAAGACGACTTCCGCGGCCACTCGCTGCTGAAGAGCTTCCGCTCGACGCCCAACGTCGTGCACGACCGCGCCACCACACAGGTGAGCGCGGAGCAGGCGCTCGCTGGGGAACAGCAACGCAACCTCGAAATCGTGGTCGGCAAGCGCCTGGGCCAGGGGAACGAGGAGCGGCTGCATCCAGGCACACCGACATTCGGCGACATGGCGATATACTCGCGGACTGGTCAAGGCGTCGAGCCCGCCGAACCACACCCCACGTTACCCCGGCAGAACGAGCAAGGCGGCGGCTCCTAGGAGATATGAGGCGTGCGGTGCGCTGCGCGGAAGCGCAGCAATCAACACGTTCTACACGTTTTGAAAGGCAGCGAGAGTCACATGGCTACCGATCAAGCGAACTCTCAGGTCCCGAGGTACGAGGTGGGGCCGGAGGGTCTCCGCAGTGAGGAGATGATCCTCAACATGGGCCCGCAGCATCCGTCCACCCACGGCGTGCTGCGATTGGTGCTGACCCTTGAAGGGGAAACGGTGGTGCATTGCACGCCAGTTATCGGGTACCTGCACCGCGGCATCGAGAAAATCCTCGAGAATCGCTCCTACATGGCCGGCATCCGCTATATGGACAATGCCGATTACCTCAGCCCAATGCTCAACGAGACCGCCTATGCGGGCGCCGTGGAGCAGCTCATGGGGCTGGAGCCGCCGCGGCGCGCGCAGTATATCCGGCTGTTGACCAACGAGCTGCAGCGCATCGCCAGCCACCTGATCGCAGTCGGCACCTATGGCCTGGATCTGGGCGCGTTCACCCCGGTGCTCTACGCCTTCCGCGACCGCGAAGGCATCATGGACCTGTTCGAGGCGCTGGGTGGCAGTCGCTTCAACGTCAACTACCTGCGTGTGGGCGGGGTGCTGCACGATTTCCCCAAAGGCTGGCTGCAACAGTGCGAGCAGTGGCTGGACCAGTTCGAGCATCACAGCTTGCCTGAGTTCGAGGAGCTCGTGACGGGCAACGAGATCTTCGAGGCGCGCACACAGGGCGTGGGCTACATTGATCCGCAGCAAGCCATCGCGAACGGCATCACCGGCCCGATCCTGCGCGCTTCCGGCGTGGCGTTCGACCTGCGGGTGGATCGCCCCTACATGGCGTACCGCGAAGTGCCGGTCAACGTGCAGGTGCGCCAGGAAGGCGACGCCTTCGCGCGCTTCCGCGTCCGCATGAACGAGCTGTACGAGAGCGTGCGGCTGTGCCGTGTGGCCCTGGAGAAGATGCCCGGCGGTGCGATCTCGACGCGCACGCCCATCGCGCTCCGCCCGCCGCGCGGCGAGACCTACTTCGCGGTGGAGAGCAGCAAAGGCGAACAAGGGATCTACCTCATCAGTGATGGGTGGGAGTATCCTTACCGCGCCAAAATCCGTGGGCCGTCCTTCGTCAACTTGCAGCTGCTGCCGGAGATGTTGCGGGGCCACAAGATGGCGGATGTGGTGGCGATCCTGGGCAGTATCGACATCGTGCTCGGCGAGGTAGACCGCTAGGGGCATGACCGGCACGCAGGTGACCTGCCGTGAGCCCTGGCATATACGGACGGCAGCGGCGCGGTGAAGCAGAGAAGGGGCGGTCGCATGAGGGGCGCCTGGAGGTAAAAGCATCCGATGAACGATGTCGTCCAAAATATCATCCATGTGGTCATAACGCTCCTGTTCGCCCTGTTCTTTTTGCTCACCGCGGCGACGCTCCTCTCGTACCTCGATCGCAAGGTGATGGCCTGGATGCAGGACCGCCAGGGGCCGCTGCACTACGGTCCGCAGGGTCTGTTCCAGGCGCCATTCGACGTCATCAAGCTGCTGCTGAAAGAAGACGTGGCTGGTGGGCGGAGCAAGGACAGCGCCGTGTTTCGACTGGCGCCGATGATCTTCTTCGCCCCGGTGATTACCGCGTTCGTGGTCTTGCCCTTCTCCCCCTACCTGACGGCAAGCGCCCTGGCGACGGGCATCGTGTACTACGTGGCGCTGAGCTCGCTCGACGTGATCGGCGTCTTCATGGCGGGCTGGGGCTCCAATAACAAGTATTCGCTGATTGGCGGGCTGCGGTCCACGGCGCAGCTAATCTCCTACGAGCTGCCGCTGGTGCTGGCGTTGGTCGGCCCGGTGATGCTCACCAGCGCGCTGGCGCCGGGGTGCACGGGCAGCCATCCCAACCTGAGCTCATGCAGCGTGGGCTCGATTTCCTTCACGCAGCTTGCCGCAGCCCAGATGCGTCCAGAGGCACCATGGCTGTGGTTCATCTTCCTGCAGCCGCTCGGCCTGCTCATCTATTACATCAGCGGGCTGGCCGAGACCAATCGCGCGCCATTCGATCTGCCCGAGGCCGAGTCGGAGTTGGTGGCTGGCTATCTGACCGAATACAGTGGCATGCGGTGGGCGATGTTCTTCCTCGGTGAGTACGGCAACATGACGATCGTCTCGGCGGTCACGGCGGCGACTTTTCTGGGCGGGTGGTCCGGGCCGGGCGCGGCGGTCGGCTTCTGGACGGGTCTCTTGGGCTCGTTTGGGGGCCAGCTGGTGTTCAACATCATCGCCGTGTTCTGGTTCGTCGCCAAGATGACGGTTCTGCTGCTGGCCTTCATCTGGGTCCGCGCAACCGTGCCGCGGCTGCGCGCCGATCAGCTCATGCGCTTCGCCTGGCTCCTGTTGATCCCGCTCACGCTGTTCAACATCGTGCTCACGGGCGCCTTGCTGCTGCTGCCCATCGGGCAGACGGGCGTCCTGGTGGCGAGCGGGGCTGCCAACTGGCTGCTGACGCTGGCCTTCATCTTCGGATTGCGCCGCATCGCCGGCGTCAGTCCGCTTGGCCGCCTGCCCCGCTGGCTACGGTCGAGTAAGGCGCGCGCAGGAGGCGCCACTGCCCAGACGAAAGCGTCCGCGGAGTTAGCCGGCACACGCTCCTAAGACCAGTGGTCGCCAGTCATCCAGCAGTCGGCGCGTGGCGCCATACGAGGTACATGCATGTCCAGCGGCGATCGACCCACCGAGCAGAGCGGCAGTGGTAACCTGCCGCGCGCATTTGGCTTCGAGACACGCGCGATCCACGCCGGGCATCGGCCCGACGCGGCGACTGGCGCCACGAACGTGCCGTTGTATCAGAGCGCGGGTTTCGTCTTCGAAGATACCGAATCCGCGGCGGCCTACTTCAACCTCCAAGAATACGGCAATATCTACAGTCGGATCATGAACCCGACGGTCGCCGCCTTCGAAGAGCGCATCGCCAGTCTGGAGGGCGGCGCGGGAGCGGTGGCCTTCGCTAGCGGGATGGCCGCGCAGGCGGCGGTCTTCTTCACCTTAATGCGGCCGGGCGATCACATCGTCGCCTCACAGGCCATCTACGGTGGGACCATCACCCAGCTCAAGCACACGATGGCCAAACTCTCGCTGGACGTCACGCTGGTAGACCCGGACGACGCGGATGCCTGGCGGGCGGCTGTGCGCCCGACGACCAAAGCGTTTTTCGGCGAGACGCTGGGCAATCCCGGTGGCAACGTGCTCGATCTGCAGACCATCGCGGACATCGCGCATGCCCACGGCTTCCCGCTGATCGTGGACAACACGTTCGCTACACCGTATCTCTGCCGGCCAATCGAGTGGGGCGCGGATATCGTCGTGCATTCAGCTACCAAGTACATTGACGGCCACGGTTCGAGCATCGGCGGCGTTGTCGTGGAGTCCGGCACTTTCGATTGGTCGAATGGACGGTTCCCGGCGGTGGCGGAGCCCTCGGCAGAGTATCACGGGCTGGCGTTCCACGAGACCTTCGGCGTCTATGGCTTCCTGATGAAGCTGCGCGCCGAGACACTGCGCGACCTGGGGGCGCCACTGAGCCCCTTTCACGCCTTCCTCTACGTCCTGGGTCTGGAGACGCTGCCCGTCCGGATGGATCGGCACGTGCAGAATGCGTCAGGTGTCGCGCGCTTCCTGGAGGGCCACCCCATGGTCGAGCGTGTGCGCTACGCCGGCCTGGAGCGCAGCCCCTATCACGAGCTGGCGCGGCGCTACTTGCCGCGCGGAGCGGGCGGCGTCTTCTCGTTCGATCTCGTGGGCGGTCGCGAGGTCGGGCAGCGCTTCATCGAGTCGTTACGGCTATGGAGCCACGTCGCTAACGTCGGCGACGCCAAGAGCCTGGTCATCCACCCGGCCAGCACCACGCACCGGCAGCTCAGCGACGCGGAGTTGGCGCCCACAGGCGTCACGCCCGGCACCATCCGCCTCTCCGTTGGGCTGGAGACGCTCGACGACCTGCTCTGGGACCTGGACCACGGCTTGCGTGCCGCGGCACGCCTCCGTGCCCATCACAGTAGAACGTCGCTTGACACACCCATACCAGCGCACACAACGGAGGCCAGCGCATGAGCGCAGACTCTAGCGAAGATTTCGAGGCGCTCGCGTGCCCGCTGCCAGGCGCGCTGCCGCTCGATCTGGCCCGGTACCAGGATGAGCACGTCATCCGCCGGATCGTCGGCTCGGCGCGTACCATCGCGATGGTGGGGCTCTCACCCAATCCGCTGCGCGCCAGCAACTTCGTCGGCTTCTATCTGCAACGTCACGGCTACCATGTCGTGCCGGTGAATCCCCACGAGACGGAAATCCTGGGCGAAACCTGCTATCCGACGTTGAGCGCCATCCCCTTCCCGGTGGATGTCGTGGACGTCTTCCGGGCGCCCGCGGCGGTCCCGGGCATCGCCGAGGACGCCGTGCGCATCGGGGCGAAGGCGCTCTGGCTGCAATTCGGCGTCATCAGTCCCGAGGGCGCAGCCATCGCGGAAAGCGGCGGCCTGCAGGTGGTGATGGATCGCTGCCTCAAGGTGGAGCACGCCCGCTACCTCGGTCGCATGCACGTCCTGGGCTTCAACACCGGCGTCATCAGCTCGCGCCGCGCCGAATAGCCGTCACCCCATGCCCAGCCGCCGGGCGATGGCCGCGTCAATCGGGTAGGAACGCTCGCGAGGAAGCTGGTCGCGCGCGCTGGCGATCTCGCCCGCTTGCAGGAGGCCGAGGATTTTGCGTACCAGCGGCGTGTAGTCGCGGATCTCGCGCGTCCAGACGTCCACGTAACGGCTGATGATGTGCCGGCTCAGCCCCACCTGAATAGCGCGGTGGTCGAGGCTCTTCCCATGCAGTGACTGTTCGGGATCCCACTGCACGCGCACCGGCGCGGCATCCAGCTGGCGCCGCCAATCCTCATAGTCCGCATAGATGCCAGGCACAAAGGCCGTCAGCACAGCCTGCGCCAGCGCCTCTTCCCAGCCCTGCCGGGTGATGCGGATCGCCAGCACATGCTCCTGCCCAGGCTTTCGTCCCCAGCCACTGCGTTCCATCATCCACAGGAACGAGGGCTTGATCCAGGTCATGCGATTGAGGGAAAACGGAGGCACGAAACGGTTCTGCTGCACGGCGGGCAGGGCGATCTCCGCGCGGTATGCCTGGTAGACGATGATGGTGTCACGGTCGTAGTCGGCCCGGATCTCGCGCTCCATTGTGTCGTACTCCTGCCAGCCATGCCGGGGTCAGCCGGACCTCAATCCAGACGCGAAGCAGCCACTGGCACGCCCCTCTACGCCGGCAGCCCCTTCGCCGCGGCGGTGCGGCGGACGATCTCGACGAACTCGGGCTTGAGGCTGGCCCCACCCACCAGCGCGCCGTCAATATCCGGCAGCGCGGCGAACTCGGCGATGTTCTCCGCCGTCACGCTGCCGCCGTACTGGATCCGTACACGGGCGGCGGCCTCGCTGGTATACATCTCGCCCAGCAGCGCACGGATCAGCGCGGCGGCGTCCGCCGCGTCCTGCGCGGTGGCGGCGCGGCCCGTGCCGATGGCCCAGACCGGCTCATAGGCCACCACCAGGTCGCTCAGTCGGTCGATCGGCAGAGCCGCCAGGCTGCCGCGCACCTGCTCAGTCAGCACGCGCTCAGTGCGGCCAGCGTCACGATCCTCCAGATGCTCGCCCACGCACACGATCGGGCGCAGCTCGTAGCCATAGGCTGCGATGGCCTTCTGGTTCACGAGCTCGTCGGTCTCACCGAAATACGTCCGCCGCTCGGAGTGGCCGAGGATCACATAGTGGCACAGCCCCTGAAGCATGACGGGCGATATCTCGCCGGTGTAGGCGCCGCGCGGCTCATAGAACATGTTCTGCGCGCCGACCACGACGCCGCTGCCGCCCACGACCGCGCGCACCACGTCAATCGAGATGGCGGGGGGGCAGAGCACCCGCTCGACGCTCCTGAGGTGGCTCAGCGGCTCGACGAGCTGCTCCGCGAACGCGCGCGCCTCCGCCGGTCCATAGTTCATCTTCCAGTTGCCGGCGACGATCGGCTTGCGCGGGCCGAAACCAGGACCACTCATATATGCGCTCCCTTCAGCTGATCGCGGTCTACCAGCGCCGCCACGCCCGGCAGCGTCCGCCCTTCCAAGAATTCGAGCGACGCGCCCCCGCCTGTGGAGACGTGGGTCATCTTGTCGGCGGCCCCGACCGCTTCCACGGCGGCGGCAGAGTCGCCGCCGCCGATGATGGTGGTGGCTCCGGCCTCCGTGCGCTCCGCCAGCAGCCCAATCAGCGCGTCGGTGCCGCGCGCGAAGGCGAGGAACTCCGCCACCCCCAGCGTGCCGTTCCAGATGATGGTCTGGGCGTCGGCGAGCGCCTCGCCAAACGCGATGATGGTCTGCGGGCCCACATCCAGGATGCGCCAGCCCTCGCGCACGGCATCGGGGGTGGTGATGTCACGCGCGGCGTCGGCGGCGAATTGGTCGGCGATCACGACGTCGACGGGCAAGATGAGTCGCTTTTGCTGGCTCTCCGCCTTGGCCATCAGGCGGCGCGCCTCGTCCAGCTTGTCGTCTTCCACCAGCGACTCGGCGACGTCCAGACCGTTGGCCTTGAAGAAGGTGTTGGCCATGCCGCCCCCAATCAATACCGCCTCGGCGATAGCGAGGAGCCGCTCCAACACGACGATCTTGTCCGAGACCTTCGCCCCGCCCACGATGGCGACGAGGGGCCGCTTCGGATGTTCCAGCGCGTTACCGAGGAACTTCAGCTCCTTCTCCATCAGGAAGCCGGAGACAGCGGTCAAATCGTGCGTCACGCCCTCGGTAGAGGCGTGGGCGCGGTGCGCGGTGCCGAACGCGTCGTTGACGTACAGCTCACCCATGCGAGCGAGCTGGCGTGCGAACGCGGGATCGTTGGCCTCTTCTTCGGGATGGAAGCGCAGGTTCTCGAGCAAGAGCACTTGTCCAGGTTGCAGCGCCGCCGCCAGGCGCTCCGTCTCGGCGCCGATGCAGTCCGGAGCCAGCGCGACGGGTCGCTCCAGCAGCTCGCTGAGCCGCGCCGCGACCGGCGTCATGCGCATGCTTTCCACCACCTTGCCCTTCGGACGGCCCAGATGGCTCATGAGCACTATGCTCGCCCCGCGGTCGAGTAGGTACTGGATCGTCGGCAGCGACGCGCGGATACGCGTGTCGTCGGTGATCTGGCCGGCCTCGTCGAGCGGCACGTTGAAGTCCACGCGCACGAGCGTGCGCTTGCCGCTCACGTCTACGTCGCGGATAGTGGCTTTCTCCATCGAGGGGCCTCCTCAGACCTTCGCCCAGCAACCATCGCGGCCGGGGCGCCCTGTGGTCCAGACGCAATCCCCGCCGCGTAGCGGCCACGCGAGCTAGAGCCGCTCGCCGATGTAGTTGGTCAGGTCGGCCACCCGGCAGGAATAGCCCCACTCGTTGTCGTACCAGGCGAGCACCTTGACGAACGTGCCGTCCAGGACCGTGGTCGAAAGCCCATCGACAATCGAGGAGCGCTCGTCACCGCGGAAATCCGACGAGACCAGCGGCTCCTCGGTAATGCCGAGAATCCCCTTCATGGAACCGCTGGCGGCCTCGTTGAAGGCGCCGTTGATCTCCTCCACCGCGGTGCTCTTGTTCAGCACCGCGGTGAAGTCCGCGATGGAGACCGTGGCGGTAGGCACGCGCAGCGACATGCCGTCGAATTTGCCCTTGAGATCGGGAATCACCAGCGCCAGCGCCTTGGAGACGCCCGAAGACGTCGGGATGATGTTGATCGCGGCGGCGCGCGCGCGGCGCAGATCCTTGTGCACGACGTCCAGAATCTTCTGGTCGTTGGTATACGAGTGGACCGTGGTCATCATGCCGCGCTCGACGCCGAAGCGGTCGTGCAGCACTTTGACGGTGGTGGCCAGGCAGTTGGTAGTGCACGATGCATTCGAGATCAGACGCCGAGCACGATCGTGATGTCTTCGCCTTTGGCCGGCGCGGAGATGATGACCTTCTTGGCCCCAGCCGTCAGGTGCGCGCTCGCCTTGTCGGCGTCCGTGAAGAAGCCGGTACTCTCCACGACCACCTGGGCGCCCACCTCACTCCACGGGATCTGCCCTGGATCGCGCTCGGCGAAGACCTTGAAGCGACGGCCATTCACGACGAGATCCGCGCCCGCTACCTCGACGCTGCCGGGGAAACGGCCATAGGTGCTGTCGTACCGCAGCAGGTGCGCATTGGTCTGGGTATCCGTGATGTCGTTGATGCCGACGATCTCGATCTGCTCAGGGTAGCGTTCGAGCATCGCCTTGAATGCCTGCCGGCCAATGCGCCCGAAACCGTTGATGCCCACGCGTAGCGCCATAGTGGAATCCTCCTGATTGGTCAAGCCGAGAAACAGTCCCGGTCTGGGTGGCGCAGCCGCCGCCCTACGAGTCCGCGCGGAGCTCGCTCGGCCCCGCACGCCGCCCCAATTCTACCACGCACGCGGTGGGCCGCACCGCGCCCCCATCGCGCCGGCTGGTAGGTGGAAACCACGGCGCCAAGCTGCGCCATGGCGCACGCACCGCGCACGAGCGAATGGCTGAGCGCGCGGCGCTCAGCCATCATGGTGGGGCAGATGCACGCCGTTGCTCAGGCGCTCGTGTCGGGTCCGAGCGCCGCCGTGAAGAACGCGACGGCCTTTTGCACGTACTGCGTCCGCAGGGTGTGGAACGACTGCGCGTGATCGGCAAAGGGCACGTGCCAAATCTGTACGTTGGCGTTGGGCGCCGCCTTGGCCGCCGCCTTGGCCGCCGCGTACAGCTCGTCCACGTTTACTGAGGGGATATAGGAGTCCGCCAAGCCGTGGATGAGAAAGAGCGGGCGCGGCGCGATCTTGGCGATGATGTCCACCGGGCGGTCGGCGTAGAAGTCCATGCCGTACAGCGCCCGCGCGGCTATCAGTGCGCCGGGCGTGAAGAACGCCGGGAGTCCGCCGCCATTAGGGATCTCGCGTTCCAGAATGGGGATGGCGTCAGCGAACGCGCAGTCTGAAATAACCGCCTGGATGGCTGGCTCACGCGCGGCGGCCAGCAAGAGGGTCGCGGCGCCCATCGAGACGCCCCAGCCGCCGATCGCCTTCGGGCGACCCAGGTCGGGATACGGCAACGTTCCCGACCGCAGAAAATCCACCGCGCCAAGCACGTCGCGCTGCTCAAAATAGCCCAGCGAGAACGCTGCCGGCTGCGACTCGCCCTCGCCACGCATGTCGAACGCCAGCACCGCGAACCCGTTGAATGCGAACTCGCGGCTGAGATCGAGCACACCGGCGGCCGGGTCCGCGCGATTTTGCCGTGCGCCGTGAACGACGATGATCGTCCGCTGCGCCGTCAGCTTGCCGCCGGGCAGCAAGCCCGGTATGAACCAGCCCTTCAGCTGAATGTTGTCCTCGCGGCTGGGGAACGTGACGTTGCGATAGGACAACCCATACTCGGCCGGGTTATAGGTCACCGGTTTCTGCGGCACGTATACCAGCTTCGTGGCGATGTAGGTGGCAAGCCCGGCGTAGAGGAACGTCACCAGTCCGACGACGACCAGCAGGGTGGCCACGACCCGGCGGACCCAGAGCATCTGGATGGTAGATGTCTTGGCGGGCAGGCTCGCCAGCGATGAGGAAGACGCCATCAGGATCACCTCCGCGATGAGCACATGGGCGTGGAATCAGTCAAAGAGCCGGCTGATGGTACGGGCTACGGCGCGGGGTGCTGCGGGAGCAGCAGCGCCAGCGCGACGGGCAGCAACACGAACAGCGCTGTCGCCACGAGCGACCAGTACGCCGCGGAGGCCGCGGCCTCCTGGCCGGCGCCGAGCCACGCGCGCGCCTGACGCAGCGCCCGCGCGCACGCGACGACGTAGACCACGATAGCCGCGAGCAGACCGATCCCGAGCACGATAACGGCGGCCTGCTGTTGTGCGAAGAATCCCTGGCTGGCCATCAGCGCGCGGGCCAGCGCGGCCAACAGCAGCGCGACTACGACGACCCCCACCATGCTGACAAGGGGGGTCAGGCCTGTGAGAATGCCGCGTCCCACATCGCTGCGGGTATCCGGCGGGCCGCCAACAATCATAGACGGTGTCTGCATTCAGTCACTCCTCGCTTCATATGCACAGCGCGTCAGCAACAACCATCGAGTGGCACAAACAAGAACGGGCTGGGTATGGCTTGCCGGTCGTGCGGGGTCAGTACGCAGAGCGTACCAAGTTGCCGACCTGTTCTCCCATGTCAACTGTACCATCTTTTGATTGTCCGAGCAGCCAAAGACTCGACCTGCGCTGTGAAGCGCTCCAAACGAAGCGATTTGATATGGCCCAGTCTCACCACCGCAGATGCAGCCTGCTCAGTGCTCTTGCAAATAGCGCAGCGTGCCTTTGTCGAAGAACGGGCGCACGAACGTCACCAGCCGCGTATCTTCGCCGTCGAGCAGCGCGGAGTCCGCCACGAAGATGAGCTCAACATGCCGCTGTAGCCGAACGAGCTCCGCCAGCATGTCGTAATCAGATAAGCTATCCCCGAAGCACAGGTATGTGCGCGGATGTATGCCCCTTGCTTCCAGCATTTCCACAAACATGCGCGCCCCACGCGCCTTGCCAAGCTCCCGGTGCTCCAAGTCCGTCGCGATGCGCGTCGGATCAATCGAGAAGTCACGCTCGAGGTGATGCCGCGCCAACAGCTCGCGCAGCTCAGCGACCAGCAGCCGCTGGGGAGCCTCATACTCCGCCACGGACTTGCCCGCCTTGAGCTCGGTCGATATCATAATTTGCTTGGTCTCATCATAGAACATGACCTCCGCGAACTCAGGACGCTGCAACAACGCGCGCACATCGCGCTGCAGCGACTGCGGCGCGGGAATGCTGCTGTCGACGTGAGACCTGCGTGCGCCGTCGGCGTCAAATTCCACCCATACTCCACCTCGCTCGCCGATGGCAATCATGTTCTGGAGCGAGCTCTTGTCCCGCATCCGTTGCTCCAGCGGAGACAGCACCTCGCGCGCCAGAAAGTCGAGGGAGCGCCCAGTATTGAGCCCCACCGGCTCACCGGCCTGGAGCCGCCGCACGAGCTCATCAAGGATCGCGGGCTCCGTAATCGCTTTGCGCTCTGGATCGGTCAACACGCCGTCGACGTCGAACAGCCAGGCGGTAGCAGGCTCAGTGCGTGGGGCATCGGTAGCAGCGGGTCGCAAGCTATTCGCCATGTTCGCTCCACGAGAGAGTGAGAGTTCACGAAAGTCTGCCGCCGGCCCCCAACTGCTCGGCGTACGGGGCTGACACTGCATGACAGGCGCGTCGCCGGAAGCCTAGCTCCCACTGTACTTTGGTGGGCGCTTCTCCACAAATGCGGCGACGCCCTCGCGACCGTCCGGCGATTGGGCCAATGCGGCGATGCTCTGAGCTTCATGCGCCATCTGCGTCTCCAGGGTCTCATTCCAGCTCGCGTGCAAGAGCCGCTTCGCCGCACCGAGCGCCCCGCGTGAGCCCGCCGCGAGCTGCGCGGCCAGCGCGTCGGCTTCCATAGCCAGGGTCGCGTCGGAGACGACGCGCGTGATCAGGCCCCACTCCAACGCCTCCGCTGCGGAGAGCATCCGGTTGGTCAATGTCAGGTCGAGCGCGCGGCGCAAGCCCACCAGACGCGGCAGAACGTACGAGCTGGACCCGTCAGGAGAGAGCCCCACCCGCGTGTACGCGACGGTAAAGCGGGCGGATTCGGCGGCGATGACGGCCGCCACACCATTGACCGCCGCAATCACTGGCGCCTCCATGCGAATGAACGTCGAGATCGCTGTGTGGAGGCCGGTGAGCACCTCTTTGAGGTGGTGGCCCACGCGCTCTTGTTCCGCCGCGAAGCTCTTCAGATCGCCGCCGACGCAGAACGCATTGCCCGCCCCTGTGAGCACGACCGCCCGAATGGTGGGGTCGTCATCGCAGCGTAGCGCGGCGTGCAACAGCTCGTACGCCATCTCGCGATTGAGCGCGTTGCCCGACTCAGGTCGGTTGAGCAGAATGCGAGCGACGTGCTCGCGCACCTCGAAGCGCAGCGTGGTATAGGGCGAAGCGTCTAGCATCGTCGCGCACCTCCCGGCGAGATTGGTGGCAGCGGTTCGAGCGTCATAAGATCGGCGTACCGCCGTTCCACACGGTGCAACATCGAGGGCCGCTGACGTATAGCGGATATCCGGCGCACCCCAACGCCCGCAGAGGGAGAAGCCCTCAGTGTCGGGTCGAGCCGCCTCAT
>WNFM01015782.1_pt2 | contig 12901 bp, 11 predicted proteins | sample 5400271 | NCBI WGS metagenome assembly WNFM01 (sample SAMN13153352, study PRJNA577476) | soil metagenome | isolation source: 60 cm saprolite on Douglas fir-dominated hillslope | place: USA:California | collected 2013-09-17 | reverse complement strand
GCCGGCGCCATCCATGTCGGCGGCGACGCGCTGTCGTCGCTCTCGTTGCCCGAACGCGCGCGGCGTTTTGCCTATTTGCCGCAGGGCCACCTCGTGCATTGGCCGTTGCCGGCCCGCGATATCGTGGCGCTCGGCCGTTATCCGCATGGCGCGACCGATCCGGCGCGATTGACGCCTTCGGATGCCGAGGCGGTGCTGCGGGCGATGCGGGCGACCGATGTGCTGGAATTCAGCGAACGGCGCGTCACGGAACTCTCCGGCGGCGAGCGCAGCCGCGTCGCGCTGGCGCGGGTGTTCGCCGTGGAAGCGCCGGTGATTTTGGCGGATGAGCCGACCTCCTCGCTCGATCCGCGTCACCAGATCGACGTCATGAAAACCCTGCGCGCCGCCGCCGATCAGGGCACGCTGGTGATCGTGGTGACGCACGATCTCGGGATTGCCGCGCGATTTGCAGACACGGTGCTGGTGCTGTCGGACGGCCGCTTGGTGTCGCAAGGCGCGCCGGCAGAGGCGCTCTCCGAACAGATCATGGGCGATGTGTTCCGGATCAGCGCTTATCGGGCGGAATATCTGCGCGAGGCCGTGATCGTGCCATGGGCGGAAATATGAGCAGGCGCCACGGAGCTGTGTCGCGATCGATCGCCGTCGCAGCCTTTGTGGTGTTCGCCGGCGTATCGCCCGCGCGCGCGACCGGCCCGCGCATCGCGTCGATGAATGTCTGCACCGATCAATTGCTGATACCGCTGGCCGATCCGGATCAAATCGCGGGTCTCAGCCGGTTTTCGCGGGACGCCTGGCAATCCTTCGCGGCGGATGCTGCGGAACGCTACCCGACCCTGTCCGGCGGCGCCGAGGACATTTTGGTGCTCAAGCCCGACATCGTCGTTGCCAGCCTGTTCGACAAGCGTTCCACGCGCGAGCTCTTGAAAGAGCACGGCCTTCGTCTCGCCGAATTCGCGGTGCCACGAAATCTCGAAGAGGCAAAAGCCCAGATTCGCCGGATGGGCGAAATCGTGCAGCACGAAGATCGCGCGGCGGCGGAAATCGCCCGGCTCGACGCGGCGGTCGCGCGCGCGCACCAAGCGGTGACGGACAGGCACTACTCTGTGCTCCCGCTGTCCCGGCGCGGCTGGGTTGCCGGCAGCGACAGCCTGATCAGCTCGCTATTGGCTGAGACCGGGCTGTTCAACGCAGCCTCCGATCTCGGCGTTAGCGCAGGCGGATTCGTTTCACTCGAGATGGTGGTGAATGCAAAGCCGGATTTCATTGTGGTGTCGGAAGCCGGCGACCGCGCGGAAGATGAAGGCCGTGCGTTCCTGCTGCATCCGGCGCTGGAGCGTTTTTATCCACCGGCAAAGCGGATCGTGATTCCGGAACGGCTGACCGTGTGCGGCGGCGCGATGCTTGCGGATGCGTTGGATGTGCTGGTTAGGGAGCTGAAGCGGGTGGCGCAACCCTAGCCCGGATGAAGCGAAGCGAAATTCGGGGTTGGGGCCGTGCGCTTCGTTCCCCCGGATCTCGCCTCGCTTCATCCGGGCTTCGAGCCTCTATTTGGCGGCCTTCCGCTTGTTCAGATGGTAGGTCAGCGCCAGCGCCACGCAATGGCGCAACGCGGGTTCGGGAAATTTATCGGCTGCGTCCAGCAGGATGCATCGGTTGCCGCCATAGCTGAACTCGGTCGGGTACAGGGCACGAAAAGTTTCCACCAGATCGGTCTGGCAATGGAAATAGACCGCGTATTGGTTGGCGGCGGACTTTATCTGATCGATCCGGATCGTGCTGCCGCTTTTGGTCTCCGGCGTGAGATAGCTCGGCTGTCCCCATTTCAGGGTTTCCCGCAGCGCACCGACGCCCGCGGTCGCCCTTGCGGTGTCGAAGATCAGGCGCCTTAGCGCCAGCAATTTTGCTTGCAGCGGCCTTGGATAGGCGTTGAACGCTGCGTCCACGGCGGGATCGGAAAAAACCGCACGCAATTTCCTTCCGCTCTTCACAGCGCTCTTCTTCGGCTTGCTTTTCATCGCTGTCCGCAGATGGCTATCGCGCGAACAGCCTAGATCAGGCGCCTGAGTGGCGGAAGCAAATTTCTTAAAGAGCTATTTCTTCCGCGTAGTTTTGCGCGCCGCTGACCGCTTCAAGGCGTGTCGCTTGCGGCTTGCGGCGGCCTTCTTCGCGGAGCGCGAACGCGCCGCGGCCGGACGGCTCGCGGCAGCCTTGCCGCCACGCGGGCCGCCAATCCCGCCGCCGCGTTTCGAGGATACGTTGGATGTCGGAACGCCGCGTCCCGGGCCGCTCTTCTTGCCGCCGCCGGTCTCCTTGTTGACCGTCGCCCAGGCGCGCCGTTCGGCCTCGCTCTTGCCGACGCCGCGCTCCTCGTAGCCTTCCTCGATATGTTCGGCCTTGCGTTTCTGCTTGTCGGTATAACTCGATTTGTCTCCACGCGGCATGATCGTCTCCCTTTGGTGCGGTTGCCAACCATCGCAACGCGTACACTGCGCCGGGGTTCCGCGGAGAAGGCACAGCGGTTTAGGCGGCGTCGCGCAGGCCGGCGAGGAAGGTATCGACGCTTTCGAACAGCGCGCTGGCGTGCTGGCTGAGTTCGCCGGAAGCGACCAGGACATTGTCGGCGAGCGCGCGCGACTGATCGGCAGCATGGCTGGCGCCGGCGACGTTGTGCGAAACCTCGCTGGTGCCGGCGGCGGCCTGCTGCACGCTTCGCGCAATCTCGCGCGTCGCCGAATCCTGCTGTTCGACCGCAGCCGCAATGGTGGTGGCGATGGCGCTGATCTCGCGGATGGTGTCGCTGATGCCGCCAATCGCCGTGACGCAATCGCCGGTGGCGGATTGGATCGCGCTGACCTGGCCTGCGATCTCTTCGGTGGCTTTCGCGGTCTGGCTGGCGAGCTCCTTGACTTCGGAGGCGACCACCGCAAAACCCCGGCCGGCTTCGCCGGCGCGCGCCGCCTCGATGGTTGCATTGAGCGCCAGGAGATTAGTCTGGCTGGCGATGGCGCCGATCAGGCGCAGCACATCGCCGATTTTCTCGCTGGCGGCGGTGAGGCCCGCGACCATTTCGGTGGTTTGTCCGGCCTTGGCGACCGCATGGTCGGCGACGCCGCTGGAATGGGTCACCTGACGGCCGATCTCGGCCACGGACGAGGCGAGCTCCTCGGTGGCGGCAGCCACCGTGCTTACGCTGGCCGACGCCTCCTCGGATGCGGCCGCCGCGGCCGCCGCCCGCTCCGACGTCCCATTGACGCTGGCCGTGATCTCGCCGGCCACCCGCTGCATGTCCTGCGTTGCCTTTGCGACCGCGCCGACCACGCCCTTGACGTCGGCCTCAAAACGGTCGGCCATCTGGCGCTGTAGGGCCTTCTTCTCGAGCTCAGCCTGGTGTTTGGCGGCCTCCTGTGCCTCACGCATCGTGCCGGCCTCGATCATGTTGCGGCGGAACACATCGACCGCCAATGCCATGGTGCCGAGTTCGTCCTTTCGATCGCCGCCCGGGATCGTCACATCGGTATTGCCGCTCGAGAGGCGGTTCATGACGGCGGTGATGGCGCGGAGTGGGCGCGACAGGCCGCGGCCGAGCAGGAACGCCAGCAGGACGGCGCCGGCAAGGATAGCGGCGGTGCCGAGAATGAGGTTGCGCTGCGAACTCGCTGCCGCCGCCTCGTATTCGGTGGTGTCCTTGACGAGTTCGATCACCGCGATCGGCTTGCCGGCGTAATTCTTGATCTGCCCGAGATAGAGCGCGGCGGGGTGGCCATTGAGCGTGGCGTCGCGACGCAGCGTGCCGCCATCGAAGACGCTTTTCAACTCCTCCGGCGTGGCAACCACATTGTCGCCGAGCGTCGAGGAGAGCTTTCTAAAGCCCTTGCCGTCGAACCAATGCACGGCAAGGTCGACGCCGAAGCGCTGCTTGGCGCGGTCGACGAAATCCTTGCCAAAGGCGACACCGATATCGGTGTTGGCGATGCTCTTGCCCTCGCGCATGATCGGCGTCATGGCGAAAATGCCGAGCGAATCCCGGCTCGGTTCGACCCCGACAATCGGCTTGCCGGTGCGGTTCGCTTCCACCACCGTGAAGCGGCGGCCCGAGGCGTCGTCGCCGAACGCCTTGGGGTCGTGGGCCCGGTAGAACGCGGTCGCCGGCGGGGTCTGGAACGTGACCAGCGGGATGCCTTGCGCCTTCAGCGCCTTCATGGCGTCGCCAAGCAGCGCGCCCAGCGCGTCGCGGTCGCCTTTGGCGATGGCGTCACCGACCGGAGGTAGTGCGGCGATGGTGGCACTGACCGCGAGCGCCGCGCGCCCCTCATAGTCGAGCGCGGCGATGACGCTGTCATATTGCAGCTTGAGCTGCTGGTCGAGCGCGAGCTGGGTCAAGGCGCGCTGCTGGATGATCGAAAATGTCCCCAGAATTCCGCAGGCCACCGCGACGGTCAGCGAAATGGCCAGGATCAGGCGGGCCGCGATCGATCGAAGTCTGAACATGGGAGGATTTCCGAAGCTCCGCGAAAGGAAGATTCGGAAGGTCCCAGAAACTACTTAACAACCGGGTAAATTGTTGCCGGTCGCGTTGGTCGCAACGTGACTGGCGCCTATGCGGCTTACGCAGGCCGGCGAGGAGTTGGCGACGCTTCCCAACAGCACGGCTGCGAGGCGAGATCTAGGTTGTCGGTCCGCGCGGCAGGACAGTGGCGGTCAGGATCACCTTGCCGACGTCCTCATAATGGGTGTCGCGGGCCTGGATCTGCTGCGCGATGGCGTGCATGTCGCGAAAACGACGCTCGAACTTGTTGGCCCTGAACACGGCGGTAGCGCCGGCCATGTGATAAGCGGTATCGACCACAGAGGCCGACTGATGGATGGTCCAGGTCGAGGCGAGGCGAAGCGCCGTCCGGTGCTCCTCGTTAAGCTTTCCGGTGTGAGTCAGATCGCGCCAGGCCTCAGTGGCCGTGGCATAGAGATAGGCACGCGCCGCGCGCAAATTGCCTTCGGTGCGGCCGATCAAGCCCTGAACGGCGCTATTCTCGCGCATCGCCTTGATGCCGACCGACGCCTTGCCGCGCGCGAGATCGATAGCGGCATCCAGCGTAGCGCGGGCGACGCCGAGCGAGATGGCCGCAAAACCCAGTCCGAACATGGTGTAGGTGGTGATGCCGTAGAGCGGGCCTTTTTCGCGCAGCGCCGTGAAATCGTCGCGGAGCGCCGAGAATCTTTCCGGGATGAACAAATTGTCGACCGAATACGAGTCGGTGCCGGTCCCGCTGAGGCCGATCACGTCCCAGACGTCGTACATCGTCGCGCTGGTCGCGGGAAACACGATGGTACGTATTTCGGGCGTGCCATTCGGTTTCAATCGCTTGGTGCCGTCGGCCTCGACGACCTGGACGTGAGCGCCGAGCCAGTTGGCCTGGCGCGAGCCGCTGGCAAAATCCCAGCGCGCGGTGATGCGAAAGCCACCGGGAACGACATGCACCTCGTTGGCGATGGCCCCCCAGGCGAGGATGCTGCGAGGTATCAGAATCGAGATAGGCCGCGGTCATGGCGCAGACCGGGCACTGGCCGAGGCACCATGCCGTGGAGGCGTCGGCTTTTGCCACTTCTTCGAGCATTTGCATGAAGATTTCAGGAGGCGCTTCGGCGCCGCCGATGCTTTGCGGCAAAAGTGCCCGATAAAGCCCGTTCTCGATCAGGGCGGAAACCACCGGCTGGGTCAGACGTCGCGTCCGTTCGATCTCGTCGGCCTCGCGCGCAATCAGCGGCTGGAGCGCCTGCGCGCGCTCGATGAGACCAAAACCGGGAAGCTTGTTCATGCGTTTCCTCGCCCTTTTTGGGTGTTCTTTGGTTGGCGAAGGCGCAATGGTGATCTATCTGCGGCGGCGGATCAAGATGGGCGCGGGCATGGGAGGCAATAGAAGGTGTCCCTCCGTCATTCGGGGGGCACGCGCGGCGTGAACCTGGAATCTCGAGATTCCGGGTCTGGTTCTACGGACCATCCCGGAATGACGGAGCCCTTAACTATCCACCTTCAGCGCGGCAATAAACGCTTCCTGCGGGATGTCGACCTTGCCGAATTGCCGCATCTTCTTCTTGCCTTCCTTCTGCTTCTCCAGAAGTTTGCGTTTGCGCGTGATGTCGCCACCGTAGCATTTTGCGGTGACGTCCTTGCGCAGCGCGCGCACGGATCTGGAACATGTGCGGCGGGATCAGTTCCTTCATCTTCTCGACCATGGCGCGGCCGCGGCCTTCCGCGCGCTGGCGGTGCACCAGCATCGACAGCGCATCCACCGGCTCGTTGTTGACCAGGATCTGCATCTTGACGAGGTCGGCCGGCTTGTAGTCGGTGAGATGATAGTCGAACGAGGCGTAGCCCTTGGAGACTGATTTCAAGCGGTCGTAGAAATCGAACACCACCTCGTTGAGCGGCAGCTCGTACTTCACCATCGCGCGGTTGCCGACGTAAGTCAGCTCCTTCTGCGCGCCGCGCCGGTCCTGGCATAGTTTTAGGACGCTGCCGAGATATTCGTCGGGCGTCAGGATGGTGGCCTCGATCCAGGGCTCCTCGATCTCGGCGATCTTGACCACGTCGGGCATGTCGATCGGATTGTGAATCTCGATCACCTGGCCGTCGGTCAGGTGCATCTTGTAGATCACCGACGGCGCGGTCGCGATCAGGTTGAGATCGAATTCGCGCTGCAGCCGCTCCTGGATGATTTCGAGATGCAACAGGCCTAGAAAACCGCAGCGGAAGCCGAAGCCGAGCGCCGCAGAGGTTTCCATCTCGAACGAAAAACTGGCGTCGTTGAGGCGCAATTTCCCCATCGCCGCGCGCAGCGTCTCAAAATCGTCGGCATCGACCGGGAACAGGCCACAGAACACCACGGGAATCGCCGGTTTAAAACCCGGCAGCATGTCGGTGACCGGCTTGCGGTCGTCGGTGATGGTGTCGCCGACGCGCGTGTCGGCCACCTCTTTGATCGCCGCGGTGATAAAGCCGATCTCGCCGGGGCCGAGTTCCTCGATCTGCTGCATTTTTGGCGTGAAGAAGCCGACGCGCTCGATATCGTAAGCCGCATTGGTGCCCATCATCCGGATGCGCTGGCCTTTTTTCAGCACGCCGTCGACGATCCGCACCAGCACCACGACGCCGAGATAGACGTCGTACCAACTATCGACCAGCAGCGCCTTCAATGACGCCTCGCGGTCGCCCTTCGGCGGCGGCAGCCGGTGCACGATGGCCTCCAGCACGTCGTCGATGCCCAGACCAGTCTTTGCCGAGATCATCACCGCGTCCGACGCGTCGATGCCGATCACGTCCTCGATTTGCTGCTTGACCTGGTCGGGTTCCGCGGCGGGCAGGTCGATCTTGTTCAAGACCGGCACGATTTCGTGACCGGCGTCGAGCGCGTGGTAGACGTTGGCGAGCGTCTGCGCCTCGACGCCCTGGCTGGCATCGACCACCAAGAGCGAGCCTTCGCAGGCCGCCAGCGAGCGGGAAACCTCATAGGCGAAGTCGACATGGCCGGGGGTGTCGATCAGATTGAGGCGTCTGCGCCTTGATGGTGATGCCGCGCTCGCGCTCGATATCCATGGAATCGAGCACCTGTTCCTTCATCTCGCGCGCCGCCAAGCCGCCGGTGGTCTGGATCAGACGGTCGGCCAGCGTCGATTTGCCATGGTCGATATGCGCAACAATGGCGAAGTTGCGGATGTTGGAAATAGGGATGGTTGTCATGGCCGCGAGATAGCACTCGCACCCCGATGCGGCAACCATATTGCGCTGTTTTAACAGCACATCTTCACGCCAAGCTGATTCCACTTTACGCCGAAACGCGCTACCCAGAAGGCCATGTCGACTGCATCATTTTTGCCCGCGATTTCGCGTGCGCGCCGACGGCCGAGCATCCGGCGGCTGGCGGCCTGGCTTGCGGCCTGCGCCAGCGATCCGAAAGCCGCCCCTTGGCTCGTGATCGGCTTTGCCGCCGCCCATGCGGTGCTGTGGACCTTCATCCTGATCAATCTGAAAGCGGCGCAGGACGTCCATATGGACGTCGCGGAAGCTTTCGCCTGGGGCCAGAAGTTCCAGTTCGGCTATGGCAAGCATCCGCCGCTGGCGGGCTGGGTCGCCGGGCTCTGGTTTAAGGTTTTTCCGGTCGCCGACTGGGCCACTTATGCATTGGCGATGGCGACGCTTGGTTGCGGTCTGGTGATTTGCTGGCTGATCAGCTTGCGCGTGGTCGATCGCCGCCGCGCGTTCTTTGTGGTGGTGATGCTCGCGCTCTACCCGATCTTCAATTTCAAGGGTTTTAAATATAATCCCGATCTGCTGCAGCTCGTCACGCTGCCGCTGGTGGTGCTGGCTTATTTGAACGCGTTTGAAAAACGCAGCGTGAGATCGGGTCTGTGGCTTGGGCTGGCCGGCGCGCTGGCGCTGATGACAAAATACTGGGTGCTGACCATGATCGGCGCCATCGGGCTCGCCGCGCTGATTCATCCCGAGCGGCTAAAATTCCTGCGCTCGCCGGCACCGTGGGTTGCGATTGCGACGTTCGTCGTTGCCATGATTCCACATCTGATCTGGCTCAAAGAGGTGGACTTCGTGCCGCTGACCTATGCCGGCGACGTCTACGGATTGTCGAGCCGCGCCCAAAGCATTCAGCTTGTGCTCGGCTATATCGGTCATAACCTCGCATTGCTCGCTGCACCCGTGGCGCTGGCTGCGCTTGCGCTGGCATGGACGCCGCGATGGTGGGTGAAACTGCTGCGGCAATCCTCCGCGCTGTTCGCGCATGCGTGGTCACGGGTTGCGAATCCGGGCGTGAAGGTGTCGCAGGCGCTGAATATCTGGATCATCCAGATCGTGGTTGCGATCGGGCCGCCGCTCGGCGGCTTGGTGTTCACGATCTACATGAAGACCGATTGGGGAATTTCGCTGTTCTTCCTGACCCCGCTGGCGCTGGTCGCGATTCCATCGCTGCGCGTGCAGAAGATTGCGCTGTTTCGTATCACGGCAATCTGGCTCGTCGTCACGCTCGCGACCCTTGCCGCCTCGCCCTACATCGCTGCGGAAGAGATGGCGGTGAATCCAAATGGCGCTGCGACCTACGGCGCGCGCTCCCAACTTGCCCGCGAATTGACGCAAGCCTGGCATTCGCGCTTCAACTCGCGATGGGCGGTGGTTGCCGGCACCACGGAAATGGGCGAGCCGATGACGTTTTATAGCCCGGATCATCCGGCGCCATTCACGCCCGGAGAACTCTGGTCGTCGGGATTGACCTCGCTTGATGAGGCAAAGCGGCTCGGCTTCATCGGCATCTGCGATACGACCGACGGGCGGCTGCCGGTCTGCGAGGCCTGGATGAGGGAGAACGGCAAGGACGCCGAGCAGCTTGCGATGACGACGCAGCGTTTCTTCCGCGGGCATCCCGGCCCTGCGATCAGCTGGAAAGTCTATATCGTGCCGCCGGCGAAGTAGTTTTCTTCACCTCGCCCCGCTTTCTTAACCTCGCCCGCTCTTGCGGGGAGAGGTCGGCGCGTAGCGCCGGGTGAGGGGAGGCGCCGCATACATTGTGCTTCAGCATTTGCGGCGACAGCCCCTCACCCCAACCCTCTCCCCGCGAAGAGCGGGGCGAGGGAGCGCACCTTCTCCGCTCACGCGTCCAGCGCTTCTACCTAAAAGCCTCACGTGCCTTCTTCGTTGAACTTGCTGCCGACCAGTTCCGTGATCGCGTCGATGGCGGCTTGCGCGTCGGGGCCGATCGCGGAGACGGTGATCGAGGTGCCCGGTCCTGCCGACAACATCATCAGTCCCATGATGGAGGTGCCGCCGACGGTCTCGGCACCTTTGGTCACCCAGACTTCGGCATTGAAGCGCTCGACCATCTGAACGAATTTCGCCGACGCGCGCGCGTGCAGGCCGCGCTTGTTGATGATGGGAAGTTCGCGCGACACCGCGCCGGATGGGACATTCGGCCCGGCCTCGTTTTCAGGCGACGGGGCGTCGTCGCTCATTTGCCGGCGAGAACCCGGCTTGCAATGGTGACGTATTTGCGGCCGGCTTCCTGGGCCATCGCGATCGCGTCGGGAAGCGAACGCTCTTCGCGAACTTTTGCCAGTTTGACCAGCATGGGAAGATTGATTCCGGCGAGCACTTCCACCTTGGGGCGGCTCATGCAGGAGATCGCAAGATTGGACGGCGTGCCGCCGAACATGTCGGTGAGGATCGCAACGCCGTCGCCGCTATCGACGCGATTGACCGCTTCGATGATGTCGCTTCGACACAGATCGGAGTCGTCCTCGGCTCCGATCGTGACGGCTTCGATTTGTTTTTGTGGACCCATGACATGTTCGAGCGCCGCCTTGAACTCGTCGGCAAGGCGCCCATGGGTCACAAGTACTAGACCAATCATTGGAAACTCCTCGCGGGTGCTTTTTGGTGCACCGCACGAACGCGCCACTTTGACCATCCAGAGCCCCTGCGCAAGAGGGGACCTTCGCGTTTCTCCCGGAAATCAGAGGTAGGGAGGGGAGCGCGCGCCGGTCTATTCTGTGGCGATAGTGGGGCTGATATGGTTACCAATTCCCTTCGAGCAATCGGCTGAAGGTTGGGCAGAAGATGAAATTGCGGTCATCGTCAGCGCGGCGATAACCAAGGGAAGGGCCGAAAAACCCGCTCCGACCGGGATTCGCGGTATCTTAACACCAGAAATGTGGGTCAGGAGTGCCTCCGGGGGTGGCAGGCGCTCGGCGTCGCCAGCCGAGAGATCGACCACCAGGCCCACGATCGCCTGCTCAACAAAATCGCAGCGGCGGATGCCGAGGCCGCGAACCTCCATCAGACCGGCCAATTCTCGCACCGGGCGGACCACAATTTTTCCGTCAGCTGTGTCGAGATGGACACGGTCATCGCCGACCAGAACGGCCTGCGGAATTTGCCCCGACCGCCCGGCCTGGATGAGATCGAACGCGAGACGCGACTTGCCGGCGCCTGACGGTCCGCGGATCAGCACTGCACGATTTTCAACCTTGACCGCGGAAGCGTGGACGCTCGCAACCCCGGCTTTCATGGCGCGGGCAGCCTGACCACAAAGCGCGCGCCTGCGACCGTCGCGACGCCTTCGTCACCTGCGGGACCGGCGCGATTCTCCGCCCAGATCCGTCCGCCATGCGCCTCGATGATTTGTTTCGAGATCGACAGCCCGAGGCCGGAATTCTGCCCAAAACCCTGATGCGGCCGGTCGGTGTAGAAGCGCTCAAAAATCTTCTCCAGCGCATCCTCGCGAATTCCCGGCCCGTCATCATCGATGATGATTTCGATTTCCGATCGGACGCGGCGGCAGATGATGCGCACCTTGCCGCCGGCTGAGGAGAAGGACTGGGCGTTGACCAAGAGGTTGGAGATCACCTGTCCGAGCCGCGAATCATGGCCGGGCACCGAGAAGGCGTCGCTGAGGCTGCGGCCCTCGAAGCGGACTTCGACCGCGACATCGTGGCCGAGCCGGGTTTCGTTGGCGACGGTCGTCAAGGTCGTGAGCAGGCGGCGAAGATCGACCGGTGTCACATCCTGCCGCTGCAGTTCGGCATCGAGGCGGCTGGCATCGGAAATGTCCGAGATCAGCCGATCGAGCCGCCTGACGTCGTGCTCGATCACCGCGAGCAGCCGCGAGCGGCTGTTGTCGTTGCGCGCCAAGGGCAGCGTCTCGACCGCGGAGCGCAGCGAGGTCAGCGGGTTTTTCAATTCATGGGCGACGTCGGCGGCGAAAGTTTCGATCGCCTCGATGCGGTTATAGAGAGCGTCCGTCATGTCGCGCAGCGCACCCGAGAGATGGCCGATCTCGTCGCGACGGCGGGTGAAATCGGGAATTTCGACGCGGGTCTTGATCCGGCGGCGAACGCGCTCGGCGCTGTCGGCGAGCCGGCGCACGGGACCCGCGATGGTGCTCGCCAATAACAGCGACAGCACGATCATGACGGCGGAAGCGACGCCGCCGACTTTCAGGATCGCAAGCCGTTCGACGGTCACCATATGGTCGATGTCATCGCCCTGGGTCGAGAGCATCAAGGCGCCATGGATGGCGCGGCCGCGCTGCACCGGCACCGCGACCGAGACGATCACCTCGCCGCGGGAGTTGACACGCACCATGCTGCGCTTCTGGCCTTTCAGCGAGTCCGCGACCTCCTCATAGCCGTTGCCGTTCTCAGGCCCGAGCTCGCGATAGAGCGGGAGGTCGCCGCGGTTGAGCCAGGTGCGGATCGCGATCATCGCGCGCTCGGCGATACCCGGCTTCTGCAAGGAAGGCGGCGGCAGCTCGAAGCGCAGCACGTTCTCCAGATTGCGGCTGTCGAGGATCAGCCCGCCATTGGGGTCGTAAATGCGGGCGCGGGTCTTGGTCGGCGAGATCAGCGTCCGCAACACCGGCGCGACGCGCTCCGGATTGATTGGAAAATCAAGCCCGGAATATTCATCCGGCGCGCCATAGGTCTCACCGGGCTTGAGGTCGAGCAACCGGTCGGGATCGATGGTGATGGTGTTGGTCTGGACTGTTGCGGACGCCGCGATCGCGCCGGCGATGATCTCGCCCTGTACCAGAAGGCTCTGTGCCCGCGCGTCGATCAGGCCGGCGCGGAATTGGGAGAGATAAAGCACGCTCGCCACGAGCGCGACGAGGCCCGCGAGATTCAACGAAACGATACGCCGGGTGAGGCTGGAGAAGCTGAGCGCGAAAAAGAACTGCCCGGCGCGGCGCAGCCAGCCGAGCGGCCGCTGCCAGCCCGCGACCCGCGGGCTCTCGACGGCAACGTTGTCCAGAACCAGGGCCCGTGAGGCGCCCTCGGCATTCAGGCTTGGATCAGGGTGCGTTCGATCAAGCAATGGCCAAAACTGCCGGTTGTTTCGATT
>WNFM01187449.1_pt2 | contig 12902 bp, 16 predicted proteins | sample 5400271 | NCBI WGS metagenome assembly WNFM01 (sample SAMN13153352, study PRJNA577476) | soil metagenome | isolation source: 60 cm saprolite on Douglas fir-dominated hillslope | place: USA:California | collected 2013-09-17 | reverse complement strand
TTTCGGATGTCGCCAGTGCCCATGAATTTCTCGATATCCGTCGCATAGTGGACGAGCGAGACGACATCAGTCATCTGGCCGCCCATGCTCGCCAGCACATCCCGAACATTCTCGAGAACCTTACGAACCTGAGCGCGCATGTCGTCCTTGCCGACTATTTGACCATCGCGGTCGAGAGAGACTTGGCCTTTCAGGTGGACGATTTGGCCTTCACCCTGAATGACGGCCATTGAGAAAGCCCCGAAGGGCGACCAAACACCAGGCGGGTTGACGGCATCGATCATCGCGAACCTCCAGTGACCGCTTCATCTTCAATCGAATGAGCCTGCGCCACATTTGAAAATGTAACCACAATTTGTGGGGAGGTCCGCTTCGGGGTCGGTAGCTGTCGAAGCATCGGCCCAATGACGATGTCCGCTTTCCTGCTATGTGCGTCTGAAAGCTGACCGGCTGCTCTCGGCCCGTTGTGGCCAGGTCGACATCGCGCCCATCTCGGTCGTCTGGACGTGTTAGCAGATGTCTCCGAAGCGGACATTCCCGCGTATTCCTTGGTTACCATGAATGGGTAAAGCGGATAGGCGGGCCGGGTGGCGCTGAAATCGGGCATTTGACTCAAGATGCAATCGGCAGGCTCTGTCTGGATCCTTGCACGCATGAGGGTCGGAAGTTCTTCGCCTTCCGATAAAGGAGAAGAACCGTATTATGCGGGCCGCAACTGGTGCAGGGGAGCGCCTATATATATCAGAATCGCTGGCGCGGGAAATTGGCCTGTTGCGAACGCTCGCCCAACATCTTGAGCGGCGACCGCTGCCGTTTGAGAGGCTGACACAAGAGTTAATGCGCCAGGAAGGCCTTGGGCATGTGCACGAGAAGGCTTCCGGCATTATTTGCATCCGTATCCCTGGGCATCACGCGTTCACTGATCTCACCGACTGCCTCTTTGACCGCCTTCCCGCCATGGAGCGCGGCGCCATCTATGCCGATATCCAGGACGAGCTATTCAATTTCATTGAAGACTATGTCGGCCGTGAACCGTCGGCCGTCGGAAGCCAGGATGCTAAGGCTCTTGTCGGACACTTTGAGAAATGGTTTGCCGATAAGACCTCGAGCCGGCGCGGTGATCATCCCGCCAGAACTGGTGCGTTCGGCCCAGACGCGGGTGTTGTCGAAATCAGATCTTGAGGAGTCTCCAATGACCCAACGCTTGGATTACACAGCCATCGCCCCGGCCGGCATAAAGGCGCTCGGCAGTGTTTATGGCTACATTGTGCAGTCGGGCCTGCCCAGGCTGCTGGTGAATCTGGTTTATCTGCGCGCCTCGCAGATCAACGGTTGCGCCTATTGCATCGATATGCACTCGCGTGACCTGATTAAGGAGGGCCTCGCCGTCGAAAAGCTGGTGTTGGTCCACGCTCTTGCCTGGGCCGAAACCGTCACTCGCGTCGCCGACACCGCCGTGCCGGACGCCGACTTCCAGGCCGCTTCGGCCGTGTTCTCCGAGAAGGAACTCGCCGATCTGACGATCGCGATCGGCCTGATGAACGCCTACAACCGGCTGGCCATCGGATTTCGGGTTCCGCCGAAGGCCGCACTTTCTGAGCAGCAGGATCAGATTGTCGCGAACATGCGATCCCCCACCCCAACCACAGATCAGGAGATTCAATCATGAGCGATTCCCTGGAAGGACTCGTCGTCATCGTCACGGGGGCTGGGTCCGGCGTCGGCCGCGAGACGGCCATCCTCGCGGCGCGGGCCGGCGGCCACGTCGTCGCCACCGACGTAAAGGGGGCTGACGAGACCGCGGCTGCAATCACCGACGCCGGTGGCAGTGCCGACGCACACCATCTCGATATCAGCCGGACTGACGACTGGCAGGGCGTCACCGACGCGACGCTGGCCGGGCACGGAAAGATCGATGGGTTGTGCAACGTCGCCGGCATCGTCGTCGGCGGCGCGGACACTGCGATTGACCTCAGCGAAGAGCAGTGGGAGCGGATCATCGCGGTGAACCCGAAGGGCACGTGGCTGGGAATGCGCGCCGTGCTTCCGAGCATGATCGCCAACGGCGGCGGACGGATCGTCAACACATCGGCTGGCGTGGCGCTATTCGGAATTTCGGCATGACACGTCAGGTCGCCATCGAATACGCCGCCCAGAACGTGAAGGTCAGCTCGGTCGCGCCGGGAATCATCGACACCCCGATCCTGGCAAGCGTGGACGACCAGACGCGCGAGAGGGCCATCGCGATGACGCCGACCAAGCGCCTCGGCAAGCCCGAAGACCTGGCCCGGGCGATGATCTTCCTCCTGAGCCCGGGCGGCGACTTCATCACGGGTCAGACGCTCGCGGTCGATGGTGGCCTGACCGCCGCGTGACAGCAACAGGAGTCCGGATGAAATGAGCCGGAAATGACGTTCTGGCGGAAGCTCTGGGTGGCGGTGGCGTCGGTGAGCTCGGCATCTGCGGGGCCCGAGCGGCGATCGCGAATGCCGTCTTCAACGCGACCGGCGTGCGCGAGTTCCCTATCACGACGCTCGACAAGCTGCTGCCCGGCCTGCCGGTCACGCAGGACTGAATCGCATCAGCGGACCGGACCGCGCCGTTTGCCGTGATCGAAGGCGCGCTGCACCTGCGGCGGCCGTGAGGAGGCCATCATGATCGGACAACCCATCAACCGCGTCGACGGCCCGTTGAAGGTCTCCGGCCGGGCCACCTACGCCTATGAACAGTGGGAAGCCGGCCAGCCGCTCTACGGCTTCATCGTCGACGCGACGATCGGCAAGGGCCGCATCAGGGGGATCGACGCCTCCCGCGCCGAACGGTCGCCGGGCGTGCGCCCAGTATGACGACGATCTCTCCCAGCCGCGCGCTTGTCACGCTGATCAATGTCTTCACGGTAGAGCCTGCGAATCAGGAGCGACTTCTTGATCTGCTGGCTCGTGCGACCGAGACTTCCGTGCGGCACGCGCCGGGTTTCATTTCGGCCAGCCTGCATCGCGGCCTCGATGGGACAAAGGTCACGATGTACGCTCAATGGCGCAGCGTGGAAGATTACGAGGCGATGCGCAGGAACCCTGCGCCGTTGCCCTATCTTCAGCAGGCGCTCGCAATCGCAAAGTTTGATCCGGGAATGTACGAAGTCGTCGAGACTTTCTCCGGAACTGCAACGGAACCGTAAGGAAATCAAGCGAACGGAGAAAAGGGCTGCTGAGCGCGTCCGACTAGGAGATCATAAGGGGAGCGGAGAAATGGAAATGGGAGCGCGAAATGACCCAAGCTACTATACAAGCCTCCGTCACGTCACAGACGATTTGTGGCATTTGAAGGGATGGGGTGCTTGACCTCACCGGTCCGCTCACGGTCTTCTGGTTGGCGTCCACGGGCCGGCACGGCTACGCCCGGCATACGGTCAGCCTTGACGGAGGGCCGATCGTCACCACCGAAGGTGTGACGATCGAGACATTGCCGCTCGCCGAGTTTGAAGGCGCCGCGATAGACACCATCGTCGTTCCCGGCGCGCTCGACATGGAGCCCGCGCTGTCGAACCGGTGCCTGGTGGATTGGCTGGCGGTCAACGCCCCCAAGGCGCGGCGCACGGCATCGTCTGTGCCGGCGCATTCCTGTTGGTCGAAGCCGGTCTACTCTCCGGACGTCGCGTGGTGACCCACTGGGCCTCGTGCGAGCTGCTGGACGAGCGTTACGACAGTCTCACAGTCGAAACTGACGCAATCTTCATTCAGAACAGTCCGATCTGGACGTCGGCGGGCGTGAGCGCTGGCATCGACCTTTCACTGGCACTCATCTAGGAGGACTGCGGCCACGGTATCGCCATGCAGGTCGCACGCCAGCTGGTGATCTACATGAAGCGACCTGGCGGCCAATCGCAATTCAGCGAGCCGCTGAAATCCCAGCCCCTGTCTTCGACGGCTTTCGAGAACCTGCACCTGTGGATTTCCAACGACCTCAGCGACGAGCGGCTCAACGTCGATCTGCTGGCCGAGCGTGTTGGTATGAGCCCGCGAAATTTCGCCCGAAAGCTACAAAGCCAAGACCGCCGCACGCCGGCAAAGGCGGTCGAGGTGTTTCGGCTGGAAGCCGCCCGGCGACTACTGGAAGAAACCGAGCAGGGCGACGACCGCATCGCCCGCAGTTGCGGCTTCGGCGACGAGCAACGAATGCGCACCACGTTCCAACGTCACCTGGCAATCTCGCCCCGCGACTATCGTCGCCGTTTTTCGACCTGTTCGACGAAGGCTGCGACGAATGAACCCGAGAAAGCCTGAGAGGAAGACGGGTTGAACGAATAATGCTTTCGGGTACGTAAGGGAAGTCGCTTCCATAGAGAATGCGATCGGTACCCGCGAAGGCCTCGAGACTGGGCAACGCCACGGAGCTCGATGAAAGAGCGGTATCGAAATAGAATCTCCGCAATCCGGCCAGGATGTGGTCAGGGTCCTGAACATCGGGGCGGAAGATGTGGGCCAGCTCGGCGACGCAATGCGAGATGTAAGGGAGGAATCCGCCGGCGTGCGCAAGAATGATGCGGGCCTTCTGGTGCTCGTCGACGATGCCATTGAGTACAAGCTCCACGGCGCTGCGAGTGAAGCAAGCAATTCACAGGCGACCCGCTTAAGCCACGGCATCCAATATCAAGTCATCGGGACGTCTGAGATCGCAGCCCTGCCACATCCTTGTCGGTGATGCCGGATCGCGCACTGCCGAACCGCGCCGTCACATAATTGCTGACGGCGGCTATTTCGGTGTCGGAGTGCGTGCTGCCGAAGGCCGGCATCGACACGACGCCTGACGGCGTGTGCCGCTCCGTTCCGGAAATCACGATCTGGGCGACATTGGTGGCGGTGCGATCGTTGACGGCGCGGGCGCCGGCCACTGTCGCGTAGGGGGTGATCGCGCTCACGCCGGTCCAGTTGTGGCAGCTCACGCAGGATTCTTCGAAGATCTTTTTGCCGAGCGTATCCGGCGTCGTACCGCCGTCCTTAGGCGAAGCCGGCGCCGGCGGTGCGAGCGTCGCCGGCAGGTCGGGCGAGGCGACGGGCGGAACGCTCCGCACATAGTTGACCAGCGCGCGAATATCGGATGGCACCATCTGGCTGAAACTCTGGTCGACGGCTTCGCCCATGGGGCCCGCCGCCGTGCCGCGGCCCAGCGCGTGTCCGGTTGCCAGATAGGCGAACACCTCGTCGTCGCTCCAGCCGCCGATGCCAGAGCCTTGGTCGGAGGTGATGTTGAAGGCGTGCCAGCCCGCCGTCACCGCGCCGGCGAACTTTTTGCCGTTGTCGAGCGCCAAGCCGAGATTCCTCGGGGTGTGGCACTCACCGCAATGGGCGAGCGCCTCGGCGATATAGGCGCCCCTGTTCCATTCCGGGCTTCGATCGCTATTGGGCGCGAAGCGGGCATCGGCGTTGAACAGCGTCGACCAGAACACCATCAGCCAACGCTGATTGAACGGAAATGCAAACGTGTTGTCCGGTGCCGTCGCATGCACGGCCGGCAGTCTGAAAAGATAGGCTTTGATCGCCAGGCCGTCAGCGTCGGTCATGTAGGTATAGGACGTGTACGGCATCGCCGGATAAAGATGGGTGCCATCGCCCCGCTTGCCGCGGCGCAAGGCATCGAGAAAATCCTGGTCGCTGTAATTGCCAATGCCGGTGTCTTTGTCGGGCGTGATGTTGGTTGTGTAGAGCGTCCCGAACGGCAGCGGAATCGCCAGGCCGCCGGCATAGTCGGCACCGGCCGGCGCGGTGTGGCAAACCAGGCAATCGGCCGCTCGCGCGAGATATTCGCCGCGCTTGACCTGATCGGCATTGGCGAGATTTTGGGGAACGTCGGTCGGATCGGCCGCGTGGTAATCGGCGAGCGCAACCGTCCGGCCGCCGGCGAACGCCAGCGGTCCCTTGGTGAAAGTCTTCAGGGTGAACACCACCGCGGCTATCAGGACAATGAGAACAACGATCAGGATGCGGGCGCGCATGACACTTACGCCTTGGCCGCAAGCGCGCGGCGGTCGATCGGCAGCCGACGCAGCGCCACACCGGTCGCCGCGTAAATCGCATTGCGTAGCGCCGGCGGTCCGGCCGTCACCCCGGTCTCGCCGATGCCGCCCGGATCCTCGCCGCTCTTGATGACGTGCACTTCGATGTTCGGGACCTGATCGATGCGCAGCATGCGGTAGTCGTTGAAATTGGATTGTTGGACCCGTCCCTTGTCGATGGTGACCTCGCCATAAAGCGCGGCGGTAAGCCCGAAGATCAGCCCGCCTTGCAGCTGCGCCATGATCGTATCAGGATTGACAGGAATGCCGGTGTCGACCGCCGAGGTCACGCGGCGCAAGTGGACCTCGCCCTTCTCGTCAACCTCTGCCTCGACGACCGTGGCGATGAAACTGCCGAACGACGGCTGGACGCTGACGCCGCGGCCAACGCGCTCCGGCAGGGGTGTGCCCCACCCTGACTTCTCGCGCACGAGGTCGAGCGCTGCTTGCAAACGGGGAGTCTTGTCCAGGTGGGCGCGCCGAAATGCGATTGAGTCCTTGCCTGCCTTGTGTGCCAGCTCCTCGATGAAGCTCTCAATGGCGAACACGTTGTTGTCTGGGCCGACGCCGCGCCAGAAGCCGGTGTTGACACCCGGTGGCTCTTCCCGATTGAACTCCACGCGCAAGTTCGGGATGTCGTACGGGATGTCCTGGGCTGAGGCGACGCCGTCAGGATCTACACCCTTCTGAAAAACGGCAGGCAGAAATCGAGCATTCACGGACGAGCCTGATACTCTGTGCTTCCAGCCGACGATGCGGTCGCCCTCCAAGCGCGCCCAGAGGAGGTCGCGGTAGGCCGGTCGATAGAAATCGTGACGGATGTCTTCCTCGCGGGTCCACACCACCTTGACAGGTCCCTCGACCTGCTTGGCGATTCGCGCGGCGGTGTACGCCATATCCGGCTCCAGCTTTCGACAGGTCTCGGCTATGCCGTGAACCGCTACCGGCGCGAGGCCGAGCGGCACTATCAGGTGCTGAACGACCATCTTGTTGGCCGCGACTTCATTGCCGGCGGAACCTATACGATCGCCGACATGTCCGCTTGGGGATGGCTCGACCGAGCCTCGCGTGTGCTGAAGGGCGCAGAGGATCCGCTCGCTCCTTATCCCCATCTGAAGCGGCTGTTCGAGACGGTCGATGCCCGGCCCGCGGTTGCACGGGCACGCGCCGTCGGGAAAGATCACGACTTCAAGAAGGTCAACGACGACGAGACGAAGCACGCCCTCTTCCCCTCGAATTATCCCCCGGCGGCGTGAGTCCGCATCGCAGTCATTCTTTGCGAGGTTGAACATGAACGAGTCATCTGCGTACGTGCCGCCGAAGGTCTGGATCTGGGACAAGCCGAGCGGCGGCCAGTTCGCGAATATCAATCGCCCAGTCGCCGGCCCGACGCACGATAAGGATCTGCCGATCGGGCGTCACCCCCTGCAGCTTTACTCGCTCGGCACGCCGAACGGCGTGAAGGTCACACCCTTTCTCGTCCGTCTCGGCTCGGCGGGCAGAGGCAAACGTACCGAGCTGGTGTTTTAGTATGATCATTCTAGAATGGCGCATGACGTCGATTGTGGCAAGATGCACGCGTTGACAATGAACGGACGACAGGATGGCGAGACCGAGGGAGTTCGACGCGGACGTTGTGCTCGATTCGGCAATCCAATGCTTTTGGAACCGGGGCTATGAGGCGACGTCAGTCAAGGATTTGATCGGGAAGACGGGCATCACCGCCGCCAGTCTCTACAATGCCTTTGGCGACAAGCGCGCGCTGTTTTGCGCAGCCTTCGACCAGTACGTGCAAGGGAGCATTGGGGAACGCATACGACGCTGCGAAGCTCTGCCGCCCCGCGAGGCAATTAAAGCCTTCTTCGACGAGGTCCTCAGCCGCTCGCTGAGCGACCGCGAGCGCAAAGGCTGCATGCTCGTGAACTCAGCCGTGGAACTGGCGCCGCACGACGCGCAACTTCGGAAGATGATCGTCATCGTGCTCAATCGCATTGAAACGTTCTTCCTCAAATGCGTCAAGGCAGGCCAGGCGGACGGCACGATCACGCGATCTGTGCCGGCGGACAATTTGGCACGGCATCTTCTCGGCGTGCTCATGGGTGTGCGTGTCTTGGCAAGGGCCAGGCCTGAGGGGGCTCTGCTGGAAGGCGCGATCTCGGCCGCTCTCGCTCCGCTCAATCGCTCCGACGATGCGAAGAAATGAAGAAGTAGCGAGGCGCTAAAGACGAGGTTTGACGAGCTGATCCACTGACATCGACGTGGCGACGCCGCACACGACCGACGCGACGCGCCTATGCCGCGTCGGTGGCTGCCTTCTTCGAGGGATTTCGTTTCCGCTTCTGCCGTCCCGGCAGGCTCGGACCGGGGCGTTTCGCGGTGCGCGGCGGCCACGCGCTCAGCGCCATGTCGACAATTTGATGGAGTTCTTCTCGCGTCGCGCCGGTCTGGGCCTCTACCGCCATTCCGGTGCCAATTGTCTGGACGTAACGCACAAGCGCTTCGAGATCAGCGTCCGCGGGAAGGTCGCCTTCCGCTTTGGCCCTTGCGAAACGCTCGCGAAGCCTTGCTCTTTTGGCGCATCGAACTTCAAGCAAAGCGCGCCGCACTCCGTCGGCGTCGTCCGCGCAAGGCAAGACGGAGTTCACGCTCAGGCAGCCGGGAGGGTGGGTCGGGTCGGATTGAGCATCGGCAAGGCCGTGAAGAAGTCGTTCCACCACCTCGCGCGCAGTTGACTCGGCCAGGGCGTTCGCGGCGAACCCGAGGTGTTCTGACTGGTATCGCTCGAGAACCTTTTCGAACAGGCCTTCTTTGCTGCCGAACGCGTGATAGAAGCTGGGGGGCGTAATCCCCATTGCATCTGTCAGGTCGGACAGCGATGTCCGGTCGTAACCGTGCTGCCAGAAGAGGTCCATCGCGATGCTGATCGCGTTGTCAACATCGAAGACGCGCGGGCGTGCCATTTGATAAAGCCTAGGTCTTGTATATCGATTGCTACATTTCGCTTGACCGCCGGTCAGGCCGTAATATAGCGTGCGATACATATAAGTCGCAAGGCGGAACGCGGATCACAAGTCGATCGGTCGGTCCTCTGCGGGCCTGAACGCCGGAGGCGCCCCATTCGAGGCCGAATCCGCCTTGAGTCTTAGACGGAAATTCCGTGGCGGAGAGCGTCGCTCGCCTCGGCGAGCGCATGGCGCTGCTGCTCAGCAACCAACGCCGGGGAGGACACATGGGTGTAAGCGTGCATTTAGGTGTATATACGCTTAGCTGGTCAACCTCAATGGAGTTCGTGTCGCTTTTTCATCCGCCGCTGACGATCGAGCTCGGTCTAACCGACGCCATCCGCCGATTTGCGCCGCCGAATGCGCTGATGCGGATGAGGGGCGAGATGGCGCGGATGGAGAACAAGACCTCGCGCTCATGGCGGGCCGTTAAGTCGGCCTTCTCCGCCTAATGGTCGCGTTCTTCATCGAGCGGCCGATCTTCGCGTCAGCGATAGCAGTGATCATGGTGCTGGCCGGTGGCATCTGCTATTTCCTGCTGCCCGTCTCGCAATTTCCGGAAATCGCTCCGCCTCAGGTCGTGGTGACCGCCAGCTATCCGGGCGCCAGCGCGGACGTCGTCGCCGACACCGTGACGACGCCGCTCGAGCAGCAGATCAACGGCGTGTCGGGCATGACCTACCTGTCCTCGACGAGCTCCAACGACGGATCCTCGACGATCACCATCACGTTCGAGGTCGGATATCCCCTCGATATCGCAGCGGTCGACGTCCAGAACCGCGTTTCCCAGGCCGCGGCGTCGTTGCCGCCCATCGTCAACCAGGGCGGAGTGACGATCAGGAAGCAGAACCCGGCATTCGTCCTGCTCGTTAATTTAGTCTCTCCCGACGGTTCCGTCGACCTGGTGACGCTCAGCAACTATGCATACACGCAGATCATCGATCCGCTGAAGCGTCTCCCCGGGGTGGGCGACGTTCGCGTCTTCGGCGAGCGTCGCTATTCGATGCGCGTTTGGCTGGACCCCGATCGCCTCGCACAGCTTGGAATCACCGCTGTCGACGTGCAGAACGCGATAGCGGAGCAGAACATCCAGGTCGCCGCGGGAAAGATCGGTCAGTCGCCGGCTCCGCCGGGCACGGCTTTCGAGATGCAGGTCAGCGCGCTAGGACGGCTAAGCGACCCGGCTCAATTCGGCGATATCGTCGTGCGCGCCAATCCGACGGCGGGCTCGGCGGTTCGTCTGCGCGATGTGGCCCGCATCGAACTCGGCGCTCTTCAATATACGTCGACGGGGTTCTGGGACGATAAGCCGACGATCGCGCTCCCGATCTACCAAAGCCCCGGCTCGAACTCGCTGGATCTGCAGCGGCGGGTCAAGGACAAGATGGAGGAGCTGGCGAAGCGCTTCCCGAAAGGCATCGAATACGGAATGCACTACGACACGACCCGTTTCGTGTCGGCCTCCATGCGCGATGTTTTGGTCACGCTGACCGAGGCTCTGCTCCTCGTCGTGTTCGTGGTATTCATCTTCCTGCAGAGTTGGCGGACGACGATCATTCCGATGATCGCCATCCCGGTGTCGCTCATTGCCACGCTCGTTGTTATGGAGGCTCTCGAGTTCTCGCTCAACATGCTCAGCATGCTTGGGATGGTGCTGGCGATCGGGCTTGTCGTAGACGATGCGATCGTCGTCGTTGAGAACGTCGAGCGACAGCTGGAAGCTGGCCTGAAGCCGCTCGCGGCGGCTCGCGAGGCGATGGGCGAAGTCACGGGGCCGATCATCGCGACCACAGGAGTATTGATGGCCGTGTTTATTCCGGTCGCCTTTATTCCTGGCGTGGCCGGTCGACTCTACAACCAGTTTGCGCTGACGGTCGCGATCTCCGTCGGCATTTCCGCCTTTAATTCGCTGACACTCAGTCCGGCGCTGGCGGCCGCGTTTCTACGCCCCCGACCGCACGTGCATTTCCTGCCGTTCCGCCTATTCAATGCGGGGTTCGCCTGGCTTGCGAATGCCTATGCCCGCAGCGTGCGAGCCCTGATCCGTCTGCGCTGGATCATGCTCGGTCTGTTCGCAGCCGGCTGCGCGGCCACCTATCTGGTGTCGATCAGGATCCCGTCTACGTTCCTGCCCGTCGAGGACCTCGGCTATTTCTTTGCCGTCATCCAGCTCCCTGATGGCGCGTCGCTGCAGCGCACCGACGAGGTGGCAGTGAAGGTTCGGAACATCATGCAAGCCACCCCCGGCGTCGATATGGTCGGCTCCATCACCGGCCTCAACTTCTTGACGGGCGCGGCCCAATCGAACACTGCAGTCGAGTTTGGAATTCTGAAACCTTGGGACGAGCGAGGGCGTGACCAGCTCGGGTCTAAGATCGTTGCCGACGTCCGCGCACGGCTCCGCCAGATCCCCGAGGCCATAGCGCTCAGCTTCGATCCGCCGGCCATTCGCGGCATTGGCACGACGGGCGGATTCGAATTTCAAGTCGAAGATCTGACGGGGCTGGGTCCTGTCGCGCTGAACGACGCGGTCCGAGCGCTGATCGCGGAGGCGCGGAAGCAGCCGGAGCTCAATGCGCAGCAACTGTTCTCCTCGTTTTCAACCTCGACGCCCCAGCTCAACTACAGCCTCGACCGCAACAAGGCGAAGCTCTTGGGCCTCAGTCTTCCAGACGTCTTCAACACTCTGCAGGTCTATCTCGGCTCTCTGTACGTCAATGACTTCAATCTGTTTGGCCACACGTTCCGGGTCACGTTGCAGGCCGACAAGGAAGCGCGGGCGTCGTCGAGCGACCTTTCGAGGCTCTACGTACGGAACGCGACCGGCGGAATGGTGCCGCTGAGCACCCTGGGTACGTTGGACCCGATCGTGGGCCCGGAGACCGTGACCCACTACAACAACTACACATCGGCGCTGATCAACGGCGGCCCGGCGCCCGGCTACAGCTCGGGCCAAGCGATCGCAGCGATGGAGCGCGCAGCCGCGGCGGCTCTCCCCAGGGATTTCGGGTACGAGTGGACCGGCATTACCTACCAGGAGCTCAAGGCGGGCTCGATCGCCACTGTGGTCTTCGTGCTCGCGATCGTCTTCGTCTACCTCATTCTTGCCGCTCAATACGAGAGCTGGGCGATGCCCTTCATGGTTCTTCTGGCGGTGCCCTTGGCGCTGTTCGGCGCGCTCGGAGCGCTATGGGTGCGCGGAATGCAGGTGGACGTATATTCCCAGATCGGCTTCGTCATGCTGATCGGCCTTTCGGCGAAGAACGCGATTCTGATCGTCGAATTCGCCAGACGCCGGCGTGAGGAAGGCTCGGACGTCGTCGACGCGGCGATGGAGGCCGGGCGCCTGCGCCTTCGCCCAATCCTGATGACGGCTTTCGCCTTCATTCTCGGCGTGGTGCCGCTGATGGTCGCGACCGGCGCAGGCGGCGCCAGCCGCCAATCGATCGGCACAACCGTCTTCGGCGGCATGCTTGCCGCGACCGTGCTCACGCTGCTGTTCGTGCCGGTCTTCTATGCCGTCATCGAGCGCTTCCGCTCGCGTCGAACGGTTGCAGAGCCCGGAGGTGCGGACGCTTCGATTCTGGATCCAAGGCCCGCAGAATAGGACCGACGACACATGCGAAAATCGAAATTTGCGATCGGGGCGGCGGTTGTCGTCGCGTTGGCTGGCGCCGCCCTGGTCCTGATCGAGCGCGGCGTCGGCGTCATCGACGTTCCCGCGAAAGCCGCCCCGTCGACCCCCACAGCCGCAGCCCTGCCGGTGCCCGTCGTCGGCGTGGTCAAGAAGACGGTGCCGATCTATTTGGCCTACTCGGCTCGGACCGAATCGATTCAGAAGGTCACGC
>WNFM01352518.1_pt4 | contig 12903 bp, 10 predicted proteins | sample 5400271 | NCBI WGS metagenome assembly WNFM01 (sample SAMN13153352, study PRJNA577476) | soil metagenome | isolation source: 60 cm saprolite on Douglas fir-dominated hillslope | place: USA:California | collected 2013-09-17 | reverse complement strand
TCGCCAAGCAAGCGCCGCTGCTATTGGGCCCCACCAACTCCGCCTCCTCGATGTGGGCCGCCAATGCCGCCACCGTCAGCCCCAGCGCCAACACCGCCGACGGCCGCGTGCATTTCACCGCCGCCAATCTCAACAACAAGATTCATCGCTCGATCGAACATCTCACCACCAGCCGCTTGCTGAAGGTCATGTTCCCCGGCGATAAGCATTTCGCCCATCACACTGCTTTGCCGGGCTGCCCACAAATGGGCGATGAGGGCGCCGCCAACCACACGCGCTTTTGCAGTTCATATGGCGAACCGGGCGTCGAGTTGTTCGTCTACGGCGCCACTGGCTTCAATACCGCCGCACCCGCCCCGCAAAAATATCCGGCGCGGCAAATGCTGGAAGCCTCGCAGGCGGTCGCGCGCCTGCATGGCGTGCCCGCTGCGCGCAGCGTGTTCGCGCAGCAGAATCCCGCCGTGATCGACGCCGGCGTGTTCCACAACGATGTGATCGCCGTCGGCAATGGCAATGTGCTGTTCTGCCACCAACAGGCTTTCCTCAATCAGGCTGTCACCTATGCCGAGCTGCGTGAAAAATTCGGCACGGATTTCATGGTGATTGAAGTCGGTGATGAAGATGTCACCGTTGCCGAAGCAGTTTCAACCTATTTGTTCAACAGCCAGCTGCTGACGCGTGCAGACGGCAAGATGCTGCTGGTGCTGCCGGAGGAATGCCGCAGCAATACGCGCGTCTGGGCGTATTTGCAAAAGCTGCTGGTGATGAATACGCCCATCCAGGAATTGCTGATTTTCGATCTGCGCGAAAGCATGCGCAATGGTGGCGGGCCGGCGTGTTTGCGTTTGCGCGTGGAGTTGAATGAGGCCGAAGCGCGCGCCGTCAATCCCGGTGTGCTGATGAGCGATGCGTTGTATGGCAAGCTCACGGCTTGGGTGGAAAAGTATTACCGTGACCGGTTGGCCGATGCCGATTTGGCTGATCCGCAGTTGCTGCTTGAATGTCGCAGGGCGCTGGATGAGTTGACACTGATTCTCCGGCTGGGAGTAGTTTATCCATTTCAGCTGAATTAGACGGTCTCAATACACATCCCGCAAATATCGCCCCTCCACCGCCAGCCTCTTCATCCACGCCTTCGCCACCTCTGCCGACATCCCGCCCTCGGCCATAACGATTTCCGTCAGCGCATGGTCCACGTCCGCCGCCATGCGCTTGGCATCGCCGCAGACGTAAAAATACGCGCCCTCATTCAGCCAGGCCCAGATCTCGGCGGCGTTTTCGAGCATGCGGTGTTGCACATAGATTTTTTCGGACTGGTCGCGCGAGAAGGCCAGCGTCAGTTTGGTGAGCACGCCGTCGCCTGCGTATTTTTTCAACTCTGCTTCATACAGAAAATCGGTGGCCGCATGTTGTGCGCCGAAGAACAGCCAGTTCTTGCCTGGCGATTTTGTCGACGCGCGCTCCTGCAGGAAGGCGCGGAAGGGGGCGATGCCGGTGCCGGGGCCGACCATGATCACGGGTTTGCTTTGATCGGTAGGTAGGCGAAAGCCATGCGATTTCTGCACGAAGGCGGGTACCGGCCGGCCGGCCTGCAGATGGTCGGCGAAGAAACCTGAGCCCAGTCCTTGGTAGCGACGGCCATTGAGGTCGTAGCGCACCACGCCGACGGTGAGATGCACTTCCTCGGGGTGCGCCTTCATCGAGGAGGCGATCGAGTACAACCTTGGCTGCAGCCGAGAAAGTGTCTGCACGAACTGGCCGATGGGTGGCCTCGCCGAGCGGAATTTGACGAGGGTGTCGAATACATCGTGGATGCCGTACTCGGCGGCGCGTTCATCGTTTTTGGCCAGCATCGCCAGACGCTGCGCTTCGAAGTCGAGCGTCGCATGCTCGGCCATCAGCGCGAACAGTTCGGCGGTGACTTCACGCAGATTCACTTTGCGCGTGAGGGCCTCGCGTGCATTCAGCGCCTCGCCGTCGAGCGTGACGGTCTTGCTGCCCTTGGCGCGCAGGATGGAGAGGATCAGCTCCACCTCGTCCGGGTTATTGGTCGGCCAAATGCCCAGCGAATCGCCGACCTGGTAAGCGAGCCCGGAATTCTTCAGTGACAGCACGATGCTGCGCGTGTCCTTGTCGGCCTCGGCGTGATTCAGCGCATCGCCGCGCAGCAGTTTGAGTTTGCTTGGACGATCTCGTGTTGGTTCGGCATCTGAATTTGAAACTCCAGCATTGGCGCGGATTTCCAAGGTATTTTGGCCTGCGATGCCCGCCAATGCTGGAGTTTGACTTTGTTCCGCTGCGGGATTTTCCGCCAGCAGCTTCTTGATGATCTTGCTGGTGGGCTTGCCGCCGGGCACGCATTTGCCGACATCTTTCTCGGCGCCGGAAACAATTGCGGCAGCGTAGCTGTCGCAAAGATAGCCGCATTGCCCGCAATCGAGCTGGCCCATCGCTGCCATCAATTTGAGGCGCAGCGGCTTGGTTGCGGCCATGCCCATGCGTTCCTCCAGTGATAAGGCCGGATCATGCCAGGGCGTGTCTTCGGGTTCCGTCGCGGTAACTGCGGGCGCCGGTGTTGCCGAGGTTGCAGCGTCCAGGCTCATCATGCCGGCGATCAGGCCATTGAGCCAGGCGCGTTGCTCTGCCGAGAACGGCGCAGTTTCGGGAAGCAGGTTCATCATGCGGCCGCCCATAATGCGTTGAGTTCCTCGACCGATTGGCGTTTGGTGAACTGTTGGAATGTTTCATCTGTGCCGCTGCGTTTTTGCATATAGCTGGCGAGCATGCGTTCGATCAGCGGCGGCACCGCATCGGCTGCGATGTCGCGAAACACTTCGCGGGCCAGCGCCTGCTCCTCGCCGTAGCCGCCACCGACCAGCAGGTGATAGCCCTCGACCTGATCATCGCTGCCTGCCACATCAACCTTGGCGGCGATCAGGCCAATATCGCCAATGTAGTGCTGGGCGCAAGAATGATGGCAGCCGGTGAGGTGGATATTGATCGGCTGGTCGAGCGTAATGCGCGGCTCGACATAATCGGCGATCTGCATGGCATGGCCTTTGGTGTCGGAGGCCGAGAATTTGCAGCCCTTGTTGCCGGTGCAGGAAATCAGGCCGGCGCGGATTGATGAGGCCTGCCAGGCCAAGCCCAGCGTCTCAATGGCCGCCTTGACCATGTCGATGTCATCCTGCGGAATATCGCTGATAATCAGGTTCTGCCAGACGGTGAGGCGGATCGACCCGGAGCCGTAGTGGTCGGCGATATCGGCAAGGCCATGCATCTGGGTCACCATCATCTTGCCCACCGGCAAGGCCACGCCGACATAAAACAGACCCGCCTGTTTTTGCGCATGAAAACCGATATGCCCATGCTTGGCCACCGCCGGGCGGGGCTCGCAATCGGCAAGTGCAAAGCGCGGGAGCTTGCGGCCGAGTTTTTCCTCGATCAATTCCAGGTAACGCGCATGGCCGAGTTTGTCGAGTACATATTTCATGCGCGCCTTTTTACGGTCGGTGCGGTCGCCGTGTTCGATGAACACTTTCAATACCGTATCGGCCACCTTGACGCATTCTTCGGGCCTGAGCAGCACGCCTTCGTCGATGGCGAAATCATGATGGCCGGTGATACCGCCGAGACGCATGCGGAAATACACCCCGGCCGGCACCGACTTGCCCTCGGCGATCCGCACCGCCGAAAAGCCGATGTCATTGGTATCGTCCACGCTCGACACCTTGCCGGCGCCGTCGAAGGCGATATTGAATTTGCGCGGCAGGCCGTATAACTCGCGATGATTGAGAATGTAGTGATGCATCTCGCGGCACAGCGGCTGGGTGTCGATCAGTTCCTGCGCATCGATGCCGGCGGTCGGTGAGCCGGTGATATTGCGGATATTGTCGGCGCCGGCGCCGCGCGAGGTGAGGCCGGCGTCGGCCAGGCCGGTGAGGATATGCGGCGGATTGGCGGCGGCGATTTCGCGGATCTGCAAATTGGCGCGCGTGGTGACATGCGCATAACCGCCGGCATATTGCTCGGCCAGGTTTGCCACGGCGCGGAACTGGTGCGCCGTCATTTGCCCGCCCGGCACACGCATGCGACACATGAAACTGTCTTGCGCCGGCGCCACATAGAACATGCCGTGGTATTTCCACAGGAACACATCCGTGCCCTTGGGAAAGCGCCCCTCGGCGGCGCTGGCATTGATCTCATCCCACATATCGAAGGGGTTCTTTTTCGCCTTGGCCTCTTCCTCGGCCACCAGCTTGCCGCCGGCGGCGATGGTCCTGGCGCGCGCTTCGAAATGCATGCGCTCAGGACCGGCCGGGGCGTTGTCACCCGCAACCGGAGCGGGTGCAGAGCCCTTGGCCGCCCGTGCAATGCTCTGTCCGGCGAAGAAACCTTCGAGGTATTTTTTCTGCGTCTCGGAAAAATCGTCCATTTGACTCATGGCGTGCTCATCAAAAATGCCTCATTGCAGGAACATCAACTCGCGACGCATCGCCGCCACACTCTGTTTGCTGGCGATCAGGTCGACATATTGCGAGGCGGCGCCGGCATCGCCGACCAGCACGCTGCCGATCAGCTGCCCGTTCTCGATCACCAGTTTGCGGTAGACGCCGCGTGCAGGATCGCGCAGCACCAGAGCCTCGCTGGTGGGCGTGCCCATGAAATTGCCGGCGGAAAAAACCTCGACGCCGGTTACTTTCAAGCGCGTTGACGGCACCGAGCCCAGGTAGCGGTGGCTGCCGACTTCAGCCAGATGCGTGGCGCAGACTTTCGCCATTTCGTACAGGGGTGCCACCAGGCCGTAGCTGACGCCGCGATGCGCCGCGCATTCGCCGACCGCGTAAATGCGTGGGTCATAGGTTTGCAGCGTGTCGTCGACGACGATGCCGCGATCCACCCGCAAGCCGCAGCTCTCCGCCAGCCAGACGTTTGGACGAATGCCCACCGCCATCACCAGCAGGTCCGCTTGCAGATAGCTGCCGTCCTTGAAGCGCAGACCGGTGATGTGGCCGCCGCGTCCGCAAATCTCACTGGTGGAGGCCGCCAGCTTGAAACGAACACCGCGAAGTTCCAGGGCACGTTGCAGGGTGCGCGCGGCCTCTTCGTCGAGCTGGCGCTCCATCAGCCAGGGCATCACATGCACCACGGTGACACTCATGCCGCGCCTGGACAGGCCATTGGCCGCTTCCAGCCCCAGCAGGCCGCCGCCGATCACCACTGCATTCATATGGGTGCCGGCGGCGCTGATCATGGCCTCGGTGTCGCCGATATCGCGATAACTCAACACGCCCTTCAGGTCGACACCGGGAATCGGCAACTTCACGGCATTGGAGCCGGTGGCCAGCAGCAGGCGGTCAAAACCGGCCGTGCTGCCGTCGTTGGCGATGACGATACGATTGCGCCGGTCAATTTTGATAATGGTTTTGCCGGTATGTAAAGTGATGCCGTGTTGCCGATACCAACCGCGGTCATTGATGACGATATCGTCCACCGTCATCTCACCCGCCAGCACCGGCGACAACAGGATGCGGTTGTAATTCGGATGCGGCTCGCTGCCGAACACGGTGATGTCGTAAAGGTCCGGCGCGATGGTCAACAGATGCTCAAGCGTCTTGATGCCGGCCATGCCATTGCCGACCACGACGAGCTTGGGTTTGCCTCCGGCCGTCGCTTCGCCCGTCATGCTGCCGCCTCGGTAGCGAACAGCGGCAGGCATTCCTCGTTTGCCAATGACACCACTTCGCCGATAACGACGATGGCCGGGCTGCCGATTTTTGCCGTGTCCGTTTCGGCGACGATGCTGCCCAGGGTTGAAACGAGATGGCGCTGATGGTCGCGCGTGCCGTTCTGGATGATGCAGGCGGGCGTCGTGGCGCGGCAGTGATGGGGCCAAGATTGGCGACGCCCATGTAAATCACCAGGGTGGTGTCGCTATTGGCGAGGGCGGCGTAGTTCAGGGGCGCGTCGTTTTTGCTATGGCCGGTGACAAAGGTCACGCCGCGCGAAAAATCGCGGTGCGTGACCGGAATCTGCAAGGCAGACGGCACCGCACAACCGGCGGTGATGCCGGGAATAATGTCGAGTGCCACGCCGGCGCGGCGCAGTGTCAGCATTTCTTCGCCGCCGCGGCCAAACACGAAGGGGTCGCCGCCTTTGACGCGGCCGACGATGGCGCCGGCCCGTGCGAAGCGCAGCATCATGCGTTCGATGAAGGCCTGCGGCGTCGATTTGCAGCCGCCGCGCTTGCCGACCGGGATGATGCGCGCGCCGGCCCTGGCATGCTGCAGCACCGCCGGATTGACCAGCTCGTCGACCAGCAGCACATCGCATTGCGCGAGCGCCTTCACCGCTTTCAGGGTGAGCAGATCCGGGTCGCCGGGACCGGCGCCGATAAGAAATACCTTTCCCCTGTTTTTTCCTGCGGTCGGCTCGCTCATGCGGCCAGTTCCTCGATTGCGCCAGCGCTGGCGACGCTGAACTTGAGTGCCATGCGCTTCAACTCGGGCACGCAAGAGCCGCAACCCGTGCCGCATTTCAGTTTCTGCTGCGCAACGTCGACATCGCCGCCATTCGCAAAGCAGGCGGCGATTTCATTCTCTGCAACGTTGTGACAAGAACATACGATGCGTCCGCGATGAACCAGGCCTTGCGGCGGCGTGCCGCCGCCGGCCAGCACCCGCCAGGCCAGCGGCCCAATATCCGTGCGGTTTTCCAGCCATTCTCCCAGCCAGTCGGCGCCGGAAATATCGCCGCAGAGGCGCAGGGCGATCAACTGGCCGCTGTCAATCACGGCGATTCTTTCGATACCCCGGGCCGTATCCACGAAGGTCAATGGATTGCAGCGCAACCCGAGCAATTCGTCGAATCTTTCCGTCTGCGCCGGCGACGGCGCCGTGTGCGCTGCGGCGCGGAACACCACGGCGGTCTGCTCGCGGCCGGCAAAACCGCAGGAGGCGTAATCGAAATCTGCAAAGGATCGCGACAAGGCCTCCAATGTTTCATGCGGATCCGCGACATAGGCTACTGCCACCATGCGCCAGGGGAGATCGGCGGCGGCGACTTCCACGGCGGCATGCTTGAGTTCAGGCTGCTGCGAGCGCTCGTCGTAGGTGCCGATGGTCAAGGCATTGATGCCATCGCCCTTGAGAAAGCGGCTGCCCCAATGCATCGGCAGAAAGACATTGCCGGGCGCCACATCGGTGGAGCTTTCAAGCGGCAGCGTTATGCGGCCGCGCGCGCTGGCGATGCTGACCAGATCACGGTCGATGCAGCCACGCGCGGCGATATCGTCGGGATGCATGCTAAGCACCGCCTGCGGCGCGTGGCTGTACAGCTGTGCCGCGCGCCCGCTGCGCGACATGCCATGCCACTGGTCGCGCAGGCGGCCGGTGTTGAGGCTGAGCGGATAATGGCGCGAGGTTTTTTCAGTAACGGCAATGAAAGCAGCATTGGCGAAGCGTGCGCGGCCGTCGGCCGTCTGGAAAATGCCGTCGGCGTAAAGGCGCGTCTTGCCGGCGGCGGCGGTTTCGGGATAAGGCCATTGCTGCGGCCCCTGTGTTTCCAGTTTTGAATACGTCAGGCCGGTAATGTCGAGATCGCGGCCGCGCGTCGATTCGCGATGCTCGTTGAAAATTTCTTCCGGCGTGGTGTAGGGGAACAGGGCTGCCGCGTTGTTGCCGCCCAGCTTCTGTCCAAGTGCCTGCGCGAAATCGACCACGACCTGCCAGTCGTGGCGCGCCTCACCCGGTGCCGGCAAGGCCGCGCGTACCCGCGAAATGCGGCGCTCGGAATTGGTGACCGTGCCTTCCTTCTCACCCCAGGTGGTGGCCGGCAGCAACAGGTCGGCAAAGGGCGCAGTCTCGGTATCGCGATAGCATTCCTGTAACACCACGAATTCGGCGCGCGTCATGGCTTCGCGCACCAGGGCCTGGTTGGGCATCGACTGCGCGGGATTGGTACAGGCTATCCACAGGCATTTTATGCGGCCATCGTGCAATGCATCGAACAGCGGCACCGCCGTTTTGCCGGGCGTCGCCGGTACTGAAGCGATGCCCCAGAGTTTGGCTACTTCGGCGCGATGTGTGGGGTTGGCCAGGTCGCGATGCGCCGACAGCAGATTGGCCATGCCGCCGACTTCGCGGCCGCCCATGGCATTGGGTTGACCGGTCAATGAGAAAGGACCGGCACCCGGCTTGCCGATCTGGCCGGTGGCCAGATGCAGATTGATCAGGGTGGCGTTTTTGTCGGTGCCGTGCGCGGACTGGTTCAAGCCCTGGCAATACAGGGACAGTGTGGACGTCGATTCCGCAAACCAGCGCGCGGCTTGCACGATGTCCGCTGCGGGGACGCCGCAGATTTCGGCAGCCGCTGCCGGCGTAAATGCGCGCACGGTCTCACGCAATGCTGCAAAGCCCTCGGTATGGCCGGCGATGAACGTCTCGTCGAGCAAGCCTTCGGCAATGCTGACATGCAGCATTGCGTGGAACAGGGCCACGTCGGTGCCGGGCTTCAATTGCAGGAACAGGTCGGCTTCGGCAGCGGTTTCGGTGCGGCGCGGGTCGGCAACGATCAATTTCAGTCGTGGATTTTTTGCGCGGGCCTCCTCGATGCGCCGGAACAGGATCGGGTGCGCATAGGCGGTGTTGGCGCCGGCAATGAAAATGCATTCGGCAACATCAATATCTTCGTAAGCGCAGGGCGGCGCATCGGCGCCGAGCGTGGCCTTGTAACCGGCCACCGCCGAACTCATGCACAGCCGCGAATTGGTATCGACGTTATTGGTGCCGATCAGGCCCTTGGCGAGTTTGTTGAAAGCGTAGTAATCCTCGGTCAGCAACTGGCCGGAGATATAGAAGGCGACGCTATCGGGACCATGCTCGCGGATGCATTGCGCGAACTTGCCGGCGGCGGCATCGAGCGCCAGTTCCCAGCTGACGCGCCGGCGCGGCGACGCGCGTTCGCTGCGCAACTCCGGATACAAGGCGCGTGCCACCGGGCTCAGGGTAAGATGCAGGGTCGATCCCTTGCTGCACAGCTTGCCGAAATTGGCCGGATGTTCCGGATCGCCGCGCACGCCCGTGATGGCATCGACGCCGGCATCGACACCGGCATCGGCATCATGCTCGATGATCACGCCGCAGCCGACGCCGCAGTAGGGGCAGGTGGAGCGGGTTTCGGCCATGGTCGAGCTCAGGCAGCCGGGCGCAACTGCTTCTGGTACAGGAATTCCATCACCTGCCGGCGGCAGTCGATGTACCGGGGATGCGCCACCAGCTTCAATCGATCGCGCGGGCGCTCCAGATCGACCGGGACAATCTGGCCGATGGTGGCCGAGGGCCCATTGGTCATCATCACGATGCGATCCGACAGCAGCACCGCCTCGTCGACATCGTGCGTGACCATCACCACGGTGCTGCCGGTCTGCTTGACGATGCCCATCAGCTCATCCTGCAAGCGCGCCCGCGTCAGCGCATCGAGGGCGCCGAACGGTTCGTCGAGTAACAGGACCTTGGGTTCCATCGACAGCGCGCGGGCGATGCCGACGCGCTGCTTCATGCCGCCGGAAATTTCGTCGGGATGCTTTTGCGCGGCATGGCTGAGCCCCACCAACTCCAATACCTTCTGTGTCCGCTCCTTCAGTTTGGGTCTGCCTTCGATCTCGCCGAACACGCGCTCGACCGCCAGGTAGACATTGTCGAAGCAGGTCAGCCAGGGCAGCAGGGAATGATTCTGGAACACCACGCCGCGATCGGGGCCGGCGCCCTTGACTTCGCGCTTGTCGCAAATCACCGCGCCCATCGTCGGGTACAACAAGCCGGCAATCATGTTCAGCAGGGTCGACTTGCCGCAGCCGGAATGGCCGATCAGGGCGATGAATTCGCCCTGATCGATGGCGAGGTTGATATTGCGCAACGCCTCGAAGCGTCCGCGCTTGGTGTCGAATTCCATGCCGACGTTTTCGATCGACAGGAATTTATCGGTATGCGCACTCATGATTTCTCAGGCTTTGTATTCGTGACTGAAGCGTTTCGCAATCAGGATCAGCGCCTGTTCGAGCAGCAGGCCGACGATGCCGACGATGAAGATCGCGATGATGATGTGCTCGACGTTCAGGTTGTTCCATTCGTCCCAGACCCAGAAGCCGATGCCCACGCCGCCGGTCAGCATCTCGGCGGCGACGATCACCAGCCAGGCCACGCCGATCGACAGGCGAATGCCGGTGAGGATGTAGGGCAGGGTGGCCGGCAGCAGGATTTTGGTCATCACTTTCCATTCGGAAAGGCTGAGCACCTTGGCAACATTCAGAAAATCCTGCGGCACCCGCGATACGCCGACGGCGGTGTTGATGATCATCGGCCAGATCGAGGAAATGAATATCACCCAGATGGCGGCGGGATTGGCGGACTTGAACACCAGCAGGCCGATCGGCAGCCAGGCCAGCGGCGACACCGGCCGCAGCAGGCTGATGATCGGCGAGAACATGGCGTTCAGAAACGCCACCCTGCCGATGAGAAAGCCGATCGGAATGCCGATGACGGCCGCCAGCCCGAATCCAAAACCGACGCGCTGCAGCGAGGACAGGATATTCCAGCCGATGCCCTGGTCGTTCGGGCCTTTGACATAAAACGGATGTGAAAAAACCTCGACCGCCGATAACCAGGTCTTGAGCGGCCCCGGCAGGCGGCCGCCGCTGGTCTGGGCGATGAGCGCCCAGACGCCGATGAACAGCAGAATGCCGAGCAGGGGCGGCAGCACCACTTCGACAAACTTTTGCAGAGTTGGGCTGAGGCGCTTTTTGGGTGGTGGCACCATGACGAGTTTTGCCGTTTCGGGTTTGGCTTCGCCGACGGGCGGCGACGTGCTTTCGATGCCGGCGGCAGCGCTCATGTTCAGGCCTTGATCTTGAAGCCGGCGGCGTATTTCTTCGGGTCCTTGCCATCCCACACCGTGCCGTCGATCAGTTTGGAGCTGCGCAGGTCAGACTTCGGCAAGGGCACCTTGGCCATGGCTGCCGCGTCTTTGAAGAGCGCGATCTGGTTGATCTGTTTGGCCACCGCCAGGTAATCGGGGTCGTCCTTGAGCAGGCCCCAGCGCTTGTGCTGCGTCAGGAACCACATGCCGTCGGACAAGTAGGGGTAATTGACCGCACCTTCGTTGTAGAACTTCATGTAGTCGGGGTCGTCCCACTTCCTGCCGATGCCGTTTTCATATACGCCCTGCAGGCGCTGGTCGATCACGTCCACCGGGCAATTGACATAGGATTTGTCGGCGATGATCTCGGCGACCTTCTTGCGATTGGCCATGGTGTCGATGAATTTGCCGGCCTCGAGAATTGCGGCGGTCATGGCGCGCGCGGTATTGGGATTTTTTTGCACGAATTCGGCCGTGGCGCCAAGGGTTTTTTCCGGGTGGTCTTTCCAGATGCCTTGGGTGGTCTCGACCGTGAAACCGATCTTGTCGTAGATGGCACGGTTGTTCCAGGGTTCGCCCACGCAGAAGCCGTCCATATTGCCGACGCGCATATTGGCCACCATTTGCGGCGGCGGTACGACGATATTTTTGACATCCTTGAACGGGTCGATGCCGTAGGTCGCCAGCCAGTAGTACAGCCACATGGCATGGGTGCCGGTGGGGAAGGTCTGGGCGAAGGTGTACTCCCCCTTGTTCTTGTCGATGAAGGCCTTGAGACCGGCGCCATCCTTGGCGCCGCCTTCGGCAAATTTATTGGCGAGCGTGATGGCCTGACCGTTATTGTTCAGGTTCATCAGCACTGCCATATCCTTCTTCGGCCCGCCGATGCCCAAGTGCACGCCGTAGATCAGGCCATAGAGCACATGGGAGGCATCGAGCTCGCCATTGACCAGCTTGTCGCGCACCGAGGCCCAGCTCGCTTCTTTGCTGGGGACGATCTTGATGCCGTATTTTTCGTCGAATTTCATCACTGAGGCGATCACCACTGAGGCGCAATCGGTGAGCGGAATGAAACCGATCTTCACTTCCTTCTTTTCCGGCGCATCCGAGCCCGCCGCCCAGGCTGCGCTGCGGGTGCCGACCGGCAGCATGGCCATCAGCGCGGCCCCGCCGGTAACGAGTGCGGTTTTCCTGAGCAGCTCGCGACGTTCGCTGTCGACAGCCGGAATGACGGATTGGACGCTTGGCTTCGCTTCGTCTTGCATGGCGCTCTCCTGGAGGATCGGGGGATAGATGGGTTCAAGGGTTTGATTCAAAGGTGATGGAAGGTGATGGGCAATAAAAAACGGCGGCCCAGTCCACGCGAAAAATTAGCCGCGAGGCATGGGACGCCGTTGTCCTGAGGTACCCAGCGCAAGCGCCGTGCCAGCATGGGATTCAAGTCGTATGCAATTGAATTAAATAAATAAAACCGCTTTTTTGCAGATGCCGGGAGAATTGTTGTTTGCTACGACCCCGCGCCGTAATGAGGCATGCGGATGCTGCGACGCACCAAATCGGTGTGTCACCTGTATTTTGTGCGGCCGACGCTCAGCCCAGTTTTTTGCCCATGGCGATGACGACGTCGGCGGCATCGGCCAGCTTGATGCCGCGGTCCATGGCGAGCTTGCGCAGGTGCCGGAAAGCCGTCTCTTCATCGCACTGCGCCTGTTTCATCACCAGCCCCTTGGCGCGCTCGATGCGTTTACGCTCGGCCAGCATCGATTTGGTATCGGTCAGTTCGCGCTTGAGTTCCTGTTCGGCCTCAAAGCGTTCCACCGCCACCGCGAGGATGGGCTGCAGGCGCGCGTCCGACAGTCCGTCGACGATATAGGCGGTGACCCCGGCGCGGATCGCCTGGCGGATGGTGTCGCCTTCGCGGTCGCCAGAGAACATGACGATGGGTCGCGGCTGGTCGCGCGAGATGAAGGTGATGTGCTCGATCACGTC
>WNFM01274275.1_pt1 | contig 12915 bp, 12 predicted proteins | sample 5400271 | NCBI WGS metagenome assembly WNFM01 (sample SAMN13153352, study PRJNA577476) | soil metagenome | isolation source: 60 cm saprolite on Douglas fir-dominated hillslope | place: USA:California | collected 2013-09-17 | reverse complement strand
AGCTGGAGCCGAACTTGCCAGTGGCCAAAATTTGGAAACGACACGACCGCGCGACGTCCAATGCGCAGCATGTGCTCGAGCACGATGCGCGGGTGACGAGTCGCTTGCAGGGTCTGCGACAGGATGACGTAATCGAACGCGTCGTCGGGGTAGTCGCCGAGATCGGTGTCCGCGTCGCCCTGAATCACCGCCAATCCTTTGGCAACGCATTCGTTCACGCCTTCGCGCGACAGTTCAATGCCGCGGCCGTCGACCCCGCGGCTTTCGCTCAGAAGGCGCAGCAACTCACCATCGCCACATCCGACGTCGAGCACTTTTGCACCATGCTCAACCATCTCTGCGACCAATACCAAGTCGACGCGGGCGCCCCCGGGCGTCCGCGTCATGCTCTCGACAGCCAAATCGGCATTGGCATGTGACAGGGTGTTCATTGGTCAACTCTTGGAAGCAAGGCCACGCGCCTTGCCAGCCCCATCAAGGAAGCCGCGCACGATTGCAAATAATTCCGGTTCATCGAGCAGGAAGGCGTCATGGCCTTTGTCGGTGACGATCTCGGCGAACGACACGCGCGCGCTCGCCGCATTCAGGGCATGGACTATTGCACGCGATTCCGAGGTCGGGAAAAGCCAGTCGCTGTTGAAAGAAATCACGCAGATGCGCGTGGGTGTTCCTTTGAAGGCATTTGCCAGCACGCCATCGTAATCTGCCGCAAGGTCGAAATAATCCATTGCGCGCGTGAGATAGAGGTAAGAATTCGCGTCGAAACGTTCGACGAAGGAAATTCCCTGATGCCGTAAATAAGATTCCACCTCGAAATCCGCATCAAACGAGAACGTCGGATTCGAGCGATCCTGGAATTTGCGGCCGAATTTCCGGTGCAGCGCTGCGTCGGACAGGTAAGTGATATGCGCACCCATGCGCGCGACCGCGAGACCGCGGCGCGGATTGGTATCTTCCAAGAGATAGCGGCCGCCGCGCCATTCCGGATCCGCCATGATCGCTTGCCGGCCAACTTCGTGGAACGCGATGTTTTGTGCCGAATGGCGGGTCGCACACGCGATCGGCAGCGCGCAGAAGACACGTTGCGGGTAACTTGCCGCCCATTGCAGAACCTGCATACCGCCCATCGAGCCACCCGCGACCGCAAACAATGTCTCAATGCCAAGATGATCGAGCAGCATGGCCTGCGCGCGTACCATGTCGCGAATTGTAATGACCGGGAAGCTGAGGCCCCACGGCATACCAGTCTTCGGATCCATCGACGACGGTCCGGTAGTGCCCATGCAGGCCCCAACCACGTTTGGGCAGATCACAAAATACCGTTCGGTATCGATGGGTCTTCCAGGCCCCACCATCGTCTCCCACCAACCGCCCTTCTTGGTGACCGGATGCACGCTGGCGACGTGCTGGTCGCCGGTCAACGCGTGGCAGATCAGCACCGCATTGGAGCGCGCGGCGTTAAGCGTGCCATAGGTCTTGTAGGCGATCTGGAAAGGCGTCAGCTCGACGCCGGCGTCAAGCTTGAGCGGCTTGTCGGACCCAAAATGGGCGATAAACGAGTCGTGCGGCTGATCCGCTTCGCGCGGAGCATCAGCCGCCTCTTTCGCCGTCGTCAAATTCGCTTCGCCCATATCGCCTGTGCGCTCCCGGCGCGCTACCCGCATCGCGGGGCGATTAGAAGAGGGTTTACTGTCAATCTAGCAGGGAACAGTCAACGTTTTCTTTGATTTCAAGCCCCGGCCCACTTATCAATGCCGCTATGGCGAAGCCCCCAGAAGCACCCTCTCTGGCCGATCTACGCAAGGAGATCGACCGCATCGACGAGGCGATGCACCAGCTGCTGATGGAGCGCGGCGAAATCATCGACCGCCTGATCGCGGTCAAACGCAGCCAAGACACCGGCACATCCGCGTTCCGCCCGGCGCGCGAAGCCGAGATGATGCAGCGGCTGGTGAAACGCCACAAAGGATTGTTGCCGCTTGATACGGTCGAAAGCATCTGGCGCGTCATCATTTCGACTTTTACGTACGTGCAGGCGCCATTTTCCGTCCATGCCGACCTGTCGGCAGGCGACGCGTTGATGCGGGACTCCGCCCGCTTTCATTTCGGATTTACCGTTCCCTTTGTTCCCCACATGGGCGCGGCCGGAGTCGTTGCCGCGGTATCGGCATCCAAAGGCGATCTCGGCCTTGTGCCCGCCTTCGACGTGGCTTCGGCCGGCGCCTGGTGGAGTGCACTTGAATTCGATGCCGCGCCCAAAATCATCGCGCGCTTGCCTTTCGTCGAGCGGCCGGACCACCCGGCGGCCTTGCCGGTGTTCGTCCTTTCCAGAGTCGCGCCCGACGCCATGGCAACTGAAGCCGCGGTGTGGAGCATCCGCGTCTCCGGCTGGGGAGCAGCTCCGGCGCAAGCATTGGCGGCAAAGGCCAATTTCATCGCCGTACCGGACCGCGCCTTCGATGGTGCCGCGTTGTTGGTAACATTGCCCAAGGGGGCGAGCCTTGAATCGACAAGCGCGGCCTTGGTTAAGGCTGGGGCCACGGTGAGCTCAGCGGCCCTCGTCGGAAGCCACGCAACCCGCTATACGGTTGCCGCCGATAAGGCCTGATCGTTCGGACAAAGCTGATGACCGCGAACCGCCCGCAACCGCGCCCCGGCGTGCTCGATATTGCCCCCTATGTTCCGGGCAAGAGCGCTGCGCCGGGCGTTGCCAAGGTATTCAAACTCTCCTCCAACGAGACACCGTTGGGGCCGAGCGCGAATGCGATCGCAGCCTATCGCGCGGCCGGCGAGCACCTGGAGGATTACCCCGACGGCTCGGCGTCAGCATTGCGCAACGCAATTGGTGCCGCCTTTGGCCTCGACCCCGATCGCATCGTTTGCGGCGCCGGCTCCGACGATTTGCTCAATCTCCTCGCGCGAGCATTTCTCCGCGACGGCGATGAAGCGATCTATACAACGCACGGCTTCCTGGTTTACCCGATCGCGACCATGGGCACCGGAGCGAAGGCTATTGCTGCCCCGGAGAAGGATTTTACGGCAAATGTCGACGCGATACTGAAGGCGGTGACGCCCGCCACCAAAATCGTGTTTCTTGCCAATCCGAATAATCCGACCGGCACCTACATTCCGTTCGACGAGGTCAAGCGGCTGCAGCAAGAGCTGCCGTCGAACGTATTGCTCGTTCTCGACGCCGCCTATGCGGAATATGTGCAGCGGAATGATTATGAGTCCGGCATCGAGTTAGTCGCCACCACCGACAATGTCGTGATGACGCGGACTTTCTCGAAGATCTACGGGTTGGCGGCGCTGCGCCTCGGCTGGATGTATGGGCCGGCTCACGTCGTGGATGCGGTGAATCGCATCCGTGGCCCGTTTAATGTCAATGCGCCGGCAATCGCAGCGGGTATCGCGGCCATTAAGGACACTCCGCACGTGGAACGCGCGCGCGCGCACAACACGCGTTGGCTCGCATGGCTTACACAGGAAGTCGGCAAACTCGGTCTTCCGGTCACGCCGAGTGCGGCGAATTTCGTGCTCATCCATTTCCCCGATACCAAGGGCCGTACCGCCAGGGACGCGGATGCTTTCCTCACGAAGCGCGGCCTAATCCTGCGCCAAGTCGGCGCCTACAAGCTGCCGAATGCCTTGCGCATGAGCGTCGGCACCGAGGAGGCCAATCGCCTTGTCGTCGAGGCGCTCAAGGAATTTTTGGGGAAAGCCGCGTGAGCAAGCCAGCCACCATGTTCAATCGGCTTGCGCTGATCGGCACCGGGCTTATTGGATCTTCAATTGCGCGCGCTGCGCGCGCGCAAGGCGCGGCGCGCACGATCGTGGCTACCGCGCGGTCGCCGCAGACACGCAAGCGTGTCGCCGAGCTCGGCCTTGCCGATCAGGTGGTCGAAAGCAACGCTGCCGCAGTAGAAGGCGCCGATCTGGTCATCGTTTGCGTTCCAGTCGGCGCTTGTGGCGCTGTCGCCAAAGAAATCGGACCGCATCTTGCCCCCGGCGCCATTGTCTCCGATGTCGGCTCCGTGAAGGGTGCGGTCGTGCGCGATATGGCGCCCCATCTGCTAAAGACCGTGCATTTCGTACCGGCACACCCGGTCGCGGGCACCGAATATTCCGGTCCCGACGCCGGCTTTGCCGAACTCTTCGTCAACCGGTGGTGCATCCTGACGCCGCCGAAAGACACTGACCCAAAGGCGGTGGAGAAACTCGCGGAATTTTGGCGTCTGCTCGGCGCCAACGTGGAAACGATGGCACCCGACCATCATGATCTGGTGCTCGCAATCACCAGCCATCTGCCGCATCTGATTGCCTACACCATTGTCGGCACGGCAGATGAATTGCAGACGGTCACGCGATCGGAAGTTCTGAAATTTTCCGCTGGCGGCTTCCGCGATTTCACCCGCATCGCCGCATCCGACCCCACGATGTGGCGCGATGTGTTCCTCGCGAACAAAGATGCCGTTCTCGAAATGCTCGGCCGTTTCAATGAGGACGTTTCCGCTTTGACAAAAGCGATCCGCAAGGGCGACGGAGACGCGCTGTTTGAGCACTTCGAGCGGACACGCGCCATTCGCAAAGGTATCGTCGACATCGGCCAGGATTCGCCGGCACCGGATTTCGGCCGGCCGCATCCGGACCTGCCGCATGAACCGCTGCCTAAGCCTTATGCATCGGAAAAGAGCTAAAACAACGCCGGCGTATTGCCGATTGGCACCGGCCCAAGGAATACCGCACCGTCAGTGAAACGCAGCGGCAGCGTCACCGCTTTCTTGCCTTCGAGCGTGGTCTGCTCACCAAGCAAGTTTATGCCGAGTGTAATATTTGCGCCCGCCTGCTGGCGCGCCACACCGCCTAGCCCAGGTGCCAGCCGATCGAGTGCTCCGACGAGCTTGTCCATGTTCGGCGAGCTTTGCACGCGCTGCGGGGCACCGATTGCAGTCAGGAACTGATCGAGCCCTGCCATCGTGACGCGGAGCTGGCCCTCGAGCCGGCCGTTATCGTTGAGGGACAAGCTGCCCTCTCCGATCGCAAGGATATCGCCCTGCTGCACACGCGCCTTCGTCACATCGATACGGCCGCCTGCCGTCTGTATTTCGCGGAATCGCACGGACCATGGCTTCGGCGAAAAATCATTCATGCCGCGAAGAAGCGCCGTAATGTTGGCGTCAATCGGTTGTGTGGCCGCGGGATGCAACATCGGCGCGGAAGCCTGGTCGAGTTGTAGCGCGACTTCGATCACCGGCTTGTTGGCGGCGGAGCCTTCAGCCATGCGGCCGTGAATCTCAATGTGCTTGGCATGCAATAAATTTTGACGGTCGCCACCCGTCATGCGGTCCACGGCTGGGCCGTCGAACACAAGGGACGCGCGTTCGGGCGCTGCCGGCGTGCCGCGAACGCTCGACTGCGCGACCTTCCAGTCGGCGATGATGTCCGGCAGCTTCCCCGGTTCGCCAATCGAAAGCGGACCGTGGAATTCACTGATAAGCAAACCGGGTTGATAGACCTGTGCCATGACAATCAGGCCGTTGGTCTTAAGCTCAACCGGCGGCTGGTTGCTGCGGAAGAGTGCGGAGGCCTGGTCGCAATTCACCTCTATACGGAATGGGTATCCGCCAACGGACTGCGAGACGCAGTCATAGATTCGTCCGGCCTTGGCTTCACGCGCACGCCAGCCATCGATCGTCACCTGGGCCTTATCGGCGGCGTATTTCCAAATTCCCGTCCACCCGGCGACCACCGCAAACACGATGAAAAGAAGAATCGTGTAGCGAAGGCCGGTTCGTCGGCGTGATTGCAGGCTCGTTGGGTCACGCATCATTGAATTCAATGACCTGCCGAATGCGGCGTTTGTGCGCCCGGGGCTCGGGCGGGTTGCAGGAAAACCGCCCCCCTGTTACCCGGACACTGATCGCTGCCCCTCCAACGCCGTGGTTCAGCCCCGCCACGATGAACACACGTTCCAATCAAATCAACGAGGACTTCTGGGTTTTCGCCTACGGCTCGCTCATGTGGCGGCCGGGCTTCGATTTTCTCGAGCGCCGCAACGCACGGCTCGTGGGGGCCCATCGCGCGCTCTGCGTTTATTCGTTTGTGCATCGTGGAACCCCGGAGAAGCCCGGCTTGGTATTCGGGCTTGATCGCGGCGGCAATTGCCGTGGAATAGCCTACCGGGTGGCGTCGGCCCGCCGAAGCGAAACGATCGACTATCTGCGCGGCCGCGAACAGGTCACTCGGGTTTATCGCGAGGCTTGGCGGAGGGTCTGGCTCGACGACGATCCGGAAGAAGGCGTTCATGCGCTTTGTTATGTCGTCGACCGAGGCCATCGCCAATACGCCGGACGGCTGACCCTCGCGCAACAACTGCACTACGCACGCCAGGGCCACGGCCGCTCCGGAGCCTGCCGCGACTACGTGCTGGCGGCCATGAAAGAACTGCGCACGCTCGGAATTCGCGATGGCGATTTGCATGTGCTGGCGGAGCAGCTTAAAGGCATTCATGAATCGGCCGCCGGTTGAGCGGACATCATTGACCTAAGTTTGCCCGCCCCTCAGCAATCAGTCGTGCGGTCGCTATTTCAATGTCGTTTTGAAGCCGTTCGACGAATGCCTCTTTGCCGAGGCCTGGCGGAATCGGGTCAAGTATCTCGGCCACAACCGTGCCAGGAAAGCGCCGCAGCGACCGGCGCGGCCAGAACAGACCGGAATTGAGGGCGATCGGAACGCAGGGCACGCCTCCCGCCGCGTAAAGATGGGCCACGCCAAGCTTGTACCGCGGCTCTGCCCCGGCTGGCCGCCGCGTACCCTCGGGAAAGATGATGAGTTGGCGATTGGCGGCCAGCTCGATACGCGCACGCTCGATCGTAGCAGCGAAAGCATGAGGCCCACCGCTGCGGTCGACTGGCACCATGCGACCTTTGATTGTGAGCCAGCCAAAAATCGGAATCCATTGCAGTTCGCGCTTGAGGATGAACAAGGGATCGTCGAGCAACGGCAGGAGCGCGAACGTTTCCCAAGCGGACTGATGCTTTGCGGCAACGATGATAGGGCCCTTGGGGATTTTTTCGCGTCCACGGATTTCACAGTCAATGCCAGCTACCACGCGCAACAGAACGAGGTTCGTGCGGCCCCATGACTTCGCCACTGCGACAATAGCGCGATAGGGCATGAAGAAAGTCGGCAGCGCGGCGATCAGATAAATGATCGTGTTGAGATAGAACAACACATTGAAGGCAATCGAGCGGAGGAGAATGATCACTGGCGCTCCTTCACACAGCGCTATCGGGATCAATACGCATGCGGGTGCAGGCAAGCAAATATTTCAGGTACTCAAGAAACAGCGGCCGCGCAGAGTCCACATTCGACCACCACGGTTCGGCCTTCGCCTTTTCCGAGATCACGGGATAGGCAATCAGTGTGACGTCAGGAAGCTGATGTTCAAGCTCGGCCATGGCGCGCGGCATATGCCAGTTCGACGTCACTACGATCAGTGAGTTGAAATTATGCCCTCGCGCCCAACGTCTGGTTTCGAGCGCATTGCCGAACGTATTAAGCGCGGAGCGGTCGAGGTCAATGCAACAGTTAAAATATTTGGAATAGAGTGGCGTGAGCCGGGCGATCTCCCGCGCGCTGGTCGCGCGATGCACGCCGGTGATCAATAATCGCTTCCCGCGTTCAGTCGCCAGCAATTCAATTGCATCGGGAATTCGCGCAGCAGCGCCGGTAAGCGCCACGATTCCGTCCGCTTTACTGTCGAGCGTCACCTCGTCGCTCGGAATATGCGAGATAAACAGGAAGAAGCCGCCTGCGAGCAGTATGATCCCGGTGGCGCCAGCCGCCATGGTCAAAAAACCGATCCAGCGGGCAACACTGGCAAACATATCAGTCGATCGTCTCAAGCGTGTTGTTGACGGTATGCCGCGAGGTCAGGGCGGTCACCAGCCCTACCAACGCAACTTGCCCCAGCAATGCGAAATAGCCCGCCAGGCCGATAGAAAACGACCCAAACAGAGCCGAAGTCTGATCGCCGCCCGCGGTGCCGGCAAACCACCGGCTCGTCACGCCGGCGAGCGCAAACAGGACAATCGCTGCACCGCCACCGATGGCACCGCCTTGCAGCCCGAGGACCAGGAAGTGATGTTGAAAATGCCGGGCAATGAACCCATTTTTCGCGCCAACAAAATGCAGCACCTCGATCACCGCCTTGTTTGTCGCCATGGCGCCGCGGGTAGCGAAAGTCACCGACAATACGGTGGCGGCGAACATCAGAACCAAAATAAAAATCCCCGCGGCGACGGCCGTACCAGCCATGGTACGCATGCGCTCGATCCAGCCGCGGTGATCATCGAGCATGGCCCCCGGCACTTGATCGGCAAGTATCCGCCTCAATTGCGCGAGATCGGGCGCGGCATCTGACGCGATCTTGACCACAATCAGGCGCGGCACTGGCAATTCGCTGAGCGAGAGTCCACTCCCAAGCCACGGCTCGAGCAGCTTGGCGGATTCCTCTTTCGTATACGGTCGTACTTCAACAATGCCGGAGAATGCGCGCGAGATTGAGACGGCCTTATCGACAACAGCATCGAGGTCGCGGCCGGGTGCGGGCACGACCTGAATCGTGATTTCCCGCGAAATGTCCGATTGCCACTCACCCGCGGCCTTGCTCACCAGCATCGCCGCACCGGTGGTGAGCGACGCGAGAAAGGTCATGATGGCGACGACCGCAACAAGCGCGCGCCCCGAAATCGAGTTGCGCGGCACCAGTGCCGTTTCGAAGCGCGGCAATGCCTCCGACGGTTCGCGCAACGGGGTTGCCAATTCGGCTAAGCGGATATCCGTCATCGAAATTCCTCAGTCGTAGATATGCAGCCGACCATCGTGCAAGACCAGCCGCCGCGCATCGTACTGATCCATCAGCGCGATATCGTGAGTGGCGATGACGACCGACGTGCCCGACTTGTTCAGTTCGATGAACAGCCGCAACAATCGCTGAGCCAAACTCGGATCGACGTTTCCGGTCGGTTCGTCGGCTAACAACAATTGCGGCCTCGCGATCACCGCACGCGCGATAGCTGCGCGTTGCTTCTCGCCACCCGAGAGCACTGGCGGCAATGCCCACATGCGCTCACCCAGGCCTACCCAACGCAGCAGTTCAACCACTTCGTCGCGATAGGTATCTTCCGGGCGTCCCATGACGCGGAGTGGCAACGCGACATTTTCGTACGTGGTCATATGGTCGAGCAGGCGGAAATCCTGAAATACGATTCCAATGCGGCGGCGCAATGTCGCCACCGCATCTCGCGAGAGCGTCGCGACATCGTGGCCGAATTGGGTGATCAAGCCGCGGGTCGGCTTTAGCGACAGGAATAACAGGCGCAGCAGCGAGGTCTTCCCGGCGCCCGATGGCCCTGTCAGAAACTGGAAAGAATGCGGGTCGATGCGAAACGTAAGGTCGCGGAGCACTTCGGGCCCCAACCCATAGCGCAAACCCACATTCTCGAATCGGACCACCCACCCTCTCCGAAAAATTCGCCTTAAGGCCGCCGAATCACTACCCGGCCGTGGTCCTGGGGCGCGTTTCGAGAGCCATTTGCCGTCCCCATACGCATCCGTCCGAACCGCGCTTTTACAAGATTATCACGATGCCGCCATAGCCGCGGGGGTGTAAGTCACCGAATTCGCCCCTTTCTCCGGGGCTTATCATGGTTTCCGATCCATTAACGGTCGGCTGGTACGTTTGGCCACCCGAAATACCGCCAATACCATGCTGATTGTCTGTCCGAACTGCTCGACGTCGTATGCGATCGAACCGGCCTCGCTAGGCGCGGCCGGCCGCTCGGTGCGTTGTGCACGGTGCAAGACGACCTGGTTTGCAGATGGCTCAACACCCGCGCCCGAAATGACAGCCGCGGCGGATAGCGCAGTCACTGAAGAGTTCACCGGCGTCCTTCGGCCCGATCAGCCAGTCAACGGCTCGGCGAGCGATCCCGAGATATCTCGAGAACCTGCCGACGCGGTACAGGCAGAGGCCGCACACAGCGACCCTGCGCCGGCGGAGTTTCCTGCGCCCGAGCCGGTTGCAATCGCCGATGCGCCCTCGCTGGTGCCGCCGATTGCCCCGCCGGCGCCGCCCGACATCGCAGCACCGGATTCGGACGAGATCGATAATTTCGTCGTTCGACGCAAGCGATTGCAGGCACGGCGCAAGGAGGCGCGCCGTTCGTCCCGCTGGACCGCGATCATCCTTGTTTTGTTTGCTTTCAACGTCGCGCTGATCGGCGCGCGCAGTGAGGTCGTGAAGTTTTTTCCGCAAACCGCTTCGCTGTTCTCGGCGGTTGGGCTGCCAGTCAACTTGCGCAATCTTAAATTCGAAAACATGAAAATTTCGAAGGAGTCGCAAGAGGGCCTCTCCGCGCTCGTCATAGAAGGCACGATCGTCAGCATCACCAGCAAACCGACCGAGGTGCCGCGCCTCCGATTTGCCGCGCGCGACGCCGTCGGACAGGAAGTCTACACTTGGACTGCTCTTCCAAGCCGCAGCATTCTCGGCCCCGGCGAAAAGCTGGATTTTCGCAGCCGCTTTGTCTCACCACCCGAAAATGCCATCGACGTGATGGTTCGCTTCGCCAGCGCACAAGATGCGGCACCGGGAGCCAAGTAAGACAATGGCGAGAATCCTCATTGCCGAAGATGACGACACGCTTCGCGAACTCCTCGTACGCGCACTCGGCGGCGATGGTCATATCCTCACCGAAACCGCAGATGGCGCCACCGCTCTCGATGCGCTCAACGAATCCAACGGCGAATTCGATTTACTGCTGAGCGATGTGAAAATGCCGAAAGTCGACGGTATCGAACTCGCACTCGCGACCGGCCGAAACCATCCCGACATCGCAATCATGCTGATGACTGGGTATGCAGACCAACGCGAGCGCGCTCACGGATTGGACGCCCTCGTGCACGATGTGATTTCCAAGCCATTTTCGATTGATCAGATCAAAGGCGCGGTGCGCGAAGCCTTGGTGCTACGCCACTAGCCTGCCGCGTCGAAATTAGAAATCCTTCAGCAGCCGCTCGATGTATTCCAGCTCAAGCTGCGGGCGGAAGCTCTCGCCAAAGCGCTTGCGAAGCTCCTCCAGGATGCGGCGCGCCCTCTGGGCGTCGATTTCTCCCGGCACTTTCACGGTGACGTCATCGCCATAGTCGCGGCCGCGCAATGGCCTTCCAAGCGGGTCTGTATCCTGCTGAGCCCGCGCCTGGCCGCGGCCGGGGCGCCCGTTCGGGCCCGGACCCATGCCCTGTTGTTGCATCGACTGCGCCAGTCCTTGCGCGCCTTTGCGCATGGCGTCCAGTGCGCGCCCCTGGCTGTCGACCGCACTGTCAGCATCTCCTTCGCCGAGCTGGCCCTCGGCCTGGCCCATCGCTTCTCCGGCATCGCCGAGTTGCCCCATTTCACCGCCCTCGCCTTGCTGGCCTGGCTGACCTTGCTGGCCTGGCTGACCCGGCTGCTTTTGCTGGCCAAGGCCGTGCTGACGGAGTTGATCGAGGAGCTTGTTGAGGCGATCCCGCAAGCCTTGCTGGTCCTGCCGCAGATCGCCCATTTGGCGATCGCCCTGCCCGGGTTGACCGCGCTGACGGTCGCGGCGCATGTCCTGACCCTGTTTGAAGGTCTTGTCGCGCAATTGTTGTTGTTTGCGGATCACGTCTCCCAATTCATCGAGCGCCGACATCATGTCGTCATCGGCATCGTCTCCGCCTGAAGCGCCGGGCCGCGCCATTTGCAGGTTTTCGAGCATCGACTGCAATTGATCGAGCAATTGGCGCGCGGCGTCCTTGTTGCCGGAACGCGCCATCTGCTCGAGCCGGTCAAGCATGCTCTTGAGGTCTTGCTGGCTGAGGGTGCGCGTATTCCTGTCGAGCGGACGCGAAAGCTGCTGTGGGTTCTTGCGCATCTCTTCAGCGAGCGCTTGCAGGAATTTGTCCATTGCCGCGCGCAACTGCTCCATCAGCTTTTTGATTTCTTCCTCGCTGGCGCCGCGCTCGAGCGCTTGACGCAACGCCTCTTGGGCTTGGCGCAACGCCTGCTCCGCCTGGGAGACATTGCCGTCCTCGAGCTGCACGGCCATCTCCCACAATCGCGCTACGACCTCGCGTAGCGCGTCGTCGCTCTTTGCGTTCTCGAGGCCGTGGTAAATCGAGCGCAGGCCGAGATAGACCCCCGATTCCGGCGTAAAGCGCTCGGGGGCGATCGTGAGAGCGTCGAGAGCCGTGAGTACCGTCGATTTCGTCTCGGCATCAAGCGCGAGGATACGCCGCTGCTCGATCAATGCCCGCGCCAATGGCTTCACAAAAATTCGCTGTGGTAGCGTTAGCTGGCGTGGCTCGCTCCGTCCCATGTTGCCGGCTTCATCGCGTGCGGTGAGCGTTAGGGCCACATCGGCGCCGGCCCACGGGTGCTCAGTAAGATCGTGCGTGGTTTGTGCAGCGCCGGAACGGGTCCGCGCCTGCGGCAAAGTGAGGACATAGTCCGGCGCTTCGAACAGTGGATGGCGCTTTTCGGCGGACTGCTCGTCCTTAAGCGCAAATGTAGCCTTCGCTTCAATGACCCCGTAGTCGTCGTCCATCTTGTAGTCGAGCCGCAGCGCGCCGCGCGCCTGTCGCTCTGGCTCTTTCGTTAGTTCGATATTCGGCGCACGATCGGGGGTCGCCGTGAAATTCCAGACGAGGTCGCTACCGAGTACGCCGTGCACGGCGACGGACCCATCGCCCTTGATCAATAGGCGCTGCTCCTCTGTCCCGGCCGGCAACGGCGCGCGCGCTTCGGCCGGCGCATCCTCAATGCCGCCTTTGCGTACAATGTCGAAGCGCACATTGCCGGTTGAGCGGATCACCAATTGGCTGCCAGCC
>WNFM01003659.1_pt1 | contig 12915 bp, 13 predicted proteins | sample 5400271 | NCBI WGS metagenome assembly WNFM01 (sample SAMN13153352, study PRJNA577476) | soil metagenome | isolation source: 60 cm saprolite on Douglas fir-dominated hillslope | place: USA:California | collected 2013-09-17 | reverse complement strand
TGGCGGCCATAAAGTCTTGGGGCCGGAAGATCCAGCAACCCGGCCGCGTCCTGGTAGACGAGCCGGCCGCGCTCCTCCGTCGCCGTCCAGTCCTCGCCGGCGATCTTGACCGGCGCCTTGGCGCGCGCCGCCACGCGTTCGATCGCCGCCAACGCTTCGCGCGGCTGCGCCGCCACGATCGCCGGCACGGCCGGCTTGAGAATGCCGGCTTTCTCCGCGGCGATCTTGCCCAGTGTATCGCCGAGATGCTCGGCATGGTCGAACGACACCGGCGTAATGACGGACGCAAGCGGACGATCGATCACGTTGGTCGCATCGAGCCGTCCGCCCATTCCCACCTCGAGCAGCAGGACATCCGCGGCATTGCGGGCGAAAAGTAGCAGCGCGGCCGCCGTCGTGATCTCGAATACGGTGATGGGCGCGCCGGCATTGACGCGCTCGCATTCGCGAAGCGCATCGCCGAGCTCCGCATCGGAAACAAGCCGCCCCTCGCGCTCGGCGCCGAGCCGAAACCGCTCGTTGAAGCGCACGAGATGCGGCGAGGTATAGACATGCACGCGCAGTCCCGCCGCCTCGAGAATCGCGCGCATGAAGGCGATGGTCGAGCCCTTGCCGTTGGTGCCGGCGACGTGGATCGTGCGCGGCAGCCGCCGCTGCGGGTCGCCGAGCGCGGCGAGAATGCGCCACATCCGGTCAAGCGCCAGATCGATGCGCTTGGGATGCAGCTGCGTGAGCTGCGCGACGATGGCGTCGATGGGGGTCATGCCAACCCGCGTAAATTCTGACTGGTCATTCCGGGGCGCGGGCGAAAGCCCGCGAACCCGGAATCCATAATCGCCGTCCGTGGTTATGGATTCCGGCTCTCGCCGCTACCGCGGCTCGGCCGGAATGACGAACTGAAAGGTTAGCATGTCTTCGTCTTTGCAGGCGAGAGAACGGCGCGTCGCGCCGTGGCCAACCTCGCGAGCCGAAGGAGTTTACCCCGCATTCAGAAGCGGCGATTTGTCCGCGGGCGGCTTCGGGCGCGACTTGGTCAGCAGCCGGCACAGATTCGAGATCGTCGGCCGCAGCTGATGGCGATGGACGACCATGTCCACCATGCCGTGTTCCTGGAGATATTCGGCGCGTTGAAAGCCGTCCGGGAGTTTCTCGCGGATGGTCTGCTCGATGACGCGCGGCCCGGCAAATCCGATCAGCGCGCCCGGCTCGGCAATGTGGACGTCGCCGAGCATGGCATAGGATGCGGTCACGCCGCCGGTCGTCGGATTCGTCAGCACCACGATGTAGGGCCGCCGCGCTTCGCGCAGCATCTGCACCGCGAGCGTGGTGCGAGGTAGCTGCATCAGCGAGAAAATCCCCTCCTGCATGCGCGCGCCGCCCGAGGCGGCGAACATGATGAAGGGCGTGCCCTTGTCGACCGCGGTCTCGAGCCCCTTGATCACGGCTTCGCCCGCGGCCATGCCGAGCGAGCCGCCCATGAAATCGAAATCTTGCACGCCGATCACCACCGCCAATCCGTCGAGCTTGCCGAAACCGAGCTTGATGGCGTCGTTGGTGCCGGTCTTGGCGCGCGCATCCTTGAGACGCTCGGCGTAGCGCTGCTCGTCGCGGAATCGCAGCGGATCGAGCGGCACGGCGGGAATCGCGATATCGAACCAGGTCTCGTTGTCGAACATCGACTTGAGCCGCGCCATCGCGCTCATGCGCATGTGGTAATTGGAGCCGGGGATGACGAACTGGTTCGCTTCGACGTCCTTGTAGAAGACGAGCTGTCCGGTGTCCGGACATTTGATCCAGAGATTTTCCGGCGTGTCACGGCGCGCGAAGTAATTGCGGATTTTCGGTCGAACGACGTTGGAGATCCAGTTCATGCGGCGATCCTCTCCAGGGCATATATGGATCGCCCGCACACGGCTGGCAACGGCGAAGACATGTCCTGTCGCGCCGCTCAGCGGCCGCTGCGCGCCTTCGGCTTCACGGCCAAGCCGAATGCGGGGTCTTCGTCGAAGAGCGTCGGTGCTTGGCTCGTGCGCGCGCGTTCGATGGTGAGCAGCGCGAGCTTCGTCGCAACGCCGCCGTTGGCCGAAAACCCTCCGGCCTTGGCGCCGGCCGCCAGCACGCGATGGCACGGCACGATGAGCGGGAACGGGTTTCGCCCGAGCGCTTGGCCGACCTCGCGCGCGAGGCCGGCTTCGCCGAGCCGCGCGGCAAGCTCGCCGTAGGAGAGCGTGGCGCCTGCCGGAATTGCCCGCGCCGCTTCATAGACGCGGCGATCGAATTCCGCGACGTCCTCCATATCGAGCGCAACGACGGACAGGTCGCTCCGCTCGCCGTTGAGCAGCGAAACGATCGCCTCGATCGCGCGCCGCACATCGCCTGGCGGCGGTGCTTGGCGCGCCTGCGGATATCGGCGCGCAAGCCGGGCGCGGGTTTTAGCCTCGCTCGCCTCCGGCAGCTGCACGCCGCTGATGCCGCGCGCGCCCCATGCGATGCCGCAGCGGCCGATACTCGTGTCGAAGAGCGCAAACCCGTGTGCCGTCATGGTGCTGCCATCTTAAAACAATTTCAGAATGAGTATCGACGGACACGCAACGATCTCGGTGTGCTCCCCTCCCCCTTGTGGGGAGGGGCTGGGGGTGGGGGTCCTTCAGCAGATCACCGCACGACCCCCACCCCGGCGCTTCGCGCCGACCCTCCCCACAAGGGGGAGGGTAGGGACCGAGTTCGTCGCTCGCGCTGATTCACTTCACCTCAATATGCAGTAGCACCCGCAGCGGCGCAGGGCGTCTCGGATCTTGCGCGTTATTCCGCCGCCTGACGGCGGGCGCCGCGCACGCCGCGCGCGAGCTCGGCGACGAGGTTGATTACGACAGTGACGGTTTTCGCAGTCGGCTTGTCGTCGCGATCGAGGCTGCCTTTGAGCGCGTTCACCAGCGCCGAGCCCACGACCACACCGTCGGCGTAGGATGCGATCACCGCCGCTTGCTCGGCGCTGCGCACGCCGAAGCCGACCGCGACCGGCAAGCTGGTATGGCGCTTGATGCCTGCGACCGCGGCCGCGACTTTTGCGGGATCGGACGTGGCCGCCCCGGTAATGCCGGTGATGGAGACGTAGTAGAGGAAGCCCGACGTGTTCGTGAGCACGGCGGGCAGGCGCTTGTCATCGGTCGTCGGCGTCGCCAAGCGGATAAAATTCATGCCGGCCTTGAGCGCCGGCAGGCACAGCTCCTCATCCTCCTCGGGCGGCAGGTCGACGACGATGAGCCCGTCGACGCCTGCGGATTTGGCATCGCGGAGAAAGCGGTCCACGCCGTAAATGTAGATCGGGTTGTAGTAGCCCATGAGCACGAGCGGCGTCGCGTCGTCGGCCTGGCGAAAGGCGCGCGCCACCTCGAGCGTTTTGCTCATGGTCTGCCCGACCTTGAGCGCGCGCTGCGATGACAGCTGGATCGCCGGTCCGTCTGCCATGGGATCGGTGAACGGCATTCCGAGCTCGATCACGTCGGCGCCCGCGGCGGGAAGGGCGCGCAAAATGGCGACCGAGGTGTCGAGATCGGGGTCTCCGGCGGTGAGGAACGTCACCAGCGCGGCACGTCCTTGCGCCTTGAGGTCCGCGAAACGCCGGTCGATGCGCGTGCTCATGAGCGCTCGCTCCTCACTCTTTGTTCCTCATTTGGGCGAGCCTTTGCGACGGCGCTCGCGCATCGCGGCCATGCGCACGTTGATGGTGCCCAGCATCAGGATCACGAACGAGCCGATGAACTGCACCCATTCCTTCCGCTCCAGGACGGGACCGGGGGTGAACAGCCGGACCCGCAGGAAATACGCGATATAGGCGACGGAGACGACGATCAAAATCCAGCCGACGAGCTTCTGCCTGCTCAAACGCATCCCGATCAGACTGATTAGCCTCTCGTCCGGGTCATGCGCGGGCTTGACCCGCGCATCCATCTACTTCGCAAAATCCTTTTAGAAGTTGGATGGATTGCCGGGTCAAGCCCGGCAATGACGCCATTTTGTGGTCCGACATGAGCGGAACAACTCGCGCAGATCATGCGCGCCGCCGCTCCAGATAGGCCTCGACGCTTGCCAGATCCTTGTCGCCGCGCCCGGACAAGTTGACCACCATCAGATGATCCTTCGGCTTTTGCGGGGCGAGGTCCATGACCCTCGCCAGCGCGTGCGCGGGCTCGAGCGCGGGAACGATGCCTTCGAGCCGCGAGCAGAGCTCGAAGGCCGCGAGCGCCTCCTCATCCGTCGCCGAAAGGTAGGTCACGCGCTTGACGTCGTTGAGCCAGGCGTGCTCCGGGCCGATGCCGGGATAGTCGAGGCCGGCCGAGATCGAGTGCGCCTCGTTGATCTGCCCGTCCTCGTTCATCAAGAGATAGGTGCGGTTGCCATGCAGAACCCCGGGCCGGCCGCCGGCGATCGAGGCCGCGTGCAGGCCGCTCGAGAGCCCGTGACCCGCCGCCTCGACGCCGTAGATTTCGATCTGCGGCTCGTCGAGGAAGGGATGGAACAGCCCCATGGCATTCGAGCCGCCGCCGATGCAGGCAATGAGCGAGTCGGGCGAACGCCCTTCCGCTTCGAGCATCTGGGCGCGGGTTTCGTTGCCGATCACGCATTGGAAGTCGCGCACCATCATCGGGTAGGGGTGCGGGCCGGCGACCGTGCCGATGCAGTAGAACGTGTTCGCGACGTTGGTGACCCAGTCGCGCAGCGCCTCGTTCATGGCGTCCTTCAGCGTTTTCGACCCCGATTCGACCGGACGCACCTCGGCGCCAAGCGCCTTCATGCGCAGTACGTTCGGCTTCTGCCGCTCGACGTCGACCACGCCCATATAGACGACGCATTCGAGACCGAATTTCGCGCACATGGTCGCGGTCGCAACGCCATGCATGCCGGCGCCGGTTTCGGCGATGACGCGCGGCTTGCCCATGCGGCGGGCCAGCAGGATTTGCCCGAGCACGTTGTTCACCTTGTGCGCGCCGGTGTGATTGAGGTCCTCGCGCTTGAGATAGATTTTCGCTCCGCCGGCGCCGCCGCGAAGATGCTCGGTCATGCGCTCGGCGAAGTAGAGCGGCGTGGGGCGCCCGACGTAATCCTTGAGATAGCCGTCCATCTCACGGCGGAAGCGGGGATCGTTCCTCGCCTGCGCATAGGCCGCCTCCAACTCGAGAACGAGCGGCATCAGCGTCTCGGCGACGAAGCGGCCGCCGTAGAGCCCGAAATGTCCGCGCTCGTCGGGTCCGGTGCGGAACGAATTGAGCTGCTGGACGCTCATGCGCTGCTCACGGCTTTCTGCGGCGCGGCGAGCTTCTCCACGGCCTCACGCGCCGCGGCGATGAAGGCGCGGATCTTGTCGGGATCCTTCTCTCCCGGCGCACGCTCGACGCCCGAGGACACATCGACGCCCGCCGCAGCGGTGATGCGCAGCGCCTCTTCGACGTTATCCGCATCGAGCCCGCCCGAGAGCATGAATGGCAGGCGCGTCGCCACGTTCTCGAGCAGCCGCCAGTCGAAGCGCCGGCCAAGCCCGCCCGGCCGCGTCGCCTCGACGTCCGCGCGGGCATCGAAGATCAGCCGATCCGCCACCGCCTCGTAGCGCCGTATCGCCGCCACGTCATCCCGCTCGGCAATGGGAAGCGCCTTCATGACCGGCAAGCGGAACCGGGCCCGCACCGCCGCCACACGCTCCGGCGTCTCGCTGCCGTGAAGCTGCAAGAGATCGGGCTTCAACGCTTCGATGCTCGCGGCAAGCTCGTCGTCGGGCGCATCCACCGACAGCGCGACCTTTTGCGCCCGCCCCTCGACGCGCTCACCGAGCGCGCGCGCGGCCGCACGCCCGACGTGACGCGGGGAGGGCGCAAAAAAGACGAAGCCTACCAGATCGGCACCGGCATCGAGCGCCGCATCGAGCGCCTCCGACGTCTTGAGGCCGCAGATTTTGATCAACACGGACATGCCAGGGTCTCAGGTACTCACGAGCAGCGAACTCGGTCCTACCCTCCCCCTTGTGGGGAGGGTGGCGAGCCTTAAGCGCGTTTACGCGCGTCTTCGACGCGCTATGGCGAGCCGGGTGGGGGTCGTCGTGAGGCACATGCCTTGCGCCACAACAACGACCCCCACCCCCCAACCCCTCCCCACAAGGGGGAGGGGAGCACACCGCGTGCGCGGCGCGATTATGCGTCCAGCACAAATGAGCACAAATGAGAATGCGCTAGGCGCGGTTCTAGCGCGGCGAGGACCGTTTGTCTCGCCCCTCCAGGCCTTTGATACGAAAGGAGAACCGGCTAGGCGGCTGGCGGGGGAATGGTGAGCCGCGGCGCGCCCTGGGGCGGCAAGGCGGGCGCGGCGAGCGTGGCCGAGCCCAAGCCGTGCCGCAGCCGCTCCACCTCCACGCGCAGCTCGCGCGCTTGCGCATCGGCAAGCCGCGCGGCGCGACGCCATTTGCCCTGCCTGAGCCAGGCCGCGATGCCGCCGACGAAGACGCCGCCAATCAGCAGCATCAGCATCAAAAGGTAGAGCGGCAACGCGCGCGTGAATGCGGGATGGGCCGGATCAAACGGATCGAAGGAAACGATGACGTTGTCGCGGTTGGCTACCGCCAAGCTGATGACGACGATCGCAAGAGGGAGGAGGATCAGCGCGGTTAAGATCCTGCGGATCATGACCTCAGGTCGATTTACGGTTGAGGCGCTCGCGCATTTCCTTGCCGGTCTTGAAGAAAGGCACCGACTTCTTGTCCACCGAGACATGCGCCCCGGTGCGCGGGTTGCGCCCGGTGCGCGCCGGGCGGTTCTTGACGGAGAAAGCTCCGAAGCCGCGCAGCTCGACGCGGTCGCCGCGCGCCATCGCCGCGGTGATCTCGCCGAGAATGGCGTTGACGATGTTTTCCACGTCGCGCTGATAGAGATGCGGGTTTTGTGCAGCGATGCGCTGCACGAGCTCGGACTTGATCATCGCTGCTGGCGCCCCTGACATTGCGGACCGAATCGTTCCGCCCACTAATTGGCGATTGCAGGGTGCCAAAGGGCCAAGAGACCGTCAAGGTTGAGACGCTCGACCGCCTGCACCGCGCCCCACTCTTCCAGGCGCTTTGCGAACGAGCTCAGCCCCAGCGCCTCGAGGCTACTGACCATGGCTGTATGCAGGAAGGGCACGTCGCTGAACCGCTCGCGCAGGCGATAGTCGCGCACGGGCGTGTTCGCATCGATGTTCTTTTCCTTCACCAGCCAAGCGAGCGCCGCCCGCTCGTCGCCGATCTCGTCGACGAGCTTGAGCGGGACGCCCTGCCGGCCGGTAAAGACACGGCCGTCGGCCACGCGGTCGAGATCCGCGTCGTCGAGATGCCGGCGCGCCTTCACCATGGCGCGGAACCAGGCGTAGGAGTCCGACACGATGGCCTCGACCTCGAACCCGTTGGGCGCGGCCTTGAGCGGCGAGGATTTGATCTCTTCGACCTTCACGCCGATCGTCTTGAGAAGCTCGGTCACGTTCGGGTACTGGAACAACACGCCGATCGACCCCACGAGCGAGGTTTCCAGCGCGACGATGTGATCGGCGGCGATCGCCGTGATGTAGCCGCCCGAAGCCGCAAGCCCGTCGACCACCACCACCAGCGGCTTCTGCTCCTTGAGCCGCATCAAGGAATCGTGCAGCTGCTCCGAGCCGGAGGTCGTGCCGCCGGGACTGTTGATGTGCACGATCACGGCGCGGGCGCGTGACTTGCCGAGCCGCTCCAGCGCCTCGACCCGTTGCTGATCGGTGCGGATGAGGCCGGTGATGGTGACGCGCGCAATCGATCCTGCGGTGCCGACCCATGCCTGCGTGCCGGGGGCGCGCAAGGCGGCGGCCGCCGCGATGACGGCGCCGATCGCAACGATCACCGCGCACACGCGCCAGAAGGTCAGTTTGCGCCGCATGCGGCGGCGATCGACGATGAGATCGGCATCGAGCGACATGCTGGGCTCCCTCCCCGCGATGACTTAGTGCTTCTCGGACTCCTCGGGCTCCTCGGATTCCTCGGATTCCTCGGGCTCCTCGGACTTCTCGGATTTCTCGGATTTCTCGGACGATCTCCCCGTGGCGCGCCTGAGCGCGGTGCCAAGAATATCGCCGAGCGTTGCCCCCGCATCCGTCGAGCCGTACTGGGCAATCGCCTCCTTCTCCTCCGCCACCTCGAGCGCCTTGATCGAGACCTGCACCTTGCGGGTGCGGCGGTCGAACTGGATGACGCGGGCGTCGACTTTCTGCCCGACAGCGAAACGCTCCGGCCGCTGCTCGCCGCGGTCGCGCGCCAGCTCCGAGCGCTTGATGAACGTGGTGAGGTCGGTGCCGACGATCTTCACGTCGATGCCGCCTTCCTTCACCTCGGCCACCTCGCAGGTCACGACCGAGCCTTTTTTGAGCTCGCCGGCGCTCTCCGGGGGATCGCCCGCGAGCTGCTTGATGCCGAGCGAGATGCGCTCCTTCTCGACGTCGACGTCGAGCACCTTGGCTCTGACCGTGTCGCCCTTCTTGTACTCCTCGATCACCTGCTCGCCCGGCCGCTTCCAGTCGAGGTCGGAGAGGTGGACCATGCCGTCGACATCGCCGTCGAGGCCGAGGAACAGCCCGAACTCGGTCTTGTTCTTGACCTCGCCATCGAGCACGGCGCCGGGGGGATATTTCTCGACAAAGGCCTCCCACGGGTTGCGCATGGTCTGCTTGAGGCCGAGCGAGATGCGCCGCTTGACCGGATCGACCTCGAGGACCTGTACGTCCACCTCCTGGGAAGTCGACACGATCTTGCCGGGATGCACGTTCTTCTTGGTCCACGACATCTCGGAGACGTGGATGAGGCCTTCGATGCCGGGCTCGAGCTCCACGAATGCGCCGTAGTCGGTGATGTTGGTGACGCGGCCCTTGTACCGCGTGCCCACCGGATATTTGGCCTCGATGCCCTGCCAGGGATCATCCTGCAGCTGCTTCATGCCAAGCGAAATCCGGTGGGTCTCGTGGTTGATCTTGACGATCTTGACCTTCACCTGCTGGCCGATGTTGAGCACTTCGGTCGGGTGATTGACCCGCCGCCAGGCGATGTCAGTGACGTGCAGGAGCCCATCGATGCCGCCGAGATCGACGAAGGCGCCGTAGTCGGTGATGTTCTTGACCACGCCGTCGATGACCTGGCCCTCTTCGAGGTTCTGCACCAATTCCTGGCGCTGCTCGGCGCGCGTCTCTTCCAGCACCGTGCGGCGCGACACCACGATGTTGCCGCGGCGGCGGTCCATTTTCAGGATCTGGAACGGCTGCGGCTGATTCATCAGCGGTGAGACGTCGCGGATCGGCCGGATATCGACCTGGCTGCGCGGCAGGAACGCCACCGCGCCGTCGAGGTCGACGGTGAAGCCGCCCTTGACCTGATTGAAGATCATGCCCGAGACCTTTTCGTTGTTGTTGAAGGCCTTTTCGAGCTTGCCCCAGCTCTCTTCGCGGCGCGCCTTGTCGCGCGAGAGCACGGCTTCACCGAGCGCGTTCTCGACCCGCTCGAGATAGACCTCGACCGTATCGCCGAGCTTGATGTCTGCCTGCCGGCCCGGTCCCGCGAATTCGCGCAGCGCGACCCGGCCCTCGGTCTTCGCCCCCACGTCGATGACGGCGACATCCTTCTCGATCCCGACCACCGTTCCCTTCACCACTGAGCCTTCCTGCGGACTGCCTTGCGTGAAGGATTCTTCCAGCATTTGCGCGAAATCTTCGCGCGACGGCGCGGCGGGACTGACGGCGGTAGCCATGAACACTCCTCAAAGCCAATGACGGCCCGGACCGGATTGATGGCGTCTTGTCCGCAGGGGCCGAAGATCATCTTCGGCAGCCGCCCCAAGCGCGCGTCGCGCGTGCGGCGGTCCGGGCCCATGACCCAGCGATCAAGACGATTTGCGTGCCGCGCGCGCCACGAAAGAAGCAGGACGGAGCAGGCTCATCCTCCATTGACGGAAGCGCGGTCAGCCGCGCTTCCGGCCTGCTCGGACGGCTTCGACGATATCGATGGCGGCCCGGAATGCGGCGTCTATATCCAAATGCGTGGTGTCGAGCAAGTGCGCATCCGGCGCGGGTTTGAGCGGGGAGATGGCCCTCGTGGTGTCGCGTTGGTCTCGCCGCTGGATGTCGGCAAGCACGTCCGCGGGATTGACCTTGATCCCGCGCGAGCGCAGCTCGGCCACACGCCTGCCGGCGCGGACCTCCGGCGTCGCGGTCACGAAGAACTTCACTTCCGCGTCGGGGAAAATGACGGTCCCGATATCGCGGCCGTCGAGCACGGCGCCGGGGCGCGTGCGCCCGAAATTACGCTGGAATGCAAGCACGGCCGCGCGCACCTCGGGGATGGCCGAGACCACCGCAGCCGCTTCGTCCACCGCCTGGGTCTTGAGCGACGGCCCTTCGTAACGGGTGAGATCGAGCGCCTCGGCGGCGGTGATCGCCCGCGCGCGATCGTCGGGCGCGTGGCCGGCATCGAGCACGGCCTTCGCCACGCCGCGATAGATCAGCCCGGTGTCGAGGTGCCGCAAGCCGTAATGCGCGGCGAGCCGCTTGCCGAGCGTCCCCTTGCCCGAGGCCGCCGGCCCGTCGATGGCGATGATCATGAAAGCTCGGCCCCAAGCGACCGCATCAAAGCCGGGAAGCCGGGGAAGCTCGTGGCGATAAAGGCGGCGTCGTCGATCCCGACCGGTTTTTCGCTGGCGAGCCCCATGACCGCAAACGCCATGGCGATGCGGTGATCCATGTGCGTCGGAACAACGCTGCCGCCTGGCACATGGCCCTTGCCATGGACGATGAGATCATCGCCCTTAATTTCGACCTCGACCCCGTTGCCTCGCAGCCCGTCGGCGACGGCGCTGAGCCGATCGGATTCCTTCACGCGCAGCTCTTTGAGCCCGCGCATCACGGTCGTGCCCTGGGCGAAGCTCGCCGCGACCGCCAGCACCGGATATTCGTCGATCATGGAGGGGGCGCGCGCGGGGGGGACCTCGATGCCGCGCAGGTTCGAGCCCCGCACGCGCAAATCGGCGATCTCCTCGCCGCCGGCGCTGCGCAGATCGAGCGTCTCGATCTCGGCGCCCATCTCTCGCAACGTGACGATGAGGCCGGTGCGCAGCGGATTGGTCATGACATCGGTGAGGATGATCTCCGAGCCCGGCACGATTGCTGCCGCCACCATGGGAAACGCGGCGGAGGAGGGGTCGGCCGGGACCACGACCGGGGCCGGCGCGAGCTCCACCTCGCCCCGCACGGTTATTTTGCGGCCGTGCGCGCCGTCCGCTTCGAGGCGCACCTCGGCCCCGAAATGCTTGAGCAGGCGCTCGGTATGATCGCGGCTCGCTTCGCTTTCGATCACGGTCGTTTCGCCGGGCGCGGCAAGGCCGGCGAGCAGCACCGCCGACTTGATCTGCGCCGAGGGCACCGGCGTGCGATAGACGATCGGGATTGGATCGCGCGCGCCGGCAAGCGTGATCGGCAGCCTGCCGCCGTCGGCGGCGCTGGCGGCATGGGCGCCGATGCGCGCAAGCGGCTCGAGGATGCGTTGCATGGGCCGCCGGCGCAGGCTCGCATCGCCATCGAAGGTCGCGTCGATCGGACAGCCGCCAACCGCCCCCATGACGAGGCGGCAGCCGGTCCCGGAATTGCCGAAGTCGAGCACGCCATCGGGCGCGCGGAAGCCGCCGACGCCGACGCCAAAAACGCGCCACGCTCCCTCGCCGGTCCGCTCGACGCGCGCCCCGAGCGCGCGCATGGCGTTCGCGGTATTGAGCACGTCCTCGCCTTCGAGCAGGCCGGAAATGCGGGTCTCGCCGACCGTGAGCGCGCCGAAGATGAGCGCGCGGTGCGAGATCGACTTGTCGCCGGGCACGCGCGCGCGTCCCTTGAGAGCGCCCGCGCGGCGCGCGGTGAGCGGAGATGAAGCGGCGTGGTCCATGTGCAGGCTCGCGTTCGACGCTCTCTAGCATGGTAGGCAGAGGGCGTCATCGGCAGCGGCCAGAGGGCGCCGACGCGTGAATGGCGCAATGCGCTTCGCTTATTGCGCCCTACGCGCTACGCGCGGCTCAAGGGCTGGGGCCTGCTGGACGGCCTCGAGGCTCGATCTGGTCGACATGGACGTGCCGCGCCACGCCTGCCAAGCCGCGGAGTAGCGGGGCGATCTCGATGTTGTAGGGCGCAATAAGCGAAGCGCATTGCGCCGGCGCGAGCGCGGAAAGCCGCTGCGGCGGCTATTGACTCCGCCATGGCGACTCGCCAAGTGAAACCCTCACTTTTAGGCCTGATCCAAGGAACCGGAACCGTGGCGAAACCCGAGCTCGGCACCAAGCGCCTGTGCGCCAATTGCGGCGCCAAGTTCTACGACCTCAGCAAGACTCCGATCGTCTGCCCGAAATGCCAAACCGTCATGGAGCTTACGACGGTCGCCCCGCGGGCGCGCCCGGACGCCCCGCCTGTCGCGCCTGCGCGTGAAGAAGAGGTGGTGGCGCCGGAGACCGCCGAGGCTGAATTCGTCTCGCTCGAGGAGGCGGATGCCGAATCTCAAGGGACGAAGACGCCCGCAGGCGAGACGGCCGAGGGCGCCGAGGAAGAGGACGAGATCGAGGACGCGGCCGTCGACGACGCCCCGTTCATCGAGGAGCAGGAGGAGGGCGACGAGGACGTGACCGACATCATCGGCGACGTCGAGGACGAGGAGGAGACGTAAGGCGAGGGGCGCGGCCTGCCGCGGCAAGCCTTCTCCTGGTCACGGCGCCGCTGGGTCGTTACACTTTATTGAGGTTCGGACGCGCGATTGTCCCAAACCGCGTCCCGCGTGGGGCCATAGCTCAGTTGGGAGAGCGCTTGAATGGCATTCAAGAGGTCAGGGGTTCGACTCCCCTTGGCTCCACCAAT
>WNFM01085334.1_pt1 | contig 12917 bp, 13 predicted proteins | sample 5400271 | NCBI WGS metagenome assembly WNFM01 (sample SAMN13153352, study PRJNA577476) | soil metagenome | isolation source: 60 cm saprolite on Douglas fir-dominated hillslope | place: USA:California | collected 2013-09-17 | reverse complement strand
CCATAGCGAGCGCGAGCTGCCGCCAGTACCGTGGGATCGGTAATGGGACGATACTCCTCCCCTGCCGCTTCGTAAATGACGCGAATACGCTCCGGGGGCAACTTCAGGGCATCGATCATATCCTTCTTGGCATGTTGTGAAACAGTAATAATCAAGGTAGCGCTGTGGGCAGCCCGGGCGACCAGGCGCATATATGCTCCCACTCTGCTCCCGGCGCGGTAGAGAGGCAGCCGCAGCGGGATCACGTCGTGGATAGTCACGACGGTTGGCGTGCGCGGAACCAGCGGGCCTGCAAAGTATGGAACGTGCAAGAGATCGGCTCCAGCTTCGTGAGCCGCTGCCGGGCCTGTAAACTGCTCCCACACCAGTTTTTCGATGTTCTCGTTGCGCCCCGCGAAGACGGGAACGGGTTTCACCTGGTAGGGGAACCTGTGGGGTGTGTTGCTCTCCTGCTGTAGAAGCTGTGGCCCCAGCAGCACATATTCATTGCGCTGGTCCGTCTCTGCCAGCGCTTTGAGCAGGTGTACCAGGTATTGCCCGCTGCCGCTTGCAGGTGCTCTCAAGAAGAGGGCATTGATGGCGATCTTCATGCAGGGGTCACCTCGTCAGCGAAGTTGGTCGCGCCGGCGTAGAGCTTCTGGTAGACGGAAAGCATCTTGCTCGCCGGCGCGGACCAGGTGTACTGCCGCGCGCGCTGGTAGCCTTTCTGCCGCAGTTCTTCCCGCAGCTGTTCATCCTCTAGCAGGCGAGTGATAGCGTGCCCCAGGCCCTTCACATCGTGCGGATCGACCAGCAGCGCGGCATCTCCGGCAACCTCGGGCAGGGAGGACGTGTTCGACGTGATCACTGGTGCGCCGCATGCCATAGCCTCCAGCGGCGGGATGCCGAACCCTTCGGAAAAAGAGGGAAAGGCGAATACATCGGCCAGGCTGTAAAGCGTAATCAACTCGAGGTCGCTGACACGGCCCAGGAAACGCACCTTGTTCTCTAGCTTCAGTTCGGACACCACCTGCCGCGTCTCTTCGTATAACCATCCTTTGCCTCCCGCGAGAGCGAGCATCGCCGGTCCTCCCTTCTTCTTTTGCGCCTGCGCAAACGCCTTGACCAGGCCAATGTGGTTTTTGCGCGGTTCCAGCGTCCCAACACCAAGGACGAGGGGATGTTTCAGACCGTATTTGTGGCGGGTTGCTCCTAATATCACCGGGTCAGTGATGCGCCGGAAGTATGCCCCGACGCCATTGGGAATGACGGTGATCTTCTCGCGCGGCGTCTTCAAATGATCTATGAGGGCCTGGCCCGTAGTCTGCGAGACGGCGGCAACGACATCGGCGGAGGCGACCGCTTCGGGCACGACTTTCTTGAGATAAGCCGCCAGCGAAGGCACCGCGTATTCCGGGTGTTCCAGAAAGGCAAGGTCGTGAACCGTGACTACCTTGCGCAGCTTCCCATTTAGTGGAGGCAATGCGAAATCGGGGCCGTGATAGATATCCACCTGGCCCGAGAAAAAGGTTGCATACAGTGGCAGCCGCCAGCGATACCACAGGATGTTGAGGTAGCGATCGGGAATAAAAATAGTGCGCGCTCGCACGTTGTCAGCTATGGGAAACGGGCGCGTCCCCGTTGGACGGCCGCTGGCGAGCAGTGTATAGGAGTTACTGGCATCTTGTGCCAGCATGGCGTCCACCAGGCAGCGCACGTACTGCCCGATCCCCGCTCCCTGCCTGATGGCCGCTGTATAGTCAATCGCAATGCGCATAGCAATTCTTTGAACCTCGGGTCTGGATTGGCCTGGACGTGGATGCCTCTGACCATCGTCCTATTTCGTTGGAAATGGCGGCCAGCCCATGGGGCGTCCACCGAGCAGGTGAAAGTGCAGGTGGAGGACACTCTGCCCCGAATCCGGGCCAACGTTGGCGACAAAGCGGTAGCCGCTCTCGCCGATGCCCAGGTCGCGCGCAACCTTTGCCGCTGTCATGAAAATAGCTGCTAGCACTGGCCCATCCTCAGTCGTCAGGTCCGCCATCGAGGCGATGTGACGCCGGGGAATAAACAGGACATGCTGCGGCGCCTGCGGGTTGATATCCTCAAACGCGACCACATCCTGGTCTTGATAGACAATCTTACTCGGTATCACACCTGCCGCAATCTTGCAGAACAGGCAGTTCTCAACGCTCATACAAGTACATTCCCTCCTCGATACTCTTCCAACCATGAAATATCTCGCATTGTACCATACTGCGCAACAAAGGGGGGAGAAGGTGAGGGTGTTTGCGCGGCAGAGTAGCAGGTGTAGTGGGTGTAGTCCGCTCGATCTGTTGCGTCATGGCAATATAGCGATCCCTATGGGTTCTCTGGTTGCTGGTCGGGATCGCTTTTCCAGGTCCCGGTTGATTCGTCAGGAGTGGTAAGATGGGCCTGACGAGCTGTGGGGGTGGGCGGCGTTGAGGTGGCATTTGGGACAGTTGAGACATTTGAGACAGGTGTTGCGTGTGAGTTAGTATCCTGGTCGTTTGCAGGATCAGGAGTTGTCGGGACAGTTGGGACACTTGTGACAGGTGCTGTTTGTGGATTGATATCCTGGTCGTTTGCGAGATCAGGATCTGCTGGAGTAGTTGGGATATTTGGGACATTTGAGACACTTGTGACAGTTGGGTCAGGGGATGCTGCTGCGGTGGAGGTGTCGAGCACAGGGTACTGGGCCAGGCAAGAGTGGCCTGGGAGGGTGTACAGGCCGTGAGCCGGGGAGACGACCTCGCCGGTTTTTTCCATTTCGGCGCGGGCGGTGGCGAGGAATGCTCCTCGTTGCTCATGCTCTTGTTCCCGGCGGAGAAATTTTTCAATTGTTTTGGGGTCCATGGATAGAATCCTTTCGTGGAAGGGAGAATGGGGAGGAACGAGTGGTTGTTCCTACCAGGGGGCTGCGGTCCCGCGATAAATCGGGATACCTGCCCCCCAGGCAGGGTGCCTACAACGCTGTTATTTTAGCGCGAAGGGGGCAAGCCGGGGAGGGCTTGCCTCTTATATATAGTATACACGGGGCACCAAATGGGGGATGCCAAAGGGCTTCCGTAGGTCTGACCCGTCTTGGTGCTGCAGGTCGCGCCCAGGCTGTAGAGGCCGGTCAACTGGTGCGGGTGGCTGCTGTCACAGTAGAGATATTGTGAGTTGGTGCTGCTGGTGGCCTGCGGCCCCTGCCACACCTGCCCCAGGTTGGTATAGGCATAGCTAGCGCTGTAGCCTGCTCCCGTCAGGCTGTTGCTGAGGGTACCGTTGCCTGCTACACCACCCGCATTGCCTCTCGTTTGGGCTGATTACTGCCATAGGCCAACCATGTCGACCGCCACCGCTCGATCAAGTGGACCCACGATCAATTGTTTTCTAGGAGATGGCTGATTCCTGGCCCTTCATATCAGCTTAGACGATACCAGGTTTCATCGGAAAAACCAAGGTGAAGGAAAAAGACGACGCACTTGACTTGCTAGGGTGGAATCCTACAAGTGCTGTGCAGGCACTCGACTGAGATTCTTGCTTTTGCTGTTTATCAAGAGCTGATCCATTGTTCAACCAAATGATTAAACCGGCGTGCTAACCACACGTCGTACCCACCGACCGGCAAGACAGCGTCTTTATCGAGAGGCTGGACGATCCCCTCGGGAAGCAATTCAAACATTGCCTGGCCCTTCAGCCAAAAGAGGATTGCCTCCTGATAATCCTCTCGATCCAGAATGCCACAGATGCCCCGGTTCTGGGCAAGTAACTCTCTAAACAATCGATGCAGCGAGCGGGATTCTTCCATGAGTAGACTCATCCCATCGCTTACAGCCCGAAAACCAGGCTGGACGAAGCGTTGCTGCTCATCTGCATTGAAATCAATAGTCAGATCTAGAGAACCGAAGATTACATAGTCATGTTCAACTATCCTTAACCCATTGGTAATGAACATAGGACGCTCATTCTCATCAACTCTGAGCCAGAATGCTGTATCAAACTGGAGCCTTTGCGTATCCTGGGTATAGGACAAGGGATCGGTTGCGTATTTGGCTTCCATGGAATTACCAGCGGGGTGCCACCTAGCAACAGCATCGTCACCTGCTCAGTGCTAAACCTGCCTGGCGGGGCCAGTTGCGCGGCCTCTTGCAGGGTCGTCCAGGTCTCCCACCGACTTGCCAGAGGAGAGGGAACCAGCTACAGTACAGCTATGACGAACGAAGAAGAACTGCAAGCCCTGCGGGAAGAGAACCGACTCCTCAAAGCGCTGGTCGCTTAATTGCTGCCGTTGCAAGAGCAATTGGAAGAGGCGCGGGCGCAGATCAAGGACCTCGAAAACCGCTTGGCCCAAGACAGTCGCACGAGCAGTAAGCCACCCTCGTCTGATGGGCTGGCGCGTCTGCCGCGCAGAAGCCGTCGTCCCAGTGGCAAGAGTCCTGGAGGTCAGGTGGGACATCTTGGGCACACGCTCTGTATGGTAGAGCAACCAAGGCGGTAGGAGGAGCTGCGCTCAAAGCCCTCAAAGAGCGACTAGAAAAGGGCGACGAAAGTGAACTGGATTGGGTGGTCTCCAACCTACGTAAGCTCTCTCTGCCATGGGGACAGTGCCTTCGTCATGCCAAAGCTAATAAGTGCCCTTACGGACAGAATGCCTGTTTTACCAAAGATAACGGCCCCAGTCACAAGCTGGTGACGACCCCTGGGCATGCCCCTGTGATTATCGCAACGATGGAAGATCTGAAAAAGAACAAACAGATCGCCGATGAGCGAGGTTGGGAGTTGTATGCTCATGACCTGGCTGACCAGATCGCAGGCATGGAGCAAGTTCTTGCTGAGTTGCAACTTCCCCCAGATCAGCGTCCGAAAAATCGGGGAGGGAAGAAATGAACCAGAAGCCCAATACTGAGACGGTCATCCGCCTTGCTGCTGAAAAGAGTGAGCAGGCCAGGCAACGCACACGAGAAGCGCTTGAGAGCCTGCAACGCCTGGGAAAGCCCATTAATTTCTCGACGGTCTGCCAGGAGGCTCGCGTCTTTAAGACCTTTCTGTATGATCCTCGGCACGCCGATTTGGCTGAGGAGATACGCCGTTTACGCGAGTTGCCTAGAAGGCATCCATAAACCTCTCAGGCTCCTCAAGGCAAGAGTGAGAGTGCGAAAGACGCCCAGATAGCGCGCTTCAAAGAGCGGGTGAGCAAACTCGAACACCACGTGAGAGCACTGCAGCGCGAGAATGAGCTACTCTCTGGGAAGCTCACTTGTCAGTCACCCCTGGATACTGGACCAGCCGCTCTTCCGTCGCCAACCAGAGCGTCCGCCCATCGTGATCGAACGCCAGCGCCTGCACAGGCTCCTCGAGCCCCGATCGCAGCCGCTGCGAGAGCGCGCCGCTCTCAACATTGTACACCAGCACCTCGCTCCCCTGCACGGGGAGTAGCAGCGCCCGGCCATCAGGGGTGAAGATCCAGCGGCCCGTACTTTCCTCCTCACTGCACGCACGCCACAAGCGCTTGCCAGACACCACGTCGTAGGCGACCAGCTCCACACCACACTGACTGTACCATGAATTGAGCGCAAAAATGACGACACGGCTATCTGGACTGAAGGCGGTGATGCACTCTGTATCAGCAAGGTCTCGGTGGTCCCGCCAGGCGATGCCCGTGCGGTCCAGCTTCTCATGAACCAGGGCCAATGCCATGGTTCCCCGGATGTCATCTTGCGGAACACGCTGGTGTGATGGCCATTCCTCTCTCGCTGGTCGTGGGACAAACCGTTCCACCGGATCGAGTCGCCAGAGCTTCAGACGTCCACCGCCATCAGCGTAAGATAATCCCGCGACCAAGGTGGAAGTTGGATCGAAGGCCAGGCCACTGGTGGCATATCCACCGGAGAAGTGACGGCTGATCACTTCGCCGGTGTGCCAATCGAGAAGGAAAATATGGTCATCATTGCCGATGACGAGCCAGCGACCATCGGGGGAGCTATCCAGACTCGTGATCGAGAAGGCAGTTTGAGGAACCATCACCGTTCGCTCAGGCAAGAGATTGTCGCAGCTTCGCCACTCAATCACAGCAGGCCCTTGGGAGCCGTCCTCCCCCATCCCGGGCTGCTGCAAGGCAAACACCTCGCCATCTGGGGTACGTGTGATCCCGCCGTAGGTCAGCCTCCGGCCACCTGCGTCATACATGACATGGAACAGGGCTCCAGGAGCGACAGAGACGTGCGTCAGCATGGTAGCCGGGTGAGTTGCCAGTGACCAGCGCGTGAGGGTCGTTTCGCTGGCAGTGAGTGCTTCGCGCCGCGTGGGGTGAAGATGCAGGAACATGGGATGGTGTCCTTTCTGCGTATCGAACAAGTCCTACAGTTATCTTACTCCTCTGAGTCAACCATTGGGAAACGGGTCCATGTTGCTACAGCTCTCCTGCTTCTCAGCCTCTCAGATGTACGAGAGGCTGGGAAGCGGACACCATCCCGCAAGTTGTGTAAAGAAGAGGCTTTGCAAAGAGGAGTCTGTGAGAGGATACTACAGGCATAGACAGTCCCTTTAGAACACTTCAGTCATTTCCCCAAAAGGAGAATGTTATGCCTGTCCCCAAGGAACAGCCTACCAGCACTCTCCCCTGAAGGTTCAACATCGGAGTCCTCATCGTCAGCCCTGCCAAAGCCTCGAAGAATTTCGTCGGCATTTACGTCGTCTCGCTGTGAGCGCTGTCCAGGTCTTGATCGAACACGTCATGCGGGAAGAGTTGGAGCAGTGCATCGGAGCCTCGTGGGGCGAATGCACTCCCACTCGTCGTGGCTATCGCAATGGGTCCTACACACGCGATCTGGTGACTCCCACCGGGCGTATTGAGGCGCTCAAAGTTCCCAGGGACCGGGAAGGGCAGTTTCACAGCCAGGTGTTCGAGCGCTACAGTCGCTATGAACCCGAGGTGGCCGAAGCGCTGACCCAGATGTTTGTGAACGGGGTGAGCACGCATAAGGTGGGAGAGGTGGCTCAAACGCTCACGGGAGTCGCCCCCAGCGCCAGCGCCATCAGTCGGCTCAACCGCACGTTGACCGAGCAATATGAAGCCTGGCGAGAGCGTCGGCTGCTCCCCCACTACCGTATCCTGTACCTGGATGGCATCCATTTCACGGTGCGGCATGGCACCCAAACCGACGCAACCATGATTTTAACGGCCCTGGGAGTAGACCTCGAGGGCAACCGAGAAGTGCTGGCCTTCCGCGCCTGTGCCGAGGAAGACAAAGATGGGTGGAGTTGCCTCGTACAAGATCTGCGCACTCGTGGAGTGAGCGAGATCGATCTGATTGTTACCGATGGGCATGATGGACTGCTGGCAGCGATCTCCGCGCTGTTTCCAGCGACGCTCCGCCAGCGCTGCCTGGTGCATAAACAACCGAGCGCTCATGAACGCCATTCCCAAACGCGAGCAACAGGAGGTCATCACCGAACTAACGGGCATCTGGAAGCAGGAGAAGAAAGAGGATGCCCTCCTGAATCTGGCGACGAGCACTCGCCAAATAGCGCCAGCGCTATCCCGAAGCGGTGCGCAGCTTGATCGAGGATGAAGAGCATCTCTTGACGTTTTATGCCTTTCCACCTGTCATGCACCGCTACATTCGCAGCACCAATGCGATTGAAAGCTTGTTTAGCAATGTCCGGCAGCGTACCGATCAGATCGACGTCTTCACGACGGAAACCAGCTGTGTGACGATCGTCTGGGCCGTGATGCAGGATATTCGCTTGCCGAAGATTCCCGTCGGCTAACGGCTGAAGCGTGATGCGTCTGGGCAAACAAACAACCAGCCGGAAATGCTGGTTCGGGAGGAGGTGTTTTTTGCGGCTCAGCCTGTGCCATCTCAAGAGTCCCAGGCACTCTCTTCTTAACGACTTGGGAGTCCTGTGCTGTATTTTCCTGTGCTGTCAGATCCTGGCGAGAGGTGGTACCGGCTTTGTGTCTGTGCATGCTTGACTACTTCTGATCTTTACACAACTCTCGGGATGGTGTCTAAACAAGGGCTGTTAGGAAGTTGGGAAGTCATGTACATTTGTCGCTACTTTGTCCTCACATGTCTTTTATATTGTTTTACAAATGCAGTGTGGAGAGGTTTCCGCAGGTGCTAATGAATTGTCAACCTTGATTTGAAGGGCAGAAATGTAGGGGCGACCACGTGCTCGATCAATCGGCACTCTACGCGGTCGCCCTGCAAGCAGTACTGCTGTAATGGATAGAAATGTAGGGGCGAGGCTTGCCCTCGCCCTGGATGCGGTCGCCCATAGACGTCACGTGAGCGATCCTTGCGTCTTGCGACGAGCTCTCCAACCGCCCCATGCCGCCACCTCCGTACCGAGTAGGGGCGACCCTTGCGGTCGCCCTTTCTGGGGCTTTCAGGGACAAGGGCGCCATCCGGGGACGGTGTGGCCCAGCACTAAACCCCTTCCGTAGCCTCGTCACTGCTGGTGGCAACGGGAGTCGCCTCTGTCACCTCAGCCGTCGGGGCGCTCTCTTCCGCGCCGGGCGTGGTATCACTGGCTGCCGGGGCAGGCTCCGTTTCGGGCTGAGCTTCTGCCTTCTTCTGCTTCTTAGGGAGCAGCTCCAGCCCGTGCAGTCCCGGGCTTGAGCGAGAGCGCTTCAGCAATCTGCTTATGCACTCCCACGGGTGGTAACGGCAGAAATACCTCGTAGGCGGCCTTGATCTTCGCCAGTTCCTCGCTGTCACCTTTATAGGTCTGGCTGTCCCACCAGCTTGGGATCTCTTCACGCTCGCGCAGCTCTTTGACAATCTGCTTAACCGCTTTCTTGGGTATGCCCATTTCTTTAGCGATCTGCGTGCGGATTCCATCAAATTCAGCCGGGACGGCCAGCTCTTTATAGCGTGCCTCGACCTGTTCAATCTGCTCCGCTGTTGGCTTAAAGGGAGGTGGAGGTGGAGTTTTCTCGCGTTTCGGCCTGGGTGGAGCTGCCGGTCTCGGCTCCCTTGGCTTCGCGGGCTTGCCGTCACCTTCCTGCCTGCCACCGGGGAAGCGTCTCTCGGGGCGAACCTCGCCTGGACCTCCTGTGCGCGGCCCGCGTGCTGAACCGGGCTCCACCGGCTGGCGAGGCCGCTGCCCGATCGTGCCGGTGATATCGCCAACGCGGTAGGCCGCTGGGCTATGATAGCCCCCTTCTTTATCTTTATAGCCGCCGGGACCCCGGCTGCCTCCCTCGCGATAGCTGCCAGCGTCCCGCTCGTCGCGACTGTCTCCGGGACCGCGATAACCAGGCCGGTCTGTTCCACCGCGTTGTTCTCTTGGAGCTGGGGAGGAAGGTATTTTTGGACGTGGCGGCTGGTCCGGTTCCCCTACCTTCACATCGCTGAGGGTATCGAGCCAGTGGCTCGTTCCGCCCGCGGGTGGGGTGGTACGGTTGGCCGAGCAGGAGTATTTACTCCTTGTGCTGCCTGCCCCGCCGTTTTATTCGACGTAGGTGGCGCCGTTTTCGCCGCCATTTTCTCTCTTCTAGCCTTCTGCATGCAATCGGGGCAAGTTACTTCTTTAGCATTTGCCGACTGAAACCACTTGCCACAGGTGATGCAGCGCATCTTAATCTTGCTCATGCGCAAACTCCCCTATTTTCTGTCAAAAACTAGACATCTTGAAGCGTCGGAATGCACCTTCCATTGTAGTTCTTATAGGGGTCTTTGTCTAGCCCTGGTTTTCAGAGGACCTGTTCAGCTTTTGGATACCACTATAGTGAAAGCAACATATATTGTTGCGCGCCTAAAGGTACTTTGTCTGTCATAGTACCCACTTTCAACCTCATCCATTAAGGAAACACGTGGAAGAGCCTAAACCTCGACCAACTAAAGTATGCCCCACCTGTGGTGGCCTCCAGGAAATATGGGAAGAGTGTGACAGGTGTCATGGAGACGGAAAAGGGCCTGATGGACTTCTCTGCGGCAAATGCCTTGGACACGGGGGAGCGTACAAAAAGTGTTCCACCTGTGGCGGCAAGGGCCGTGTTCCTGCTTAACTCGTTGAAGAAACCGGTGGCCGCAGGGGCAGTGCAAATCCCCAGTCAAGCAGCGTTCGGGCATCAATGAAGCGTTGATCAGCATCAGGCTCGTGAAGCAAAGCCCCGATGAGGTGATGGCCCCCGCTTGTGGCAGAGAATACCAGGCAGTAGCCCGCCTCGACGGTATAGCCCGTCTTGACGCCGGTTGCTCCTGGATAGGTACTGAGCAAGGTATCTATCGAATCCCACGTATAGGCATGATGAAACGTGCTGGCAGGGAGAACGTAGTGCTGCAGTTCGACCAGTTGGGCAAAGAATGGATTTGTCATAGCGTAGCCCGTCAATCGCGCCAGGTCGGCGGCAGTCGTGTACTGGTTGGGATCGGGCTGGCCTTGAGGCGTCGTGTAGGTGAGGCCGTCAGGATTGATGTAATGCGTTTGCGCCAGGTGGAGTTGACGAGCGAAAAGGTTCATCATACGTACAAAATTGCTCGTCGTTCCTCCGACAGCATCAGCAACGGTAATCGCGGCGTCGTCACCCGAGGGCAGCATCAGTCCGTACAATAAATCTTTCAGGCGAATCTGATCTCCCACGACCAGGTTCGCACTGCTGCCGTTATGTTTCTGTACCTCGTCGAAGGCATCCCGCCGGACAGTCACGATTTGATCGAGGTTACCCTTTTGAATAGCGATGATCGCGGTCATGATTTTCGTCGTGCTCGCCATAGGCAGGCGCTGCTCCCCGTGAATATCATCCAGCACATGACCCGTATCGGCATCCATCAAGTAGACAGCTCGCGCGCTCACTGCAGGTGGCGTGCCTACCACCGTAAGGATTGGCGCCGGCGGAGGAGAAGGCGCGAGGTCATGCAGTAGATGTACCCCCAGCGGCGTAAAAACGAGCAGCGGTATCATAAGCGCGAGCTCAACAGCCAATACCAATAAGATAGTACCAAGAATATAACGTTTCATCAGCCTTTCCCTTATTTCATCGTCGCAATGCCCTTCGTCCTATCCCTTTGCGCAACACATACCCTGAAGTTTATGGTTAAAACGATCTAGCACCAGTATACGCAACGATGCGGATGGGAGCATACGCAAGATTACCCATCCAGACCAAAGAAATGTGGGCGCCCCTTGCGGCGCATCCTGTCTGGGGACAGGTATGCCCTGTGAAGGTCGCCCTTACCGCTATCGCATCATCCTCTAGCCTATACGAGTTTTCCTATAGCCATTTAGCACGCCAACTATACTGTTAATATAGGATCATATATCTTCTACACAATCCTTCCTCTCTCCTCATAGAGCGTGTCTGATTTTCAGAGTCTTCGCTCTCTCTCGCCCGGTGCTCGCGCGGCGAGGCCGCGCAAAAAGGCGAGCGCCGCAGGCGCGAGCAAGCGAGCGGGATGGAAATCAGACACATTCATAGAAAATCCGTCCAACAGATGATAACCATACCTTCACCCATCGCGCACCCACCATCACACCGCGGACAACTCACCAGAAACTGGAAATATAGTAGAGCTTATCTTTTTTACCTGCATTATGCAACCTATTTGCAAGGTGATCCCTTGGAGAGCAGCCTTCTATACAGCGGGCAGGCCCTCCAACCATGCTCTCACTTCAGGCACCTTGCGATTCTTAATCGTCTCGAAGATGCGCAGGCTCTCTTGCCCCCGCTCTTGTGCTTCTCGGGCGTCCCCTCTGGCTTTCGCCACTCGAGCCAGCCCGTAGAGGGCGACCGCCAGGTACTCCTGGTTCCCATCTGAGGTCATACGCTGCAACTCGTGAAACGCGTTAAATGCCCTTTCAAACTGTTGTTGTCTCAGCGCGAGTTCACCTTCCGCGTGAAAAGCTGCGCACAGGAGCCAGGGACGCCCAATCTGGCGAGCAATTTCCGCGCCCTCTTGCAGGTATTGCTCTGCCTGTGCATCATCTCCCTGTAGCCATGTGACCTCAGCCAGGTTGATCAGGCTCACGCCAATCAAATTGCGATGACCCATCTGACGGGCCAGCTCCAGCGCTTCCTGCAAGTATTGTGCAGCATGGTCGTAATTCCCTTCCTGTGTTGCCATGTTGCCCAGATTCGCCAGCAGCGTTGTCATAGCGTGGCGATAACCAATCTGGCGGCAGAGTTCTAGAGCCTGTTCTGAATAGAGCATACTCTGAGCATAGTCTCCTTTAGCATAGACGGCCTGCCCGAGATTAAGCAGTAGTTCACACAGGCGTTCCTGATCCCCAATCTCGCGCGCCAGCGTGATCCCTTCCCGGTAGCAGGCCTCCTCCTGGTCATAGTGACCCTGTTCGCCTAGATCGATCCCCAGGCCCTGGAGCAGCATGCCCATCAACTCGTAATCGCCCAGTTGACGCGCCACTTCGAGCCCTTCCCGGTGGTGAACTTCCGCCTGGTGATAGGTTCCCTGGTAGCGACCAACCGTGCCAAGGGCATGCAGGAACCGGCAGAGCTGTTCTGGATCTACATTCTGGCGGGTCAGTAGCAATCCTTCCTGGAGGGTGGTTTCTGCCTTGCTGTAGTCGCCATGGTTCCACTGTATTCTCCCCAGGTACAACAGTGCAGTAGCCAGGCCAGCTTTGTCCTGCAACAAGCGCGTGGCCTGTTCTGCCTGTAGGAGATAATCCTCTGCCTGGGTAAACAGTCCACGTGCCAGGAGAAACGGGGCGAAATCATTCATACAGTGAATCAGGTCAGCGTGCCGTTCCTCTCTGGATGCGGCCTGAAGGGCTGCAAAAATGTTGCTGCTTTCCTGCTCGAGCGCCTCGAAGTCTTTTTTCATGCGCTCAGTCAGCCGATCTTCTTACTCGCTCGCGACCTGTACCGGCGCATTCTCTACCCTGGGTCCAATCCAGACCGTCTGGATATTCACAAACTCCTGGATGCCGAAGGAAGAAAGCTCGCGCCCATAGCCACTGCG
>WNFM01077910.1_pt1 | contig 12917 bp, 11 predicted proteins | sample 5400271 | NCBI WGS metagenome assembly WNFM01 (sample SAMN13153352, study PRJNA577476) | soil metagenome | isolation source: 60 cm saprolite on Douglas fir-dominated hillslope | place: USA:California | collected 2013-09-17 | reverse complement strand
GGTAAGGAAATCCTTGTTGCTCTCTCCTCTGGCGCAATTGGCGCGGGTGATGGTACATGCATCACTTCTTCTTGCCACTGCTCCTCAAAGGTTTGTGAGCCGTTGGGTAAGATTTCCCGTGAAGCCATGCACCCTCTTGACTTGCTGGGGCAATGCTCGTACACTCTCTGTAGAGGAGCAAGCGATGAGACCCCAATCTGTCGATACGCATCCAGAGACCGAGCGGATCATGATCGAGATGATCCGTAAGGCTCCCATGAGCAAGCGGTTCCGGCTTGTGCAAGCGCTCACGCAGGGTGCGTTGTGGTCGAACATCCAGGTCTGGCGGGAGAGCCACCGCGAGTCCAGCGAGCAAGAGGCAGCCGTTCGCATCGTCTCGTGCCGCTACGGAGCTGCCATAGCCCAGCGTGTGCAGGCGGCGCTGGAGACGCGCGCGTACTGGCATGTGCAGCCCATCGACCTCATAGCGACCTTGCTTCCTGCGCTGCGTGCCTTCGACCGTCTGCACGTGCCGTACTATCTCGCCGGCTCGATTGCCAGCTCACTGCACGGGATGCAGCAGCTGGCACAAGATATTGACCTGGTCATTGACCTCCCTGCGCACAAGCTTCCCTCGTTGTTGGCGTGGCTCGAGCACCACTATGTCTTTGATCAGGATGAGGCCCAGCAAGCGGTGCAAGCGCGCACAGCGTTTCCTTTGATCCAGGTGGACTCCCTGATGAAGGTTGATGTGCTCCTCCCGCAGGGAGCAGCGTTCGATACCGCTATGCGTCGGTTAGTCGCCCTCTACACGCTTGATGAGCGGTATCCCCCTTTCCGGGTCGCCTCGGCCTGTGAAATGCTCCTGTTCAAGTTGCAGCGTTACCAGTGCGATGAGCGCTCACGCAGCGATGGGATGCGAGACGATGCCGCGTGGAACGACATCGTGGGCATGCTCAAAGTGCAGGGACCGGATCTTGATCTGGCGCTCCTGGAGCAGTGGGCTGGGACGCTCGACGTGACGGCTACCTGGCGGCGAGCACTGGTGGATGCCGGACTGGACGATGCCTGAGTGAGACGGCCCTGAGCACGTGGGCAGACTGGGAAGCCAGGGTGACTCCCCGGCGCTTGTTCTTTTGGTGGCACGAGCTGCATGGCAGCGAAAGGAAGAGATCGTCGATGTCGCTGTATCACGATGTCATGGAGGCGCTCACCCCGCTGGTCGATGCGTTCGATCAGCTTGGCATCGCGTACTATATCGGCGGCTCGGTATCCAGCTCGCTTCACGGGATGGCCCGACAATCACAAGATGTGGACGTGATCGCCGACATTCAACCCGCTCAGGTGCGCTCGCTCGTGCAAGCCCTCCAGGGTGACTACTACGTCGACGAGCAAGCCTGGCAAGCTGCGCTCCGACATGGCACGCTTTACGGTGTGATCCACTTGAACACGATGCTGAGGGTGGACCTGATTCCACTCAAACGGCGCGCGTTTAGCAGGGAAGAAGCACGCCGCGCCCAACCCCATCTCTTAGAGGCGGGCGCACGCCCGGTAAGGGTCGCATCAGCGGAAGATGCTGTCCTGACAAAACTCGAGTGGTTTGACATGGGAGGACGCTCCTCTGGACGCCAGTGGAATGATATTCTGGGAATTATGAGACGACAAGGGGCGGCGCTTGATCTGGCCTACCTCCGTCACTGGGCCGACGCGCTGCGGGTGCGGGACCTCCTGGAGCGTGCCCTCACCGAGGCTGGCTTCACAGGGCCGTGATTGCGCATTGTCCTTGCTTTCTTGATTGCATCCTCGGGCTCTTCATATGCTCAAGTCGCGAGCGAGGAGGCTGCGAGCCATTTCTATGTCCGCAATCTGGCGGTCGTCCCTGGGGATGAAACAGCTGGTGGAACGTCACTCCCGCCAGTTTCCTCGGCAGAGTATTCAGCCCTGATCTCCTGGCCTCTGGCGTTAGAGCAACCATCGGGTCAGGTTCGGATGAAGCAATGCGGTCGTTGGTGGTTTAATACACCGTGAAACACGTTCTTGAAGCACGTGAAAGCTCAAAAAGAGCCGGTATTTGATGGAGACAAGCAGACGAGGCACCGATTGAACTTCTCCTTCGTTAAAGTAGGCATGTTGCTGAGAGTACGTGTAGTAGAGACATTATTGATTGTACTCGCCTCTCGGGTTCTCCAGCAAGAAAGCCTGCTCCACCGTGGACATCATGTCGATTTCCCGAACGGATGTCCCAGGTAGCCAGCACAGGGGGCAGCGTAATTGGCCAAGGACCATCATTCGGTCATCCGGTCGCCTCCGTCGTGGTCGCTGAACAGCACCGATTCACCGTTCAGTCTACACGGAGAGGCCGATCGCTTTCGTTTTCGACGCTCTGACCAACAGTGTAGCAAGGTCGAGAGAACCGTGATAGTACACGCCAGGTCTTTCGGAACATTGACCTGCGGAGCTTTGCTCTTTGTCGCAATTGCAGCCAATATCGACTGACGCCCAAGCGCTGCCTCGATTCTTGTAGTGGCCAGTTGTCCTATTTGCGTTACAAACAGCCTTGGCAAGCAGTTATATACACGGTTGAATAGCGATTTATGTAGGCCAAGGAGGCGGAGATGCGCGTTGCCAAACATCACTATGTACTTGCTGGCTCCATACTCTTATTTATTGCGGTTATGGTGTCTTCGCTCGCTGGATGTGGTCCCGATAAGAAGACCAGTGTCCCGGATCCGAAACTCCCAAACGATCCCCCATCCGTCAAAGTAGTCAAAGGTCAGGCCACCACGCTTGATCTCGCAGGTGGAGCATATCTCATCATCCCACCGGGGGCGATGGATCCAGGAACGACAGTACGGGCAACGTACAAGGGAATGCCCAACGGGAAGTGGGTCAATATCGCTCCGACCTTCGCGCCGGTCGAGCTCATCACCGACCCGCCGAACGCGATCCATGGTGTGCTCCAGCTTGAGTTCCCTGTCCCGACGGAGAAGATCATCGCCGGGGTGGATCCAGCCATGCAATTCGGAATCTCCACCTACGATGAGAAGACGAAGACGTGGACACCTGTGAGCACCACATATGACGCCGACCGCCACATGGTTATCGCGTTAATCCAGCACTTCTCCTGGTGGAACCCCTATACGTGGGATTGGGGCGCTCTAGCGAGAGCAATCCAACAGGGATTCGGCCAGCTGTGGGGTGAGCGGGCTGCTCCACCGCACTGCTCCGGTCCAGTCCCTTCCTGGGTGGGTGCGATCAACTTCCTCACCGTGCAGAATGACACCCCAGTCCGCGCATGTGCGCAGACCTCAGCACAGTGGCCCGGCGTTTTAGAGGTGCGCATAGTGAACAACCGGCCCTACGGTCAGGTACTCACCTACGGATCGGGTGTCCAGTGGGGTTGGCATGACAGCGGCTCGATTGAGGGTCGCGCGCGCAATGCGTTCATGGATCTCCTCATGGGGCCGAATCAACTGTACCTGCCCCCGCTCAGTAGCGCGACAGTTGGGATCTTGAAGCCTAAACCCGGCGCTGATGTTACCTTCACCATCTGGCCCACCTGGCAGACCGTCGGCGCCGATATCGCCTTCTACGTTCTTGGGCAGGTGCAGAACCTACCAATAGAAAAGGGGTTCAACAGTGTCATCAAAGGTGGAGTCGGTGCCTGCTACGCAATTGGCCCTGAGACGGCCCTCACGAGTGTGACGGTCGCTTCCATACATGACTACTTCAAAGAGATTGCGGACTGCATAGAGAATGCGTTCAGCTTTGATGTCGCGGCCGGCATCATGAATGACGTACAAGTGGGTCAGCTCGAAAGCTGGTACGGCACGATCAAGAACGCGAAAGAGCTCGGCACTGGCCTTCTGGTCGCAGATGTCATTTGGAAAGTCGGCGACTTCGTATCAGACGCAATTCTCCGCGACCTGCCGCGTGGCAATGGCTTCGAGGTACAAGCGGTGAGTGGATCGAACCCACCTCCGCCACCGCCCCCAACACCAACACCAACACCAACGACGCCCCCGCAGGGATCGAACCCACCTCCAACACCAACACCAACACCAACGACGCCCTCGCAGGGATCGAACCCACCTCCAACACCAACACCGGCTCCGCCACCCCCGCCGCAAACGTGGGCTGAGACAGCGGGTGGTGTTGCCCACACGTGGACGAATTACCAGAACGCGGGCGGCTATCAGGGTCAATCGGTGGCTCAATACCAGACCATTCAGATTGCCTGCAAGATCACAGGGTTCGTAGTCGCGGACGGCAACCCCTGGTGGTATCGCATCGCCCAGACTCCGTGGAACAACACGTACTACGTTTCTGCGGATGCTTTCTACAACAACGGTGCAACATCAGGCAGTCTCCTGGGGACACCCTGGGTTGATCCTGCTGTGCCTAACTGCTAAGTTGGTACAGATTTTGGATATGGTGGATAAATCGCCCAGGCTTTGCCAACGCCTTTTTGGCTGGTTTTTCGCCCGGTCGCTGGGCAGGTAGGCCGTTTCATCCTCACAGCTGCCGCGCCTGTGCCTTGTTTGCCGCTTTCCTCAGCCATCTCAGTGCCATATCGTGGGAGGAATCCCGGCTTCTCCAGCTCTCAGGTAGGGACAGGTGGAAGCGGATAACAGAGCACCTCCCCTGCTGTCCATCTGCGCGTGGCTCGCCCAGCTGCCATCGCTGGGGTTCGCTGGCGGTACCGTTGTACCCTCCGCTCTCCGGTGGCTGACCCAAGGCCACGCGAAGCGAGGCATGAGGACGTACATAGTGATAGTACGCTAGCCACCAATGGAGCTGAGCCTGCAGGTGGGGGGCATGGAGGGCTGTCGCCCATGTGCGTCGAGCCAGAGCGGCCACACCACGACGGATCGTCAGATTGACCCGCTCGATAAAGGTCGTGTTCACTCGGCCAAAGAAGCCGAGTTTTTGCAAAGCAGCTGTGAAGGCTGGCCCTGTTTGGGCAAGCAAAGCCCCCAGTCATCACGCGTTTGGGCGCTCCGCGCCGACTCTTGATCTCCCTCCATGGTCGGACATCTCGAGACGAAAGTTCCTGACCTGACGAGCGGGCAGCAGAGCGGCAACAGGCGGGACATGCCAGTGGAGAACGGGGTTTGAGACGATGAGGGACTAAGGATTTCAACCTCCTTTCAGAGTGAGCAGGGCCGTGATGAGACCGGTACAGGGAACACAAGCATGCCGCAGCGAGTATAAACAAGCTCACGAACAGCACGAATAGATAGAGCGTCATAGGCATCCTCTCCGCTTCAGTCAGGATACTTTGTAGCTGATTGCAAGCTTAGAGAGAATTTAGAGGTCATGTCAAGGGCTTGGCAGAGCATACTGAATTATCCACTACCAATTGGGGCTGTACCGGTAGTGTTTCTTCATCCCCCCTCACATGCACATCCCAACCGTGAAAGCTGTGCCAGGATCGGTACTATTATTATATGGAACATATTTCCTATCAGTCTTGCCTTCTCGAAGAGAAGTGGGTATGATGGGAGGGAAAGCAGATAACCATCTGCCTCCCAAATTGCGCAACCATCTGCCTCAATGACGCTCGGATGGCGCGCGTGATTGGTGAAGGCTCTTCTAGAGCCAGACGAAAGCAAGCGAGTGGTATTATCGCAACCACCTGCCTTCCAAGCAGGCTGTCACGAACCTTCATTCCATCTTCTACCCCATCATTGTCTTTGTAATCATCCTCAGCAATCGTTCCAGCCATGAGCGATGAGTTACACGCGAAAATAGAAAGAGCCGCAATCTTTGTTGGTTGCGGCTCTTTTTTCTTCGTTCGCGAGCCCTCGGAAACAGCTCACACCCTGCCTTTTCTCCATCGCCTCTGACAGCAAAACCGGTAGACAACAGTAGATTTCCGTAGATGGGGGTGGAATTTCGATTGGCTTCTGGAGCGGGTGGAAGACGTTGGTGGACGGCGAAAAACAAGGAATGCCGAAGGGGAACTCGGCACGATGAATGTGCCGGTAGTTTTGTTCGACCAGATCTTTCGCCTTGCGATACTTCTCATCTAGCTCTTGCGCTGTCAACCCGTTTGACCAGACCTCCATTATGGACTATCTAAAGGGATTTCACATGAAAGCCAAACTGTGGGGTAGACATCCTGGTAGAGTATCCATCTCTATGGGTTAGAAATAAGGTGGGGAACAAAAAAGAGAGCCGAAGAGTCTCCCTTTTTGTTCCGGCGACTCTCCTGTTACAGCATGGTATACTGGTGGTAGCATGGCAGAACTGATAGGTATCCTGCGAGGGGAGGACCGGCAAGCACTTAAGCACCACACGATGAGGGGTTCTGTGAAGCAAATGACGAAGAAGAAACGCGTGCCTCGGGCCCAAAGCCGACTCGCCCTCGCGCGCTTTCGACAGCAACAACGCGAGCAGCGGCAACAAACGGCTGCACACCGTGCCCAAGAGCGGTGGAACAAGACGCTGCGCCATCTTGCCGATCTGGGAGCAACGGTAAAACAACACGAAGAAGCGGGAGACGACAAGAAGAAGACAGTTTATGAAGTCACCTTTGAGGGCAGGACCTCTCACTTTCGCTCGCGCTTTCCGGTGCAGCGCTGGCTCAAACGGGAACGGGAACGCCAGGAAGAACAACAGATGAGCTGTGCTGAGCGGCACGTCCGGTGGATGATCGACCACAATTGCGATGACCATGGCCACCGCTGGCCGGACCGGGCAGAGTCATGAGGGAGTACCAAGAGCTTGGCCGTACAGCAACGCGTACAGCAACGCCGACGACTTTCAGTAATACATAACGGTCTGCAGTGAACAATGAAACAAGGAAATAAGCACGAGGAGAACACGGGCGAACACCGGCGAACAAGCCCAGGCGTATCCCGTATGCGCTACCAGATACATTGTATGATCGTCCCAAGCCAGGTTACAAGGGGCTTGGGACATTTCGTTTCTGTGCATCTCTCCCTTTATGTAGCAACTATGTAGCAACTGGGTAACTCAGCTCATCCTCCTTTTGATCTTGAGGCTCTCCCTGGCTTCTCAATGCATCTTTGGCTCTTTCAGATCCCCATTGACTCTTTGGGTAGACGTTCTATCAAGTGGCTCGGCCTTCTACTTCTGCTTCACATCATTCCTTTCTTGCTGTATGAGTGCAGCATCTAATTTCCTCATGGCATCCTGCTGCATCCCTGGAAGGACGTGAGAGTACACGTCTTATGTAGACAAATTTCCGATTTGTCTACATAAGGCAGGTTGATGTAGCACATATTTCTTCCAGAAAATGTCTGCATAACCTTACCATCGTCATACTGATTTGCGTGTGGCCCAACAATTCTTGTACGACTTTTGGATGGACACCAAGGCTCAGGTGCTGTTCCCATCGGCACCACGCGGGGCGAGGTGGTCTACGAACCGTTCCACACGGCCTTGCCACAAAAAGGGTTCACTCCGGCTGATGTCGTGGCTCTCTACCTGCATCAAGGAGCGTTCGAGACAGTTCTCTCCGATGAAGACCAGGAACAGGCGACTTCCCGCTGGTGTTCTCACACCCCTTGGGGCCAGGAGTTCTGGCTCATTCTGGCGCAATGGATCTGGAACCTCCGTCTCGAATTGGGACATGCGCTGCATCCCACGCCCATGCGCGCGACGGAATTTGCTCCCGCCCAGATGGGGGAGCCTGCTCCTGCCATCGAGCCGGCATGCGTCTCGAAGCACACCTCTCCGGTGAAGTATGGGCCTCCGAAATTCGCCCGTCCTTCTTTTACGGGAGGCTTTCCCGGTTCCGCTTTTCTCCCGCAACCGGATGGGACGCTGCGTTGTCCCGCCGATCGTCCACTCTATCCACAAGAGCGCGAGATGTGAGCGCAATGGCTCTTTGCGGGTACTGTATGCTGCGCGTATTGGCCATTGTCGAGCGTGTCCGCTCCGCGAGCAGTGTCAAGAATCAGCGACCGCCATCAAAGCGCGACGGGGAAGTCGCGTGTATTGGCCTGTCTCTTCCTATGCATCAACCTCGGATGAGTCCTCACTTGCACCAGAGGACCCCTCATCCACCCTGGCTCCTCATCCAGTGCTCTGGGGAGATTGGCCGCGTCGCTCCCATCGGCGGGAGTTGGTGAAGCTCCTTCGTCACCAGCGCATTGACATCCGCGTAGTTGACCCCTCTCCACCGGCGCAGGCCGCGCCAGCTCGACCGTTTTCTCGTGCAGAGCGAGCACACTACCGACTCTCGTGGGCCGAGCGCCTCGCACGCAATGCACGCGCACAAACAGCAAGCAAGGTCTCGATCAGGCTGTTCGGAATCCCACCAGCCTTTGCCACGTTTCTCGGCTTGTCGATCGTCTGACGTGCACGCGCCTAGGCGCTGCTCTCGTTTCTCTCGGCTTGGAAAGGGGCTCCGCTCTGAGATATACTGAGGGATCAGCAAAACTCTGCTGATCTCGAACGAATGACGGAGCATGAGGAACAAATGAAACAACTGCATTATTCTCTCGTGGATGTGTTTACGAATCAGCCGTTCGGCGGGAACCAACTGGCCGTGTTTCCTGATGCGCGCGGTCTGGCCCCGGAAACCATGCAAGCCCTGGCCAAAGAACTCAATCTCTCGGAGAGTGCCTTCGTGCTCCCTGCTCAAGATGCGGCATCTGACTATCGAGTACGCTTTTTTACACCTGCGGTCGAATTGCCCATGGCGGGTCATCCGACGGTTGGAACCGCCTTTGTGCTGGCCTATGAGGGCATGATCCAGCTCGACTCCCCAGAGACGACCATTACCTTCGAGGAAGGCGTGGGAGTGGTTCCCGTCACCCTCTCTGCAAGGGAAGGGCAGCTCCACTTGATCCAGATGCGTCAGCCGCTCCCCACTTTTGGGCCGGTGTTCGCCGATCGCGAGGCGATTGCCCGGATGCTCTCCCTTGATCCCGCCCTACTCTACACAACGCTGCCGCTGGAAGTGGTGTCGTGTGGAGTCCCTTTCCTCTTTGTGCCAGTCAAGAGCTTAGAGGCCATACGCGCCATTCGCTTTCGACTGGATGTCTGGGAGCGCGTGCTGCGCGATTTTGCCGCCCCACATGTCTTCGTCTTCACGCAAGAGGTGGTGCTCCCCTCTTCGACGGTGCATAGCCGCATGTTTGCCCCAGCGATGGGCATCGCCGAAGATCCAGCAACAGGTGCCGCCAGTGGCCCGTTGGGCTGTTATCTCGTGCGCCACGGACTGGTGCAACCTGCCGGAGTGGGGAGCAGTCAGATGGTCAGTGAACAAGGCTTTGAGTTGGGACGTCCCAGTTTGGTGCAGGTGAAGATCGAGCTGGACGGACAATACATCACGGACGTGTCGATTGGCGGGCAGTGCTACTTCATGGGCAAAGGATGGATCACGCTGGCTGAGTGAGAGCTTCTTTCGTCTTCGGACAAAAAGGGAAACTGATCGTCTGAACGAGGTCTGTTCGCTCGTTCAGACGATCAGTTTCTGATATCGGTTATCTCGTTGCGCAACCCGTGGGCTTTCGTGTTTTGTCATAGAATACTTTTCGCTTACCTGTGCCCAGAGTAACACTTCCTACCCACTTTCCATCAGAGTTTCGGTAGTAGATTGACCCCTCGCCGTTGCCACGCTTTGCCATATGACCTTCCTTTCCGTTGCTATTTGTCGACATATTTGAAAGTCGATATACTGCTCTTAGCATTCCGTAGTAGTATTCTTTCTTATAGTATCTAGGAAAGCCAGTTTACGAACATATGTACTAGCAATGAAAGGGGAAATGTCTCACTCCTCATGAAGATGTTCTGATTGACTGCCAGGATATTACAAAAAGTAGCCTACACACTAGGCCTTGGTCTGAGTTCTGACGCATCATGCCGAGGTGTTTGTTGCACCTCCTCTGCATGGTTGAGGAGCCACATCGCGTATTTGTGGTTTTATCCATTGGTTTGGGTAAAGGCATCCAGCAGCACGCGTTTCTGGACAGACGATGCCTCGCGATACTGCGGAGCGAACTGCTTGAGCAATGCACGTCTGCTTTGAAGATTCACTCTTTCTCCCACATTTGCCTCACTTGAAATGGTTCGATGCGGAACTGTTCTACCAAAACGACAGCAACGCCGCCAATTGCCTCATGAAAAATCTGCCTCAGAGAACAAATGATAGCAACTTCCGTGCGTTTTGCAAAGGAACATCGGCGAAGAGCTGATCTTGTTGCAGAGGTGGAAAACACTTCGATTGGAGGTGGTTTTGTGAAGAGGACAAAGACAGATTTTTCGTGAGGCAATGCGCTTTAGTTGGGGGTAATCGATATATGAAACTTCCCGCCAGTTTTCAACAGAGCTAATAGACAAAACTGAATATGGGGATTATACTGCTCTCAAACAACAGCTCAGACGCTTTCTCGACGAGGTGTACAAGTACAAGCGCATCCATTCTACCTTGGGCTAACTCCCTCCAGCCGAGTTTTAAAGCCACTGGAAGCAGTAGAGCCACCAGTCTGACATGCACGAACAACGACGGAATGTGTTTCCAGTCTACCGGAGCAGTACATGGCAACAGAACACACTCAAAAAACTGAAGAAATGCAGCCGGAAACGGTCAAATTCTTGTCACTTGGAGGAGAAGAAGATGTCACACGCAATATGTATTTATATGAGCACAAAGACCAAATACTTATTGTCGATTGTGGCTTGGGGTTCCCCGATGAAACCATGTTGGGAGTAGACTTACTCCTGCCTGATATTACCTATCTCCTCCAGAACTGTATGCCCGAGGGCAAAGCCAAAAAGAAAATCGTCGGTATGCTGTTGACCCATGGACACGAAGATCATATCGGCGGCTTGCCGTATATTTTGCCGCAATTGCCGTCTTTCCCTTTGTTTGGATCACCGCTCACAGCCGCTCTTGCCAATGAAAAATTGACCGAATTCCATACTCAGCCTGTTGTCCAGACGGTTCCATTTACTCCTGGCACCATGCAGATCGGTGATTTCAACATTACCTTTATCCATGTCACACACTCCATACCAGATGCGGCACACCTTTTCATTGAAACACCTGCAGGCAACTTCTACCATGGAGCGGACTACAAATTCGATTTGACTCCTGCTGACAGGAAAAGGACGGAATTTCTCAAAATAGCACAGGCAGCACAAAAAGGCATAACGGCCCTTCTTTCTGATTGCCTTGGCGCGGAAAGACCCGGATTTACTCCCTCGGAAGAGATGCTCACACAGAATTTTGAAAAAGCGATGCGTGACTATCAAGGAAAGGTCTTTATCACGACCAATTCTTCCAATGTGTCCCGTTTGAACCAGGCGATTGAGGCGGCGGAAAAGCTCAACCGTAAGGTCTGTTTTGTCGGTAGATCCATCATCAAAGCCAAACGCATCGCACAAAAACTCGGATATCTGCATATCAAACGGGGAACTGAAATCCAAATAGACCAAATACCTCACTTTCAGAGCAATCAAGTCATGCTTCTGGTAGCGGGAAGCCAGGGCCAGGAAAACTCTGCCATGACACGCATAGCGGGGGGAGAATTCAAAGATATACGACTTCAACCCAATGATATGGTGATCTTCTCCGCTGATCCGATACCGGGCAACGAACTTGCGGTCAGTTCGTTGGTAGATACGATTGCAAAAAAAGGTGCAACGGTCATGTATTCGGATATTGCCAGTGGTTCCTTCCATGTCTCTGGTCATGGCTCTTCCGGCGATCATATGCTTTTAATTTCCTTGACCCGGCCCAAATTCCTCCTGCCAATCAGCGGAACGTATCGGCATATGATCGCATACCGTACCCTCGGTGAAAAAATGAACTACAAAAGAAATCAGATTTTTCTGATTGAAAATGGGCAGGAAGTAGTATTTACTGCTCAACAAGCAAAAATCGGCAAGAAAATTGAGGTGAAAAATGTCTACGTCGATGAAGTATCGGGGGAAGAACTGGAAAGTTACGTTATCCGTGACCGTGAACGGTTAGCACAGGAGGGAGTATTGATCCTGCTGGTAGAAATCAACGCTTCGAACTGTCAATTAGCGAGGAAACCCGAAGTCATCATGCGGGGGACCTCATTGTCTGAATCAAAAGCAGACCTGACGAAATTCTTACAGAAAGACATAGCAAAAGCGCTTTCCAATCAAAAAGGCACGATCACAAACCGAGTATACATCAGGAGAATAATCGGTGACGTTGCCGAACGTTATATCTTCAAAAAATTCCACAGCCAGCCTCTGGTCCTGCCCGTCGTGATTGAGGTATAACAGTAGTTACGCATTTAGACGTCACTGCGAGACTCGAACGATGAAAGGGATGAAGCACTATTTTCCCTAGCACTTTTGAATAGAACATGTATTCAATCATGTTTTATCTCTTGTACGATGAGAGTAATTCTATCTTTTGCCCCATGTAATGATGCATTTCCTCTCTTTTATGGGTCTCTCTGTTTTCAATGAGAGGAGGTCATCAATGATTGAACAACTAAAAATACAAAAAGAGCATCGTCTGCTTTTCTTCCAGCTGTAGCCAGCCCGTGAGCACTCTGCACGGAGTGCGAGAAAGTGAGCAAGCATTTTGAGCCACAGGAGTACACCATATGAACGATGAAACCGATGTTATTATTGTCGGAGCAGGTCTAGCAGGGCTGGTCGCCGCCGCAGAACTCGTTGATGCAGGCCGACATGTGATCATCCTCGAACAAGAGCCAGAAGCCTCACTGGGTGGGCAGGCGTTCTGGTCCTTTGGAGGTCTATTCCTGGTCAACTCCCCGGAGCAACGACGCCTGGGAGTAAGAGACTCCCACGATCTTGCCTTGCAAGACTGGATGGGGAGTGCGGGATTTGACCGAGAAGAAGACCTCTGGCCGCGCCGCTGGGCAGAAGCCTATGTCGATTTTGCCTCTGGAGAGAAGTATGCCTGGTTGCGTGGGCAGGGCATTCGCCTCTTTCCGGTCGTACAATGGGCCGAG
>WNFM01045650.1_pt2 | contig 12919 bp, 15 predicted proteins | sample 5400271 | NCBI WGS metagenome assembly WNFM01 (sample SAMN13153352, study PRJNA577476) | soil metagenome | isolation source: 60 cm saprolite on Douglas fir-dominated hillslope | place: USA:California | collected 2013-09-17 | reverse complement strand
GAGGAAGCGGGGCTGGTGGAGCGGCTGAGGATTCCGGGCAGCGGGCCCGCCGTCCTGCACGCCACTCGCGAGGGCCTGCGCTACGCCGGCCTTGGCCTACCTGTCGCGCTCGTCTCGCCCGGCAACGTCAGGCACATGCTGCTCTGCGCCGCGGTGGCGCAGGCGGCCGCTGAACGCCACGGCCACGAGCGCGTCCTCAGCGAGCGCGAGATCGCCTTTGCCGAGCAGATCGAAGAACGGCCGATCGCCAGCGCCAAGCTCGGCAGCGTCCACGGTCGTCCGCGCTATCACCGCGCCGACATCGCGATCCTCTCGGACAAGGGCACGATCGCGATCGAGGTGGAGCTGACGCCGAAGGCACCGCAGCGCCTGCGGGCGATCATCGCCGCCTGGTGCCGGGCCGATTGGATCGCCGAAGTTCAATACCTCTGCGCGCCGGGGGTGACGCGGCGCGCTGTGGAGCGGGCGGTCGTGAAGGCTCGGGCGCAGGGCAAGGTCGCGGTCACTGGGATGGGGTCGAAATGAGCCCGATCAGCCTCAACGTCGCCGACGAGCTGGTGGAGCAGATCGCCCACCGGGCCGCCGAGCTGCTGACAGAGCGATCGGACAAGCCTGTTGAGGATGGCTGGCTGCGCGGTGCCGAGCGGATCGCTGCCTACATCGACGCTCCGCGCTCGCGCGTCTATGCGCTCGCCTCGGCGCGGCGCATCCCCGTCCACCACGACGGCTCGGCGCTGATCGCGCGGCGCTCAGAGCTTGACCAATGGCTGCTGCGCGGCGGCGGTCGGCGCCCCTAACCCTTTCTCGTCGCGATGGGTCAGCTCCCCACAACCGAAAGCGGGCTTTGTCACCGCGATTGTGGCGCCGTCGCCGAGCCCTGCAAGCCCCGGCTGCGCCGGGGCTCCTGGCGGCCCTCGCCTGCGGCTCGGGTTCCGGGCTCTCCGTCCGGCGCGGTTTGGCGGGTATCAAAGCCCGCGGGAAAAGGCGAGCGGATGGCGGCCGCGGCTGCGCTCCAACCCGCCGCGGGGTAGAGCATGATGAACAAGACTGAAAAGGAGACGACATGGCAAAGCTGACCAAGACCTCGACGCCGGCGATCTTCCGCGCCCACCGGAAGGGCTGCGATGGGCGGGGGAGGTGCGACTGCCCCTATGTGGTCGTTCATCGCCATCGGGGGAAGCAGCACAAGACCACCTACCCAACCTTCGGCGAAGCCCGGGAGGCGAAGGGCCAGCGCGATGCGGGCGGCAGTCGGCCCACGGCCAAGACTCGTCTCCGCGACTACTACGAAACCTGGATCAAGACCTACGCCGGCCGCACTGCCGCGGGCTTCGCGGAGACCAGTCGGGTCGAGTACAAACGCGCGATCGAGATGCACGTCCTGCCGAAGTGGGGGACGTGGAAGCTCTCCGACGTGGACCCTGTGGAGATTCGCAAGCTCTTTTTGGAGCTGCGCGAAGCAGACAAGTCGACTTCGGAGATCAAGAAGCTGCGAGCTGCCAGCTCGGCGATGTTCGCGACCGCGGTGGAGGACGGCGCGTTGCCGTCGAACCCGGTCCGCGATGTGCGCATCCCGGCCGCGCTTGAGGACGAAGAGCCTGACGAGGAGCGAGCCAAGGCGCTCACGCGGGAGGAACTGGGACTGCTGCTCGCGGCGCTGCCCGAGCGCTGGCGCCTCTTCTTCGAGCTGCTGACCCATTCGGGGTTGCGGATTGGCGAAGCGATCGCCCTCACCTGGGACCATCTGGAGCTGACCGGCGATGCTCCCCATATCAAGGTCCGCGAGCAGATCTATCGCGGCAAGCGCCGCAAGCTGAAGACCCGAGCGGCGCGGCGGCAGATCCCGCTCTCGCCAGGGATCGCCCGGCGCCTGCTCGCGCATCGGCGGGACTCCTACCTCGGCCCCAAGAGCCCAGTCTTCACATCGACCGGGAAGCTGCGCACGACCGAGCGCGGTGAGCCGTTCCCCCTGTCGCCTCAGAACTTCGCCCGCGACGTGCTGCACCCCGCCCGGGAGGCGATCGGGATGGATTGGGTCACCTTCCATACCTTCCGGCATACCTGCGCGTCGCTGCTCTTCGAGAAGGGTCGCAACATCAAGCAGGTCTCCGAATGGCTGGGGCACACCGATCCCAGCTTCACGCTGCGGACCTACGTGCATCTGATGGACGGAAGCATCGGTGACGCCACCTTCTTCGACGAGGCCGTTACCCCCACTGGGGGCAACACCGGGGCAACAGAAGGCACAGATACAGCCGCAAGCGCAACTCCCGTAGACTCCGCAAAAATGGCTCTACAGAGCGAAAACACGGAACATCCGTAAAGGGCCGCAGACCGTCATGCCGATCTATGAATTCGAGTGCGAGGAGTGCGGGGCTGGCTTCGAGGAGCTGGTGGCCGCCGGGCTCTCCGGGATCGCCTGCCCGCGGTGCGGGTCCACCCGCACCAGGCGGCTGATCTCGTCGGTCTCGCCGCCCGGGAGGCAGCCGCGGGGGGCCGCTGTCCGCTCCGGCGAATCGCGGCGGCGGGAGCGCGAAGCGGCGCGCGAGGACCGGATCGCCGAGTCGCGGAAGAAGCGGGACAAATGACGGCCAGCGCCGAGCAGCGCCGCGAGCGGCTGGTCGAGCTGTACAGGCAGGTCTCGGCCTGCACCAAATGCCCCCTGCACGAGACCCGGACCAAGGCGGTCTTCGGGGCCGGCAACGCCGACGCCGAGCTGATGTTCGTCGGCGAGGCTCCCGGGGCCGAAGAGGACCGGCAGGGACTGCCCTTCGTCGGCCGCGCCGGCCAGCTCCTCAACCAGCTGCTGGAGGAGATCGGGCTCTCGCGCGAGGACGTCTTCATCGCCAACGTCCTCAAGTCGCGCCCGCCCGGCAACCGCGACCCCCAGCCGCTGGAGATCGCGGCCTGCGAGCCCTACCTGTTCGAGCAGGTGCGGCTGATCGAGCCGAAGGTGGTCTGCACGCTCGGCAACTTCGCCACCAAGCTGCTCAGCGGCAGTCCGGTCGGGATCACCAAGGTCCGCGGCACGCCTCAGGTGCACGAGCTGGGCGGTCGCACCGTCTTCCTGCTGCCGCTGCTGCACCCGGCGGCGGCGCTGCGGACGCCGGCGATGAAGGAGACGCTGCGCGGCGACTTCGCCATCATCCCCGGCCTGCTCGCGGGGCCCTCGCCGGCGCCGGCGCCCAGCGCCGAGGAGATCGCGGTCGAGGAGGCCGGGGCAGAGGAGCCTCCGCCCGCCGACCAGCTCGACATGTTCGGCTAACCCCCTGACGCGGAAGCGAACGAGCAAGATCTCCGGTGATCATGAGTGCGAGTGAGCGAGAGCAGAGGAGGCGTCGCCCGGCCGAGCCCGTCGTGAGCCGCAGCGCCGCGGAGACGGAAGCGCTCGGGGCGCGCGTCGCCGAGCGCCTGCGGGCGGGCGACCTGGTGGTCGTCAGCGGCGAGGTCGGCGCTGGCAAGACGACGCTGATCCGCGGCGCCTGCCGGGCGCTCGGGATCCAGGGGCCTGTCACCTCGCCGACCTTCACGATCGGCCAGCGCTACCGCGGAGGCCGCCTCCCCGTCTCCCACCTCGACCTTTACCGGCTGCAGGGACTCGAGGGGGAGGACCCAGCCCTGCTCGACGACTACCTCAGCGCCGACGGTGTCGCCTTCGTCGAGTGGCCGGCGGTGGGGGTGGAGCGGCTCGGCAGGCCGGCGCTCGAGATCCGGCTCCAGCACACCGGCGGCGACAGTCGCCGCGTCGAGATCGACGGGTAGCAGCCAGCGCTCGGAGGCGCCGCACCGACCGCGCCCCGGCCGTGTTCCGGAAATAGCGAACGCAGCTTGTAGCATCGGCCCAGAAATTCGAGCCACGAAAGGGAAGGACCCAATGAAGGGACTGAAAGCGCTTTCAGCGGTGCTGGTCGTGACCGGGCTGCTGGCTGGCGCGGCGACCGCCACGGCCGGGGCGGCGGCGTACAAGCACTACGTCGGCTGTGGGATCTCCCGTAGCGCCACTCCCTCGCACGTCTGCCCCAAGGGGAGCAAGAAGGGCGCCTTCTTCAAAAGCCTCAACGCCGACGTCGTCTACAGCGTCTGTGTCAAGTTCCCGAGCGGCAAAAACCTCTGCGCCCAGAAACAGGAGGCGACCCAGGGGACGCTCTACGTGAACAAGATCACGTCGACCATCCCCGGCAGACACCTGGTGACCTGGTTCGTCGGGGGCAAGAAAGTCGGCTCCTTCGTCTTCAGGGTCAAGGGCTAGAAGCGGCGCTGCGCTGGTCGTCGTCGGCTTCGACACCGCGACCGCCGACACCGCTGCCTGCGCCTGGCGCGACGGCGAGGTTCTGCACGAGTCGCTGCTGGGGCCCTCCGCCGACGGGGGCCCCCGACACGCGACGGGATGGGAGCGGGTGGACCTGCTCGCGGTCGGCCTCGGCCCCGGCTCCTTCACCGGCTTGCGAATCGGCGTCGCCACCGCGCGCGGGCTGGGCGCCAGCCTCGGCCTTCCCGTGACCGGCGTCTGCACCCTCGACGCGGTCGGGCGGGGGATGGGGGAGGCCGGCCTCGCCGGCGAGCGCCTCGCCGTTCTCGACGCCCGCCGCGGCGAGGTCTTCGCGGCGCTTTACTCGGAGCGGGGGGAGCGGATCTGGGAGCCGCTGGTCTGCCAGCCCGAGGAGCTGGAGGAGCGCGTGGAGGCGCTGGCGACGCCGCCGCCGGCCGCCGGTTCGGGGGCGGTACGATTCCGGCACGAGCTGGCCCGGCACGGCGTCCGGATAGCGGACGATGCCGACCCCGTGCACCGGGTCGCCGCGCGGCACGTATGCGCTCTCGCGGCGGCGTCGGAAGGTGGGGGCCCGCTCGCCCCGATCTACCTCAGACCTCCCGACGCGGAGCGGTGGCGTGAGCGAGATTCTTTCCAGAGAGCAGAGTGATCTGACCCACACGGTAAGCGTGCGCAGGCTCGCCTACAGCGACCTGCCCGGCGTGATCGCGATCGAGCGCCGCTCCTTCCCGACCCCGTGGTCGCTGGCGATGTTCGTGCTGGAGCTCTCGAAGCCGTCGGGGGTCTGCCTCGCCGCGAGCGCCGGTGACGAGCTGCTCGGCTACGTGATCTGCTCCCGCTACGACCAGGTCTGGCACCTGATGAACATCGCGGTGGCGCCGGAGCGTCGCCGCACCGGCGTCGCCGGACGGCTGCTGACGCGGCTCTTCGAGGAGGCGCGCGGCGTGTTGCCGTTCACCCTCGAGGTCCGGGTGTCCAACCACCAGGCGATCGGGATGTACGAACGGTTCGGCTTCCGCTCCGCCGGCGTTCGCCCTCGCTATTACCACGACAACGGCGAGGACGCGCTGATCATGTGGCTCGACTAGCCCTTCGCCCGCCCGCGGCGGACGCGGAAGCGAACGAGCGAGACTTCCGGTGATCATGAGCGCGAACGAGCGAGAGCAGAGTACGCGGGCGGAATTGATATTGGCGATCGAGACCTCCTGCGACGACACTTGCGCGGCCGTCCTCGACGGCCCGCGGATTCTCGCCAACCTGATCTCCTCCCAGGCGGCCGCGCACGAGCGCTTCGGCGGCGTCGTCCCGGAGGTGGCCTCCCGCCACCATCTCGAGCTGACGGCCCGCCGGCCCGGGCCTGATCGGCGCCCTGCTGGTCGGGATCAGCACCGCCAAGGCGATCGCCGCGGCGCGGCGGCTGCCGCTGATCCCGGTCGACCACCTGCAGGGCCACGTCGCCGCCAACTTCCTCGAGCCGGAGCCGCTGGAGCCGCCCTTCCTCTGCCTGGTCGCGAGCGGCGGCCACACGCTGCTGGCGGCGGTCCGCGACCACGCCGGGCACGAGGTGCTCGGACAGACCCTCGACGACGCCGCCGGAGAGGCCTTCGACAAGTCCGCCCGCCTGCTGGGGCTCGGCTACCCGGGTGGGCCGGCCCTGGAACGGGCGGCGGCCAGCGGCGACCCCGAGGCCTTCGAGATGCCGGTGGCGATGGCCCGCGATCCCGGCCTCGACTTCAGCTTCAGTGGGTTGAAGACCGCGCTCGTCTACCGCTGCCGCGAACTCGGGCCGGAGGCGGTCGAGGAGCGCCGCGCCGACCTTGCCGCCTCCTTCCAGGCCGCCGTGATCGGCCAGCTGACGGCGAAACTGAAGCGGGCGCTGAAGCGGGGCGACTGGGCGGCTGTGGCACTGGGCGGCGGCGTCGCCGCCAACGGCCCCCTGCGCGAGGCGGTGGCGCGGCTCTGCGAGGAGCGCGGCGTGCGCCTGAAGCTGGTGCCGGGCGAGCTCTGCACCGACAACGCGGCGATGATCGGCTCGGCGGCGCGCTTCGCCCCTCGGCTCGCCTACCCGGACTACCTCAAACCCCCGCCGATGGGCCGATTTCCGCTGATACGCGTGGGTTTTCGGCCCACCGGCCGGCGGTATGACCGACGTCGTCGTCTATTCGCGGCCCGGGTGCCACCTCTGCGAAGAGGCGATCGCCTCGATCGTCGCCCTGCACGAGGAGGGCTACCGCTTTGCCCTGCACGAGATCGACATCGAGAGCGACGAGCTGCTGCTGCGCCGCCATCTGGAGCGAATCCCGGTCGTCGAGGTCGACGGCGCGGCCATCTCGGAACTCGTTTTGGACGAAGCCGGCCTTCGCGCCAGGCTCGATACTGTGGGGGCATGGTCGAGGTGATCGAGGAGTTCGAGGCCCCGGGAGCGTTCCCGGTCGAAGGCGAGCGGCTCTCGCTGGGCGTCGCCGCGCGACTCTCGCGCTACCTGCAGGTGCTCACCCAGGCCCGCAAGATGGGCCGCGAGACGATCTCCTCGCAGGAGCTCTCCGAGTACACCCACATCAACCCCACCCAGATCCGCCGCGACCTCTCCGGCTTCGGCAAGTTCGGCAAGCGTGGCGTCGGCTACAACGTCGAATCGCTGGTCTCGGAGATTCGCAAGATCCTCCGCACCTCGGGCCAGCACAACATCGCCCTCTTCGGTGCCGGCAACCTCGGCCAGGCGATCGCCAGCTCGGCGATCTTCGCCGACCACGGCTTCCAGGTGGTGGCTGTATTCGACGCCGACCCGACGGTCGTCGGCAACCAGATCGGGGAGCTGCGAGTGCGTGACCTCGGCGACCTCAAGTCGGTCGTCGCCGCGGAGGAGATCGTCGTCGGCGTTCTCGCCGTGCCCGCCGCTGCGGCCCAGGAGGTCGCCGACCGCCTGGTCAAGGCCGGCGTCAAGATCATCTTCAACTACTCCGAGCAGCTGCTCCAGGTGCCGCCGGAGGTGACGGTCCACACGTCCAGCCCCGCGGTCGACCTGCTCTACGCGCTCTACTTCTACCTGGCCTGAATCCCGTGAGCGCGGAGCGAGCAAGCATCCATCTCTGTCTCTGTGCGCCGCGAGCGAAGCGCGATCTTTGATGTCCCTCGACCTCGACCTCGTCCGCGAGAGATTCGAGTCCTCCACCGATTTCACGATCGGGCTCGAGGAGGAGTTCGCGATCCTCGACCCGGGCACGCTGGAGCTGGAGCACCGCTTCGAGGACGTCTACGCCGCCTGTCAGGTGGACGAGGTCCTGGCCGAGTCGGCCGCCGGAGAGCTGATCGCCTCGGAGATCGAGATCCGCTCGGGGCGCTCGCGGAGCTTCGCCGAGGCAACGGCGCGGCAGCGGCAGCGGCGGGCGCGGCTGTTCGAGCTGACCTCCGGCATGGGCCTTGCCCTGGGTGCGATGGGCACCCACCCCTGGGCCGATTACCTCGACCAGCGAATCATCGACACGCCGCACTACACGCGCCTGCGGCACGAACTCGGTTGGGTCGCCCAGCGCAACAACACCTGGAGCACCCACGTCCACATGGGCGTGCGCGGCGCCGACCGGGCGATCGCCGTCTGCGACTGGATGCGGGAGCTGCTGCCATTGCTGCTCGCGGTCTCCGCCAACTCGCCCTTCCTCGACCGGCGCGACACCGGCCTGCACACCGTCCGCACGGAGATCTTCACCCGTACCTTCCCCCGCTGCGGCGTGCCGTCACCGTTCCGCGACTGGGACAGCTACGCCGCCTTCGTCGGAACGCTGGAGCGGACCAACTCGATCGTCGAGTCGACCCAGCTCTGGTGGAGCGTCCGCCCCCACCACTACTTCGGCACGGTCGAGGTGCGGGTCTGCGACGCGCAGACCCGCGGCGACGAGTCGTTCGCGCTGGCCGGGCTGATCGCCGCCTGCATCGCCCAGGCGGCGATCGACTACGACGGGCATGGCTACGCAGGCCGCGGCGAGCCACTCGCCGACCGCGAGATCGAGGAGAACCTCTGGCGGGCGATTCGCCACGGCCTCAGCGGCAAGATGATCGACTTCCGGCGCGGGGTGGAGGTCGAGGCGCGGGCGATGCTCGACTCGGTCCTGGCCTGGACCGAGCCGGCCCGCTCCCAGCTCGGCATCGACGTCCAGCTGCCGGACCGAAACGGCGCCCAGCGGGCGCGCGACGCGCTCGACGCCGGAGTCGCGATCGCGGACGTCTACCGTGACGCGGTGGCGGAGACGAGGCGCACCTATGCCGGCGCCGAACAGGCTGCCGAGCCGGCGTAGAGCGGTGGCCGGGCGGCAGCGCCGCCTTCGCCTATAGACTCCCGCGCCGCTAAAACCACCGGAGGAACGAACTTTGACCAGCTTCTTGACCGATTACGGGGTAGTCGCCGCGCTCGTATGTGCCGGCGCCGCCGTCGTTTACGGACTCATAGTCACCCAGCGCCTGCTCGCCAAGCCGGCGGGCAACGACCGCATGAGGGAAATCTCGGGCGCGGTGCAGGAGGGTGCACAGGCGTACCTGAACCGCCAGTACACGATCATCGCCGCGGTCGCCGTGCCGCTCGCGATCGTGCTCCTGATCCTCCAGGACTACAAGACCGCGATCGGCTTCGTGATCGGCGGCTTCCTCTCGGGCGCCACCGGCTTCATTGGCATGAACCTCTCGGTGCGGGCAAACTCCCGCGTCGCCGAGGCGGCCCGCGGCGGCGTGCCGCCGGCGCTCGACGTCGCCTTCAAAGGCGGCTCGGTGACCGGCCTCCTCGTCGTCGGCCTGGCGCTGCTCGGCGTCGCCGGCTACTACGGGGTGCTGATCATCACCGGCAGCACCGACAAGGAGGCCGTCGACGCGCTGATCGGCCTCGGCTTCGGCGGCTCGCTGATCTCGGTCTTCGCCCGGCTCGGCGGCGGCATCTTCACCAAGGCCGCCGACGTCGGCGCCGACCTGGTCGGCAAGGTCGAGGCGGGGATCCCGGAGGACGACCCGCGCAACCCGGCCGTGATCGCCGACAACGTCGGCGACAACGTCGGCGACTGCGCCGGCATGGCCGCCGACCTGTTCGAGACCTACGCGGTCACCTCCGTCGCCGTGATGCTGCTCGGTGTCCTCACCTTCACCTCCGACTACGCGCGTGAGGTCGCGATCTTCCCGCTGGTCATCGGCGGCGTCGCGATCATCGCCTCGATCGTCGGGGCGCTCTCGGTTCGCACCAAGACCGACAAAGTCGAGGGAGCGCTCTACACCGGCATGATCGTCTCCGGGGTCATCTCGATCGCCGCCTTCTATCCGATCACCGACTGGCTGATGAGCGAACCGCTGCGGCTGGGCTTCGCCAGCACCGCTGCCAGCGCGGTCAGCGTCACCGACCTCTGGCTCTGCGCGGTGATCGGCGTCGCCGTGACGGCGCTGCTGTTCGTGATCACCGACTACTACACCTCGACCCGCTTCCGCCCGGTGCGCACGATCGCGAAGGCCTCTGAGACGGGCCACGCGACGAACATCATCCAGGGGCTCGCCCAGGGCTTCCAGTCGACCGCGGCCCCGGCCCTGGTGCTGGCGCTGGCGATCCTCGGCGCCAACGAGCTTGCCGGGATCTATGGCATCGGCATCGCCGTGATGGCCCAGCTTTCGCTCTGCGGGCTGATCGTCGCCCTCGACGCCTTCGGGCCGATCACCGACAACGCCGGCGGCATCGCCGAGATGGCGGACCTGCCCGAGGAGGTGCGCAACGTCACCGATCCGCTCGACGCGGTCGGCAACACCACCAAGGCGGTGACCAAGGGCTACGCGATCGGCTCCGCGGCGCTGGCCGCGCTGGTGCTGTTCGCGGCCTTCAAGAGCGAGCTCAAAGAAGAAGCGCCCGCCGGGTTCGACCTCAACCACCTCTTCAACCTGACCAGCCCCGACGTGCTGATCGGGCTGATCATCGGCGGCATGATGGTCTACCTGTTCGCCGCCCTGGCGATCGAGGCCGTCGGCCGCGCCGGGGGCCAAGTCGTCGAGCAGGTGCGGAAACAGTTCCGCGAGCACCCCGGGATCATGAAGGGGACCGAGAAACCCGAGTACGGGGAAACGGTCAGCATCGTCACTCTGGCGGCGCAGAAGGAGATGATCGCGCCCGCTCTGATCCCGATCGTCATCCCCGTCATCGTCGGCCTGCTCAGCGTCGACGCGCTCGGCGGCCTGCTGATCGGCGTCATCGTCGTCGGCCTCTTCGCGGCGATCTCGATGACCGCCGGCGGCGGCGCCTGGGACAACGCCAAGAAGCTGATCGAGGACGGCGCCCACGGCGGCAAGGGCTCCGAGGCCCACGCGGCCTCGGTGACCGGCGACACGGTCGGCGATCCCTACAAGGACACGGCTGGGCCGGCGATCAATCCGATGATCAAGGTGGCGAACATCGTCGCCATCCTGATCATCCCGATCGTTCACTTCTGAGGGTTTCGAGTGGAGGGGGCGGGTGCCCCTCCCGCTCAACTTTTTCGAGGAGCGCCGCTGGTCGTCCGAGATTGGCTGCGGCGAAAAAGTACAAGCCGCTTGGAGGGGCACCCACCCCCTCCACTCGGAAGCGCTGGGTTGACGATCGGGACGATCAGCACCGGCCCGTTCGCTTAGTTATTAGGGTCGTTGCGTGATCGAGGATTTGATCAACGTCGCGGATTTCGAGCGGGTTGCGTCGGAGAAGCTCGATGCGGGGGCGCTGGGGTATTTCGCGGGCGGAGCTGGCGATGAGGTGACGTTGCGGGACAACGTCGAGGCCTGGCGGCGCTGGCGGCTGCTGCCGCGGGTGTTGGTCGACGTAAGAGAGGTCACGACCTCCGCGGAGGTGCTGGGCGGGCCGCTGTCGATGCCGCTGCTGGTGGCGCCGGTCGCCTACCAGCGCCTTGTAGATCCCGAGGGCGAGGTAGGGATGGCGCGGGCCGCGGCCGGCGCAGGCACGGTGATGTGCCTCTCGACCCTGGCGACGACGAGGCCCAGCGAGCTGGCGGCCGCGGCGCCGCGGGGGCGGCGCTGGTTCCAGCTCTACTGCTTCAAGGACGAGGCGGTCACGCGGGCGCTGATCGAGGAGGCGGTCGACTCGGGCTTCGAGGCGATCGTCGTCACCGTCGACGCGCCGCGGGGCGGAAACCGGGAGCGCGACCGCCGTACGGGCTTCAAGATCCCGGAGGGGCTGGGCGTCCCCAGCGTCGCGGCGGCGATGGGGGTCGAGCGGGCGGTGACGATCGAGGAGACCTTCGCCCTGATGGACCCGGCGCTGAGCTGGTCCGACCTCGAGGGCCTCGCCTCCGAGTGCAGCCTGCCGGTGCTGGTCAAGGGCCTGCTGACGCCGGACGACGCCGAGCTGGCCGTCCAGCACGGCGCGGCGGGGGTGGTCGTCTCCAACCACGGCGGGCGCCAGCTCGACTGCGCGCTGGCCAGCGGCGACGCCCTGCCGGAGGTCGTCGACGCCATCGATGGGCGCGCCGCGGTGCTGGTTGACGGCGGCATCCGCCGCGGCGTCGACGTCGCGATCGCACTCGCCCTCGGCGCCGACGCGGTGCTGGTCGGGCGGCCCGCGCTGTGGGGGCTCGCCGCCGCCGGCGCGGACGGCGCCAGGCGGGTGCTGGAGCTGCTCGGCGACGAGCTGGAGTTGGCCCTGGCGCTCTGCGGCTGCGCCTCGCCGGCGGATCTGACCCGCTCCCACGTGCGGAGAGCACCGGCAACGTCCGTATATTCGGACTGAGTGACCGGTTTCGGCAGCTTCTAGATGGCCCAGCGCATCCCCAGAGACGAATCGCTGAGCCGCGTCCACGGCGTCGGGGCGCTGTTCTCGGCGGCCTACGGCAACGTCGGCTCCTCGATCTACTACGCACTCGGCGTCACCGCCGCCTTCGCCCTCGGCCTGACCCCGGTCGCCTTCGTCGTCTCCGGCCTGATCTTCGCCTTCACCGCCGCCACCTACGCCGAGGCGACGGTGATGTACCCGGAGGCGGGCGGCTCTTCCAGCTTCGCCCGCCACGCCTTCAACGAGCTGGTCAGTTTCATCGCCGCCTGGGGGCAGATGCTGAACTACACGATCACGGTCGCGATCTCGGCCTTCTTCGTGCCTCATTACCTGGCCGTCTTCTGGCCCTGGCTGGGGCACAGCCCCGGAGACGTCGTAGGCGGCGCCGTCCTGATCGTCGCCCTGGCCCTGCTCAACATCCGCGGCTCGCAGGAGTCGGCGAAACTCAACCTGATTCTGGCCATCGCCGACCTCGCGACCCAGGTCGTCCTGGTCGGGATCGGCCTCGTCCTCGTCTTCAGCCCGCAGGTCCTGGTCGACAACGTCCACCTTGGCGTCGCCCCGACCTGGAGCGACTTCGCGCTCGGGATCGCGGTCGGGATGATCGCCTACACCGGGATCGAGACGATCTCCAACATGGCCGAGGAGGCCAAGGACGCCGCCCGAACGATTCCGCGCAGCGTCGGCCTCGTCGTCCTCGCGGTGCTTGCCCTCTACCTGCTGATTCCGGTCGTAGCGCTGTCGGCGATGCCGGTCACTCAGGACGCCGCCGGTCACTTCACCACCGCCCTGGGCAGCCGTTTCGCCAACGACCCGATCCTCGGCATCGTCGAGAACCTTGGCCTCTCCTCCGGCCCGACCGAAGTCCTGCGCTA
>WNFM01310239.1_pt1 | contig 12921 bp, 12 predicted proteins | sample 5400271 | NCBI WGS metagenome assembly WNFM01 (sample SAMN13153352, study PRJNA577476) | soil metagenome | isolation source: 60 cm saprolite on Douglas fir-dominated hillslope | place: USA:California | collected 2013-09-17 | reverse complement strand
GATCGCCGACCTGTGGGGCGGGCGCCGCACTTTCCTGACGGGACTGGGGGGCGCGGCACTGTTCACTCTCGTCTTTACGGCCGGTGGGTCCCTGCCCGTGTTCACCCTGGCCTGGGTGGGCAACCGTCTGGTGCAATCGATCGGCTGGGCAGGACTGCTGAAAGTGGGCTCGAAATGGTTCAACTACTCTTCCTATGGGGCCATCATCGGCGTGCTGAGTGTCAGCTACCTGGTGGGCGATGCCATCGCACGCCCGGCCATGGGCGCCATGATCGCGCACGGTTTTGGCTGGCGGGCGCTGTTCGTGTTTGCGGCCGCGGTCGCCGCCCTGATGCTGCTCGCGAACGCTCTGTTCCTGCGAGAGTCCCGGACCGATGCCGGCTATGCGCCCGCCGTGGCGAACCCGCTCAATCTGTTTGCACACACGGACGAACGCCCGAGCGGCCTGCGCGATCTTCTGGGTCCGTTGCTGCGCAGCCCCGCGTTCCTGCTCGTCTGCCTGCTGTCGTTCGGGTGCACTGTGGTCCGCGAGACCTTCAACACCTGGACGCCACAGTACCTGCACGGAGCCTTCGGCTATTCGGTTGCGGAAGCGGCGACACTGAGCGCCGTGTTTCCGGGCGTCGGTGTCATCTCGGTGCTCGCCACCGGCTGGTTCAGTGACCGGCTCGGCGTGACCGGCCGGCCGGCGATCATGCTCGCGGGGCTGGCCGCCGCCGCCGCAACGCTGCTGGCGCTCGCGCTCTATCCTGGCGGCGCGCACGCCGCATGGCTCCCGGTCGCGCTGATTGGCCTCGTCGCCTTCTGCCTGCTCGGCCCCTACTCTTACCTCGGCGGCGCCTTCGCGCTCGACTTCGGCGGCCTGCGGGCCGGCGCGGCCGCTTCTGGTATCATCGATGGCGTTGGATATCTGGGAGGCGCGCTCGCCGGCGACAGTGTCGCGCGGCTGGCCGTGGCCTTCGGCTGGCGCGGCGTCTTCATAGCGCTGGCACTCGTGAGTGGCGCCTCGGCGCTCGCCGCCGCGATCCTCTACCGGCACCAGCGCCGCCTGCTCAATGCGGTCGGGACCAGTCATGCCTGAGGCACACGCAATCACGGCGCTGCAGTCGATGCCCGAAGCACTCACCGTCGTCTGGGACGATGGCCAGAGCGCGCGCTTCCCCGCACTGTGGCTGCGAGATTGCCGGCCCGGGGATCGCGACCCCCACAGCGGGCAGCGTCTCGTAGATGTCACCGACCTGCCCGACGAACCGCGCATTCGCACCGCGCGCACCGCCAATGGCGGTCTTGAGCTCGAATTCGAAGGAGAGCGCGGCGCCTGCCGCTACTCCGCCGGCTGGCTCCGTGAACACGCCGCTGGCGCGGCCGATCGCCGACCGGAACTGCGCACCACGCTGTGGCCAAACGGGGCCAAGCGCGACGCGTTGCGTGACCATGCCTGGCTCGACTACGCCAGTTTCACCGCTGCCGCGACCAGCCGGCTCGATTGGCTCACCCGACTTGCGCAGGACGGCATCGCCTTCCTGAGCGGTGTCCCCGCGCGCGAGCGCGCGATCCTCGAGGCCTGCGCGCACATGGGACGGGTTGCCGAGACCAACTATGGGCTGCTGTTCGAAGTGCGCTCAGTGGCGCAGCCGGAAAACCTCGCCTTCTCCGATCATGGCCTGGGCCTGCACACCGACAATCCCTATCGCGAACCGGTGCCGGGTTTCCAGGCCCTGCATGTGCTCGTCTCCTCGCCGGACGGAGGTGAAAACCTGTTCGCCGATGGCTTTGCGATCGCGGAACATCTGCGCGCGACGGAGCCGGGCGCATTCTCGAGGCTGACGAGCACGCCTGTGCCGTTTCACTACCAATCCGCGGTCGCGGATCTGTACGCGGAGCGGCCCCTGATCCAGCTCAGCGCCGACGGCCGGATCATCGCCGTGCACTACAACAACCGCTCGATCGCGCCCCTCTCACCTGCGGGCGTGGACCTCGGCGCGTTTTACGCGGCGTACCGACGCTTTGCGCGCCTGCTGCTCGAACCGCGCTTCCAGATGCGGCGGCGTCTCGGCGAGGGCGAACTCGTCCTGTTCGACAACCAGCGCACCCTGCACGGGCGCACCGCGTTCTCCTCGCAGCGCCACCCGCGCCACCTGCAGGGCTGCTACCTGACACGCGACAGCGTGTACAGCGAGATCGGCCTCCTGAGGCGCGGGCTGAGCGGGGACGGACGGTGAGTGCGTTCGAGACGATCGCGACCCTGTACGGCCGGCGTGGTGGCGAGGTCTATTTCGGCGAGCAGGTTTCGATGCTCGAACACGGCCTGCAGGCCGCGTACTTTGCGCGCGAAGAGGGTGCGCCCCCTGCCCTGGTGCTGGCGGCGTTGCTACACGACGTCGGCCATCTCGTCGAGAGCGTCCCCGACGACATCGCCGACTGGCGCCACGATGCGCACCACGAGGAAGTGGGCCGGGCCTGGCTCGCGCGCTACTTCGGCCCGGAAGTCTCCGGGCCGGTCGGATTGCACGTCCCGGCGAAGCGCTACCTGTGCGCCACGGATCCGGCGTACTTCAATTGCCTGAGCAGTGCTTCGGTGCAGACCCTCAAGCTCCAGGGCGGCCCGATGTCGCCGGGCGAGGCCGCCGCCTTCGAGGCCAACGCGCACCATCGCGAGGCCGTGGCGGTTCGACGCTGTGACGATCGCGGCAAGCTCGGCAACTTCCAGGCGCCCGGACTCGAGACCTACCGTGATCTGGTGAGTTCCCTCGAGATTGTCCGTAGCGCGTAGGCTCCCTTAGGACCCTACTTCCATTCAAAGGTCGCCACGGACTGCGCCGGCAGGGTGTAGTTGAAGAAGGTATTGTGCCAGCTTACCGCGAAGGGCCCCGCCGCCATCGAAGAGTTCAGCACGAACAGGACGATGGAGCCGTCGGGATTTTCGAACGCCACATTCTCGATCCCGCCACTGCCGGAATTGGTGGAATCAATGCGGTGCGCCCCGGGGACGACAAACTTCGCCAGGTGTCCGAGCGAATAATATTCGACGTTGTAGGTAATCGTAGCAGGAGAAGTGCTGGTATCGACGGTGACCACGCCGCGACAAGCCATGCAGCCGCCGTTGGTCGGACCGGAGTTCTGATCGAGAGCGAGATTCCACAGTGAAATGCTCCGTGCCCAGTTGCGGGTGGCGCCAATCAGCAGGTTGTGCGAGTTCCACACCAGATCGCCGGCGAAGCTCGAGCCCACCGTGCCGCTGCATTCCGTGAACCAGATGTCCTTGGCCGGATAAGCGCTCTTCACGGTGGACTGCGCGCTCACATCGCCGTTGTAGCAGTGGAATGCGGTGCCGGCCACGTAACGGGATGCCGCACTGGCGAGTACGGATTCGGCGTAGCCCGTATTGTCCCAGTTGTGCTCATATGCGAAGACTTTCACTGCACTCAGACCGGCGCTGTCCAGGGCGGGTCCGAGCTGGTTGGCGATGAAGTCGGCCGCATCGGTTTCCGCCAGGAATTCGCTCGGATAGGAGCTGGTTGAGTACAGGGGCTCGTTCTGCACTGAAATGGCGTAGACGAAATACTGCGCCAGACTCGGGAAATAGGTTGGATCCATGCCTCCGCCGTTCATCGTCCCGCCGGTCTTCATCCACGCCGGCGGACTCCATGGCAGCGCCACCACCTTCGCCGCGGGATTGATCGCGAGCGCTTCCTGCAGCAGGGGGATGATGTACGGGCTGTCGTGGGCAATCGAGAAATTCGTGAGCAGAGGATCGGTTTGCCCGGCCGGAACATCGTCATAACTGTAGTTGCCGTTGACGGCGAAATCCGTGGCGCCCATCGGCTGGCGCAGAAAACTCAGGCCAATGCCAGCCGTCGGGCTGAACAGCTGCTGCATAAGCGTGGCGTGCTGCGCGGCATCCAGGTCGTTCCAGATGACCCAGGCCGCAGAATCGGTCAACGAAGCGCCGAAACCGTCGAGCACCTGGTACTGCGTGGTTTCAGTCACGGTGATGATTGGCGAGTTCTCACTCCCCCCCGTGCCAAAGCTCACCGCGGCTTGCGGCGCCAGGAGCCGGGTCCGGTCACCGGTGGTCACCACGGCCTGTGCGCTCGGCCCGGCCGCCATGAAGGATTGGCCCGGGTTGCCGCCACCACCGCAGGCCCCCAGGCCGGCGATGCAGGTCAGGCAGAACATCTGCAGGGTCAGCTTCATGAACCGCACGTTGGGCCTCCTCGAGCATCCGTCCGGACGCCTAAAGTTTCGATTAAGGACCTTCGATCCTAGAACGTAACCGGGCTCTCCGGTATAAGTTCTCACTCATGGGACCAGGCAGCGGCCGCGGGTCCTTGCGGGATAGGTGTCCATGAAACTCCCCCATTGGATGTCGGTGTGTCTGCTGTCCCTGATGGGGCCGGCCCTCGGCGCCGTGCCGACGGGCAGCGATGCCCAGGCCTACCAGATTGGGCCCGTGCCCGACTGGGTGGAGCCGTTTGCTCTGCCCGTCAAGGGCGCGGAGACTCCTGTGGAGGCCGGAGCCGGCACACGTTTTGTGCTCGCCGACCGCCAAATCCGCGTCGATGGCCCGTCGGCGCACTACACCCGTTTTGTCGTACGCCTGATGAATCAGGCAGGCGTCGAGGCGCAGTCGCAACTCTCGGTTGACTTTGATCCGCAACAGGACCAGCTGATGGTTCATTCAGTCACCGTGCGTCGCGGCGACGATGTGATTGATGAGCTGCACAGCGCCCGGATCGAATTGCTGCGCCGTGAGGAGGGGCTCGAAAACGGGTTGCTCAATGGCACAGTGACCTTTCACCTTCTCATGAATGACGTCCGCGTCGGCGACACCATCGATTACAGCTATACGATCACTCATCGTGCGAGCGAATGGGGTGACCGGTTCTATGGGCGATACATCACGCGCTGGGACAGTCCGGTGGATTTTTCCCGTCTTCGGGTCCTGCTCCGCAGCCACGCTCCATTGCATATCCTGAACCACGACGGCACCGCTCCGACGCAGCGGACCCTCGCGGATTGGCGCAGCACGGAGTGGACCTGGAAGAACCTGCCCGCGATCGTGAGCGATGGGAGTACTCCGGACTGGTACGAGGTCCATCCGTCCATTGCGCTGTCGCAGTTTGCCAGTTGGCAGGAAATTCTGGAGGCGGCCAGATCCCTGTACGCGCTGCCCGTTGAACTGCCGCCCGAACTCAATGCACTGGTTGCGCGCCTCAAGGCCTCAGGCAGTTCTGACGCCGAGCGCGCGCTGGCAGCGGTGCGTTTCGTACAGGAAGAGATTCGGTACACCGGCCTCGAACAGGGCGAGGGTGCGTATCGGCCGCGGGCTCCGGAAGAAGTACTCAAGCGCCGCTATGGGGACTGCAAGGACAAGGCTCTGCTGGCCGTGACGCTGCTGCGCGCTCATGTGCGCGATCGCCAGCCCAGCCCCGCCAATTTTGATCATGTGATTGTAAGAGTCCGCCTGGGCGACTCCGTAGCCTGGATTGACGTGACATTGACCGCGCAAGGGGGTACGTGGGCCAGCGTCGTGCAGGCCGACTATGGTGCCGGACTGGTGCTGGCCCCGGGATTCACCGATTTGACCCCTATTGAGAGACCCCTATTGAGATCGCCCCAGCGCCGCTGCCGCTGATGGTTGCCAGCGCGATTTTTGATCTGGGCGGCGGCATTGATCATGAGGGCGCACTATCGGTATCCACGCTGTATCGCGGCGCCCAAGCCGAGCGCATGCGCCGGACCCTGCGCAACTCGACGGCGGAATCGCTGACCCGCGACTACCTGAATTACTACAAGACCCGGTACCCGACTATTCGCAGTGACGGACCTGTGCAGATCAAGGATGACCCGCTGGCCAATGAACTGACGATCAACGAGACCTATCGCATCGAGCGCCCGTTCGAAGACGGGGATGGCGGCAAGCGGGTGTTTGAGCTCCACGCGGAGAACATCACGGAGCAGCTGAAGGCGCCGCGCAATCCACTGCGCTCGACGCCCCTGGCGCTGGCATTTCCGACCCATGAGAGCGAGAAGATCGAGTTGCGGATGCCCGATGACTGGACGGTGACGGATGAGGGGGTCAACATCAGCGCACCCGGATTCCTCTACGACTCGCAGGTCAGCCACCAGGGCCGCACCATAGTTCTCGAGTATCACTACCGTACCCTGGACGACCAGATACCCGTGGCGCAGCTGGCGGAGTTTCTCAAACAACGCGAGAAGGCGCGCAGTGACACGTACTTTACGCTCTCCTACAAGCCCCCGACTCCTGCGGCGGACGAGGACCCGGCCCTCAAGGCGCTCAAGGATGCCCTTTGGAGTCACGATGCGGGCGAGGCGATGCAGGCGCTGACCACCCTGGCGCAACGCTGGCCCAACGCACTCAAGGATGAATCGGATGACAGGATCGGCCGCGTGGTCTACGAGGCGCCCCACGCCGGAGTAGGCCGTTACAAAATGCTCAAGGCCCTGCGGGACGCGCACTACGTCCGCCAGGATGAATCCGACCTGAGTTTCTGGTGGAGGGATCTGGGGCTGTTGCAGCTGGATCGCGGCGAGCCATCGGCTGCGATCACGACCCTGAAAGACGTCTCCGTGCCGTATTCGCTGGTGAGCATCCTGGCTGACAACCGCTTTGCGCCGGTCCGATCCGCGCTTGGTGCCTCCTTGGACGTCGACGCCGCCATCAGCCGGCAAATTGAAAGGGATCGTGCCACGGTGTCGAAGCACCCCGAGGAGATCGACCCCGTCGTCCAGCTGACGTATATGCTGATCTTCTCGCAGCGCTGCGCCGAAGCCCTCCAGCTGAGCGAGACGGCGATTGCGCGTGCCAACAGTCTTGGCGGCACCAAGGCCTACACCGACTACGACAAATCTTTTGTCTGGATACTCGACATCCGCAGTCTTGCGCTGTGGGGCCTGGGGCGATTCGATGAAGCGGTGGCGCAGTTGCAGGAAGCCAGTCATCGACCCGAAAACGGAGGTGACAACGTGAGCCAGGTCATCAACCTGGCAGGTCGATACAATGATCTCGGACGACCCAGGGAAGCGCGCGAGGCCCTGGCCGGATTGGGGCCGGCCGGTGCCAGCGGGTATGGGAAAATGCAGGTTGCGGTCGAACTGCTCAACAGCGCGGCGCAACTCGACGATACGGCAGAGGTCGAGCGGCAGCTGAAGTTTCTCAGCGAGCATCGCGCGGATTCCCTGAGCACCTACCAGCGTAGTCTCGTGAGTGCCAATCGGCTGGACGACGCCGCGCACTTGCTCGAGTCGCGGCTCGCAAATCCCGAGCAGCGAATTCCGGCGCTCATGGAGGTGCAGCATTACGCCCGGGAGCCGCTCCCGGTACACGCCGCCGAGCTTGAGAATCGTTGGCAGGCCATTATCCAACGGCCGGATGTTCAGGATTCCATCCTGAAGGTGGGAACGATCGGCTCGTATCACCTGGCGTCCGAGATCCATTGAATCGAGCGTCGCGACAGTGGGTTAAGCGACTCTAGTGAGAGTTGAGAGAAGTCCTGTAAGCGGCTGATTGTATTTATGTAAAATGGCGACGAGCACGCTGAAATTGGCGATCCCAGTGGCATGTAGGCTGTCGGGTGTTTACCCTACAGCGCATCCGGGGCTCCGCCGGATTGTGGGCGCAAATCGGATCAGTAATTGATGGACGGTTCGCGGGGGCTGGATATCCCAGCCGAACAATGGTCGCCGATCAGGAGTAGGCCTGCCATGTCAAGAGAAAAACTCGTCGCCAAGGAAGCGACTGTCGCTTCGAGCTACGCCGCCGACCTGGCGCGCAGCGCGCCCACCACGGAGCTGCTGCGCGAACTGGTCGCGCACCTGCGCCAGAATCGCACGCTGTTGCGCGAGGAATGGGTGGCGCGAATTTCCGAGGCACGCCTGCTTACGGCGATGACCAAGGAAGAAATATTCAACGAAGCGACCTCCGTTTACGACAGCTACGTCGCGGCCCTTGAAACCGGCACCTTCGAGGCCCTGCAAGCCTACGCGCGGAATCTTTCCGAGCGAATCATTCCCCGCGGCGTCGAAACGCACGAAGTCGTTGGCATCGTATTGCTGCTGCGCGACGTGCTGGCACGTTCGCTGTTTGCCAAGTACCAGACCGACTTTGAAAAACTCAATCGCATTCTGGACGCCTACGAACCGGCGGCTAACCGCATTGCCAACACGGTGGCGGTCGGCTTCGTGCAGGAACGCGAGCGCGTCATTCGCCAGCAGCAGGAAGCCATCCGGGAGCTTTCGACTCCCGTGTTGCAGGTCCGCGAGCGGTTGCTGATCCTGCCCATCATTGGCGTCATCGACCCGCAACGGGCGCGGCAATTGACAGAGCAGCTGCTGCGCGGGATTCGCACCAACCGCGCCAAGGTGGTCGTCATCGACATCACCGGCGTGGCGGCCATGGACGCCACCGTCGCCAATCACCTGGTGCAGACCGTGGAAGCCTCGCGTCTGCTCGGTGCCACCGTCATCGTGACCGGCCTGTCGCCGGAAATTGCGCAGACACTCGTAACCATCGGCCTCGATCTGGGCAAGATGAACACGGTGGGCGACCTGCAGGGCGGCATCGAACAGGCCGAGCGGTTACTCGGCTACAAGGTCGTGCCGACAAGCTGATCGCCCCCTGCGGCGCCAAAGTGAGCCTGCGTGGAAGTACCAATACTTAAACAGGGTCCCTACCTGATCGCCACAATCCAGGCCGCGCTGTCCGACGCGGACCTGCTGCAACTGCGAACAGCGCTCGTCCACCAGGTCGTGCGCAGCCGCTCGCTCGGCGTGATCGTGGACGTCACGGCCATGGACGTCATGGACTCCTTTGCCTCGCGCACCCTGCTGGAGATTTCACACATGATCCGGCTGCGCGGAGCGGCTACCGTCATCGTCGGCATCCAACCCGAGGTCGCCTTTGCCATGGTGCAGCTCGGCCTGACGCTCGAAGACATACCAACAGCCTTGGATCTGGAAGAGGGCCTCGCGCACCTGCAGCAGAAATTTCTGACCACGCATTGAGGCCTGCGCCAGTGCCGGCCGACATCCCCATTGCGATCGCCTCGGACAAGGACATCGTCGAGGCCCGGCAGCGCGGCCGCGCGCTCGCCCTGGAACTGGGTTTTTCGGTCGGCGATACGGCGCTGATCGCAACGGCAATCTCCGAGTTGGCGCGCAACATCGTTTCCTATGCCGGGCACGGTATGATCACGCTGCGGCAACACAGCCTTGTAGGCCGCGTGAGCGTGGCCATCGTCGCCACCGATCACGGGCCCGGTATCGCGGACGTGGCACTGGCGCTGCGCGATGGCTACTCGAGCTCCGGGGGCCTTGGCCTGGGCCTTCCGGGCGTGCGCCGGCTGATGGATGAGTTTGAAATTGTCTCGAAGCCGGGCCACGGTACGACGATCACGATCCGGAAGTGGCGCCTGTGAGCAAGCAAGCGCCGTCCTCGCTCCGTTTCGGCATGGCGACTCTGGCGTTGCCGGGCAATGCCAGATCGGGCGACCTCGAGGTCGTGGACCTGCACCCGGGCGGGGCTCTGTTGGCGGTGATCGACGGTCTTGGTCACGGCGAGCCTGCGGCTCTTGCCGCAGAGCAAGCCAGGCGGACGGTCCAGTCTCATCTGCGGGATTCACCGGTAGCGGTCATGCAGCACTGCCACCGAGCACTGCGGCGCACCCGCGGTGTGGTCATGAGCGTCGCGGCGATTGATTTTGCGCTTGGCCAGCTGAACTGGTTGGGTGTCGGCAACGTTCGTGGAGTGCTGTATCGCGCTGTGGGCACGCCACAGGCGCGGCGAGAAGAACTGCTCCTCAGACCGGGCGTGGTCGGTGCGCAATTACCGGCGCTGCGGGAGACCTTGACGCCCGTCAGCAGGGGCGACACGCTGATTCTGGCGACCGATGGCGTTCGCAGTGAATTTGCGGACCAGCTCGCGCCGTCCGCGGAGCCGTGCATGCTGGCGCACAAGATCCTGGCCCAATACGGTCGTCGCACCGACGACGCCCTGGCATTGGTGGCACAGCTGATTTGAAGGAGTGCGGTCATGAATTCGAGCGCATCGTCTCTGGAGCCGCAATTTGGCGCCGCCCTGGCCGCCTACGTCGCGCATGCCGATGAGGCACTGCTGGGGCGGGCCTACGAACTGGGGCGGTCTGCCATGTCCGAGGGCCTGAGCATTCCGGATCTCGTGGCCATGCACGCCCGCGCATTGCACGCGATCCTCGCCGACGGCCCCGGGCCGGAATCGGCCCTACCCGTCGTCGGCATTGCGGCGGAATTCCTGGCCGAATCGCTGTCTTCCTACGAGATGACCCATCGCGGATATCGCGAGGCCATGGTGGCATCCCGGCACCTCAACGAAACACTGGAGGCCGAAGTCAAACGGATCGCTCATGCCCTGCACGACGAAGCCGGACAACTTCTCGTCTCAGTCCATCTGGCGCTGGCGGAACTGGAAGAGGACTTTCCACCGTCGGCCAGTGCGCGATTGCGCCAGCTGAAGGCACTGCTGGACGAGGTGGAAAAGCAGTTGCGCAGTCTTTCGCATGAATTGCGGCCGACCGTGCTCGATGACCTGGGCTGGCTGCCGGCCGTCCGGTTTCTTGCCGACACGGTATCGCGGCGCGCCCACCTGCCCGTCGAGGTGGTCGCGACCGAAACCGGACGCCTCAGCGCAGCGGCTGAAACCGCGCTCTATCGCGCCGTACAGGAGGCCCTGACCAACGTGGTACGCCACTCCCGGGCGGGCCGGGTGCGGATTGAGGCGGATCGCGAGGGCGGCACGCTGGTCTGCCAGGTCGTAGACGATGGCATCGGCTTTGCAGTTGCGACGCCAAACGGCCACGCGGGCCTGGGACTGAGAGGCATGCGCGAACGCCTGAACGCCGTGGGCGGCCAGCTACAGGTGATCTCCCTGCCCGGTGACGGCACGCGCATCAAGCTGCAAGTGCCGGTGGAGGCATGATGTCGATACGAGTCATACTGGCTGACGATCACATCCTGGTGCGCCAGGGCGTGCGGGCGCTGCTCGAGCGTGAAGGCATCCTGGTCGTGGGCGAGGCAACCGACGGCCAGGAGGCCCAGCGCCTGGTGCAGCGTGAAGACCCGGACGCGGCCGTCATGGATATCAGCATGCCGAAGTTCAATGGTCTGGACGCGGCCCTGAGCTTGAGCCGCACCAATCCACGCACCAGGCTCATCCTGCTGACCCGCCACAATGAACAGGAGTATGTCGCCGAAGCCCTGCGCTGCGGCGTCCGGGGTTACGTACTTAAGGACCAGGCGGCGAGCGACCTGGTTCGCGCCATTCGCGAAGTCTGCAATGGCCAGGTGTACCTGAGCCCGGGCGTGTCGCGCGCCGTGGTCGAAGCGTATGCGAACCCGGACCAGCCTAAAAACACGCTGTCGGCGCGTGAGCGGCAGGTGCTGCAGCTGATCGCAGAAGGCAAGACCACCAGGGACATCGCGGCACTAATACACGTCAGCGCCAAGACGGTGGAGACCCACCGCGCACGGCTGATGCAAAAACTGGGGATTCATGAGATCGCGGGACTGGTCCGTTATGCGATCCGCAAGGGGCTGGTGCAGCCCTGACGCGCCTGCAATCGGGAATTCCCCTACAAGCAAACACACTCCTCTCCGGTACCGTCCGTCCGTGATGCACCCGCTGGCCAGCCCGTTCCGCCTTGCCTAAGCTTTTCCACAGGCGCAAACGCCCGTGAGCACAGGTCCGGCCTGAGGAGTCGAATATGGATGCAACTGCAGACGTCAATCCATGGTACCTGCCGGCAACTTCGCACTCCCGCGCCCGGGAGCTGGCCTCGGAGTTGAGCGCGGCCGCCTTCGACGCCGATGAGGCGACCGCCAGGCGGGCATTTACCAATCTCCTGAAGCGTCCCGGTCGCCGCTCGGATGAGGATTTTCAGTCGCAGCTCAAGGCGGTCGAAAACCTGTTCCTGACGCTGCGAACGATGGCGCTGATCGACGATCTGACCTCCTTGTACAATCGTCGCGGTTTCCTGCGTTCCGGTACCCGGCTGCTGGAAGCCGCCCGGCGCGATCGGCGCGGCGCGTTGTTGTTCTTCTTTGACGTCGATGACCTCAAGTCCATCAACGATACCGGGGGCCACGCCGCCGGTGATGCGATTCTGGTGCAGGCGTCCCAGGTCCTGCGTTCCGTGTTTCGCAATCGCGATGTCGTCAGCCGGCTCGGCGGCGACGAATTCGCCGTGCTGGCTTCCTCGACGGACCCTGCCGGATGCGAAGTCATCCTGGCTCGGTTCCGCGAGGCGCTCGAGGCCAGCAACGCTGCCAGTTCCCCGCCCTATCTGTCCCTCAGCGTGGGCGTTGCCAGGTTCGATCCGGACAAGCCGCTCTCGATTGTTGCCCTGATGCAGAAGGCCGACGTCGAGATGTACAGCAACAAGATGTCAAAAATGCTCGAGCTCGACCACCCAATTGCACCGCAATCACTGACAGCCTGAACTCCCGCTAGGGGTTGGACATCCGGGGCCCGCGCAGCGGGCATATTCGTCAAGGCCTCTAACCTTGGCACTCCAGGGATGCAACCAACCCCCTTTTTTTCCGACGATCAGTAGCGGCATTCCCCTGACACGAAACTGGGTTGCTCGCCCGATGGCGATCGGTGGCGAATCTTCTATGCTTGCGACATGGAATTAGGCAGACTCGAAAACCGGGGCGCCATGAATATAGCCGCCAGAATCCACACCAGTGGAGTGCCACTGATCGTTGAGACCGTGTGGGTCGAAAATATCAGCAGTCGCGGCGCTCGCGTCCGCACCAAGCGGGCCTGGCAGGCACACGACCACCTGGTGCTCACCGGTATGCTCGGTGACTTCAGCGTCGATGCGGAGGTCGTCTACTGCCAGCACCTCGGACCCGAAGAGT
>WNFM01188638.1_pt1 | contig 12921 bp, 13 predicted proteins | sample 5400271 | NCBI WGS metagenome assembly WNFM01 (sample SAMN13153352, study PRJNA577476) | soil metagenome | isolation source: 60 cm saprolite on Douglas fir-dominated hillslope | place: USA:California | collected 2013-09-17 | reverse complement strand
TTCACGACCGCGCTCGAGAGCGACGAGATCATCACCAAGGTGATGTTCCCGCTGCCGAAGAAGGCCGCCTATATCAAATTCCGCAACCAGGCATCGCGCTACGCACTGGTCGGCGTGTTCGTCGCCAAGCGTCCGTCGGATGTGCGTGTCGCCGTCACCGGCGCCGGCTCCGAAGGCGTCTTCCGCGTCACTTCATTCGAGGAAGCATTGAAAAAACGCTTCTCGCCGAAAGTGCTCGATGGCTTGACGGTGGCGGCGGAAGGGCTGAACAGCGATTTGCACGGCAGCGCCGAATATCGCGCGCATCTGATCTCCGTATTGGCGCGGCGTGCCGTCGAGGCCGCGACCGGCAAGGCCTGACATTTGCCTGATCCTGGCTCAGCAAGATTGGCTCTCACATGACTGCATCGGCGCTGCCTTCTTCCGTCGATGCGATGCTCGAACTCCTGACCTCGCGCGGCTATCTCGCGGAGCGTTCGCTGGCGACGGTGACGTATCTGTCGCTGCGCAAAATCGCAAAAGTGCTGTCGGCTGCCCTTGGACGAAAGCTGATCCGGCTGCAGTGCTACGAGGGGTTGGACGTTGCCTCGGCGGTCTATGAGTGGAACAGCGCTGCGCAGATGATCGCGATCCGGCTTGCCGAAGCGGCCGGCGACACCGATCGCGACAATCTCACGTCCGACATTTTCGCCGAACGCTATCTCATAAAACGGCCGCTGTTGCAGGCGCTGGAGCCGGATGTTGCGGGTGCGCCGGTGCTTCTGATCGACGAGCTCGACCGCGCCGACGAGGCGTTCGAGGCTTATCTGTTGGAAATTCTCTCGGATTTCCAGGTGACCATTCCCGAGCTCGGCACCGTGAAAGCGCCGCAGCCGCCGATCGTCATCATCACCTCGAACCGCACCCGTGAAATTCACGACGCGCTCAAACGCCGCTGTCTCTATCACTGGGTGGATTATCCCTCTGCCGAGCGCGAGCTCGCGATCGTCAAATCGCGGGTGCCTGGAATTTCCGCAAAACTGTCGCAGCAAGTGGTCGGCTTCGTGCAGGCGCTGCGCGATCAGGATTTTTACAAGTCGCCCGGCGTTGCGGAGACGATCGATTGGGCGACCGCGCTGACCGAACTCGACGCCCGCTCGCTGACCCCCCAGGTGGTCGGCGATACGCTCGGCGCGCTGTTAAAATACCAGGACGACATCACGCGGATGCAGGGCGACACGCTGCAGAAGGTTTTGAAAGAGGCGACCAGCGAGAGTTAGTTCGCGCGTCGCAACAAACTGCCGTCATTTCGGGGCACGCGAAGCGTGAACCCGGAATCCAGAAGTTACGGCGCGAGATTCCGGGTTCGCGCTGCCGCGCGCCCCGGAATGACGATGGGGTTTGAAAGAATGACCACCTCGACCACCACCCCCGCCACCGGCCTGATCGCCGACAACGTCATCGGCTTTGCCCGCGCGCTGCGCGCGGCCGGGATTCCGGTCGGGCCCGGTGCTGTCATCGATGCCTTGAAGGCGCTGCGCCTGATCGAGATCGGCAACCGCGCCGATGTGTTCACGACGCTGGAAGCGATCTTCGTCAAGCGACACGAGCATGCGCTGATTTTCGCGCAGGCGTTCGACCTGTTCTTCCGCGCCGCCGAAGACTGGAAGCACATGCTGGATTCGGTGCCGCTGCCGGAGCATGCCAAGAAGAAGCCGCCGCCGGCCTCGCGCCGGGTCCAGGAGGCGCTGTCGCAACCGCGCACCAGCGAGGTGCCGCAGGCCCAGGAGCAAGACCTCAAGCTCTCGGTGTCCGACAAGGAAGTGCTGCAGAAAAAGGACTTTGCGCAAATGAGCGCAGCCGAAATCGCGGAGGTGACGCGCGCGATCGCGGAGATGAATCTGCCGCAGGCCGAACTACGCACCCGCCGCTATCAGCCCGATCCGCGCGGCTTGCGGCTCGACATGCGCCGCACGCTGCGCGGCAGCCTTCGCACCGGCGGCGACATCATCGATATCCATCGGCTCGGGCGGATCGACAAGCCGGCGCCGATCGTGGCGCTGCTCGATATTTCGGGGTCGATGAGCGAATATACGCGGCTGTTCCTGCACTTCCTCCATGCCATCACCGATGCCCGCAAGCGGGTGTCGGTGTTTCTGTTCGGCACGCGGCTGACCAATGTGACGCGCAGCTTACGGGCGCGGGATCCCGACGAGGCGCTCGCTAGCTGTTCGTCGTCGGTCGAGGATTGGGCCGGCGGCACACGCATTGCCACCTCGCTGCATACGTTCAACAAATTGTGGGGCCGGCGGGTATTGGGCCAGGGCGCCATCGTGCTCCTGATCTCCGATGGGCTGGAGCGGGAGGCGGACGCAAAGCTGGAGTTCGAGATGGACCGGCTTCGAGGCCAAGGCGCAGGGCATCAAAATGATGCTGCCGCACGTTGACGAATTCCGCCCGGTACATAATTTGAGTTCAATCCAGGGGCTGATCGAAGCTCTTTCCTCGGTGCCGCTGCCGCCGCACCACCGCAGCCTGATCCGCTCCGCAGCCTGAAAAGAGGTTTCCATGCTCAATCGCGACGAAGACATTTTGAAAGCGGCTGAGGACTGGCAGAAGGCCGGTCACGGAGTGGCGCTGGCCACCGTGGTCGAAACCTGGGGCTCGGCCCCGCGGCCGGCGGGCTCGAGCCTCGTGATCAATGATGACGGCACGTTCTTGGGCTCGGTGTCCGGCGGCTGCGTCGAAGGTGCGGTCGTCACCGAAGCGCTGGACGTGATCGCGAGCGGCCAGCCCAAAATGCTGGAATTTGGCGTTGCCGACGAGACCGCCTGGAATGTCGGGCTGTCCTGCGGCGGCACCATCCGGGTGTTTGTCGAGAAGGTTGGCCAGTCGTGAAGCTCGAAACGCTAAAAGAGCTCAATGCCGAGCGCGCTGCGCGCCGGCCGGTGATCCTGGTCACCGATACCGAAAATGGTCAGCAGCGGCTGGTCAAGGTTGCCGATTTTGTCACGGACCCCCTGCGCGCTGAACTGACAAAGCAGTTGCGGATGGGCAAGAGCGGCATGATCGAAGCCGGCGGCAAGAACCTGTTTCTCAATGTCTATGCGCCGACCGCCAAGCTCGTGATCGTCGGCGCGGTCCATATCAGCCAGGCTTTGGCACCGCTGGCGCGCTCACTCGACTATGACGTGACCGTGGTCGATCCGCGCACCGCGTTTGCGAGCCCGGAGCGGTTTCCCGATGTGCCGCTGATCGCCGAATGGCCCGACGTGGCGCTGCCGCCACTCAACATCGATCACTACACGGCGTTCGTGGCGCTGACCCATGATCCCAAGATCGACGATCCAGCGCTGCTGCACGCGTTTGAACACGACTGCTTCTATATCGGCGCGCTCGGCTCGCGAAAGACCCACGCCAAGCGCGGCGAGCGCCTCCGGGCGCAGGGCGCGAAAGACTCCGACATCGCCCGCATCCACGCCCCGATTGGCCTGGCGATCGGCGCGGTCTCGCCATCCGAGATCGCGGTCGCGATCATGGCCGAAATCACCGCGCAGCTGCGGCTGCCGGCGAAAGAAAAAGAAGCCGCGGCATGAGATTCGGTCCTGCCAGTCCGATCGAGGCGATCGGCGGCGTCACGGTTCATACGCTGCGTCAGGGGTCGCTGGTGCTGAAAAAAGGCACCACCATCGGTCACGCCGAAGTCGAGGCGTTGACGCGGGCAGGCGTCAAGGAAATCGTCGTGGTGCGGCTGGAGGAGGGGGACGTCTCCGAAGACGTCGCCGCTGCCTCTATCGCGCAAGCCGTCGCCGGCGGTGGCGTCAACGTCGAGCGCGCGTTTACCGGCCGGGCCAATCTGTTTGCCGCGAGAGCCGGCGTGCTGGTGGTGGACCGCCCCAAGATCGACCGCATCAACGGCGTCGATGAGGCCATCACCTTCGCGACGCTGGCCGCCTACAAGCCGGTGGTCGAAGGCGAAATGATCGCAACCGTAAAGATCATTCCGTTCGGCGTCGAAGCCAAACTGGGCGAGGCGGCGGTTGAAGCCGCGAGCGGCGGCGCACTGCGGATCGCACCCTATGTCATCAAACGGGTCGGTATCGTCTCGACCTTGCTGCCTGGGCTTTCGCCGAAAGTGGTGGAGAAGACCTTGCGGGTGACCGCTGAGCGGCTGGCCCCCGCCGGTGCCGCGATCCTGGCCGAGCGCCGCGTGCCGCATGACGAAAGGGCGCTCAAAACCGCGATCAAGGAATTGCTTGGGCTCGGCGCGGAGCTCGTGATCGTGTTCGGCGCTTCCGCGATTGCCGACCGGCGCGACGTGATACCGGCGGCGATCACGGGTATCGGCGGCGCCATCGAGCATTTTGGCATGCCGGTCGATCCCGGCAATCTGTTGCTGATCGGCAGCGCCGAGGGCGTGCCGGTGCTGGGTGCGCCGGGCTGCGCGCGCTCGCCGGTCGAGAATGGGTTTGACTGGGTGCTGATGCGTCTGCTCGCGGGCCTCAAGGTCACGCGGACTGAGTTGATGAGCATGGGCGTGGGCGGGCTGTTGATGGAAATCGTGACGCGGCCGCAGCCGCGCGAGAGTCTCGTTGCCGACAGCAACCGAAACGTAGCCGCGGTCATTCTCGCAGCCGGGCGATCGACCCGGATGGGCGGTCCCAACAAGCTGTTGGCCGAACTCGGCGGCAAGCCCTTGGTGCGGATCGTGACCGAGCAGGCGCTGGCCTCAAAAGCGACGGACGTGATCGTGGTGACCGGGCATCAGGCCGAACAGGTCGAGAAGGTGTTGCAGGGGCTGAAGGTAAAATTCGTGCGCAACCCGCATTTCGCCAACGGCCTCGCGAGTTCCGTGCGCGCCGGCATATCAGCGGTGCCTGAAAATGCTGACGGCGCGGTGATTTGCCTGGGCGATATGCCGCTGATCGATGCACATTTGATCGACCGCTTGATCGAGGCGTTCACGCCGCAGCGCGGCAATCTGATCGCGGTGCCCGTCAGCGACAACAGGCGCGGCAATCCGGTGTTGTGGTCGCGCCGCTTCTTCAACGAATTAATGACGCTCGACGGCGATATCGGCGCCCGGCATCTGATCGCGCGGCACAGCGAGGCGGTGGCCGAAGTCCCGGTCGACGGCCACGGCGCGTTTTTGGATATCGACACCCCGCAGGCGCTCGAGGCGGCGCGAAGAGCGTAGGGTGGGCAAAGCCAACGGGTCGGCGCGAAGCGCCGCCCGATGACAGGCTCCGCGTGCCCACCATTTGCTCAGAAGAGAAACATGGTGGGCACGGCGCAAGAGCGCCTTTGCCGACCCTACGCAGTCCCAATTTTCAATCTCTCGTTCACCAAGTTGAAACGTCCTCTCCCTTAAGTTTGCGGCCGCCGGGCCTCGGGGGAGGGGATCTTGATCGTTTCGACTGCCATCGCGCAACGCCGCGCGCTGTTTCTTCTTGCGCTGACCTTGGCGCTCGGCGCATCGCGCTACGTTACGGAATCCTGGGCGGCCGGCGCGTTCGCGATGGGCAAATGCGGCGCCTATGGCCAGGCCTACGACTATCCGGCCGAAAACGCGGCGCGCGCCGCGGCGCTCAAGCAGTGCAAGGGCGATTGCACGGCGGTGACGATGAAGCACGCCTGTGCGGCATTATCGATCGACATGACCAACCCCTGCGGTGCCCATGGTTACGCGATAAAACCCCACATTTCGAGCTCGCTCAACGAGGCGACGAAAAAATGCTACGAATTTGGCGGCAAGGAATGCGTGATCCGCGCCTGGGCCTGCGACGCCAAGGGGTAGATTTAGCAATTGTCATTGGCAATTGTCGTTCCGGGGCACCGCGCAGCGGTGAACCCCGATGCGCAATTGCGCATCGGGGAATCTCGAGATTCCGGGTTCGATGCTTGGGATCGCCCCGGAATGACAGTGGAAAAACAACCCATGCAATTCGACACCAAGATCGCGGTCGTGATCCGGACCGACCTTGAGGCGTGGCAGAAGCTGAACGTTGCGTCGTTCCTGACCTCAGGGATCGCGGCGGCATTTCCCGACTGCATCGGCGAGCCCTATGAAGACGGGTCCGGCACAAAATATCTGTCGCTGATCGGCCAGCCGATCCTGATCTACGGCGCCGACGGGCCGGCGCTCACCCGCGCGCTCGAGCGGGCGCTGGCGCGAAATGTAACGCCTGCGGTCTATACCGAGGACATGTTCAAGACCACGCATGATGCAGCCAACCGCGAGGCGGTGAGGGCGGTAATCCGTGCCGAGCTCAATCTGGTCGGTCTCGCCATGCGCGCCGAGCGCAAGGTGATCGACAAGATTGTGGATGGCTTGAGGTTTCACAGCTGACCGGCGTTTCATTGCTGTTCACTGAGTAGTGTCGTCATTCCTGGGCTTAGCCGTCCGAAGGACGGCGTCGCTTCCGCTCGTGCCCGGGCATCTACGTCTTGGCAACCGGAAGACGGGACAAGCCCGGCCATGACAAGGCCGAATGGCAGCACTCTCGAAATGACGACGACGTGAAGACCAACGCGGTCCGGCATTTATTGACAATGACTGACCAGTCAGTCATATTTAGCCAACGCCAAGTGCGCGAACCGCACCAAGGGAGGGATATCAGCGATGCCAGCCAAGCGCCGGCGCGCCGAGAAGGCCGCGCCAGTCAAGCCGTCAACGCCGGCCTTGCCGGAGGCCACCTTGCCAAAACCTGCGTCCAGCCGCGCCGCACGCGCGGCGGAGCGGCGGGCGGCCATCATCGAGGCGGCGCTGGATGAATTCATCGCGCGCGGCTATGCCGCGACCCGGCTCGACGATGTCGCCAGCCGCGCCGGCGTCGCCAAGGGCACGATTTACCTGCACTTCGCCGACAAGGAGACACTGTTTCAGGAACTGGTGCGGACCGCGCTGGTGCCGCTGATCGGCCGTCTTGCCGCGCCGCCGCCTCCGGGCGGGTCGGTCCGTGCGGCGCTTGAGAACTTCGCGCAGACCTTTGCGCGGGAGGTGGTATCGACGCGGCGCGGCGACATCCTCCGCCTGATCGTCGCCGAGGGCGCGAGGTTTCCGAGCGTCGCGGACTTCTATTACCGCGAGGTGGTGTCGCGCGGCCTCGCCGGCATGCGGGCGCTGCTCGAGCTCGGCATCAAGAGCGGCGAAATCCGGAACCAAGGCCTCGCGCAGTTTCCGCAGATCGTGGTCGCCCCCGTCATTGTCGCCGTGATCTGGCAGGGACTGTTCGCCCGGCACGCGCCGCTCGACGCGAGCGAGATGTTTCGCGTCCATCTCGACCTGATTTTTGGCGAACGGAGGACGACATGACTTCGTCGCGAAGGGTTTTGCAAATTTTGGTAGCGCTGGCGCTTGCGGTGGTGCTCGCCGGCTGCAACGAGCGCAAGGATCCGGGCTTTCAGGGCTGGGTCGAAGCCGACATGATCTTCGTCAGCCCCGACGAAACCGGGCGCGTCACCAGGCTCGGCGTTCGCGAGGGCGAAGAGGTCAAGACCGGCGAGCAAATCTATGCCGTGGACGATGATCTGCAGCTCGCCGACTTGAACCAGAACAAGGCAACGCTTGCCAATGCCCAGCAGACCTATGACCGCGCCGCCTCCTTGAGCAAGACCGGCTCCGGGACCCAGGCCAATCTTGACGCCGCCGTCTCGGCGCTACGGGTCGCCGAAGCCCGCGTCAAAACCTCGGAGACGAGACTGGCGCGGCGGATCGGCTTTGCGCCGGTCAGCGGCACCATTCAGCAGATCTATTTCCGCGAGGGCGAGATGGTGCCGGCGCAGCGACCGGTGCTGTCGATCATGCCGCCCGGCAACATCAAGCTGAGGTTCTTCGTTCCGGAGACGGAGCTGCCGAAGCTTGTGATCGGCGACGAGGTGCGCGTCAGTTGCGACAACTGCGCCGCCGATCTCACGGCAAAGATCTATTTCATCGCGACGACGGCGGAATATACCCCGCCCGTGATCTACAGCCTCGAGGAACGCAACAAGCTCGTCTACCTGATCCAGGCGCGTCCCGCGCGGCCCGATGCGTTGCGGGTCGGCCAGCCGATCAGCGTCTTTCTCAACGCCAAGACACCTGTAGCGGACAAGCAATGACCGAGACGCACGCTTCCGTATCCGACATCGCGATCGATGTCAGGGGCCTGACAAAATCTTTTGGTGGGCGCGAGGTGGTGCATGATCTGTCGATGCAGGTGAAGCGCGGCACCATCTACGGCTTCCTCGGCCCCAACGGCAGCGGCAAGACCACCACCATCCGCATGCTCTGCGGATTGCTGACGCCCGACAGCGGCGAGGGCACGTGTCTGGGCTACGACATTCGCCGAGACGCCGACAAGATCAAGCGCCGGGTCGGCTACATGACGCAGCGTTTTTCCCTGTATCAGGATCTTTCGGTGCGCGAGAACCTGGAATTCGTCGCCAGGCTCTATGGTGTGCCCGACCCTCAGGGGACTGCACGCGACATGATAAAACGCCTCGGCCTGACGGGGCGCGAGGCGCAGCTCGCCGGAGAGCTTTCCGGTGGCTGGAAGCAGCGGCTGGCGCTCGGCGCCTGCACGCTGCCCAATCCGCAATTGCTGCTCTTGGACGAGCCGACCGCGGGCGTCGACCCAAAAGCGCGACGCGATTTCTGGAACGAGATCCACGCGCTGGCAGCCGATGGGCTGACGGTGTTGGTCTCGACCCATTACATGGACGAAGCCGAGCGCTGCCACGAGATCGCCTATATCGCCTACGGTCATCTATTGGCACACGGCACCGTCGACGAAGTCATCGCGAAATCGGCGCTGACCACGTACACGGTGACCGGCGAGGACCTTCACAAGCTCCAGGATGAGCTCGCCGGCAAGCCCGGTATCGACATGGTGGCGCCGTTCGGCACCAGCCTGCACGTCTCCGGCCGCGACAAGGCCGCGCTCGAAGCCACCATCGCGCCCTACCGCGCGGAACCGCGATGGCACTGGCAACCTAGCGAGCCGTCGCTGGAGGATGTCTTCATCGAACTAATGACCCGCTCGAAGGATAATTTCCAATGAGTGTCGTTGCCGAGCAAGCCAGCCACGCGAGAGAGGTAGCCGAGCCGCGCTTCGGTTTCTGGCGCCGCAGTTTTGCGATGGTGATCAAGGAATTCATCCAGCTCCGACGCGACCGCGTCTCGTTCGGGATGATCGTGATGATCCCGGTGATGCAACTCCTGCTGTTCGGCTACGCCATCAACACCACGCCGCGCAATCTGCCGACCGCAGTCCTGTTGCAGGAGGATTCTGACCTCGCGCGCTCGATCCTGAAAGCGCTGGAAAATACCGCCTATTTCCGCTTCACCCGCGAAGTGCACGATGTCGCGGAGTTCGACAATCTCCTGCAGTCGGGCAAAGTCTTGTTCGGCGTGGAAATTCCCCGCGGTTTTGAGCGCGCGGTGCGGCGTGGTGACCATCCCTCGCTGTTGGTCGCGGCAGACGCGACCGATCCGGTCGCCGCTAGCGCGGCGTTGTCGTCGCTCAGCGTCGTGGTGCAGACCGCGCTGGAGCACGATTTGTTTACGGGCGACCCACCGTCGCTGCCGTTCGAGATCCGCGCCCATGCGCGCTATAACCCGGCCGCCTCGTCGCGGCTCAATATCGTGCCGGGCCTGGTCGGCACCATCCTGACCATGACCATGCTGATCTTTACGGCGCTTTCAGTGACCCGCGAGATCGAGCGCGGCACCATGGAGAGTCTATTGTCGATGCCGATCAAGCCGGTCGAAGTGATGTTCGGCAAGATCATTCCTTATGTGCTGGTCGGCTTCGTCCAGGCGACCCTGATCGTCGGCATCGGTGTGCTGCTGTTCGGGGTGCCGGTGCGCGGCAGTCTTGTGCTGCTGGCGCTGCTCTCGACATTGTTCATCACCACCAATCTTTCGATCGGCTACACGTTTTCCACTATCGTGCAGAACCAGCTGCAAGCGATGCAGCTGTCGATGATGTTCTTCCTGCCCAGCATTCTATTGTCCGGCTTCATGTTTCCGTTCGCGGGCATGCCGATCTGGGCGCAATATATCGGCGAAGGCCTGCCGCTCACGCATTACGTGCGAATCGTGCGCGCCATCATGCTGAAGGGCGCGACGCCGCAGAATTTGCAGTATGATACAATTGCACTGATTGCACTGATGTTGTTCGCCATGACCATTGCGGTGACGCGCTTCCGCCGCACCCTCGATTGATGCAGAATACATAGCGTTTTCGAGCGAAGTGGATACCGGTTCGCGCTAAGACAACGCGTCAAACAAAAAGGCTGCGTCGGGGGACGCACGATGCTCGGGTTATGGCGCGGCAAAAGTGAACAACAATCCGCGGCGTCGGCCGGGTTCGATCACGCCCTGATGCGGGAGGTGTTGCAGACCGAATTGGTGCGGATCAAGGCGCTGATCATCACCGCACTGGTTCTGCTCGGCGTTGTCTGGACCGTCGATCTGATCGACCCCGAAGGGCTGGAGCACATCTGGCGCGGCCGGTTCCGTCCGATCTATCTCAGCGTCATCCTTGCTCCGTTTATCCTGTTTGAGCTGTGGGTGCAGGGCAATATCCGCCGGCATCTGAGGCTCGACCGCGACGTGGCGGCGATCCGGCGATATCTTAGCGTGCTGATCGAAACCTCGTTGCCGACCATCGGGCTGGCGGTGCATATCCGAAACATGGGGCCGGTCGATGCACTCGGCTTCGTGATGCCGTTCGCCTATTTTATCTTCATCGTTCTCTCGACGCTGCGACTTGACTTCTGGTTGTCGGCCTTTACCGGCTTCGTTGCGGCGGCCGAGCTGTTTTACATGGCGATGTTCTATCATCCGGTCGCGACCACCGACCCTCCGCCCTTCATCTGGTATCACGCCGCGCGCAGCATGATGCTGCTGATATCAGGGGTTTTGGCGGGTGCGGTCGGGGTTCAGTTGCGCCGTCAATTCGCGGCCTCGGTCGCGGCCGCGACCGCGCGCGATCGCGTCACCAACCTGTTCGGCCAGCACGTCTCGCCGCAGGTGGCAGAACGGCTGCTGCTCGAAGGCCCGAGCACCGACAGCGACATCCGCCGGGTCGCCGTGATGTTCGTCGATTTCCGCAGCTTTACCGCGGCGGCGCGCTCGCGCTCGCCAAAGGACGTCGTCGATCGGCTCGACGGCGCGTTCGCGGTGCTGGTCGAAATCCTCGACCGCCACGGCGGCATCGTGAACAAGTTTTTGGGCGACGGATTTCTGGCGCTGTTCGGCGCACCGTTCGAGGTCGCCGGCGCCGCGCATCATGCGGTCGCAGCGGCACGTGAAATGCTCACCGCGATGGAGCACATCAACGAAGCATCGCACTGGCCGCTGCGGATCGGCATCGGCATTCATTTCGGCGAGGTGGTCGCCGGCAATATCGGCTCGCCCCGGCGCAAGGAATACACCGTGATCGGCGACACCGTGAATCTTGCGGCGCGGCTGGAAGCGCTCAACAAGCAATTCGGTTCGCAAATCCTGATCTCGGCAACCGTCCGCGACGCGCTCGGCGAAGACGGAAGCGACGCCGTCTCGCTTGGCGAAGTCGCGATCAGGGGCTATGACCACCCGATGACGGTGTGGCAATTGGGATAGGGAGAGATAAAATGCAACGGCGTTATATCACCGTGGACGTTTTCACCGACCGCGCCTTCGGCGGCAATCCGCTTGCGGTAGTGCTGGATGCCGGCGGGCTGTCGACCGCGCAGATGCAGGCGATTGCGTCCGAGTTCAATTATTCGGAGACGACGTTCGTGCTGCCGCCGCGCGATGCCGCGCATGATGCGCAGGTTCGCATTTTCACGGTTCGCTCCGAAATCCCGTTCGCGGGCCATCCCAATGTCGGGACCGCCTTTGTGCTGGCGACGCAGGCTGCAAAACCGCCGGAGCGATTCCTGTTCGAGGAAGGCGCCGGCCTCGTGCCGGTTGAGGTTCTGACAGAGCAGGGCAAGGCGGTCGGCGCCGAACTCACCGCGCCGCAGCCGCTCAGGAAACTGACAGCGTTCAGCGCCGAACAGGCCGCTTCCTGCCTGTCGCTCTCGGCAGCGGATGTCATGACAGATCGGCATCCGCCGCTGATTGCCTCGGTCGGGCTGCCGTTCCTGATCGTGGAACTAAACTCGCGCGACGCGCTGAGGCGTGCAAAACCCGACGCAGCCGCATTTGCCCGCGCGTTCCCGTGCGACGGCAGCGATGCGATCTATTTCTATACGCGTGACGTAGCGCCATCCGAAAAACCATGCGACCTGCAGGCGCGGATGTTTCACCCGGGATCGAGCGGCCTTTCCGAAGACCCCGCTACCGGAAGCGCCACCGTCGCCGCCGCGGCGCTGCTCGCCGATCTCGCAAGCGAGCGCGACGGCGAGTTGAAGCTGCGCATCGGGCAGGGCTTTGACATGGGGCGGCCGAGCCTGCTGCAGACGCGGGTGCGGAAGGAGAAGGGCGTCACTGCATCTGCGCATGCCGGCGGGGCTTGCGTGCAGATGATGGAGGGCACGTTTCGGTTGGCTGGCGAGGGGTGAGGCGGCGCGTGAAGCCCTCCTTCGTCATTCCGGGATGCGCCCCTTGGCGCAGGCCCGGAATGACGGCCTTCACGCCTGCGGCGCGACCAGATTCTCGACCCTCACCCCGTCGCGCTCCTCGATGATCTCGGCAATCCATTGCCGGTGGCAGTGCAGATGATCGCGCTCGTAGCAGAGAATGCAGACAGGTCCGGATTTCTTGACCAGCGCGGAGAGCTCGTCGAGTTCTTCCCTCGCTTGCGGCGTCTTCAGATGTTTCGCGTAGATCTTGTGGAGCGCCTCGAATTTGCCGCCGCGCGCGGCTTCGCGCCCTTCCTTCGGTGTGCCGAGCCCGCGCAGATGCAGATATGAGATGCCGCGTTCGTCGAGTCCGGCGGCAAGCTGGTTCTTGGAAAATCCGGGCCGGCG